>Ga0214473_10010437_pt1 | contig 10921 bp, 9 predicted proteins | sample RVTome_7_FD_203509 | JGI IMG/M metagenome (GOLD analysis project Ga0214473, IMG submission 203509) | Soil microbial communities from uranium-contaminated site in the Upper Colorado River Basin, Wyoming, United States - RVT98D197 | ecosystem: Environmental > Terrestrial > Soil > Contaminated >... | reverse complement strand
GTGGACATTGCCGTCTATACGGGACCGGATCGAAACAATCCACACGGAGGAGTTTCCCAGAGCGCATGCGCATACAGCGGGAATTGCATGCTCGGCTGTCGCATGCACGCCAAGAATACATTGGACATGAACTATATCCCGTTGGCGGAAAAACACGGGGCCCATGTCTTGCCCCTCCGTCAGGTCGATAAGATCGCGCCCGAGCCCGGCGGCAGGTACAGGGTCCATTTTCGCCATTTCGAGGAGTCTCAGCCCGGACGTTGGGAGCAGAAATCCGTCGTTGCAAAGCAGGTCATTATTTCGGCAGGCGCTCTGGGTTCGACAGAGCTTCTTCTCCGATGCAGGGATGTCCACAAGACTCTGCCCGCATTGAGCCGGGCCCTTGGGACGCGTTTCTCGGGGAACGGCGATTTCATTCTCGCTGGCACGCTCGATGCGAATTGCGAAGTGGATCCCGGATGCGGCCCCAGCATCACGGCCTTTGCTGACTTTTCCACTTCCCGAAACAAAATCACCATCGAAGATCTCGGATTTCCCGATCCCCTGTTTTGGTTTCTTGAAGGCGCCATGCCAACGGAAAACCGCTTTCGGCATCTGGTCCTATTCCTGAAGAGGTACCTGCTCCGGAGCTTGGGGACAGGAGGAAAATCGAGCCGTGTCAGCGATGGGATAGAAGCCATCCTTGCCGGAGGCCCGACAACAAGGTTTCTCCCCTATCTCGGGATGGGCACCGACGCTGCGGACGGCCGGTTACGGCTTCGCGACGGAGCGGTTGATATTGAATGGAGCCATCGTGCAAGCCGGGGGCTCTTCCAGGACGTAGAGCAGGCAATGAAGGAGCTGAGCAGGGGGCTCGGGGGAAGATATGTCACCAGTCTTCTCTGGCGCTGGCCGATCCGAAAGCTCCTTACCGCTCATCCGCTAGGGGGTTGCGTTATGGGCGACACCATCGAGGCCAGTGTTGTCAACCCTTATGGGGAAGTGTGGAACTATCCGGGCCTCTTTGTTGCTGACGGCTCGGTAATCCCCACCGCCCTTTCCGTCAACCCGTCTATGACCATAGGCGCGATCGCCGAACGTACGGCCTTCTGGATTCTCAATCACCGGGAAATGGGAGGGAATGATCCCGATAAACCCCCAATGGGTTGAATCCATCCACCGGAGTGAACGATGCGGGTTACAAGTAAAAGAAGCTCCTCATGGATCGTGCCAGCCGTCCTCACGGTCTCGTTGATGCTTGTGGTCTCCCTGCCTGCGCCAGGGTGGGCCCAGGCAAAGCCGAAGGTTTCGCCAGAGACAAAGCCGGAAGAAAACCCAAAAGATCGGCAGGTTCTAGAGAGGGGTAAGCCAATCGAACGAGCGCTGGCCGTGGGAGAGGTCCATTCCTATGAAATGGTCCTGCCCGCCGGTCAATATATTTCGGTGGCCATCGAAAAAGATGGCGTTGCCGCCGTGGCGACACTCTTTGGACCGGACGGCCGGAAAATCGGCGTATTCGGGAGCAGCACTTCCAGACAGGGGTCGGAACCGATCAGCTTTGCCACCCAGATATCGGGGACTTACCGTATCGACGTCCGCACATTTTTCAAGCCGGCACCACCGGGACGCTACAGAGTGAAGGTTGCGGAGCTGCGTGCCGTTTCGCATCAGGACTGGTCCCGTCTGGCCGGGCAGAGTTGCGAAGAAAAAAATTGGATGGATCGTGAGAACAACTTTCAGGTCAACGTAATATTGAACTCGATCACCGAGTGCATGTCCGCTGTCGGGCGTAAGTTGGGAACGGAGCATCCGAAGGCCGCCGGCATCGCCGAGGGTACGAGCTCCGAGGTGGGTTTCCTGGTCAGTCGCTGGCAATGGGGAGAATTCGTATCCGCCGCGTACCAGGAAAGCCTCGTCCTCGACTTTAAGATGCTGGTCCTCGCCGCGAAAGAGAAGGATAAGAAGAGGGCCTATGCCATCATGAGCGAAGTGGCCGGTGACCTGAAGATCAAGGCGGATCACTGCAGGAACAGCACTCGCGGGCTGGGTAAGGATGTCACGGTAAAGGTAGCGACGAAAAAAGAAAACACGGTTGATCCAGGTTGGCAGGTTTATTACAAGTTTCGCATCCATGAATTTACCGAAGGATACGATCGCCAGCGCTTTTCAAACCTCAGCAGTCCAGCCATACAAGAATTGCCGCCAGGCCTTTATATCATATGGGCCGTGAAGCCTGGAAAGCCCGAGAGCAAGAAGGACATCGTCAAAGTCGGTGAGGGTAAGGAAGTGGTTGACCTGGACCTGTTAGTCCCGTAGCCACTCAGAAATTGCGCACAAATAATTTGAACAAGTGCATATGCCGACACCCGTTCGTGGTGAGCCCTTCGGCTCGCCGTTCGTCCTGATGCTCTCGAAGGATGAACGGCGAGCTCAGGACGGGCTTGTCGAACCATGATCCTTCGACAGGCTCGGGATGACCGGTATTTTGCCGAATGTCCTGAGTCAAGTCGAAGGGCAGGCTCAGGGTGATCAGTGTCTATGTTATTCATGCGCATACTCTCAGGAGACCTGCATGCCCGGAAGATCAGTACTCCGCCCCAAGGAATTGCTTGAGGGTATTGGCAAGCGATGGAACCTATTGCTCCATGCCGGGACCTCGGTGATGGCGACCATAGCAAGCTTCTGGGTTCCACCCCCGCCTGATCTGCCGAGCGACAACGAAACGATGGTTTCCTTCGGCAAGTTCGTCGTTGTTATCCTGGCCGGGTTGATGATCCTTCCGATGATGAAATGGTCTAAGAAAAAGCATGCCGGGCTCTGGGGTATCATTACAGCGGCATCTCTTATCCTGGGGATCATCGCCTTCTTCAGCTTCCAATATTTGGTGAAAACCTCCACCGTTAAACACGGGGACAAAGTCTTGTACATCGGCACGGAGGTCAGGGAGGATGTAAAGTCATTTATAGATAAACATCCTGGATATGGTAAAGAAGAACTGTTGGAAAATGCCGGATGGAACCCGAAAATGATCTGGACGGAAAAATCACTGGACCGTCGTCGTCTGATCCTATCCATGGTGTACGTTCTTTGCATTCCGTTCTTTGCGATTGCCATCATGGCTGTAGTCCAGTTGATTTATTGTGCCGGCAGTCGTTCGGGATCGCCGCGCCGCCGGCGGCAAACAGCCCCGGGTCGTTCTACATCTTAACCACAGTAGTCAAACCGTGGCCTTGATGCCAAGGCCGAGAATGAAACCGCCCATCGGATGGGGAGAACTTGTCTCGCGAGGGCTGCCTGAACAATGGAAAGGTATACATGGGGACACCTTCGAGACTCTACCCTTTCCTGATCCTGACGGTTCTGTCTATCGCCTTGTTGCTCATCAACTGCACCGCTGTCAAGCGCGAGGAGGGGCTTCAGCGTTCTCCGGAAGCGCGCAAGGAAATCGATGGGGAAGTGGCCACGGGCGTCGTTGCCGGTAAAGTCACCGATCGCATCACCGGTGCCGGCATTGCCGATGTGGCTGTCACATTTGAGCCCGAAGTGGACAAGATGCGTCTGTCAACGGATCTCCATCCGATCATGGATAAGATACATCTCTCCACGGATTCGACCGGGTTTTATTACGCCAAGATTCCCGTCGGACCTTACCGGCTGAGGTTTTCCAAAGACCGGTATCGGAGTGCTGAGGAAAAAGTTCTGGCCGGTGCGGGCCGGAAGGTTACAGGCGACGCGGCCCTCGAATCCACCGCTCGGGTTAGCGTGTATGCGGGGAAGGATGTGACCGACGGTGCGCCCGGATCGAGGGTGAGTCTCAAGGCTGCAGTTTTCCTCCTGGACGGTTCCACCTTAAAGAGCATCAACTGGAGAGTTCGGGAGCAGGACGGCCGCGTCCCGGTTGTGATTTCTGAAAAAAGGGAAACCGGTGCAACGGTCGTGCTTCCCGGTGCGGCGGCGTATAAAAAGGTCCTCCTCGACCGGCTGAGAAAGGGAGGTAGACTTCTGAACCGGTGGATGGTCGTTGGGCTGGGCCCGTCTGACCTGAAGGAAGCAGGCACGGCCACGTTGGAAGTCATCGTGACAACGAGTTCGGGTACCTACAGCGACACTGCCGACATCGTTGCTGACTTGAGCGCCTTCGCCGTGGTGAATCCGGGTCTGCAGAACGTTCCCATCGGGGAGCCGGTGCTCCTGCAGGGCAAGGACCAGGCCTCTTACGCATGGACCCTCACCGGGCCGATCGGCTCGGCCGTTTCCCTTAGGGACACCACGACGCAGACTCCGCACTTTATGCCGGATGTCCCCGGGGTCTACACCCTCGCCGAGGGGAACAAGGCCAGGCTAAAGATTTACGCCGGTACGTGGAGTGGCGCCGTAGTGGTCAAGTCGGCGATAAACAGACCCTGGATAGCAAGAAAGGGGTGCGCTTGCCATATAAACGACCGGATTACACCGAAGTTCGATGCATCGTGGGTTTCCGGCCATTCAGAGATCTTCACTTACAACATAACCACGAGCTACCGGTATGAGGAGAGCTGCCTCGCCTGCCATTCACTCGGTTTCCGCAAGGCGGCCAGCGGCGGCATCAAAGATGATCCCGCGTATTCAGCCTTCCTCAACGATGCCACCCTCTGGGACCTTGGAAAGACTCCTCCGGTTAGCAAACCGGCGACAGGTCATTGGGATTATATCGTGAAGACCTATCCTGGAATAGCCAGGCTTACGAATGTTCAATGTGAGAACTGCCATGGGCCCAACAACAGCGAGGCCCACAAAACCCTCAAGGTCACGGGGGCGCCGGAGCGCATCAGCCTCTCCGCAGATGCGTGCGGCACATGCCACGACGAATCTGCAGATGTGAGCACCAAGCAGTGGCGTGCGAGCAGCCACTCCAACTACCATCTTGCCATGGAGCTCGCGACCGTTGAAAAACGCGGCGATGGAGCAAAAAATTGTGGGCGTTGCCATGCCGGGCAGGGGTTCCTGGCTTGGACGGCTCAACGCAAGCGTACAAAGGAGATACAGAGCAAAGGGGGTGACGCCTCCCTCGCCGGGCTGAGTGCTTTTGGCCTGATGAACGAGAAGGTCCACCCCTTAACCTGTGTTATCTGCCACGACTCTCACGACTCGGGCAATTCCTTTCGGTCCGGAACTGAAAAGGTCCCCGTTCGAATCTCCGGCGATGGCAACATGCATCCTGTCGAATTTGGCGGCAACATAGGGGGACGGGGGGCGCTCTGCATCACTTGCCACAGCACCGACAGCGGACCGCACAATGACAGGGCGATTCCGGTGGTCAAAGACGATGAAGCGCCCCATGCTGCCCAGTCCGACGTGCTCCTGGGACAGAACGCCTTTTTTGTCGAGGTCGGAAAGAACAAAAGTCATTCACAGATCGAGGATACCTGCATCTGGTGCCACATGAAACCTGTGCCCAAGAGGTCAGCGTTCGGGTATCCAAGGGGCGGAGTCAACCATACGTTCAAAACGTCACCGGGCCTTTGTTCCAGGTGCCACAAAGAATTCGAGGGCGAGGAGTTGATGGCCTCGATGGGGAAGGATCTGGAAAGGCTAAAGACGGCTATTCAAGGGGCCATGATCACCTACATCAACCGGAAGCTCAATGTCAGGCTGCTCAAAGCGGGGAAGGGGACAACTGATGTGATCCTGAATGCCTCGGACATTCGGAAGCTCGAACTTCTGGAGCTCCGGGGCGATATGGTGGTTAAGGTATCCACGGGGCAGAGCGTTTACGAAGTGCCCCTGTCCCAAGTTCATCCAGGGGGGGTCCCCTTTCTTCCGACCGGCAACGGGCAGGTCATCGCCAAGGCGGCCTGGAACTACCTGCTCCTCAAAAGCGACGCCAGTAGGGGGGCCCACAATCCCCAATTCGTATCGGAGATCCTGGAGGCCACCGCGGCAAAGCTCACGAGTCTAAAGTTTTAAACGCATATGAGGGCGTATGGGGAAGCTTCCTGCTCGAGTTGATTCGACTGGCATCCTTGCTTATTTCGTTGCCTTGCTGGCGGCCCTCGCCGTTTCGGGCTGCGCTCAGAATTATCTCTACAACGCTGCGCGGGATACGCAGGGCCGGGCCGCAGCGAAGGCGGCCTCCGAATTCAAGGCGATTGACACTGTCACGGCTGTCGAGAAACGGTTTGAGGGTCTGTTGGGCCTCGAACTCGACGCCGCGAAAACACGGCACGAGCACATACGTGAGCTGGAGATCCGGGAACTGGCATTCAAAAAACATCCCATCAAGGATACCTGGATCAGGCGCATCAAAGAGCGTCTTTCGAGGGTTGGCGGCGAGGCTGACTGGGACAAGATCGACGACCTTACGAGGGACGCGGAGATCAAGCAAAACCTTGTGGCAGAGATTCGTGACAGTTTCTTCGATACTTTCCATGTGGCTGCTCCTCTGTGTGATGAACTGGTCAAAGAACGGAGGCTTCCGACCTCGGTCTCCGAGAAGATTGAAAAAGAAAAGCGAGAAGAGGCGAGTGGTTTCATCCGGCGGCTTATCCCCCGCTGCCAGGAGTTTGTAGATGCTCGAAGAAACCTCGAGGAGGCTAAACCCCCTACGGGGAGCGAACTCGCTGACGCAGTGGCCCAGTTCAAGGGGGATCAGGAAGAAAAACGAAAGAACGATGAGTCTCGGAAGACAGCACAGGATGCTTTGAAGCGCGCCATAGACGAGTATGCGAAGGAGGCCAAAAAGCTCGAAAAACCCGAGGGCAAAGATACTTATCGGCGGCGTGTCGTGGCTGCGGCGCAGAAGCTTCGTGAGGCCTTGGAGAAGATAGAGAAGGAGCAGGGTGCGATTGGGATCGAAGTGCTTGCGAAAGAGAAGCTGAATCGCATCGATGAGGTCCTTACAGCCGCCGCCGAAGGTAATATCGACACCTCCAGGTGGGAGGGTGAGCTTCGGAAGGCGGTTGTTGTTGCCGGCTCTGTTCCGGCGATTGCCGACGAGGCAAAAGCGATGCTCCGTGAGGCTGGGCGTCCCCGTCTAACCCCACTGGTGATCGCGCGCGAACATCAGCGGCAAATCGTCGAGGAGGCGGCGAAAGTAGACGGGGTGCTCGACCGTCGGATTGCAGCGTCGGAGAAGATTGCGGAGGCCTATCGGAGTGAGTTGAACACGTTATTAAGAATCATCCGCACGATTGATGCAGATGGACAGAAAGGATGGCATTCAAAGTCGCTCCTTGAGCTCAACAAAGAACTTGACCCCGAGGAGAAGCGCCTCTTATACGAGCTGCTCGGCATCTACTTCGACGATGTTCCGCGGTTCCAGAGTGAACAGCGATTCTGGGAATACCGGCGGGTCGCAACATTCTATGACGAGACAATCGAACGTTCGAAATCGGCAGCCCTCATGTGGCAAAACCTGCTGGATGGCGTGGCCGGCACGCTGGCCGGATATCATAGCGCAGGCATCAGACCGGAGGATCTGTCGCGGCTCTTGCAGGCGTTGGGTGTTGTCTCGATCGGGGTGGGGGTGAACAGATGAATACCAAGATGCTCCGTCTGGGAATCGCGTGTCTTTTAGTCACCCTCAGTGCCGGGTGCTCGACTCCCAGACCCGTCTTGCAGCTCGCTGCGCAAGGTGTCGCCATTACCGCCAAGACACAGTCGGAACTCGACAAGTTCGTGGCACTCAGCAACCACGTCTATGAGCAGCGGCTTGCGAGCGTGAAGCGGCTCATGTCCGGCGACATAGAGGCAAATGCAGAAATGGAATTCGAAAACGAAACCGCCCGACGTGCAGGCATGCAAGAGCAGTTTGAGCTGGTCAAGCTCATTCGCGAATTGTCGGACCAACGGGCACAGGTCAGAGAAAAAGCGATAAAAAAGCAAGCCGATGTGGAAAGTACGCTCCAGGTCGGCGAACCGGTCAATATTTCCAAAGAGAAACTGGCGGAGCTGAGGAAAGCCTTTGCCGAGCTCTCGCAGGAAATCTCTCATCAGGAGTGGCTCAAGTTTTCCTACGACTATGCCAAGCAGGTAAACAGCACTCTCAAGAAGTCAAAGGACAACGCAAATCAGGCCGAGAAGAAAGCCGAGGGGGAGAGCAAGAAGCTGCTGGACAAGGCCGAAGAAGAGAAGAAAAAGAAACAATCCCAAAAGTAGCAGGCACCCGATGATGATGAAGTCGTAAAGAGTCGAAAAACGTTAATGGTCGTCATTCCGGCCCCGTATCGCAGTACGGGATAAACTCCAGCCGGAATCCAGTGTTCTGGGCATGGGCGCTAACTTAAGAAACCGATTTTTCACCACGGAGGCACAGAGAGCACAGAGGGGGATATTTTGTATCCGGTCGGGAGACGACGACCGGATAAAAAGAGTTTGTCCCTTTGGGAATGTTCTGAACATTTATGTATGCACATGTCTTTTGCACGGGCACCCAATATATGTGCATTGCCTGGTAAAAGCTGAGGCTTTTGTGTTTGTCGACATCTCCCGACAAACACAAAAATATCGCTCCTCTCTGTGGACTCTGTGCCTCTGTGGTGAGATGAATCTTCTGACGGCTGTCTCCACTTTTTAGGATTTCATCAATGATCATCTGCACAATTTTCTTGTCACTGAAGGGAGACCGGTATGGCTGTCGATTCGGGCAAGGTAAAGGACAAGCTCACTCCGGATGAGGTCAATCGGTATTGGGACGCGTATTTCGCCGTCGTCGATATGCTCATCATTTCACAGGCCAAGCTTAAAGAACTCGAAGACAAGGCGACGGAGCTCGGAGAGCGAAGCGGCTATCGAGCCGACCGGTTGCGAGTCGAGGCAGACATCGAGTTCATGCGAGCAAAGCGGGTGGCATTCAACGCCGGCCGTTCGCCAATAACCCCCCCTGACCAGGCAACTGTCAGTCAACTGGTGGGGTTGTGCGAAGAAGTTGCTAAGGCAGCAGCAGAGCGTGGCCGGGCAGCAGCCATTGTTCAGATTGCTGCTCGTGCGATGGAAGGATTCAAGAAAATTCAAAAAGCCTAAGCATGTTTCGCTGTGTCAATATAGCCCTTTGAAAGACAATTGTAGTGTAGGCCCTTGTGCCTGCGCACCGGAGTGCTTCGGCACACAGGTGTGGCCGTATATCAAAAACCCGAAAACCAAATTTGAGTCGCAGAGGGCGCAAAGGGTTGGGGTTCTCTTTTATCCGACCGTTCGAAGATCCCGGTGATTTAAAGCCGGGGGAGAGGCGGTCGGATAAGATGCAGCCTTTCTGGCTCCGGCAGAAACCTACACAAGCCGTCGCCTTGAAGAGGCTGTGAGGGCTTTTTCTCTGGCGGCCTCTCACCCTTCGACAGGCTCAGGGCGAACGGCTTACCCGATCCTTCGACAAGCTCAGGAGGTGAGCTTGTCGAACCATGCGAGCTTCGCGACTGCGGTGAGAAAAAGATACGTCATCGTATTTCCGAAAAAGACCACTTAGCGGCCCTTTTAAGAGAATCGGCCAATTCAGCTAAAAATACAGTATTGTTGCCTACAAAATACATAGTCCACCTTATTTACTTCCTGTGAACATTTAGAGTAACCTGAAACTGAGAATGAACGATTCGGCATCTTCATGGCACTCGATTCGAATTCAGTCCACGTGAACCTTTCGGCACCCCGGCCCGAAGGCCGGGGCTTGCCCTTCGATAAACTCAGGGCCTTGAACCCGTCGAAAGGCTCACGGTTCACCCCTTCGACTTCGCTCAGGGCAGGCTCTGAGCCGCGCTCTCTTAGCCCCCCCTTTAATGGCGGACTTCGCGCGGTCGAAGGGGTGAATTGAGGAGAAAAGGCAGGCGAAGGGAGATGGTAAAGAAAAGGAGAGTGAAACATTATAGGGGTAATGTAGTTTGGGGTGAGAGTCAGGGGATCGCTGAAAATCTCTAGAAATAAAAAGTTGCTTTAGAACCTACGTTCCATCCACCTAATCAATCGTTAGGCGTTTTCCTGCTCGTATGAAGCTAAATACGAGAGTATTCGTAATCTAAGGAGGAAATTATATGTCTCAGGATCAACCAACTAGGCGTAACTGTGGTGCGATGATCGAGCACCGCAGGCTCCTCAATGAAGACCCGTCGTATGTCGCCGCTCGAGCGGGAATTGAAAACCGGGCACGGGCCTTTGAGCTAGGTTTGCTCAGGAGTGCACGGGCAGGCATTACCCGCATCCCGGCAGTCGTCCACGTGGTGTGGAACACCGCAGCACAGAACATCTCCGACGCGCAGATCCAGAGCCAGATTGATGTCCTCAACCCGGACTTCCGAATGACGAACGCGGACATCGGTCAGGTGCCAGCCATTTGGCAGCCCATCAGGGGCGATGCGAGAATTGAGTTCTTTCTAGCAACGACTGACCCGAACGGAAACCCAACGAACGGCATCACACGCACACAAACCCTGGTTGCGTCGTTCTCACAGGCGGGAAATCCTGTCAAGTTCGCAGCTACAGGTGGAGCTGATGCCTGGCCTGCTGACCGGTACCTCAACATTTGGGTATGCCAGTTGGGGGGTGGCCTGCTGGGATACGCACAGTTCCCTGGCGGTCCCGCCGATACGGATGGCGTCGTTATCCTCCATAGTGCGTTTGGTACAACCGGGACAGCCGCCGCGCCGTTTGACAGGGGCAGGTCCGCCACACACGAGATCGGCCACTGGCTCAACCTCTTCCACATCTGGGGCGACGACGGAACGGGATGTGGCGGATCAGATGAGGTCGGCGATACCCCCAATGCTGGAGGGCCAAACTATGGCTGCCCAACATTCCCGAGCGTTACTTGCAGCAATGGCCCCAACGGTGACATGTTCATGAACTACATGGACTATACAGATGACGCTTGTATGTACATGTTCACGGTTGGCCAAGTGGCGAGGATGCAGGCCACGCTGGATGGACCGAGAGTATCGATTGCCCCTGAGTTGCATTTGGTAGTCTCGAACTTCGGATA
>Ga0214473_10010436_pt1 | contig 10921 bp, 12 predicted proteins | sample RVTome_7_FD_203509 | JGI IMG/M metagenome (GOLD analysis project Ga0214473, IMG submission 203509) | Soil microbial communities from uranium-contaminated site in the Upper Colorado River Basin, Wyoming, United States - RVT98D197 | ecosystem: Environmental > Terrestrial > Soil > Contaminated >... | reverse complement strand
CGAGGTGATCCAGCATGGCGGCGACCGCCCACGATCCAGGCCGTGCGCCACGCGCATGGCGTCCTCCAGCGTCTCGCCCGCCACGAACCGCGAGGCGACGGCGCGGCCGGGCCGGGTCGTGGTGGCCATGTGATGGAACCATGGTTGTACAGCAAGACGCAGGATCAGCGAACGGAACACGGATCAGTCCTCGGGCTGGACCTCGATGCCGCCACGCAGCACCTCGACGAACTCCTTGATGCGCATCGAACGCCGCTCCGGTTTGCGATGGATGAGTCCGGGGTCCAGGTCCACCGAGACCAGGGCGTCCTGGAACCGCACGGCCAGCCAATCGAGCATGGAGGCGAGCATCTCGGCGTCGACATCGTCTCGAACCTCCCCGCGCCGCACGCCGAACTCCACGAACTCGAGAGTGCCGTAGGGATCCTCGCTCCGCATGAACCGATCGATCGGCCGCCGGAGCCCCAACCCCGTGTCGTAGCGACCCATCATGGTGACGCGGTTCGCCACCCAATCCTGTTCGCCGAGCTCCTCCGTGCGCTCGAGCCACCAGTCCAGGATGGCCCAGAACCCCTGCTCCACGATCTCTGGGGGTGCGTCCAACCACGCGGGGAGCATCGAGACGGCTCGTTGGTAGGCCGCCAGGAACAGCCCCTCCTTCGACGTGAAGTCCAGGAAGACGGTGCCCTTGGCGACGCCGACCTCGGCGGCGATGTCCTCGACGCGCGCACCGCGGTACCCCCGCTCGGCGAAGTGCCGCATGGCCACCTCGACGGTCCGATCACGGCGGGCGGGGGCGGCGGCCGGTCGAGTGCTCCCGGTTCCCATGGCACCGGGACAGTAGCCGAACCAGCCGAGACATAGAGAACCCGAAGGACCTCCGGCTCGCCGGGAACCGAAGCTCCCAGCCACCGTCAGCCCCTCGGGCTCTGGTGCTCCAAGCAACCTCCGCACCGTCGCGCGGCCTCCCGGACCCCGCGGGCCCGCCTTGCGGCGTTCCCAGCGGCCCGCCGCCGTGGGCCTGCCTTGCGGCCTGCCTTGCGGCGGTGCCCCTGCCCTGCTCCCCTTGCGGTTCGCCTGACTGGGGCGCCGTTCCGGTCTTGCGACCTTCCCAGCCGGCTCGCTTCGGCCTTGCGGCCTTCCCGAGCCTGGAGCACCCGATCCGCCTTGCGGCCTCTCCGATGCTCCGTCCGGTTCCTTCGCGTCGGCACTTCGACTGCTTGGAGCGAAGCGAAATCTAGCGGCGAGGCGAGGCGGGGTCAACTTCATGTTTCCGCAGGTCAGAGTACATATCCGCAGGTAGAAGGCCTGGGACAAAGAGTGACAAATCGACGGTCAGAAGGTGGACGTCAGCGTTCGCGCTGGTCACGGGCCATGCGGGCCTGGCGGAACGCCTCTGGCGTGACCGTCATGATGACGTGATCCACCCATCGGCCGTCCTTCCACGAGCGATCCGCCAACCGCGCCGCCTCGCGGAAACCGCTGTGTCGGTAGGCGCGGATCGCCCGCTCGTTGTCGGCCAGGGACCAGAGCTCGACCTGATGCAGATCGAACCGGTCGAACGCGTGTGCCAGCAGGGCGTCGATCGCGTCGGTTCCCAGACCGTCGCCCCACGCGGACCGGTCGCCGATGAACACGTACAGGGCGCAGATCCGGTCGCGGCGACGCATGTTGTTCAGACCGATCCGCCCGATCGGACGTCCCTCGAGCTCCACGATGTAGGGGTGCCCCTCCTCGCGTGCGCGTCGCTCGCTCTCCGCGATGTCCGCCAGGGAGAACGGACCCTCGTGGTCCATCAGCCACCAGACCTCGGGGTCGTTCTGCCAGGCCTGGATGAGCGGGTGGTCGCCATCGGCGACCGGGCGGAGCGTGACCCGTTCGCCTGCGATCATGGTGTCGCCGTCAGCTCGCGGTAGATCCCCGCGAGCTCCGACGCCGTGGCGTCCCACGTGAACCGGAGGGCCTCGCGGGCGGCCGCCGAGCCCAGGTCGGCGGCCAGACCCGGGTCGGCCAGGATCCGCAGGACGCGATCGGCGTGATCGGACGGGTCGTGACCCTCCACCAGGAATCCGGTCCGGCCGTCCGACACCACGAACCTCAGACCCCCGACCGAGGCCGCCACGACCGGCGTGCCGCATGCCTGGGCCTCGAGCGCCACCAGGCCGAACGACTCGGATCGGGATGGGACCAGCACCACGTCCGCCGCCGCGTAGACATCGGCCAGGCGCGACTGCGGGAGCGGCGGGAACAGGATCACCCGGTGGCTCACCCCGAGCGCGGAGGCGAGCCCCATCAGGCGCGTCACCTCGCCCCCCTGACCGGTGCCGCTCGGGCCTCCGACGATCGCGAGCATCAGGTCGCGCGTGAGCTCGGGGTCGCGCGCCACCGCCTCGGCTAGCGTGCGCACGGCCACGTCGGGACCCTTGTGCGGCTGGAGCCTGCCCACGTAGACGGCCAGTCGCAGGCCCGAGAGGTGGAGCCGCTCGCGCGCGGCGGCTCGCTGGCGCGGGAAGAAGATCGTGTGGTCGACGCCCGGCGGAACGATCCGGATGTGATCGGGATCGGCCCGGTACAGACCGACCAGCTGGGCCGCCTCCGCGGGCGTGGGCGCCAAGATCCGATCCGCGCCCGCGATCACCCGTTCCTCCCCGGCCAGACGGGCGGGCGGCTCGGGCTGCTCGCCACCTGCCAGGGAGTAGTTCTTCACCTTGCCGAGCGTGTGGAACGACGCTACCAACGGGACGCCCCAGATCTCCTTCGCCGAGCTGCCCACCCAGCCCGACAGCCAGTAGTGGCTGTGCAGGATGTCGTAGCCGCGCCCGTCTTGACGGGCGCGGCGCAACACGCCTCCCAGGAACTCCGGCAGGTAGCGAGGGAGGTCGGTCTTGGGCACCGGGGCGCAGGGACCGGCCTTCACGTTCAGCACGCGGACGCCGGGCGCGATGTCGATGATGTCGTCGACGTCCCCACCCCGGCGACGCGTGAACAGGTCGACCTCGATGTCGTGCTCCGTCAGGCGTTCGGCGACCGCGCGGATGTACACGTTCATGCCGCCGGAGTCACCCGAGCCGGGCTGGTCCAGCGGCGACGTGTGCACCGAGAGCACCGCGACGCGAGGTGAGGCCATCCAGCGATGTTACGCGCGACCGCGCGTTCGGACCGTCGATCCCTTGCCCCTCGCGCGCAGCTGGAACACCGTCTCCAGGAGGCCGACCGGCTTCCCGCCGCCCAGCACGGGCGGCGCCGCGAGCGAGGCCAGCTCGCGGACCTGCGCCGAGGAGAGGCCGTCCACCTGGCGCAGCGCGGCGATCACGGCAGGCGCGCCCGCACGGTCGCCCCCGTCGTCGATCTTCACGGCCACGCCCAGCCCCGAGGATAGGATGGCCGCGCACTCGAGCGACTCGGCCCCGCGTTTGGCCACGACGTCGCCGGTGACCCTCATGACCTCGGTGTCCCAGCTGCGACGGCCGCCCACCAGGTACGGCTCGGCGACCATGGCCTCGACGGCGCGCTCCGCGGCAGGCCCCAGGTCGCCCAGGCGCTCGGGATCGGCCAGGCGCGCGAAGAGCGTGGCCATGGATCGAAGCGGCATGCCGTGGACGGGAACACCGCACCCGTCGACACCCACAGTCACCTCGTCCAGGTCCGTGGCCCGAAGCACCGCACGCAGCACGCGGCGCTGGAGCGGATGGCTCGGACGCAGATAGGTCTGCGTATCCCAGCCGGCGCGCACGCAGGCGAGCAACATGCCCGCGTGCTTGCCCGAACAGTCCTGGAGTAGCCGGTGCTTCAGATGCGACGCCGCCATGGCCTCGGGATCCAGGGGCCAGCCGGGCGGGTTGCGGAGCGCATCAGGCCCCAACCCGGCGCGCTTCAGCACGGCTTGCACCGCACCCACGTGGACCGGTTCGCCGTTGTGCGAGGCGCACATCACGGCAACCTCGCGGTCCGGCATCGGTTCGTCGATCGCCTTCAGCGAGACCGTCGCCTGCAGCGGCTTCATGCAGGAACGGGCGAACACGAGACGCTCTGGGTCGCCCGCGGAGGCGACCAGCCGGCCGTCGGCATCGCAGACCGCCACGTGGCCCAGATGGACGGATTCGATCAGGCCGGAACGGATGACGTGGACGAGCGGGACAGCGCTCAACGGCTCGACCCTTCGCTCAGCTGAGGACGAGCGTCGGGTCCTCGCGGTACCGGCGCTTCAGCTCGTCCTGCAGGGTGTCCAGGACGCGGATCACCTCGGAGCGCGCGCCCGAGACCTCGCGCTCCTCGGTCGCCAGCAGTTCGACCGCGGCGGCCAGCTGCTCGTGGTCGAGCGACCTGGGATCGGAGATGCCGGCGTCGGCGACCAGCCGCTCGATCCGGCGGCGGGCGAGCAGGATCTCCTCCTCGGGAACGCCGACCCGGACCGCCTCGCCGCGGGAACCCCCGGCAGGCTCGTCCCCGGCCAGGATCTGGGCCAGGCGGTCCACCAACGGACCGCGGTCCTCGCCGGCGTCACGGGCGTCCAGCTCGGCGCGGAGGATCTCGGCGCGCCCCTGGACCAAGCGTCGGAGCAGCGAGAGGTACTCGCGTTCGGCCAGGCAGTCGTCGCGACGGGCCCGGAGATCGTCGAGCGGCAGTCCGTCCAGATCGCGGACGTAGGCGTCGTCGCGGATCCGGTCGATGCGGCGGCTGCCGGTGCGTTGGTCGCTCACGTCGCCCATCCTACGCCGCCGCGATCAGCAGACGGCGAGCAGTGTCTGGTAGGGATCGATCGCGGAGCCGCCGCCGGGGTGGTACTCGAAGTGCAGGTGGTTGACGCTGGTGTCGCCGGTGGCGCCGACGTAGCCGATCGGCTGACCGGCCGCGACATGGCCCGAGGACCCGTACGAGCTCATGTGCGCGTAGTAGGTCCAGTCCGAGCTACCGTCGTGGTACAGGATCACGGCGTTGCCGCCCAGCGTGTTCGGGGCCTGCACGGCGTTCCCGCTGTGGACCGCCACGATCGGCGTCCCGTAGGGCGAAATCATGTCGATGCCCTGGTGGGTCCGCCCGCCGGGACGCGGCCAACCGAACGAATCCACGAACGACACAAGCCCTTGCACAGGACAGATCGAGATCGCGCCCGACGATGTCGGCGGGAACGAACCGCCTCCGCCCGTCGGCGGCAGCCCGATCTGCTGCTGGGCCTCCAGCTGGTCCTGGTACTTCTGATACAGCTCGTCGACGGTGGACTGGAGGTCTCCGAGCTTCAAGTCGAGCGCGGTCCGTTGCGTCTGCAACGCCGCGGCCGCATCTGCCTGCTTCTGCGACTCGCGGGTCAGACGTTCGCGTTCGCGCCGCAGGCGCTCGGCCTGAACCGAGACCGAGATGGCCAGGTCCTCGTCGCCCTGCACGATGCTGGTCGCGAACCGCAGCCGGTCCGCGAAGTCGGTGAACGAGTCCGAGCCGAGCAACGCGCCGATCGTGGCGTTACCTCCGGAGATGTAGACCGAACGCACCTGGGCGTCCAGCTTCTTCTGCACCCGGACCAGCTGGGCCTCCAGCGAACCGATCTGGGCCTGGGCCTCGCGGACCGCGTCCTGCGCCATCGCGTAGGCGGTCTCGGTCTCCTGCCACTTCAGGGTGAGCGCGTCCAACTCGGCCTGCTTGGCGGCGAGCTCCTCCCGAGCCGCGTCCAGCTCGTCCTTGGTGCTGGCGTTCGCGGGCACGGCGAAGAGCACGCCGGCAAGGGCGATCATGACGATGGTGGCGCGCAGCAACGTGCGCGGCGGGACCTGCCTCAGGTCGTTCGCCTCCTCGTTCGGGGCCTTGGGAGGCCCTCGGACGGTCCCGGGGAGGCTACCAGTGGTTCGGCGGGCGACTCAAATCGGGTCGCCCTGTTGAGGGTCGAGCCCCTGGCCAGGGCTATGCTCCCCGGCGTGGAAGATCACGTTCCGGCGTTGGAGGGCAAGCTGATCCGGCTGCGGGCGCACGAGCCCGCCGACGTCGACGCTTTGAATGACCTGATCAACGATCCAGCGGTGGGCGAAGGTCTTGGCATGAACATGCCCCAGCCGACCCAGGGGTTCCAGGCGTTCGTGGAGGCCGCCACGAAGAACGCGGACCAGGCGCCGTTCGTGATCGAACGGTTGTCGGATCGCAAGCCCGTGGGCGGCTGTTCGTTGTTCGAGATCAACGGGGCGGCGCGAACAGCGGTCCTGGGGATCTGGCTGGGCAAGCCCTACTGGGACGAGGGCTTGGGGACCGACGCCGTCCGCACGCTCTGCCGGTTCGGGTTCCGGCACATGAACCTGCAGCGGATCGAGCTGAACGTGTTCGAGACGAACCCTCGCGCGCTGCGCGCCTACGAGAAGGTGGGCTTCACGCTCGAGGGCACCCGGCGTCGCTCGGAGTTCGTGCGGGGAGGACACGTGGGCTCGCACATCATGGGCCTGCTCGTGGAGGACCTGGTCGAGGACTAACGCCCCTGCATCGCGGCGATCAGGATGTCGGCGACCTCGGGGCGGCTGAACTCCTGCGGCGGACGCTCGCCCGTGCGGAGCATCTCGCGCACCTTGGTGCCCGAGAGCGAGATCCGCGTCTCCTCGCCGTGGGGGCACGTCTTCGGCGACGCCATGCCCTCGCACGCCTGGCACCAGAACGAGTGCTCGAAGTTGAGCGTGGTGATGCCCAGCTCGCCGGGCGCGAACTCGGTGAAGATCTGCTGGGCGTCGTACGTGCCGTAGTAGGTGCCGACGCCCGCGTGGTCGCGGCCCACGATGAAGTGCGTGCAGCCGTAGTTCTTGCGGCAGATCGCGTGCCAGATGGCCTCGCGAGGGCCGGCGTACCGCATGGCGGCTGGGAACACACTCACCATGGCGCGGTCCTTCGGGTAGTAGCCCTCGAAGAGGGCCTCGTAGCACCGCATCCGGACGTCGGCGGGCACATCGTCGCCCTTGGTGGCACCGACGAGCGGGTGAACCAGCAGGCCGTCCACGATCTCCAGGGCACACTTCTGGATGTACTCGTGCGCGCGGTGGATGGGGTTGCGGGTCTGGAACCCGACCACGGTGTTCCACCCCCGCTCGGCGAACGCCGAGCGCGTCTGGGCAGGGGTCAGACGGTACTGCAGGAAGTCGTCGTGAGCGGGCAGGTCGAGGACCCGCAGCTCACCGGCGACGCAGAAGTCGCCGGCGTCGTGGAGCGCGCTCACGCCCGGGTGCTCCACGTCCTCGGTGCGGTAGACAGCGAGCGATTCCTTGGCCTTGTCGCGGCGGTAGATCTGGGAGACGCGCAGGACCGCGAGCGGCTCGCCGCCCTCGGTCGCGCAGAGCGCGACCGACTCCGCGCCGCCCAGTCGGTGCGAACCGTCCTCGTCCACCGACAGGGTGACCGGGATCGTCCACGCCGGACCGTTCGTCAGGTGCATGGTGTCGAGGATCGCGTGGTAGTCGGCCTCGCCCTGGAAACCCGTGAGCGGACTGAGCGCTCCGACGGCAAGCATCTCGAGGTCGGCGAGCTCGCGGTCGCTCACGACCACCGACGGGAGGTTGGCGGCCTCGGCACGGAGGTCGCCGGCGGCATCGCCGGCGACCATCAGGTCCACCAGGGTGCCGCCGTGGGGGGCGATCTGGGCGTTCTCGGACATGTCGGATCAGCCTTTCGTCGAGGTCAGAGGGCCGTCAGCATACGAAACGGGCCTCGGGTAGACTCGCCCCCGGTGCAGACACTCCTCCCCGCCGACGAGCTCGCCGAGCTAAACATGGCGTTCGAAGCCACCCATCCTCGCCAGATCTTGGCGTGGGCGCTCAAGCGTTCGGGCCTGGAACGGATCGCGATCGCCTCGGCCTTCCAAGCCGAGGGAACGATAGTGATGCACCTGGCCACGCAGATGCGGCCCGACATCCGCATCCTGTTCCTGGAGACCGGCTACCAGTTCGCGGAGACGCTCGCGTTCAAGGAGCAGCTCGCGGCGCGGATGGGACTGAACGTGGTGGATCTGGTCGGCGAGCACACGGTGGCGGAGCAGGCCGAGGTGTTCGGTCCGCGCCTGTTCGAACGCGATCCGGAGCGATGCTGTGAGCTGAACAAGGTGCGGCCGATGTTCCAGGCGCTACGCGGGCTGGACGCGTGGATCACCGCGTTCCGCCGTGAGTCCTCACCGACCCGCGCCGACGCGCCGTTCGTGCAGCAATACGAGCTGGAACCGGGTCGCTGGATCGTGAAGATCAACCCGATGGCGGCTTGGTCGCGCCAGCAGGTGTGGCGGTACCTGAAGGAGCACGACCTGCCCCACAACCCGCTCTACGACCTGGGCTACGCGTCGATCGGCTGCGCGCCGTGCACGCGGATGCGGTTCCCCGACGAGCCGGAGCGCGCGGGACGGTGGGCCGGCTTGTCGAAGTGGGAGTGCGGGATCCAGGCGACGCCTCAGGCGACGACCCAGAGCGCCTCGGGCGCGAGCTCCACTTCCAAGCGGCGATGATCCCCGAGCGAGTCGCCATCCACCTGGACGGGGAACGGGTCGTTCGAGGTCACGAGCACATGCTTGGCGTCGTGGACGTACTGGATGTCGCGGCCGGTCACGTGGCGCGCTGAGCCGAACACCTGCCAGGCGATCCGCGGGACGCTCCGGCGGGCCAGCTTGCGGACGGAGAGCACGTCCAGCCCGGTGTCGAGCGACGCCTCGGGCGTCATGCGGAGGCCGCGGTCCTTGTAGTAGGTGTATGGATCGGTGCGGCCGACCATGACGGAGAGGCTGGGCGAGGGTTCGCCGCCGTCGATGGTGATCTCCAGGTCGGGCGAGCGCCCGGCGTAGCTGGTGAGGAGCTCCCAGGCGACCGCGCGGAAGGCGGCACGGTCGAACTTCGCCTTGGTCTTGGGGAACTTCTCGTCAAGGCGCTTCATGGCGGCGGCGTCGACGCCGGCGCCGCAGTTGACGGCGAAGTAGTGGCCGTCGGCACGGCCTAGGTTCAGGCGGAAGGCCTCGTCGTCGAGCGCCTTGGTGATCAGGACGCCGGTGGCTTCGACGGGGTCCGTGGGCAGGTCGAGCGCGCGGACCAGGATGTTGGTGGCGCCGCCGGGGATGATGCCGAGGGCGGTATCGGTGCCGGCGAGCGCGTTGACCGCCTCGTTGATGGTGCCGTCGCCGGAGAAGACGACGACGAGGTCGATCCCGTCGGCCACGGCCTGGGCGGCCAGCTCGCTGGCGTGACCGCGCTCCTTCGTCTCGGAGACCTCCAGACGGAAGTCCGCGGAGAGGGCCTTCTCGATGACCGCGAGCGTGGGCTTGGACACCGTCCGCGCGACGGGGTTCACGATGAGGAGGAGGCGGTGGAAGCGCATGGAGGCGTGGGTCGAGTATGGCAGGGGCGCTCCGAACGCGTGCCGGGCGGGCCGACGGGGTCGACCGGAGTCATCGGTTCCGCGTCAACCGGTTGACGCGGATCGAGCCTCACCCCGCCGCTGGGTGTCCACAGGTTCACATGTGCCACCTGCAAGTTCTCGCGTCAACCTGTGGACGACTGGCGGTGGGGAGACCCTCGGCTCGCGTCAACCAGTGGACGACCAGCGACGCACAGCGGCGCGCATCGGCACAGACATGTCGGTACCAGGGAGTAGAACCCGCTGATGGAACACCCCATCTCCGACCCGCCACCGAGCGCATGGGACGTCATCGATGCCTCGCGTCGGCTCTCGCGCCGCCTCGGAACCCGCCTCGACGAGGCGCTCGAAGAGCTCGAGATCTCCTATGCGCAGTTCGAGATCCTCGAGTTGCTCGCCCGAGATCGGAACGCACACGCCGCCGCGATCGCCAGGCGACTCCACGAGTCCCGCCAGATCGTGAGCCGACTCCTCATCAAGTTGGATCGAGCCGGCCTCGTCGAGCTCCTGCCGCCGGACGGCGGCGTCCGCGTGCCGCTCGTTACGAACGACGGGAAACGTCGGATCCGATATGTGACCGAGGCCACGGCTGAGCTCCGCGCCAAGATCGCGGACGTGAATCCCGAGCGGCTCCGGACCTTCTTGGCGGTCGTCGCCAGCCTCGAGGATGCCCTGCGGCCGACGCTGGGGCGGCAATGGTGGCTCGGCTAGGGCCGGGAGCCGCCCGACACCGGGGGCAACAGCGCCACCTCGTCACCATCGGCGATCGGCGTCTGGCGGCCTGCCCGCTCCCCGTTGACCACGAACGACGCCACTGCGGCCACCGAAGCGAACCGTTCGCCATAGCGTTCGCTCAACACGTCGACCACCTCGCCGACCGTCTTCCCCGGCGCCTCCACCGACGACGCCCCCGCCGCCTCGCGGAGCGCCGCGAACAACCTCACTCGGACCACGGCAGCTCCAGCGTCTCGTGGATCACCCGCGCGAGCCGCAGCCCGAACGCCCGCGTCAGGCCGTCCTCGGCATGGCCGAAGCCGTCGCCCAACAACAAGCGCTTGGGCTCGCTCGCAGCGTCGTACAGCCGCTGGGCGTGATCGGGCGAGAACAGCCGGTCGTCGCTTCCGTGGATGATCACCACGGGCGTCGGCGCGATCTTGCCGACCACCTCCTCCGGCGACTCCGGCTCCTCCCACTGATCCGGCAGGTGCACGCCCCACGCGCGCAGTGCCGCTCGCCCGGCTCTCGACCCGATGTGCGCGTCCAGCTGCCGGCGCGCGACCGGATCGGCGTCGTCGCGCCAGTTCCAGGAGGCGAGCGACGAGATGCCGACCACCGCGTCCACGCCACCGAGCAAGGCCGCGTGCCGCAGCACCGCGATCCCGCCCTGCGACGTCCCCACGGTCACCACGCTCGCGTGGCCCGCCTGGCGGACGAGCGCCACGACCGCGTCCACGTCGTAGATCTCCACGCCGCCGAAGTCGCTGACCCCTTCCGAGTACCCATGGCCTCGCATGTCGAACGCGTACACCGTGAACCACTCGGTCAGGTGCTCGGCGAAGACCGCGAACCG
>Ga0214473_10010434_pt1 | contig 10922 bp, 8 predicted proteins | sample RVTome_7_FD_203509 | JGI IMG/M metagenome (GOLD analysis project Ga0214473, IMG submission 203509) | Soil microbial communities from uranium-contaminated site in the Upper Colorado River Basin, Wyoming, United States - RVT98D197 | ecosystem: Environmental > Terrestrial > Soil > Contaminated >... | reverse complement strand
CGAGCGAGCGCTCGTTGTGATGCCCTTCGTGGGTCTTGCGGTTCTGCAGGTCGGCTGCGCGCAACACGCTCGCGCCCGCGAGATAGTCGTCGAGCCGCGCGTCGTGAAGCGCGTCGAGGTCGACGAGGTGGCCGACGTGCTCCTGGATCGACCAGGCCTCGCCGTCCCGCCGAGTCAGCAGCTCCCGCGCCAGGCCCCGGGTCTTGTCCTCGACCCGCGCCGGCGCGCCCCGCAGCCGCTCCACGAGGATCGGGAGGTCCGCCTCGCTCAGGTGCTCGAAGCTGAAGCGGCGCTCGAACCAGCGGCGCAACACTTCAGCCCGTAGCACCCTCACGGAACACCGGCGCGCACCAGTCGCGGTGCTTCGGGTCGCGGCCGCGCACGACGTCGGCGAGCGCGGGCCGCAGCCGGCTCGTGATCGCTCCCATGCGCCCCGAGCCGATCGCCCGATTGTCCACGCGCGTCACCGCCACGATCTGCACGCCCGTGCCGGTCAGGAACACCTCGTCGGCGAGGTAGACCTCGGTGCGATCGATCGGCCGCTCCACGACCTCGACCCCGAAATCCTGGCGCAGCAGCTGCATCACCGAGCGGCGCGTGATCCCCTCGAGAATGTCCTGCGTCACCGGCGGCGTCACGACCACTCCCCCGCGGGCGACGAAGAGGTTCTCGACCGAGCCCTCGCACACGTGGCCGTCGTCGTTCAGCACCAGCGCCTCGTCGAAGCCGGCAAGCTGCGCGTCCGACTTGGCGAGCGCCGAGTTCACGTAGCCGCCCGCGATCTTGCCGCGCGCCGGCAGCACGTTGTCGGAGATGCGCTGCCAGGAGGAGATGCAGGCGTGCGCGTTCTCGTCGTTGGTGACGAAGTGGCCGAATGGCAGCGCCACGATCGAGACGTCCGGCGTCAGGCCGTGCAGGCGCACGCCCAGCGTTTCGTCGCCGTAGAAGGCGAGCGCGCGGATGTAGCAGTCGGTGCGCGTACCCTGCTCTCGCAGCAGCGTGCGCAGGCCCGTCCAGAGGTCGCTCGGCGAGAGCCCGAGCTCCATCCGCAGCAGCCGGGCCGAGTCCAGGAAGCGGCGGAAGTGGTCGAGGGGACGGAACACGAACAGCTCCTGCTCCGCCTCGTTCCAGTGGCCGCGCAGGCCTCCAAAGACCGCGGTGCCGTAGTTGAGGGCGTGCGTCAGCAGCCCGATGCGTGCATCGGCGTAGGGCACTACGCGGCCGCGGTAGTACACCAGCTCCGGAAGCTCGGTCTTCTGCGTCTTCGTTGATTCCAATTGGATCTTCTCAGTCCACTGTGTCGCCATGCATTGTAAGCTAAGACTCTATTGCGGTAATATCAATAGCCAGTTATGCCAAAGTGGACTGATACAGCCTTGGATCTGGTGCCCCTGATCGGGGATTGGTCCGCCGGACAGGGGCCACTCTACTCCCGTCTGGCCCGGGCGATGCAATCGGCGATCGAGAGCGGGGAGTTGGCCGTCGGCACCCGCCTGCCACCGGAGCGTCCGCTCGCCGAAGCGCTCGCCGTGAGCCGCACCACGGTCGTGCTGGCCTACAAGGGGCTCCGCGAGCAGGGACTGGTCGAGAGCCGGCAAGGCAGCGGGACGTGGGTCCCGCGCCGCGCCGCGCACTTGCGCCCCGCGCCTCGCGACGAGCGCAGCCGCTCGTTCCTGGTCGACTCGCTGACGCGCGCCGCCTCCGACGCGCCGGCCGACACGATCGGGTTCATGGGGGCCTGCCTCCCCGGTTCGGGCCTGGCACTCGACGAGGAGTGGCGCGCCGCCCAGGCTGACGTCGCCGAGATCGCGTGCGGGACCGGGTACTCGCCGCAGGGGTGGCCCGCGCTGCGGCGCGCGATCGCCGCCCACTTCGAAGCGCGCGGTGTGCCCACGACGCCCGACGAGATCCTGGTGACGAACGGCGCGCAGCAGGCGATCGACCTCGTCGGGAGGCTCCTCGTCGGCCGGGGCGAGGCCGTCGTTCTCGAGGACCCCACGTACCTGGGCGCGATCGACGCCTTCTCGCTCGCCGGGGCGCGGCTGCTGCCGGTTCCGGTGGGGCCGGCGGGAGCCGACATCCCCGCCCTCCGGCGCACCACGCAACAGGCGACACCCGCCGTCATCTACCTGGTCCCGAGCTTCCACAACCCCACGGGCTGCGTGATGCCGGAAGGCGCGCGCCGCGAGGTGGCGGCGCTCGCCGAGGCGAGCGGCGTCGCGGTGGTGGAGGACGAGAGCCTCGCCGAGCTGACGTTCGGCGCGGAGCCGCCGCCACCCATCGCGGCTTTCGCCCCGCGGGCTGCCGTCTTCACGGTGGGCTCCCTGAGCAAGCTCTTCTGGGGCGGCCTGCGCGTCGGCTGGGTGCGCGGCCCGCGCCCGCTCGTCACGCGGCTGACGCGGTTCAAGGTGGCGGCCGACCTGAGCGGCTCGCTGCTGAGCCAGGCCCTGGCGACGCGGCTCCTGGCGCGCCGGGACGAAGTGGCCCGCATGCGGCGGCGCGAGTCCCGGCGGCGCTTCGAGTGCCTCACGGGTCTGCTGCGCGAGAAGCTGCCCGAGTGGTCGTGGACCGAGCCTTCGGGCGGGCTCACGCTCTGGGTGCGCCTGCCGACACCAGGCGCCGAGGAGCTGGCGCGCGTGGCGCTGCGCCACGGCGTCTCGATCGTGCCCGGCCCAGTGCACTCGCCGTCGCACGGCTTCGCGGATCGCCTGCGGCTGCCCTACGTACTGGACGAGGGCCCGCTCGCGGAGGGCATCGCACGGCTCGCGCGCGCCTGGCAGGAGTGCCGGCGGCCCGCGAGCGAGCGGCGGCTCGACGTCATCGTCTGAGCCTCAGTAGAGCAGCGACGCCTTCCGCTCCGCTCGCCAGCGCTCGATTGCGGGCGCTTCCGCCGCCAGGATTGCGTCCACGGAATCCCCGCGCTCGATCGCGGCCCGCACGGCCTTCGTACCCGTGAGCGAGTCGAGCCAAGCGCCCTCGCGGACCCATGCGAACCCGGGCTGCCGCCGCAGCGCCACGACCAGCCGCAGCCCGAGGCGGAAAGGGCTCGCCGTCGCCGCGTCCGTCACGCGCACGCGAACCCCGCGGCAGGCCTCGTCCTTGAGCTTCGGCTGCGGCGCCGCGGCCGAAGCCGTGGGCGTGAACGTCGTGGGCTCGAGCGCGAAGCCGGGCGTCGCGGCATCGCGCGCGAGCTCGTCGGACTTCACCCAGGGCGCGCCCACCCGCAGGAAGGGCGCGTCCGTTCCGCGCCCCTCGCTCGCGTTGGTGGCTTCGACGAGGCAGCTACCGGCGTAGACGAGCGCGGCCTCGGAGCTGCGCAAGTTGGGCGACGGGTTCACCCATGGCAGCCCGGTGTCGACCCAGGTCATGTCCCGGCTCCAGCCGCCCATCGCAACGACGCTCACGACACCGGGCTTGGCGCGCCTCTCGTTCGCGAAGCGAGCCATCTCGCCGAGCGTCAGGCCGTGGACCAGCGGACCGGGCGCCATCGACACCATGCTGAAGGGCATCGTGGCGTCCCGCTCCGGTCCCTCCGCGCGCTCGCCCCCGAGCGGGTTGGGGCGGTCGAGGACGATCACCTCGACGCCCGCCTCGGCGGCGGCTTCGAGTGAGAGCAGCATCGTGCTCGCGTAGGTGTAGAAGCGCACCCCCGCGTCCTGCAGGTCGACGACGAGCGCCTCCAGCCCGCGCAGATCCCCCGGGGCGGGCTTGTTGCGCTCGCCATACAAGCTGACCACGGGAAGGCCGGTCGCCGGATCCGTCCCGCCCGTGACCTTCTCGCCGGCGGCCGCCTGCCCGCGCAACCCGTGCTCGGGGCCGAACAGCCGCTCCACGCGTGCGCCCGCGGCGCGCAAGGCGTCGATTGCGTGACGCCCGTCCGCCGTCACCGACGCGGCGTGGCACAGCAGCCCGACGCGGCGGCCGCGCAGCGGCGCGCGGCTGTCGAGGACCAGGCGCTCGAGACCCGGCGTCACGCGCGGCGCGGCCGCGCCTCCGCGCCGCGCCCCGAGCGCTGCCGCGGCGGTGCCCAGGAACGCGCGACGCCTCATGGCCGCTCGAGCGCGCGCACGGCGGCGTCCGCTACCTGCGCGCGGACTGCGCTGATGCCGTTGTTCTCGCGTGTCGGATGCACCCGGTTCGTCAGCAGGATCACGTAGAGCTCGCGCTCGGGGTCCATCCACATCGAGGTACCGGTGAAGCCGGTGTGGCCGAACGAGCGCGGCGACAAGAGCGATCCAGCCGCCGTGTACCCGGGCGCGCCACGGGTCGAGCTGCGCACGCCCGTCTCGTTCGTGGGCGTGTCCCAGCCGAGCGCCCGTGTCGCGAGCGGCACCCCCGCGCGCTCGGTGAACAGCTCGACCGTGGCGCGCGACACGAGGCGCCGCCCAGGCCCGCGCCCCTCGTCGAGCAGCATCGAGGCGAAGCGCGCGAGGTCGGGTGCCGTCCCGAAGAGACCCGCGTGCGGCGCCACGCCCCCGAGTGCTGCCGCGTTCTCGTCGTGCACCTCTCCGCGCAGAACGCGGCCGCGCCACGGGTCGTTCTCGGTCGGTGCGATGCGCGGCATCAGCGCTTCGGCAGGCCGGTACAACGTGTCCTTCATGCCGAGCGGGCCCGTCACCCGCTCGCGCGCCAGCTCGTCGAGCGGGGCGCCGCCGAGGCGCTCGATCACGGCGCCGAGCAGGATCAGGCCGAGGTCGCTGTAGACGGACTTGCTGCCCGGCGCGAAGGCCAGGTCCATCGCCACGATCCGCTCCAGGTAGGCGGCCTGACCCTTCACGTCCTTGTAGAGCGGCGCCCACCACAGCAGCCCTCCCGAGTGCGTGAGGAGCTGGCGGAGCGTGACCAGATCCTTGCCGCCGCCCGCGAACGCCGGGAGGAAGCTCCTCACGCGCGCCTCGAGGTCGAGCTTCCCCTCGTCCACCAGCATCATCGCGAGCGTCGTGGTCACGACGACCTTGGTCAAGCTGGCGAGATCGTAGATGGTGTCCGGGACGACGGCGAAAGCGCCCGCGTCGTACGTGAGGCGGCCGAAGGCCTGCAGGTGCGCGAGCGAGCCCTCTCGCCCGATCGCCAGTACGGCGCCGGGGAACGCCCGCGCCGCGATCCCTTCGCGCACGACGGCGTCCACCGCGTCCAGCCCGCCGGCACGGAAACCCGTGGGCGGCTGCGCGTCGGACGAAGCGCCGGCTGACACCGTCTCAGGATAGCGGAAGAGTGCGAGTGTCGCGGCCGCCGCTCCCCCACCGAGGACACGCCGTCGCGAAGCACGAGGCGGCGGCTCGCGCCTCATCTCGAGCCCGCGATCGAAGCGTTGGCACTCGCTTCCGGGCCAAAGGCGAGCCGCGCTCCGAACACCTGCTGCCCGAGCTGCCTGAGGTCCGCGGGTGCCAACGACTCGTGGGAGAAGAGCACCACACCCTGGGCCCCGGCCAGACGCGCGAGCGTCACCTTCTCGACGATGCCCGCCACGTCGAGCCGGTAGGCGCCGATGCCGGCCCACATCGGATGGTCGGCTCCGTTGCGCTCGCGCATCGCCTCGAGCTGCTGCGTGAACAGCCGGCTGTCCGGCGTGTAGGTCATGGGACACAGCGCCGCGATCACGCCTGCCTTTACCCAGGCCGGCCAGTCCTGGAACTTCTGGTTCACGGCCTGCGCCTCGTCCGGCGCCACGGCCGCCGAGAGCACCAGGCCGGCCCGCTCGGCGCGCGCGGCGTCGGCGAGCCGTGCCGTCAACGCCGTGAGCACGTCGCGACGCCAGGCGTCCCAGGCCGCGGGGCCCTGGCTCGGGCCGGCGATCAGGTCGCTGCCGCCACTGCTGCGGCGGAATCCCTCGAGCGAGGCCTGCGAGTAGTCGAACGACGGGCCGGGGTAACGGAGGAAGTCGAAGTGAAGCCCGTCGACGGGGTAGCTGCGGACGAGCTCGCGCACGACGCCCTCGAGGTGATCGGCCACGCCGGCAATTGCCGGCGACAAGTAGTAGCCCTCGACGTCGCCCTCGCTGCGCCCAGCCGTCGCGATCAGCTCGAGCCGCCGCGGCCCCCGCGCGACCAGCGCCGCGGTGGCGACCGACTTCGGCACCATCGCCCAGTCCGGGTGCTTCTGGAGCACGTGTCCCCGCGGCAGCGGCTGGCCGAAGTGGGCCGCCAGGAGCACGTTGACCCAGGCGTGCACCGAGAGCCGCCGCATGCGGGCTCTCCGCAGCAGCCGACGCAGCGGGTCGAAGTCCTTCGCTTGCCTTTCGAGCAGCGGGCTCCTTGGAGCGAGCGACGAGCGGTAGAACGAGTCACCCCGCCCGCGCACCTGGACGAAGAGGGCGTTGAGTCCCGCGCTCGCGGCCTCGTCTACGACGCGATCGACCGCCTCCGGCGAGACCAGCGCCGTGCGGACGATCCAGACGCCGCGGAGCTCGCCCCGCTCGTCGCCCATGGCCGAAGCCGCGGAAAACGCAAGGAGAAAGGCGAGCGAGAGGCGCCGAAGGCTCGGCCCGGTCACGCGCCATGCTAGCAGGGTGGGCCAGCGGGGAGCAAGCGGAACCCCCCGTCCCCCAACGGTTTGCGCTATCATGGCTTCTGCGACCATGCGCTCCGCCCTGCTCGCGTGCCTCCTGCTCGTCGCCCCCGTGGCCGGGGCCTCCGATTCGGCCGATGGGCTCGTGCGCGCCATCCAGCAGCACCACGCGCGCACGGCGGACATCGTGGCGCGCTTTTCCCAGAGCTATCGGTCCGGGATGCTCGGGCGCGAGATCGTGGAGCGGGGTGTCGTGTCCGTCAAGCGACCCGGCCGTATGCGCTGGGAGTACAAGGACCCGGAATCCAAGCTCTTCATCTCCGACGGCCGAACCTTCTACTTCTACGTGCCCGCCGACCGGCAAGTGGTGGTGAGCGAACAAGACCCGCGCCACTCGCTCGCCGCCCGGCTGCTTTCGGGCCAGGGGGGGCTGCTCGACGAGTTCGAGGCCTCGCTCGAGGAGCCGCTCGAAGAGGGCGTGCTGAGGCTGCGGCTCGTGCCGCGCCAGCCGCAGGCCGACGTCGAGCGCGCGATCGTCGACGCCGAGCCGGGCGGGCGCATCCGCTCGATCCTGCTCGAGGACGTGCAGGGCAACCGCACGCGCTTCCGCTTCGAGAACGTGCGTGAGAACACAGGGCTCGACGACCGGCTGTTCCGCTTCGAGGTGCCGAAGGGCGTCGAGGTGATCCGCGGATGAAGCGCCTGCTGCTGCCCATAGCACTCGCCCTCGTCACGGGCTGCGCCACGTCACAGGCCTTCCGCTCGGCGGAGAACGCCGAGCGGCTGCAGGACTACGACCGGGCCGTGCTCGAGTACCAGCGCGCGGTCTCGGGCGATCCGGACAACGTCCAGTACCGGCGCTCGCTCGAGCGGGCCCGCATGCGCGCCTCGAACGAGCACACCAACCGGGCCCGGCGGCTCGCGGGCCGCGGCGCCTACGACGAGGCGCTCAGCGAGTACCGGCTCGCGCTCGAGCTCAACCCAGGCGCGCCCGGCATCGCCGAGGAGATGCGCGACGCCGAGGCCGTGCGCGAGCGCGGCCGCACCTCGTTCGAAGACGTGAAGGAGCGCGCCCGCGAGCGTGCCCTGCCCGGACTCGACCTCGGCGCCGAGGCCCAGCAGCCGCTGGGCCTGGTGTTCCGCGGCGCCAGCCTGCGCGAAGCCTACCTGGCGCTCGGGCGGGCCGCCTCCGTCAACGTGACCTTCGACCCCTCTTTCCAGGACACGACCGTGAGCCTCGACCTGCAGAACGTCGGCTTCGACCAGGCGCTCACGGCGCTCGCGGCGGCCGGCCGCACCTTCCACCGCGTGGTCGACTCGAAGGTGCTGAACGTAGTGCCCGACACGCCGTCCAAGCGCCGCGAGTTCGAGCAGCAGGTGGTCAAGACGCTGTTCCTCTCGAACGCCGACCTGAAGGAGACGATCGACCTCTTGCGCGTCGTGCTCGGCGCGCGCCGGATCGCGCCGGTGCCCGGCAGCAACGCGCTCACGATCAACGACACCCCGGACAAGGTGGCGGCGGCCGAGCGCATCGTCGAGATCGTCGACAAGCGCCGCGCCGAGGTGGTGGTCGAGGTCCAGATCCTCGAGGTGGCGCGCAACAAGCTCAAGGAGTACGGGATCTACCTCACCTCGGGCCTCGACGCGCAGGGCGTCGAGGGCATCGCTTCCGGCATCTTCCCCGACCCGCGCATCACGAACCCGAGCGACGGGCCCTACGACAAGGACAACCTGCTGGTCACCTCCCTGCCCGGAGCGGTGCTGCGGCTGCTGGAGACCGACTCCTCGACACGGCTGCTCGCCAACCCGCAGCTGCGCATCTCTGAGGGCGAGACGGCGCAGGCGCGCTTCGGCGACCAGGTGCCCGTTCCGGTCACGACCTTCACCGCGATCGCGACCGGCGGCATCCCGCAGCAGCCGATCACCTCGTTCGAGTACAAGAACGTGGGCGTGAACATCGACATGACGCCGCGCGTGCACCACGACGGCGAGGTGACGCTGCAGCTCAAGCTCGACATCTCGGCGGTCGGTGCGCCGGGCTACCAGGGCCTGCCCACCTTCAACAGCCGCACGGTCAACTCGACGATCCGCCTGCGCGACGGCGAGACCAACATGCTGGCTGGCCTGATCCTCGACAACGAGCGGCGCGGGCTCACGGGGCTGCCGGGGCTCGCGAGCATCCCGTTCCTCGGACGGCTGTTCGCCAAGAACAAGGAAGAGGCGACCCAGACCGACATCGTGATGACGCTGACGCCGCACGTGATCCGCCGCAGCGACATCGCCGAGCGCGACCTGCGCTCGTTCCTGGTCGGCGGCGAAGCCTCGCCGTTCCTGTTCGAGGTGCCGGGGCAGCCCGCTTCGCCCACGCTGCCCGCACGGCCGGAGCAGCCGCGCATCGAGCCGATCCGTCCGCCGGCCGCGACCCCGCCGCCGCCGAACCGGTAGGGAGTCTCAGACCTTGGCCGGGACTGGCAGTTTCTCGATCTTTACCTTGCTGATCCTGTTCTTCTCGACGTCGACGACCGTGAAGCGCCAGCTTCCGACCTGGACCACCTCGCCGCCTTTCGGGACTCGGCCGAGCTCGGCCAGCATGAAGCCGGCCACGGTCTGGAACTCGCCCTCCGGCAGCGGGATCTCGTGGGTTTCGCGCAGCTCGGAAGCCGAGAGCGTGCCCTCGACCACCAGCGAGCCGTCGCGCAAGCGCTCGACGGGGCGCTCCTCCCAGTCGTACTCGTCCTGGATCTCGCCCACGATCTGCTCGATCAGGTCCTCGAGCGTCACGAGGCCGCTCACCGAGCCGTGCTCGTCGATCACGACCGCCAGGTGGCTGCGCCGCTTCTGCAGCTCCTTCAGCAGCTCGCCGACCTTCTTGGTCTCGGGCACCAAATGCACCGGGTGGAGGATCTTGCGGATCACCACGGGCTGGCGCTTCTCGAGCAGCCGCAGTGCGTCCTTCACGTAGACGACCCCGATCACGTTGTCGAGCGAGCCCTCGTAGGCGGGGATGCGTGAGAAGCCGCTCTCCACGATCAGCGATCCCACCTCGGCGGGCGGCGTGTCCGCGGAAAGCGCGAACACCTTGGGCCGCGGCACCATCACCTTGCGCACGGGCATGTCGGTGAACTCGAAGACACTGTGGATGATCTCCATCTCGGTCTGGTCGAGGACACCCTGCTGGCGACCTTCCTTCACGAGATGCTTGATCTCTTCCTCCGAGACGAACGTGCGCGGACCGATCTCGCGCACCCCGAAGACGCGCAGCACCACGCGCGTCGAGGCCGCCAGGAACTCAACCAGCCAGCGCGACCAGACGAACATGAGCCGGAACGGCCCGGACACGATGAGCGCGATCCGCTCGGTATACCGCAGCGCGAACGCCTTCGGCACGAGCTCGCCGAGGATCAGTTCGACGTAGATGATTCCGAGCCCCACCGCGCCGCTCGCGATGAGGGCCACGGGCAGGAAGCGCGCGAGCGAGACCCCGGCCAGGCCGGGCTCCAGGTAGCGGGACGCCAGCACGCCGCCGAGGACACCGGCGAGCGTCCCGCACACGGTGACGCCGATCTGCACCGTGGCCAGGAACTGGTCCATGTTGTCCTGTAGCTCGCGGACGCGCTCGGCGGCGCGGCTGCCCTGGTCGGCCAGCCGCTCGATCCGGCTTCGGCGCGACGAGATAATCGCGATCTCGCTGCCGGAGAAAAACCCGTTGCCGAGCAACAGGATCACGATCGCCACCACGATCAGCAGGGGGTCGGACATGGAGGGAGGCCCATCTTAGCAGACCCTCGGGCCTCGCCTTGTCAGGCCCCGACCGCTCTGGTAGCGTGCCCTGTTGCAGGAGGACGGCTTGGCCATTAGCGAGATCTTCGACCTGACCGTGATCGGTACGGGCCCCGGGGGATACGTGGCCGCCATCCGCGCCGCGCAGATGGGCCTGAAGACCGCGGTCGTCGAGCGCGACCCGGCTTGCGGCGGCACCTGCCTGCTGCGCGGCTGCATCCCGACGAAGGCGCTGCTGCACACGGCCGACCTCTACGAGGACTTCCAGAACCGCAAGGAGTTCGGGATCCTGGCCGACAACGTCGCGCTCGACTTTCCGGCCGTGATGTCGCGCAAGGACCGCATCGTCACGCGGCTCAGCAAGGGGATCGAGAGCTACCTGTTCAAGAAGAACAAGATCACGCTCTTCAAGGGTCACGGCCGCTTCGAGGGCCCGAAGGCCGTCGTGGTGAAGGGCGAGAGCGGCGAGACCAGGGTCGACACGAAGAACGTGCTGATCGCGACCGGCTCGAAGCCCAAGACGCTGCCGGGCATGGCGCCCGACGGCAAGCAGATCCTGACCTCCGACGAGATCCTGCAGCTCAAGGAGATCCCGAAGAGCATGATCGTGATCGGCGCCGGGGCGGTGGGGATGG
>Ga0214473_10010432_pt1 | contig 10922 bp, 8 predicted proteins | sample RVTome_7_FD_203509 | JGI IMG/M metagenome (GOLD analysis project Ga0214473, IMG submission 203509) | Soil microbial communities from uranium-contaminated site in the Upper Colorado River Basin, Wyoming, United States - RVT98D197 | ecosystem: Environmental > Terrestrial > Soil > Contaminated >... | reverse complement strand
GGATTGTGGTATGCGTTTGTGGTTTGGATCGGTTTCATCGCCACATCGTTTCTGACGAACTATCAGTTCTCCCGTCGTCCCATGGCGCTCTATCTCATCGACAGTCTGTACTATCTCGTGGGCATGTTGATCGCGGGGAGCGTCCTCGCCGTCTGGCAATAGCATTCTTCCACAAAAACGAACCGGTAGCGCTTCGCGATGAAGCGCTGCCGTCGTCTGGCCGTCTTTTTGCCTTGGGTGACGATCAAGAGGTGGGCTGAGCCCACCCTACGCTCTACAAATGATCGACGGGCGGAACTACTGCCCGAACTGCCTCGGGCCAAAGGCGTAGCCAACACCGACCCAGACATCAACGGCGTTGTTAGTGATCTTGACATTTTCGAGGTCGGAAAGATCGCCGAAGTCGAAGTTGTAACGCGCCGTGCCGGAGATCACCACGGGATAGAACTTCTGGATTTGCGCGCCGGCAGCGATGACACCACCGACCAGCATCGATTTCCAGTCATCGGGAGTCTCGTCGCCAAAGGTGTCGGAATTGATCTTCGTGAGAAAGTCGATGCGCGGCCCAATCTGGACATAGGGACGCGTGATCACGGCCGGGACCGAGAACTGGAACAGGATGGGCACGCTGACATAGTTTAGCTCGGTCTCTTCCTGCGCCTCGCCTCCCGACTCCCTCATGATCCAGCCGCGTTCGGTGTATTCAAAGTCTGTCCGAAGCGAAATCACGTTGCCAAGCTGCCATTCCGCTTCAGCCCCCAAGCTCACGCCGGTGCGCCGTTCAAACTCTGTGTCGGCATCGGCGGCGCGCCCGGATGATGACCACGCGCCCTTCACGCCGATGAAGCGCAAGATGCCGGCATCGGCAGTCGCCGCGAAGCCGACCGACATGACGCCAGCCAGTCCGAGGATCAATGCCTTGCGCATAGAGATTCCCTTCTACAGGCACAGATCAACGGACCCGTGTCCATTACGTTGTTTGGTACGGGCCGCTCGTGGTGAGCATCGTCGAACCATCAGGCCCGTGGAGTTCAATCGTCTAATACGTCGCGCGCTTGTTCAATTCCGTCTGCACAATGAACCAGACCGCCGGCGAGAATACCAGATACAAAACAAAGACCAGCCACTTGTTCATCTTGTCGCTGGCGGCCTTCTCGTAGAGTTCTGAGTACTTGTAGATCGAATAGACGTTGGCCAGTGGGATGAACAGGAGCACGGTCCACAGGGCCGGGCTGGCTTCCGCATCATTGGCGAGTCCTTTGAGTTCGGTCGCCGTTTGGTAGAACCAATAAATGGCGTAGATGCAGAACGTGACGATCATCAAGAACACCTGCGCGACCATGTTGCGTTTTTTCACTTGCATGGCTTCCACCTCCGTGTGAGCATCTGTTTCACCACGACTGAAGGGCAGGCTCGGCGGTAGCCTCGCCCTCCCCAGTTGCCTATGTCGTCATTCTCTCAACCACAAACTGCGCCACATCCATGACCGGGATCTGATCGCCCTTGCCGAGATCGTTGGTGGCGTCGCGAATCATGATCTGGCAGAAGGGGCAACCGACCGCGATCTTTTCGGCGCCAGTGGCGAGAAGCTCTTCAGTTCGTTCGCGGTTGACCCGTTTGCCCTTCGTTTCCTCGGCGAATATCATGCCTCCGCCCGCTCCGCAACAGAAAGATTTTTCTTTGGTTCGGCCCGGTTCGAGGGGGTCGCCGAGGAGTTCTCGGGGGTTGGAGATGTCGGAAGGGGCGCCGTAACGGGACAAATAGCAGGGATCGTGGTAAACGGTGGCCTCCTTGGTCTCCCGTGAGAGCGTGATCCTGCCCTTGCCGACCAGATCGTTGATCAACTGGGAGTGGTGGATGATCTCGACACCGGGGTCGAGGCCGAAATCTTTGTATTCGGAGATCGTGCGCACACAGTGCGGGCAGGTGGCGACGATCTTCTTCACACTCGCCGCCCTCAGCATTTCGACATTCGCGGTCGCCAACTGCTGGAAGAGAAATTCGTTGCCTGCCCGACGCGCCGCATCGCCGGTGCATTGCTCATCGCGGAGGACTCCATACGAAACACACCCAGTATCGAGGATCTTCTTGAAGGCGAGGGAGACTTTGCGATATGAGATGTCGAAACGGGCCAGGCACCCCATCCAGTAGAGCCACTCGTGCCCGTTGTACTCGGGGTAGCCGTTGTCGCGGATGAACTCATGCGCCTGCGGCGTCGGATAAGCCCAGGGATTCTGCAATCGTTCAAGATTCCCGAAGAAAGTGTTGAAGGTGTGAGGGCTTTTCCCCTCTGCGATCATGCCGCGGCGTGCCTCCAGGATCGGCACAATCTGATCGATGCCGACCGGGCACTGAAACGAACAAGCCCCGCAGGTGGTGCATTGCCAGAGGATTTCTTCTTCGATGGTCGCACCGACAATGGGCTGCTCCGGATCCGCGAGGAACCCGTCGCGCAGATCGAGCATCAGTTTCTTTGGATCGAGCAGTTTGCCGGTTAGGCGCGCCGGACAATGATCGTAGCATCGTCCGCACTCGACACAGGTGAAGGCGCCCAGCGCCGTGTGCGCCGAAAGGTCTTTCAGTTTGACCGCGCCGAATTCTTCCTTGTCGAAATCGAGCGGCTTGATCCGCGCCAGTTCGAAGTCTTTCAGAAACGTCGTGACCGGCGACAGGACCAAATGCAGATGCTTCGAGCGCGGGATCAGCCACATGAAGGCAAGAATCGACAGCGAGTGAATCCACCAGTTGGCCTTCGCGGTCGATGACGTATGATCCGTGAATGAGTAGAGATCGAGCAGATAGGTGACCATCAGAATCACGATCAAGAGACCGACAATCCCCGATTCGATCTTGACCGAACCCAGCGCCGCTGGACGGAACACAAAACGGCGAATCAGAAGCGCGATAATGCCGATCAACACTGCGACCGCAAGCACAGCTACAATCGTTGAGAGAATTGTGTGCAGTCCGCCGTTTCCGAGAAGAACAAGACCATACCCGCGCACTAAGTGATCAAGCGTGATCGGCATGAATGCGATAAATCCCCAGAAGACGAGCGCATGCATCAGACCCGCGAACGGTCTCTGCTTGATGACCGTGCCCTGCAGGATGACTTCCCAGACGAAGCGCTTAATCCTCCGCGGGACCTGATCGACGACAAATCCCTTCGACGCTTTCTGGATCGCGCGCAGGCGTGTGACGATTGGCGCGATGAAGCCATAGAGGCCCGCCGCGATGGCCAGCGTGATGAGGAGTTCTTCGATCATGGTCTCACTCGATTCACATGGGGCAAAAAAGATCCTGATGCCTTATTCCGTTTGCCTCTGGCAAACGGAATAAGGCATCAGGATGACGGGCAGTATACTCGACGCAAGAGAATCATTCCTTTCGTCATAACGATCAATACAGCAGTTGTAATAGAATTGTCCCCATTGTCATTCCAAGTCCGAATCAGGGCTGCCTCAGGCAGCCCTGATTCGGACTTGGAATCTTTTTCTGCTTCCACGCGATCAATCAAGAATCCGGAAGCCGATCCGCACCACGGCCTGGTACTCGCTGACTTTGCCGTCTTTCAGGCCGCCGCGATGTTCCTTCACTTCGAACCACGCCAGTCCCTTAAGCGTCTTGCCCGCCTCCGCGACAGCGCTTTCTACCGCTTCTTGAAAGCTCTTGCTCGAGCATCCCACCACATCGATGATTTTGTAGACTTTTGTGTTCATGGTCCCTCCCGATTCGGGGGAAACTAACCCAGTTCGGGGACATTCACAAGGGGAGAGGATCGATCGTGTCAGGAACTCGGTCAGGCGGCTTCCGCCGCGGCGGACCGCCGCTACCTCTGTGGAAGCTGCGTGGGTGGTGAATGGTCTCTGTCCCGGGGAATCATTTACTCTCTCGTGCGTATAACGCTATATTCCAGCCGAGGCAGGGCTGGAGATAGCGGAGTTGGGAGTGAGGTCGCAGGTTTCCGGTCCATTACTGTTGGCTTTGGCGTTCGCCTGTCTCTCGGTGTCGCCGATTCTGGCGCTCCCACCGCAGGACCACGAGCAGATCGCCACCACGAAGTCCTTCGATTATGGAACGTACTCCGACACAAACGACGTCCTGATGTTCGTCACCAACCGTGGGTGGTTGGCGCACGATCCCACGGCCCTCCTGGGCCGTCCCTCCGGTCTCTACTTCCCGCGCGGCGGCAACAAGACCATGGTCTATTCGGCAGGTCTGTGGATGGCCGCGAAACTCGGAAAGGGATACCGTGCCTCAGTGGCGGAATACGAAGCCGATTTTTCGCCCGGGCCGATCGTCAATGGCTCGTATCTTCCTGACAACGAGAAATTTCGCGTCTACAAGATCGCGCGGGGCGATTCATACGATTCGAACATCGACTACGACGAGTGGCCGTATGATCAGGGCGCCCCGGCGTTAAAGGACCACGCCGGCGGCGACTCGCTTGGTTGGTCTGGACGCCGGATACCCCGCGTGATGGGCGATCAGACGTTCTGGTGTGTGTTCAACGATGCCAACTTGGCGAACCACACAAGCGATCCGGGAAGCGTGCAGCCACTGAAGATTGAGGTGCAGTTTTGGGCCTGGTCCGATGAATGGCCCGGGGCGCTTGGCCGGACTGTCTTCATGCATTACACGATCATTAACAAGAGTGACAGCACATTGCGAGAGGCCCGCATCGGCCTGTGGGCGGATCCCGACATCGGACGCTCCGGTGATGATCTCGCCGGATGCGATACCGCGCTTTCTCTTGGGTACTGCTACAACAACGGTCCTGATCTTCTCTATGGAGATGCTCCGCCCGCGGTCGGTCTCGTGCTTCTGTCCGGGCCTTCGGTTGATTCACCAAATGACTCGGTCTGGTCGCTTCGTGATCAACGCCGGCTGCACAACCGTCGCGCGTTGCCGATGACGGGATTTGCTGCTTGGAAGAACGGGGAGGATCCCTCCGGGGAATCCAATGCGTACTATGTGCTATCGGGGCGTGATCCAACCGGATTTCCGCAAGTCGATCCGACAAACAATCTGCCGACGACGTTCTTCTACTCCGGGGATCCTGTCGCGCAGACCGGCTGGGTGGACCCGATTCCATCTGATCGCCGCATAGTCATTGGTTCCGGCCCGGTTACGATTGCGCCGGGTGACACGCATGAGATCGTCGTCGCCATGGTTGTTGGCCATGGAGATGACGCGCTTGCGTCGATAGTGTCGTTGAAACAGGCGGCACAGACCACCCAAACCCTGTGGCGTGGACACTTCGCGGAGACATTGCCTGCCACCGTCGATATTCTCCCCGGATCGTGTCCCAATGTGGTCTCGTTCGCGGAGCCAATCGAGCTCGATTTCGATTTTATTCGCCCAGCGGCGGCGATTCCGACCACAAATATCACGGTCGCGCTATATGGCACGCCGGACTTTGACGCGGCGATGGCCGATCCGCGCGAGGTGTTTCTCGCCGGTGTTGCGCCGAGTGGGTGGACCATCGAGGATGTCGGGAGGCCCGATGTCCGCGAGACGCCTTGTGGGTGCGCACATTCCTCACGCGATGGTCTGGTCGATCTGGTTCTGTCGTTCGAGCGGGATGAAATCGCGCATGCGATTCAGCCGGTCGTGGAAGGCGCTATTCGCACACTCGCCTTTCACGCGGTCACGCGGGACGGCGCACGTGGCCTTGGGCGGGACTGCCTCACGTTTGTTGATGTCGTCGTCGATTCCGGCCCGATCAATCCGCCTTTCATGCCCGGCGAGGATGAAAAACAGAGCCGGTTTTCCGTGTCCAATCAGCCCAACCCCTTTAATGCGGCTACGACGATCAGTTACCGCATTGCGACCGATGGTCCCGTGCGCGTTGAAGTGTACGATATTCTGGGACGACGGATGACAACGCTGGTCGATGCGTGGCAGCGCGCCGGAGAGTATCAGATCATGTGGAACGGCGTCGATCTCCACGGTGATCCGGCGGGATCGGGGATGTATTTTTACCGTCTGCAATCCGACGACGGTGTCATGACCCGCAAGATGATTCTCCTGAAGTAATCGACTTTATTAATCCGACACGTACGCATCCGCTTCAATCTCCACCGGCCTCACCGGGTCGATCAATCCCTTCGCGGCCAGAAGCGTGCAAGCGGGACGAATCGCGCCGGTCTCGTCGGAGCCGGTGGTTTCGGCCATCCAACTATGACGGTCGATCCGCACGGCACGCGAGTATCCGACGATCGGCTCCCACTTTGCGCCGGGAGAGATGTTCTGCCTACTCAATGGCCCACCTCTTTCGGTCCAGACGTCGGTTCTGGGCAATCCAAACACCGAGGACGATGATCACTGTGGCGCCCAACATGGCCGGTGTGAACAATTCGTCGAGGACAATCCAGCCCGTCACACTCGCGACGATGGCTTCGATGAATAGAAACATGCTCGTGTCGATGGCCGATAACCTCTGCAATCCGGCCGCCCACCAGTAGTAGGCCAGCCCCGAGGGCACGATTCCGATGAAGATCGCAATCGCCCATTCACGCGCCGTCATCGAAGATGCTTCAGGAATGAAATCACCCGCGCCGATGGCGCCGAAAAATGCGAAGCCGAAAATCATGTGCGCCGCGGCGATGGCCAAGGGCTCATACCGCCCCAGACGCGATTTCAGCATGACAGTGTAAACGGACCATGTGCCAACGCTGCACAAGGCGAGCAGATCGCCTTGGTTGCGCCCGATAGAAAGCTCGCTTAGGTGGCCGTGCGACACGAGCAAGGACAGACCAATCATCGCGACAGTCAGCCCGGCGACCTTGTGGAAAGAGACGCGCTCCTTTAGCCAGACCCATCCGAGGATGCCGGTGACCGGCGGGATCAGTGTCAGAATCCAGCCGGTGTTTGTCGCCGATGTGGTCTTCAGGCCGTTGAGTTGGATCAGCTGATGAAGAATGATTCCGACAACACCGGCCATCGCGATGAATAGCCAGTCGCGCCGGTCAAATCCGAGAGACTTCCTCAGCCGCAGATTGAGGAGATAGAGCGTCGCCGCGCCGACGCCGAGTCGTATGATCAGAAATGTGGCGGGCGCAATTTTGAGAAGAACGATCTTCGCAAGAGGGAAGTAGGCGCCCCATGAAATGATGGCGGCAAGAACAAAAAGCGTTCCACTGATCGCGGGCTTTCTTACGGGTTCCATGCGTCAATCTCACTCGCCGAGACGGATGAAATCAAGCATGCCGTCGGACTGGTCGCGCCGCGTTCAGAGAATGTTGCACGCGTGAAACATCAATCCTTCGGGATCGATTCGATCCATCGTTTCATCTTCTTCTCCAGGAGTTCCAAGGGTAATGCGCCATCGGAGAGGAGCTCGTCGTGGAATGCGCGAACGTCGAAGCGTGGCCCAAGCTCCTCCTGCGCCATCGCTCGCAATTTGAGAATCTGCAACTGCCCGATTTTGTAGGCAGTCGCCTGCCCCGGCCAGGCAATGTAACGATCGATTTCCGATGCGATGTTCAAGTCGGACAGACCAGTGTTCTCCCGCATGAACTCGATGGCTTGCTCGCGTGTCCAGCCGAAATAATGAATGCCGGGATCGATCACCAGGCGGCAGGCGCGCCAGGCCTCGTATGTCAGACGCCCGAACTCGGAATACGGATCGTTGTAGAAGCCGACTTCCTTGGGCAACCGTTCGGAATACAATCCCCACCCCTCGACGAAGGCGGTGTAGCCGCCATGACGGCGGAACTTCGGCAAGCCGGTGAGTTCCTGCTGAATCGCGATCTGAAGATGATGCCCCGGCACGGCCTCATGAAAGGCCAGCGCCTGCATGGTGTACTTCGGACGTTGCTCTGGTTTGTAGCTGTTGATGTAGAAGTAGCCGGGGCGCGATCCATCCTCCGGCGGTGGGTAGTAGTAGGCGTCAGGCGCCGAGGCGGCACGGTATGATTCGATCTCACGGTAGCTGTATGGCGTCTTCGGCAGACGCCCAAAGAGCATCGGCAATTTGGTGTCCATCTCTGCCAGGATTGTCTTGAAACCTTCGACCAACGAATCCGATGTGGAGTAGTGGAATTGCGGATCGATCTTGAGGTATTCGATGAACTCCTGCAACGACCCGGTATAGCCGACCGAATCCTTGATTTGTTCCATCGCCTCACGGATCCACTTCAGTTCTTTTATCCCCAATTCATGGATCTGTTCAGGGGTCAGTGAGGTGGTTGTGTATCGATGAACCCGGTTGGAGTATCTCTCCTTGCCTTGTGGGAGCGCGAGACAACCGACCGTATCACGGCAGGCCGGGAGGTAGTAGACCTTGAGGTAGGTTGCGAGAACATCGTAGCCGCCGATGACATCGACTAAGATCGTGTTGATGATTTCCTGCCTTAACCGGACACGGTCCACTTCCGGGATGGTGCTGTCCATCTTCTCAATTGCCTCGGCGAAGATGCTCTTCATAGGATCGGCGACGATGTGGGCCTGAACCTGGGGCAACGCCTTTTCGATGGTTACGCGCGCAGGCACCAACCCTTGCTCGATCCCCATGTTCATGTTGATGATGTGCTGACGGATGTACTCGCCGAACTGCTTGAGGCGGACGATATAGTTCTCGACGTCGCGGACAGTCTTGAACGGGTGGTAAGTCACCAGCTCGGGGAAATCGATCTGCGGGCCGGATTGCTGGGTGATCGGCATCAGTTCATCATGCCACTTCCAATCGTCCAATTCGATCTTGATCTCGCGCGCAAAGAGATCGGCATTGAGCGAATCGCCCGGGCCGATCAAACCCTGCTTGCCAAGATCAATCGCGCGCTGCAGAAACGTCTGCAACGTCTGGCGCTGCCGCTCGCGCGATTCCAAAGACAAATCAGGGAGACGGTCGTCGAAGCGATGATCCCCCAAGTAGGTCGCGCCGAGGGGGTTGCGCTCCATCTGGAAGTTCCAGTAGTCTTCAAACAACTGATCCCAAGGACTTTTCTTTTTCTCCACCTGTGCACACCCCGTGAATAATGACCACCCGGATAAAGCCAGTATCAGTACGACGACGGTTGCAAGACCGCCCACGGCAGAATTGCATTTCATCCCTTTGCTCCAGTTCATGCGCTTCGATAGGACAAAGGCCGATGCGGAGTATGTCTCTGCACCGGCCTGGACGTATATGTCTTCGTGCGCCGATCGCTTTCGCTTCAGGCGACGGGGCGTCTCATGACCTACTCCGTCCCGCCGTTCTCGATTGTCCCGTTGCCGTTCTCGCCACCGTCTTCCACTTCTTCTGCCTTCACGACACGCGCGACATCGATCACCTTATCCCCCTCATCAAGGTTGATCAAGCGCACGCCCTGTGTAGCCCGACCCATGACACGGACATTGCCCAGCGACATGCGAATGATGATGCCATGCTGCGAGATGATCATCAATTCGTCGTCGTCGATAACTTCCTTGACGGCCACCACCGAGCCGTTGCGGTCTGTGGTTTTGATGTTGATTACACCCTTGCCGCCGCGGTTGGTCAGGCGATAGTCGGCGATTTCCGACCGCTTGCCGTGGCCGTTCTCGCAGACAGTCAGAAGCGTCGAAGCGCGTTTGACCACCACCATACCGATGACACGATCGCCCTCTTCGAGGGAGACGCCGCGGACGCCGTAGGCCGAACGTCCCATCGAGCGGACGTGCTCTTCGTGGAATCTGCAGGCCAGCCCACTGCGGGTCGCGAGAATGATTTCGTTGGTGCCATCGCTGACTCCGACGTCGATAACCTCGTCGTCCTCCGGCAGATCCATCGCGTTAATGCCGCCTTTGCGCGGATTCGCGAAGGCGGACAGCACAGTCTTCTTGATCGTGCCGTTCCTGGTCGCCATCACGATGAAATGCTCGTCGTCGAACTTCTTGGCCGGAACAAACGCGGTAATCTTCTCTTCCGCTGACAGCTCGAGCAAGTTCGCGATATTTTTGCCGCGGGCCAACTTCCCCCCCTGCGGAATGGCGTGCACCTTCAGCCAGTAGCAGCGGCCCTTGGTCGTGAAAAAGAGGATGTAGTCGTGCGTGGAGGCGATGAAGAGATGCTCGACAAAGTCGGTCTCCTTGGTCTCCATGCCGCGCACACCGCGTCCGCCGCGTCCCTGGCGCCGGTACGCGCTCACGGTGAGACGTTTGATGTAGCCCTCATGAGAGATGGTGATGACGACATCCTCTTGGGCGATCAAGTCCTCGATGGAGAAATCTTCGACCGCCTCGATGATCTCGGTGCGCCGTGCGTCGCCGTATTTCTCCTTCAGTTCCAACAGCTCCACTTTTACGATGGCCATGCGCTTGACTTTGGAGGCGAGAATGCTGCGGAATTCTTCAATCGCCTTAATGAGACCGAGGTACTCGTCCTCGATCTTCTCGCGTTCGAGCCCTGTCAGACGCTGCAAGCGCATCTCGAGAATGGCCTGCGCCTGGATCTCGGAGAGCTTGAAACGCGCGATCAATGCGACTTTCGCCTCAGCGGGTGTCTTTGAGCCGCGGATGATGGTGATGATCTCGTCAATGTAGTCGAGCGCGATCTTGAGACCTTCGAGGATGTGAGCCCGTTCCTCGGCCTTCTTCAGATCGAACTCCGTGCGACGGCGGATAATCTCATGCCGGTGCTTGAGGAATTCTTCGAGCATCTGGCGGATCTTCAGGACCCGCGGCACGCCGTCGACGAGCGCCAAATTGATCACCCCAAAGGTGATCTGCATTTGTGTGTGCTTGAACAGATTATTGAGCACTGTCTCAGGGATGGCGTCGCGCTTTAGTTCAAAAACGACGCGCATGCCGTCGCGGTCGGACTCGTCGCGCAAATCAGAGATGCCTTCGATCTTCTTGTTGCGAACCAGATCCGCCGTGCGTTCGAGCAGATTGGACTTGTTGACTTGATAGGGGATCTCGGAAACAATGATGCTCTGTTTGCCATTGGGCAAAGTCTC
>Ga0214473_10010431_pt1 | contig 10923 bp, 13 predicted proteins | sample RVTome_7_FD_203509 | JGI IMG/M metagenome (GOLD analysis project Ga0214473, IMG submission 203509) | Soil microbial communities from uranium-contaminated site in the Upper Colorado River Basin, Wyoming, United States - RVT98D197 | ecosystem: Environmental > Terrestrial > Soil > Contaminated >... | reverse complement strand
GAATCTCGAAGCGGCAGTTTAGGATCTACTGAGAGGCTAACTTTTCGCGTGTCGGGCGGGGCGAGGGGCACCCGTGAATCTTACAGGAGTTTTGGCCTCCGGCGCGTCTTTCTCTCCCCACACCAACCTGCTCTTCATCTTCGACACATGAGTCAGCGCGGTGGTAGACCATTCAGATCTGTCGGTCCTAAGGATACACTCATAACGTAGGGAAATGCGGTCACAAGTCGCATGTGGCGTGATCGGCGAGAGCATTATGGAGTCGAGCAACTGATCCAGTACGGCGCCACTTACAGTGAAGACGGGCGTTTGGTGGAAAATCCCGCGAGGGCGAAGCTGAGGAAAAAACTCGACGAGTTGCAGGCCGAGATTGTTTTCAAGGAAGCCGAACTGGGACAGGCCCTGGAATTCAACGATGAGAAGGTGCGAAGAACCGCCAGGGGTGTGAAGCTGGCCCACAGTGCTTTGCGCCGCGAGATCAACGGGCTTTACGAGAGAGTCCAGCGCCTGGAACATCGCCTGGCTCAGACTCCGACCAAGGTTGCGTTGAGCGAACTTACGGGGAAGCAACTCCGCGCCACGATGAAGACCGACCGGCGCAACCTGGTCAACGCCATCAAGATCGCCACGTACAATGCCGAGAGGCTTCTGGCGCGGTGCTTCTTCCGCCACTATGCAGACCCCCGGGATTGGCTGAGGATGTTGCGTGCGATTCTTCATCTGCCTGGCCGTATTGGGTGTGTGGATGGCCCCGTTCGTATCGATCTAAGACCGCCCGATCAGCCGAGGGTTCGGCAAGCGCTGGCGGCTACGCTTGAGGCAATAAACCAGCTGAACGGGCGTGCCTTTGGCGATGGGGAAAGGCTGGTTTTCGCCCTGAGAGATTAAGCTGACAGCACCTCTTTTTCACGACCGGTTAAAGGAGTTCTGAGGCTATCTGGCGGCTCAGCCCCGATTTTCCGAAATGCGGCAGTCTTGCCTCATTGTCGATGCCGGTGCTTTCAAGGATACAGACCCGGAATGGAATTCTATCTAATATTGTACAGAGTTGGAAAAAATACGGGCGGCGCCCGGCAATGCGGCTAGGCAATCTGAGCGAGGTAATCGGTGAGCTTGTTTTCTTTGATGATCAGAAAGTGTTCCTTATTCGTCTCAATCAGGCCGAGGTGGCGAAAGCGCTCCATAAACAAGCTGACCCTAGGCCGCGTCGTGCCCACCATCTCGGACAGCTCTTCATGGGATATCTTCAGCTCGATGCGAATGCTGCGCGGATCTTTCTTGCCCATTGTCCGGGCCAATTGTAACAACGTCTGGCCCAGCCGCTGTTCGCTATCCACCGTCACCAGATTAGCGATGACCTGCTGCTGGTCGGCGATGCGCACCGCCAGGTAGCGCACGAAACCCTCGAACAGCGAGTCGCGGCTTAAGCGCGCAAAGAACCGAGCACAGGGTATTTGTTTCAAGGTCGTCGCTTTCATCGCCGTCGCTGTTGTTTCACGCGCGCCTAACCCGGACAGGCATAGCTCACCGAAAATATCTCCCTCACTGTGGATGGTAAGCAGGCACTCTTTACCTTCAGGCGAATGCATGAGCAGTTTGATCTGGCCGCTCTCGATGAAGTAGACCGACTCATCTTGATCACCGGCGGCGTAAACGTTAGCGTGTCTGGTGATTTTGATGGTGCGAGAATCTTGCGTCTCGCGCTGCAACGAATCACGCAGTTGCTGTTTGAACTCTTCGGCTTGGGGAGTATGTTGAATCATCATCGTGTCTCCTTTCAATGCCCACGATGAGTGCAACAATGGTCGACTGCCCCTGGGGCTCGGTCGGTCACTTAGTGTTGGGGCGCGAACCACGGTGGTTGACGCCCACCAATAATATTATCTCGTGGCCGCCGCTTTGTCCAGGCGGGACGGAGTGGTTCAGTTTGCCAAGATTCCTCACGGAGCCTTAGATTAGGTCTGTTACAGATTATCATATTCGAGATAATGTTTATGTGACACCGATTTCAAGAGCTTGCTGGAATGGGGACCATCCGAGCCCTGAGAATCCTAGCCGAAGGGTTCGGGATGACAAATTGCGTAAAGGTCATTCCGAGCAGAGCGAGGAATCTTTCTTGATTCCAAAAGCCATCTACGATTCTAAATGAACCACTACCGGCAGGACGGGGGCCAATGCTTAAGCTTTGTCCGTATGTACTTGGGTTCCAGCCCGAGTGCATGGCAGACAGACACTAAGGAGAATAGCCAGCGAGAGTCATCGCTGAAAAATCAATCCTCAGCTTCCCGCGCGCGCTGAATAAACGGCCGCTCCGTCTGAAACTTCATACAAAAAGAGAGAAAGGCATCTTCGAGCACAGCGTACATCAACGCGGTCTCCGGGCACACCGCAGCGAGTTTGACCCGAGAGTCGAAGAACGCCTCTCGCAGTACGCTGTCATACGACAGCCGCTCAGATGCCGCAGCTTGGCGAGCGGACGCCGGCCGGCGTGCTTGGCGTTGGTGAGTGAGGATGTGTGCAGTATACATGTCATCCTCTCTCGGTTTGGATCTAACGCTACACTGGTACGTGAGGGATGTCTGTCTAATATCGAACGATTGTCAAAACATTATTGCGGCGACGTACATCTGCACAGCGACGTTAACCAAGCCGAGCTAGATAATTGCTTAATGTCGCGGTTCACCTCCTATTGGACGGCTTGCGCCATCAGAACCGACATCGGGTTTGTCCTGGGTCGATTATGGGCGGGAGTACAGCGAACACAAGGAGCACGAGCTCGCCGGCATTGCCGCATTTAACATTTATGTCGATTTTCCTAAAGGCATTACCCTCAGCTCTCGCCGGTCCATGGATCTGTTCCTTAACGAAAACGATGGGATTGTAGCAACTGATGAAGAAGTCTGCGGATTACTTTCCTTGACAACGGTCCGTCTTGTCCCTAGCTTAATGACACGCTGGAAGAGACGGAGATCGGAGAACATCTTTCTTTATGAGGCCGATTGTCGCGGGCTCGTTACTAATCCTCGGGGTGGTTTCGACCGGTCTCGTGATCACGTGGTTTGCGTTTGACTACGGCCATGCCTGGGCGGGCGTAGTGGCAGAGCTCGTCATTGCTTGCGTCATTTACTACGAACTGGAAGAGGAGCGAGCTTCTCGCTTTCTCTCGGAGGTGCTTGGCAAACCGTACGAGGACCCCGAGGAAATTTACCACGATATATTACCGCGGGCGGCCACAACCTTGAAGAAAGGGCTGAAAACTTCCGCAAGAAGCTTTGGCACAACGGCAATCTTAGACAAAAATGTGACTTGCAGCTCGCACATTTCGGCAGGCTCCATTACATGCTTCGATGGTCGATCCTGCACCGCAACCTATTAGTGCAATGGTTTCCCCATGTGCCCATTCGATTGTGGGTCATGCTCTCCGCTTACATCAAAGAAGTGGCGCCCTATCGAGGAGAAGAAAGTGAATTCATGCAAATCGTTCTTCAAAGTTTAGCCTTTATGGAAAAGAAAGGACTGAAACCGATAAGGATCTTTCCGCGAGAGGGACACGAAGCCGTCGAGAAGTGTCGGTCGATGACCTACACCGCTTGAGAACCGAGGTCACTAATCTACTTCAAACGACGAGACTGTGAGAAGCCTTAAGAACCCAGGGGACCTGGTCCTCGGCGATGTCGTAGTTCAAAACCGTGATGTTGAGCCGGAAATGAGAAGTGTGCTGCGACCGAAAACTCAATCATCACTCCCAGTTCTGGATATCAGGTGGCTCAAAGTCTGAATAGACCCGTGCTGAACGAAGTGCCGGTTTTCTCTCTTGCAACTCGCCGCTCTGGCGCTATTCTACCCTGACGATGGCAGAAGGCGATTACTACCAGATCCTCGGCGTCGACCGCGGCACTGCCCACGAAGAGATCCGCAAGGCGTACCGCAAGCTCGCGCGCAAGTATCACCCGGACATCAACCCGGGAAATAAGGAAGCCGAAGAAAAGTTCAAAGAGATTTCGCTCGCCCACGATATTCTGAGCGATCCGGCAAAACGCAAACTCTATGACGAATTTGGCGAGGCGGGACTCGCGGCCGGTTTCGACGCCGAAAAGGCGCGTAGCTACCAACAGTGGCAGCAGCAGTCGGCGCGGGCGGGCGGCACCTACGACTTCAACATGGACGATCTCGGCGATCTCTTCGGCGATCTGGGTGGTTTCTCCACGGCAGGCGCCAGAACGCGACCGGGTCCGCTGCGCGGTCAGGATATCGAGGCGTCGATGGACATCGACTTCCTCGACGCCGTGCGCGGCTTTCAGACATCAATAACGCTTCAGCGACCGGTCTCCTGCGACTCCTGCCGCGGCACCGGAAGCAAACCGGGAACAAAACCGACCGCGTGCCCCGACTGCCACGGCACCGGCAGCAAGTCCGTGAGTCAGGGACCGCTGCAATTTCGCCGGCCCTGCCCACGCTGCATGGGAAGCGGGCAGTTACCGGGAGATTCCTGCGTTGTGTGCCGGGGCACGGGCAGGGTGGTGCGCACAGAGACGATTCGCGTCAATATCCCACCCGGGGCCGAACCCGGAAAGCGGATTCGTCTGCGCGGGAAAGGCGAGGCGGGTGTTCGCGGCGGACCGGCCGGGGACTTGTACATTACTCCGCGCATCCGGCCGCACCCGTTTCTCACGCGCTTAGGCAAAGATATATCCATGGAGCTGCCGATCACGGTTGGCGAGGCGGTGCGCGGCGCCATGGTCGAGGTTTCAACGCCGGTCGGAACGATCAAAGTCAAGATTCCGGCGGGCGCGCAGAGCGGCCAGCAGCTGCGCGTCAAAGGCAAAGGAGTGCCTGCGCACGGGCAAAGCCCGGCCGGAGATTTGTATCTGCGGCTCATGGTTCGCGTGCCGAAAGAAAAAGTCGCGCACGATGCCATCGAGAAAATCGACCAGGCCTACGGCGAAGACGTGCGCAAAGACCTGCGCCTGTAGCAGGGGAGCGAGCGATGCCACGAAAGTTTCTGCGCATTACAGAGGTCGTTAAGATCTGTGGCGTTGACGAGGATTTCGTCATCCGCTTGGAAAAGGAAAAGGTGATCTACCCGATCGTCCGGCGCAGTCGCAAACTTTACCCCTTGGATCAGGTCGATCGTATCCGCGTGGCCCGCCTGCTCATCGAAGAAATGGGAGTGAATCTGGAAGGGGCCGAGGTGGCGCTCCACATGCGCGAGCAGATGATCGCGATGCAGCGCCAATTCAACGAACTCTTGTGCCTGCTCAGCCGGGAATTAAAGAGATAGAGTCATCAGGCTTCCGTGTGGCTAACCGCTGATAAGGCTGATCAGCCACAACTTTCAAAGCTGAGGTGCTGAGGGCGCGGAGGTAACATTATTTCATTCATTTCTCTGCGAGATCTGTGTCTCCGTGGTAAGTCTTCTCTTTCAAACGTCTTGAACGACTTGAGCCCGCGCAACCCGGTCATTTCTAGCGAACTCTGTGTCTCTGTGTGAATACTCCTTCACAGTAAACCCGAAGAACTAAAATTTAGAAACTTTGCTGTTTTTTCGGCTTGACATGCTTTAGCGCGCGAGTGGGCGCGCCCGTCACAAACTCGAATTAATGATAAACTGGAAAAACGTTGCGAAGGGACATCCGCTCAATCGAATTAACCCTTTGGAGTAAATTCATGACGTATCTGCCACAGGTGATCGGAGCACGTTACGTAAGCGGGTTTACCGCTTGCACGCGTTTTGATGACGGAACTGAGACGCACATCGATGTTTCTCAATGGTTTAAAGGGCCGGTCTTTGAACCTCTCAAAAATCGTAAGCTTTTTAAGAAGTTCCTTATCGAACGGGGCACGCTCGCCTGGCCGACTGGAGTCGATATAGCTCCTGAAGCTTTGTACGCTGCGCGTGACTCAACAAAGAAAAGGCATTACAAAAGGATGGAGCGAACACGGAAAACACGTCGCTCATCCTAAGAGTTGAACTAAACTGCGGCGGGCGTGAACAAGGGGAAATCAGGTGGCACAGTTGGGAACGACGCAACGACCAGCGGTGCTTCGGGTGCAATCGATGGAGCGCGCGGACGAGGTAATGGCGATCGCTGAACGAAATGGCTGGAAGGTTATCGTCGGCATTGAGCCCGACAAGCCGGAGAACACCACGGACCTCGAGACGCTCATGCAAGGTGGAACAGCTACGGTGCGCCGAGAACAGACGGTCGGTCGCAATGACCGGTGCCCGTGCGGCAGCGGGCGCAAGTTCAAGAAATGCTGCGGGCCGTGATGCGGCGGGGCGAGCCGACGGCGGCCCTACGGTCCGTTGCTCATCCTTAATCGTTAGACGGCATAGATTGCCAAGCAAACCTACCATGAGCCATGGATGAACGGGGTAAAAGAGCCCCGGAAGCAAATATTTCTCTTAGTAACTCTTAGCGCCTAATTCGCCGCTTGCTAACCTGGGTCGATTAAGATATTGGAGCGCTTAATCATCTTGGAAGGGAAGCGGCGAGAATATGTATTACGGTGCGCGGGGAATCGTCGGTTTGGTCAAGCCCACCTATCGGCCGGGGTCGATGGAGAGTTTCATCAAGCTCATGCCCGAGGGGGTCGGCTTTATTCCAGCTCATGCGGGTATTCGGGCGGGAAACGAAAAAGAACTACAAGAGGCCTTGACGGTTGCCGAGAGAAAAGTCGCGCGGCTTGCCGAGCTCGGGGCCGATGTCGTCATGATCATGGGCGCGCCGCCGACGATGGTGCGCGGCCATGGCGCCGACCGGCAGATCGCCGATCAGCTCACGAAAAAATACGGCATCCCGGTGACCGTGGCGACCATCGCCCAGGTCGATGCGTTTCGCGCGTTGGGAATGAAGCGGCTCGTGGGCATCACCTACTTTCAGGACGACATGAACCAGAGGTTCGCCAAATTCCTCGAAGACGACGGCTTTGACGTGAAGGCGATGAAGGGAATAGAAGTCCCGTTCAAGGATGCCGGCAAAATCGCGCCGGAAGCGATTTACAACTTCGCCAAGAAGGTGTTTCTCGAACATGGGCCGGTGGACGGCATCTACATGCTTGGCGCCGGCTGGCATAATTTGCCGGTGATCGAGATGCTCGAGAAAGATTTGAAGACGACGGTGGTGTCGAGCATTCCGGCACAGGTCTGGGCGACGAAGAAAATTTTACATTTGAACGAACCGCTGCAAGGCTATGGGCGGTTGCTGGCGGAGATGCCATGATGAAATGTCTCGGGTTTCGGGTTTCAGGTTTCGGGTTTGGCGTAGGATTGTTCGGCGCCCTTCTGCTTACGAGTATTTCCGTCGTCGGTGCCGGCGCGGCGGAAGTAAGAGATCGCGCGGAGGTGGAAGGCAAGCTGATGTTCTATGCTACTTTCAACGCCACCGACTCGAAGGCGCTCACCGACGCGTTTGAACAGCTCTATCCGAAGATCGACGCCACCTTTTACCGCGCCACGGATGCGGCGCTCATGGAGCGCATCCTGACCGAAAGCCGCGCCGGGCAAAATCTTTGGGACGTGGCCGCGATGACGAGTTTTTACGGCCACAACATGAAAAAGCGGGGGATGTTCGCGCTTTACGATTCGCCGGAGCGAAAATATTTTCGCGCGGGCTACAAAGACGATCAGGGCGCCTGGACGTCGATTTACACCAATTACGCGGCCTTCGGCTACAACACGCGCGCCGTGCCCAAAGCCGGCGTGCCGAAGTCCTATAACGATTTGCTCAAGCCCGAATGGAAGGGCAACATCGGTATGGACAGCAAGGCCTATGAGTGGTTCGGCACGATGCTCAAGGCGATGGGCGAAGAAAAGGGGCTGGCTTACATGCGCGAGCTCGCCAAACAAACCCAGTTGCGCGCCGGCCGCACGCTGCTCGCTCAGCTTGTGGCCGCGGGGGAGTTCAAGGGCGGGTTGACCGCCTATTCGCAAACCTTCGAGGTCTTGAAACCCGCGGGTGCGCCGGTCGATTGGATTTATCTGAATCCGGTGTTTGCGAACATCCATCCGACCGGTATTTCGGCCAAGGCGCCCCATCCCAATGCGGCGCGGCTGTTCATGGATTTTGCCCTGTCGAAGCGGGGACAGGAAGTGGTTCGCCGCATGAACCGGATCCCCGATCGCATCGACACTCCGCCCGAGCAGGCGCGCCTGATGGAAGGAATCAAACCGGTCTTTGCCCCCACCGAGGTGCTCGAAGACTTTCAACGCTACGGCAAAATGTTCGAGGAAATCTTCAGCGGGCGATAGGCGCGTGACGCGGTATCGGGTTGCGAGCTTGGAATTCAACCCGAAACTTAGCTCAGCGCGGCGAAGCCGCAACCAGAGCAGCAAACGTTATTTCACCACAGAGGCACAGAGTTCGCAGAGATGGGAGAATTTTTTTATAAAAAACTCTTTACTCCGCGTCCTCCGTGGTTCGACGGGCTCACCGCGTCCCGAGCCCGTCGAGGGACGCGCCTCCGCGGTGAGACCTCTTTAGGATCGAGACAATCAGCATAGTCGCTGGAAAATTTGCGCAAGCTGCGAGAATTCTCAACTATAATAGAACAAAAGGGATCGATGAAAGTCGTCGTCCACGGTTTGACCAAAGAGTACGTCACCGACCAGGGTTCGGTGCGGGCTCTGGGGGGAGTGAATCTCGAGGTGCGCGACCGGGAATTCTTCGGCGTCATCGGCCCGACCGGTTGCGGTAAGACGACGCTGCTCCATATCATCGCCAGGTTGGAAACGCCGAGCACGGGCACGGTGGAGTTCGTGGGCGAACAACGCACCAAATCTCCCGTCTCCATGGTGTTTCAAGACGCGGCGCTGATGCCCTGGCGTTCGGTGGAAGAGAACGTGCCCCTGGGCGCGGAGTTCCGCAACGAAGAAGCGTCGGTTTACAAGCGCATCAGCCGCTTCTTCCTCGAAGTCGTGCACCTGTTGGATTTCGCCGGGGCGCGTCCCCACGAACTCTCCGGCGGCATGAAGCAAAAGGTGGCGATTGCGCGGGCGTTGGCCAATGATCCCGAAGTGATTCTCATGGACGAGCCTTTCGCCAACCTCGACGCACAAACCCGCTTGATCATGCGTGAGGAGCTGCTGCGCATCTGGGAGCGCGACAAGAAAACCGTCATTCTCGTCACCCATAATATCGAAGAAGCGGTGATGCTTTGCGACCGCATCGCAGTCATGAGCGCGCGGCCCGGGCTCATTAAAGAAGTGGTGACGGTCGATATTCCGCGACCGCGCACCATGAAGAGCATGAGGGACCCGGATTTCGCGAAGTGCATAGAAGAAATTTGGGGTCTGCTGCGCTACGATGTCGACTCGGCATTCCAGCGCAACCTGGTCTAAGCCGAGCAACCGCCAGTCGAAACCTGCCGAATGGCTGCCCGCCACGACGAAATAGCTCTTGCTTTTCTCCTCAAAAAATCTACATTCGAGGCAGCGACAAACTCAGGAGGACCCGTTTCATGGATAGCTGTTCTTGGCTCAAGACCGTAAGACTGCTGGCTTTGGGATTGACGCTAGCGGGCTGCGCGGCGACCGCGCCGGACTATGCCACGATTCTGACCAACCCGAATCGCCCGCAGAACGAGCGCGAATTAGACGTCGCCCGCAGGCCTAACGAAGTCTTGGCGTTTTACGGCGTCAAAAGCGGCGATAAGGTGGCGGACATTTACGCCGGGCGAGGTTATTACACGGCCATTCTTTCTGAGTTGGTCGGCATGCAGGGGCTAGTCTACTCGGCGATTCCCGCTTCAAGACCTGAGATCACCGAGCGTTGGAAGAATCCGAGTTTTGCGAATGTCCGGGTGGTCGAGGGGCCCATGGACAAGATCGCGTTACCGCAAGATGGATCCCTGGACTTTGTGCTCATTCATCTTAATTACCACGACTTGGCTCCGGAGACCCGAATCGCGATGAACAAGAGAATTCTTGCCTCGTTGAAGCGCGGTAGTATCTATGGAGTGGTCGATCACTCGGCCAAGGATGGGACCGGCAATGAGGCGGCCAAAACACTCCACCGGATCGATAAGCAACTCGTGATCAAGGAAGTGACCGGTTCGGGCTTCACTTTATCCAAAGAGGGAAACATGCTGCGCAAGCCGGAAGACCCGCGCGACTTCAACGTCAACAAAGAGCGCAACAAAGACGACCGCTTCGTGTTGGCGTTTGTGAAGCCGTAGGGAATCGCCGCGCGTCTTAACCGAGTTCAACCGATTTGTCGAGCAGCGATCGACCTTTCTTGAGGTCCGGTGTATCCGGGCCTTCGGTAAACCAGCGATAGACTTTTGCCAGCGCATGATAATCTTCTCGTTTCTTTGCAGTCGTTTGCCACAAACGAGCTCGCGTTGAATCCGCGAAGTCGGGCTATCTCTCGCAGAGTACGTTCAAGCAACTTGCGTATTCGAAAAAGAGTTAAGGAAACGCTAGCTTTAACCCGGATTCCGCAATTGAACCGCTGGGCCGGAATAAGCGAGGAGCGGACCTGGAGTCGCGAAGACACCCAGCCGTGCGGTTTCAAAGTCGTTTTTGCTTTTTCGCACACCGTTGTTGTGGGTTTTAGATTTGTACCCCAACCACCGATGATCAACGTTCGCTCAGAGGCAGTAATCCATTGGCTTCGCTACGGAAGGTGCGCTCCTCGCTCTTTACGTCGAATGCAATTGCGGAATCCGGGTTTAACGGAAGAGGAAATGAGAGCTGGCTCGTTTTACTCTCAAATGTCAAGGAGGAGATACCTCCACATTTTCCAATGTTGGGACAAGGGTATAGATCGGTGTCCTAACGTTCTCGCATTTGATCGGGCTTTTCCGTCAAGCCCTTGCCACGTGGCCTCCCGCCGCGAGAGCGGCGTCGACGATAGCCTGCGCCTCCTCGACGATGCGGTGCAGATGATCCTCTCCGCCAAAGCTCTCCGCATAGATCTTGTA
>Ga0214473_10010430_pt1 | contig 10924 bp, 6 predicted proteins | sample RVTome_7_FD_203509 | JGI IMG/M metagenome (GOLD analysis project Ga0214473, IMG submission 203509) | Soil microbial communities from uranium-contaminated site in the Upper Colorado River Basin, Wyoming, United States - RVT98D197 | ecosystem: Environmental > Terrestrial > Soil > Contaminated >... | reverse complement strand
ATTGACCACTTCCAGGCAAAGCTTCCCGGGAAACCGATCCACACCGTGATCGGCGGAACCCACCTGGAGTTCGCGCCCCCCGAACAGCTCCGCGAAACCATCGCAGCGCTGAAAAGCCTCGGGGTCAAGCGGATGGGGCTCTGCCACTGCACGGGACTCAAGGCCGGCGCCCGGCTGGCCCAGGAGCTGGGAGACGCCGTGGCCTTCTGCCCCGTCGGCTACTCGCTCACCCTCCCCTGACACCACATGAGGCCCAAGCATCTAACCGTCAAGACCGCCAGGAACGCCATGGGAAGGCAATCAGGCAACCCGGCAATTTGGCAATCAGGTGTTCCGAGTTGCCAGATTGCCGGGTTGCCAGCTTGCCATGTATTCGTGGCGACCTTGGCGTCTTGGCGGTTCAATTGAACTGCCTGGTTTACTCGGCGGTGAGATACCGGAAGGCGAGCGTGCCGCTTCGCGCGGCGGCGAGCAGGCTGCGGCAGTCCGGGTATCGCGCCTGCCGCTCTTTCTGACCAAACCGACATCCCACGTAACAAGCAGATTATGGATGGATTAGGCGCAGGTTTTGCAGTAACACCTACAACTTAGCCCCTCAGCCTGCAACTTTTGCATAGCCGTTCGAATCCCGAGCCACGACCCGGCGCAACTAGCAGTCTTTCTGGGTCAAAGGCTGCACGAAGGTGTCTGCGTCTTAGGTCGCAAGCCTTGCATCCCCAATGAGGTCATGGTACCCCTCTCTGGGGCAGCGAAGGCAGCGCGGAGCGGCGGTGTGGCGCTTGGGATAGCAGACCAAGGTCGAGAGCCTGGAAGCCCGGGCGGATGAGCCCCTCAGCCCCTCGGGCTCCTCACCGATGAGGTAAGCGAGTGATCAAACCCGCGAGATTTGAACTCCTCCGCTATTTCTCGATAGCCAGTCTTGTCGCCATCGTGATGGGGGCCACCCTCTCCGGGATGTTCTATCGGCAACTCGCCCTCACGGACCTGACCGAACTCGGGGAGAGGGAGACTGTCGCGTTAACCCAGGCTTTTGCCAACTCCATATGGCCGCAGTTTGCCCCGTTTCTGACCTCGGCGGCGGCCCTTGCCCCCGACCAGTTGCAGAGGCACCCTGAAACCGCCCGGCTTCGCAAGACCATCATCGCCCAGATGGGAGGCCTATCGGTCGTCAGAGTCAAGATTTACGACCTCACGGGACTCACGGTGTTCTCCACGGAACCAAGTCAACTAGGCGAGGACAAGAGCGGTAATCCGGGCTTTCTTTCGGCCCGGGCGGGGAAACCAGCGAGCACACTCACGTACCGTGGTCAGATGGACAGCTTCGAAGGGATTATCGAAAACCGGAACATCCTTTCAAGCTATGTTCCCATCCGGCGAGGGGACCCGGGAGGTCCGATCGAGGGCGTCTTCGAGCTCTACTCTGACGTGACACCCCTCCTGGACAGAATCAAGAGTACCCAACTGAAAGTCGTCATCGGCAGCGTTCTGGTTTTTGCCTCGCTCTACCTGGTGCTGTTCTTCATCGTCAGACACGCCGATAGGACTCTTCGCCGCCAGGAAAACGAACGCAAGCAGGCGGCCGAGGCGCTGCGCAAAGCCCACGACGAGCTGGAAATGCGGGTCCACGAACGCACCGCGGAGTTGCAGCGGGCCAACGAGGCTTTGCGGACAGGAATCCTTGAGCGCAGGGTGATCGAGGGCGCGCTGCGCGAAAGCCAGGCCCAATTCGCCGGAATCATCGGGTCGGCCATGGACGGCATCATCACCATTGACGAGGACCAGCGCGTCGTTCTCTTCAACAGTGCGGCGGAGCGGATCTTCCGCTGCTCCGCGGCCGAGGTGATGGGCCAGCCGATTGACCGGTTCATCCCGGAGCGGTTTCGCGACAAGAACGGGGAGGGTGTCCGCGCATTCGCCCGGGCGGACGCCACCGACCGGGAGAAAGGGCGGCACCTCAGCATGATCGGGCTTCGCGCCGACGGGGAAGAGATTGCGGTCGAGGCCACCATCTCCCAGAGCGAGGCCGCCGGCCAACCGATCTACACCATCATCCTGCGCGACATCACCGAGCGCCAGCGGGGGGAAGAGACGCTGCGGAAACTCTCCCGCGTCGTCGAACAAACTGGGGACAGCGTGTTTGTGACCGATCGGGACGGGACCATCGAGTATGTGAATCCCTCCTTCGAGGAGTTGACTGGCTTCTCACAGGAGGAAGCGATAGGCGCGAACCCGAGAATACTCAAGTCGGGCAAACACGACCAGCGGTTCTTTGAGAATCTCTGGAACACGATTCTTTCCGGGGAGGTGTTCCGGAGCGTCTTCACGAACAAGAGAAAGGATGGGCGGCTGTACTATGAAGATCAGACCATCACGCCGATCCGGGACAGCCACGGGAACATCACCCATTTTGTTTCGACCGGGCGCGACATCACCCAGCACACGCGGACCGAGCAGGAACTCCGAAGCTCCCACGAGCAGTTGCGCGCCCTGGCCGCTCATCTGGAATCCGTCCGGGAAGACGAACGCGGCCGGGTCGCCCGCGAGGTCCATGATGAGCTCGGACAGGCGTTGACCGCCCTGAAGTTTGACCTGTCGTGGCTGGCCAACCGGCTGGCCGGCGAGAACCCGGGCCTGCTGGCGGAAACCAGGGCGATGATCAAGCTCGTGGATTCCACCATCCAACTTGTCCGGCGGATTTCCACGGAGCTGCGCCCGGGCGTGCTGGATGACCTGGGGCTGGTGGCGGCCCTGGAGTGGCAGGCGCAGGACTTCAAGACCCGCACCGGCATCGCGTGTGCGTTCTCCTCCGGCGTGGCGGATACGGGGCCGGATCGGGAGGTGGCCACGGCGCTCTTCCGCATCTGCCAGGAGACCCTGACCAACGTCATCCGCCATGCCGAGGCGAGCACGGTCGAGATCTTCCTGGAGGAGGAGTCGGCTCACCTGATCCTCTCCGTGCGAGACAATGGCAAGGGCATCCGGGCAGAGGAGATCGCCAACGGAAAATCGATGGGGATCCTGGGCATGCGGGAGCGGGCCCGGCTTTTGGGGGGGCACGTGTCCATCGTGGGCCGGCCGGGGGAAGGGACGAGGGTGACCGTGGGCATTCCGCTGAAGCGGGCCCAGGGGAACATGGCATGATCCGCATCCTCGTCGCCGACGACCACGCCGTGATTCACCGGGGCGTGAGACAGATCGTGAGCGCCGAACCCGACATGGCGGTTCAGGGTGAGGCCCGCACCGCTCAGGAGGCGCTGGCGCTGGTCCGGAAGCAGCCGTGGGACGTGCTGGTGCTGGACATCTCCATGCCCGGCGGCGGCCTGGACCTCCTCAAGGCGGTGAAGCAGGAATACCCGAAACTGCCCGTCATAATCCTGAGCATGCATCCCGAGGAGCAGTACGCGGTCCGCGCGTTGAAGCTGGGCGCGGCGAGCTACCTGAACAAGGCCAGCGCGCCCGAGGAACTGGTCACGGCCATCCGGAAGGTTGTCGCCGGGGGCAAGTACGTCACCCCCTCCCTGGCGGAGAAGCTCGCCTCCGTCATCGCCACGGACACGGAACGCCCGCCGCATGAGAGGCTCTCCGACCGCGAGTACCAGGTGATGTGCCTGATCGCCTCCGGGAAATCGGTCAGCGACATCGCCGAAGAGCTGTCGCTCAGCGTGAAGACCATCAGCACCTACCGGACGCGCATCCTGGAGAAGATGCAGCTCAAGAACAACGCCGAGATCACCCACTACGCCATCCAGAATCGGCTGGTGGACTGACTCGCGCCTGACGGCCCCTCGTCGCCTGCCCGCCCCCCCGCTGATTCGTCACCGATCGCCTCCATCCCTCCCCCTCTAATCACGCCTCGACAGGACGAATCCTCATCCCGCAGTCCGCAGCGATGGAAACATCAGAATTGTTGTCCGGTTTAGGCGGATTGGCGGTTGGGCAATTTCGCGTAGGACATACTCTGACAGTGAAGTCAGTGGAATTCGGACAAGAAAAACCGCGTTTGGCTGATTGTACCGACCCACCCGAAGCAGTACCTTCCCAATGCATGCCACCGCTGCTCGCTGAGCTCAACGTACCACCACAAGGAGAACCGTTGAGGGTCTTGATCGTTGATGACTCGGCGATGGTGGGTGAACGGTTGGCCGCGATGCTGGCCGCGCTCCCAGAAAAGATTCAACTCATCGGGGTGGCGCAAGACGTCCCCCAGGCCATCCAGGCCTTCCAGGCGCTGAAGCCCGACGCGGTGATCCTGGACATCCGGATGCCCGGCGGCAGCGGCCTCGACGTCCTGGAAGCCATCAAGAATGATCGGCCGGAGACCGTCGTCATGATGCTCACCAATTATCCCTATCCTCAGTACCGCCAGAAATGCCTGGAGGCCGGGGCGGACTATTTCTTTGACAAAGCCGCTGGGTTTGACCAAGTCCCCCCGATCCTCCAGCAGTTGATCCGTGATTCTCAATTCGGTTTGGGACCGTCCGCACTGTGAGGTGTGAGGCCGGTGCGACCACTTTCAGCCGATAGGAGGGACCAAAAAATGGCGGGGAAATTCAGTTCACCAAGAAAAGCGGTTGCGTGCCTCCTTGCGGCAGTAACCCTGGTCGGTCCGGGGTTTATGACTGGTACTGTGCACGCGCAGGTGCAGACGATCTCCTGTGCAGAGGGTTTCGATGTGGCCGTTGCTCCGATCCCGCCCATCCTGCTCAAGTCGCTCAAGACGGTGCCGAACCCGGTCCTCCCGAACGGCCCAGCCGGCGCGCCGAGGGCCGACCTCGTGGACTACATCGCGAACCAGACCGTCGCCATCCAGTTGGGCAAGGCCCTCTTCTGGGACATGCAGGCGGGCAGCGACAACAAGACGGCGTGCGCCACCTGCCACTTCCAGGCCGGCGCCGACGTGCGAACCAAGAACCAGCTCAACCCGGGGCCGACAGGCACCGGCTTCAGCCCGAACCTCCTGCTAACTGCCTCCGATTTCCCGTTCTCGACTCCCCTAACGGACCGCACCGATAACATCGCCGGCTCGCAGGGTGTCCGCGCGAGTACGTTTGTGAGCGTCAGCAACACCGGGGAGGAGACGACCAACCCGGACACCGACCCGTCGTTCGGCACCATGCGCCAGGCCACGGGGATGAACACGCCGCCCGCGATCAACGCGGTGTTCAACCACCGGAACTTCTGGAACGGGCGCGCCCAGCCCGACTTCAACGGCATCAATCCGTGGGGCAGCCGGGACCCCTTCGCTCGCCCCTGGGTGCTCAACTCGTTCGGCACCCCGGTCCAGACCACCATCCGCATCCAGAACGCCAGCCTGGCGTCCCAGGCCGTGGGGCCGCCGCTCAGTGACGTGGAGATGTCCGCCGCCGGGCGCACCTTCCCTGACATTGGCAAGAAGCTGCTGAAGCTGAAGCCGCTGGGGCTCCAGAAAGTGAACCCGAAAGACAGCGTGCTCGGCACACTCGCCAATACGAAGGGCAAAGCCCTCAAGACCACCATCACCTACACGTCGCTGATCCAGCAGGCCTTCCAGCCCAAGTGGTGGAACAGCACGCAGACCGTCAGCGTGAACGGCAAGGGCTACTCGCTGATGGAGGCGAACTTCTCCCTCTTCTGGGGCCTCGCCATCATGCTCTACGAGGCCACCCTCGTCGCGAACGACAGCCCCATGGACCAGTTCCTGGATGGCCGGGCGTTCGACCCCGCCACCGGACTGATGACCAAGGACGGGAACCCGCGGAAGCTGAGCGCTGTGGCCAGCCGGCTCCAGACCGAGTACGGATACGCCAGGGGGACTGCCGGCATCCTGAACGGGCTCCGACTCTTCGAGCGGCCGCTGCCGCCCGCCGCCGGCCCCACGGACCCCACCGGCCGCGAGTGCATCGCGTGTCACCTGGGCGCCAACACGACGAGCGCCTCCGTGGAGAACCTCGTCGGGGGCGGGATCGAGCCCGAGGGCGCCGCGTTCAAGGCCGCCGGCTTCGACCTCCGGATGGAGCGGATGTTCATGCAGATTCCCCCGGTGCCCACGGATTTGATGGGCCTGATCAACACGGGAAGCGCGACGTTCTTCACGGACCAGATCACCTTCGATCCGAGCAACTACGCCGTCAACGTGACCCGCGAGGTCATCAGCGGCACCTCCACCTCGATCTCGCCGCCCGCCCCGGCCCCCATGGCCACCTATGACGCCGGCTGGTACAACGTCGGCGTCCGTCCCGCCGGGGACAACCCCGGGGTGGGTGGCTCGGACCCCTTCGGCTTCTCCCTCTCGTGGGCGGAGTACTTCCAGCAGACGCTGTCCGACCCGGGGAACATCAAGGTCCCCGGAGGCGCGCCGGGATGCCTGAACCCGACGTACGACCCGGGGCCCACGCCTCCGGTCCTGACGGACGCGCTGGGTAATCCCTTCTTTCCGGATGTGGCGCTGAACGCCTCGGGGTTCCCGCTCCTGTCCGGGCGGCTCCTCAGGACCGAGGCGACCGACGCCCTCGCCAGCTTCAAGACCTCGCACGTGCGCAACGTGGAGCTGAACGGCCCCTACTTCCACAACGGCGGCAAGTCCACCCTGAAGCAGGTGGTGGAGTTTTACGACGACGGCGCTGACTTCCCTCTCAGTACGGAGCCGGCCCGCGGCGCCCCGTTCCCCACCGACCGCCGCTCCCCCATCGTCAAGTTCTACGGCGACCTGTCGGCGAACGGCCTGGGGATGACGCCGGTCGAGGTGGACGACCTGGTGGCGTTCCTGGTCTCCCTCACCGACGAGCGCGTGCGCTTCGAGAAGGCGCCCTTCGACCATCCCGAGTTGGTCATTCCCGCCGGACAGGACGAGCACGGCGAAATCATGACCACGATCCCGGCGGTGGGGGCGGCCGGCCGCGCCACGCCGCTGAAGCCGTTTCTCACCCTGAACCCATTCTTGCCGTAGGTGGCGAAGGCGTCGGAGGAACTCACGAGACAGGCAATGAGAGAACAGAGTGGAGCTCAGCGAACAGAGCAGGTAAGGAGGAAACAGAGATGAACAGGCGAGATTTGCTCAGGCTGGGGCTCCTGTCCGGGGCGGGGACCCTAATTGGTGGCAGGGCGTGGGCGGACTGTTCCGAGATGTGGTACCAGAATATCGAGGATGCCGTGAACGTGAATTGCGGGACGGGGCTTGAAGCCATGCCGTACAGCCCGCTTATCCTGGCCCCCTGGACCCAGGACCTTCCCCTGGGAACACCGTTGACATGGGGGGCAGGGGGCGGCAGGAAGTGCCTGCAGCCGGGATATCGGTATTCTGACGGCACTCTTGCTCCTCCGGGCGCATCAGACGCGTGGACGGTGCGCGTCAAGAATAACGACCAATCTGGCTACATCAGTGTTCCGGGTCCGGGATACGGCTACCAGGATGCCATGGGAGACAGGCCTAACGGAAACCTCCTGCCGAGGGCCGGGATGCATCAGATATATCCCGGACTGGAAACGAGGTGGGACGGGCGGCCTTCACCGGTCGTCGGCTACCCGGCCCCACTTCTCTACCACATCAGGCTCCAAGTGAGTCAGCACCGCATCACCACCTCCCGCGTGCTGCCGATCGGCATTAGTAAGCAGGGGAAGACTAAAACGGCAGTGATCGCGCCAATCCAGTTGCCGGGAGGCGCAACTAACAATGGAGATCTGCTCACGCAGAATGGGAACGACCCCTTCTTCGGCACTAATCTCCCGGCGTACAACCTGCCGGCCAGCACCATCTACGGCTTCAACGGGACCTTCCCCGGGCCGATCATCAACGCACAGTACGGCCAGCCCGTGCTCGTGCGCTTCGAGAACGACCTGGACATCAACCCCGGCTGCCTGGATCGCCAGGACTTCGGGGCGCCGGACTGGGCATTCCTGACGCATCTCCACAACGGCCACTCGGCGCCGGAATGCGATGGCAACCCGCATCACATGACGGACAACGGCGGCGGCTACCAGCCCGGGCAGTGGATGGACAACCTCTATTTGATGTACCCGGCCGGCAACGACCCGCGGGAGAAGCAGTCCTTCCTCTGGTTCCATGACCACCGCATGCACCACACGGGGGCCAACGTTTACAAGGGCATGGTCGGCCTCATGCCGCATTACGACACCCAGGCCGAGGACGGCTTCCCGTCCGGCCGGGACCCCGGTGACGAGAGGCTCGGTCTCAAACTGCCCGGCGTCAAGGTCCCGCACTACCTCACCGACGGGGTAACACCGGATGGCACCTTCGACGTGGACTACGACATCCCGATGGCGTTTTACGACTGCGCCATGGACGACGCGGTGACGCCGCACTTCGACAGCCATCAGATGGGCGGCGCGTGCGGCGATATCCACCAGGAGTGGTGGGGCCAGTCGTTCTTCCGCCACTACCCCAACCATGGGTTCGTCGGCGACATCTTCACGGTGAACGGGGTGGCCTTCCCGGTCCTCCACGTCAGCCCGCGGAGATATCGCTTCCGCTTCCTCGGCGCCTCAATCGCGCGGATCTACGAGCTTTCGCTCAGGACGGCGCCGAATGCCAACGTGGGCACCGGCCAGACCGGTATTGGCCTGTTCCCCGGGCTCCAGGGGCAGTGGAACTTCGCCACCCGCGACAAGCAGGGCAGGGTGGTCCGGGCTCCCGGAACGCAGGTCATGCAAATGCTCCAGATCGCGAGCGAGGGCGGACTCCTGAATCGGGCAATCAATCGCAACTCCATCCAGATCTGGCCGGCGAAGCGCCGCGAGGTCGTGGTGGACTTCACGAATATGAACGATCCCAACGGTCTGAACCCGATCTACCTCACGAACACGCTACCGATGCCGGACGGCCGCAAGCCGATCTTCCCAGGGGACAAGGCATTCGACCGCAACTATGCCGTGCCGCTGGTGAAGATCATCGTCGACGGGCCGGTCGTTGCTGATAACAGCAACGAGAACTTCGGCGAGCTCCGGCCACTGCCGCTTCAGGATCCCGCCATCGCCGCGACGCCGGAGTTCATCTTGGACCGGGCGGCTCCGCTCAACCCGACCAACCCGGGCGGCGGCAGCGAGGAGACCGAGTGGGTCATCAACGGCATGGAGTTCGATCCCATAACTCCCCTGCACACTGTGACAGAGGATCGGCCCGAGCTGTGGACTGTCACCAACGCCGGTGGCGGCTGGGTCCATCCGATGCACATGCACCAGGAGGAGCACGTGGTGCGCTCGCGGTCCGGCAGCGTCAACCAGCACCCGGAGGACAGCTCCGGCCGGGAGGACGTGGTCGCGCTCGACCCGAGCGAGTCGGTGACGTTCTACCGCAACTTCCGGACGTTCTGCGGCAAGTACGTGGCCCACTGCCACAACCTGGCGCACGAGGACCACAACATGATGTTCGGGTGGACGATCAACCCGGCGCCATAACGACTCGCGGGTGAAGCAAGGCACCCCGGCGCTCCGGCGCCGGGCGCCCCACCCCACCCTCCCCCCGGGTACCGCACCCAGAGGGTACCCGGTGTGGGGGGGAAGGGTTGGGGGGGCGCCCCGGCAGATGCGGGGCAGCGGCGCGGGGCTTCTTTTTGAGACAAAGCCCGTCTGTCGCCTGGTCTGGCCGACGGGAGGCTCGCCATGCCAAGGAGATGGGCGATTTTCGGCTTGGTGGTGGCTGTTGGCGAATGTGTCGCAGCCTTGCAAACCGCCCACGCACACGAGACATGGTTTGTCAGAAAAGGGGAGCACGCCGGTGAGTATTTCTCCATGGACGTGACGAACTTGCTTGTGATCCTGGGAGCCACTGTGTTCGCTCTTTCAGCTTTCGCCATCCATCGGACAGGCTGGTTTGGCAATACTGCTGCCCTCTTCGAGAAGGCGGAACGTTTGTTGCCAAGCCGGATCCAATGGAGAACCGTCGCAATCTTGTCTGGCATCACGCTCATTGCAAACTCCATCACAGGAGTGTTTCTGGCGCCCGACTTTGTTCTGCCAAGCAACGGCCTTGTCGTTCTTGGCAGCGTGATTCAAATGACGATCGGCGTGCTCTTGGTCAGCCAGATTTCTTTTTCCCTGGCCGGGGCACTCATCGTGGTGGCGGCCATCCCGCTGGCTGGCATCTATGCTCCAGGAAGTTTCCTGATCGACCACATCGTTCACAACCTTGCGCTCGCCCTGGCCTTTGTGTTCGTTGGGCTTAGCGCGGGGTACCCGGACAAGCTCGCCCATTTGCCCCTCCCCATCATCCGTGTTGGCTTGGGGTTGACGCTCATTCTCCTATCGATCCATCACAAGCTGTTCGACCCGAACATCGCGCTGACGTTCTTGGACAAGTACGCGCTGAACTTCATGCCCCTTCTGGGCTTCAGCGGTTTCACGAATCTGCATTTCGTGTTTGCCGCGGGCGTGGCGGAGGTGACCTTGGGGTTTTTGCTCCTTACTGGCATAGCAACGAGATTCGTGGCGGCCGGGTTGGCCGTGTTTCTCTTCGCCACGCTGATCGTCCTCGGGCCAGTCGAGCTGGTCGGCCATCTGCCGCTGATCGGCATCGCCCTCTTGCTGGTCTGTCACGGCTCGGGGTCACCGCGTGTGGCTTCCCTGGCGTGGCGTCCATGAAGAAAGCGCAGGTTATTCCAGGGGAGAAGCCCTGACGGAGAAAGGAGGTGGGCCCGAGAAAGCCGCATCGCGGCAATGACTGACAAATGATGAATGAAAACGATGAATGCCGGATGAAAAGGACAAAGACCGATGAAAATGCGAATTGGCAGTTGCACCAGCCCTTCTCGCCAAGCCCGATCAATCCAAGTTTGCCGACGCAATCCAATCGACACCCTCACCCTTGCCCTCTCCCATTGTACGGACCGGGGTCAAGGGTAACAGGTGTACCGGGGACATGGGTTACACTTTGGGCAGCCTCCGCAGATCGAGCTCGAGGATGCGCTGATGACAGAACAGCACGTCGTAGACC
>Ga0214473_10010429_pt1 | contig 10925 bp, 8 predicted proteins | sample RVTome_7_FD_203509 | JGI IMG/M metagenome (GOLD analysis project Ga0214473, IMG submission 203509) | Soil microbial communities from uranium-contaminated site in the Upper Colorado River Basin, Wyoming, United States - RVT98D197 | ecosystem: Environmental > Terrestrial > Soil > Contaminated >... | reverse complement strand
GACGGCGACGTGGAACGTTGGGGGGGACATCGGGAGGCGCGCGATCGTCGCGAACGCCCCGGACAGGAGCCCGTACAGCGCGCCGGAGACGCCGAGCACGACGGGCGCGAAGAACGTCGCGGTCGCGCGCATCGCGTCCACCGTGGGCCGGAGCTCCGCGCGCAGGTCGCGCTCCACGCCCTGCAGGTCCCGGAGGTGGCCGGACATCTCGACCGCCGCGCGGCCCGCCGCCTCCGGGTCCTTGGCGGCGATGTCCACGACCATGCGCAGGCTCGCCCGGACCGTCCGCGAGCGAACGTTGCGGAGCGCGCCGGCGGGTCCGAACAGCGCCTCCTCCACGGTCCCGCCGCCGAGGCGCAGGGACCGGGCGGCCGCCGACAGGAGATCCCCCGCGGCGGTGCGGCCCAGGCCCTCCGCGACGGAGAGGAACGCGTCCTCGAGCCCCCTCCCGTCCCCGAGGCGGCTGCCGAGCTGGAAGAGGGCGTCCGGGAACTCCGCCTCGAGCGCGTCCATGCGCCTCCGGGAGCGGACGGCCCCGCGCGTCACGACCGCCAGGGTCGCCGCCACGAGCGCGACGACTCCCCCGAGGGCGAGCACGGGGGCGAGGGGATGCGGCACGAGGACCGCCGCCGCGACCGGCAGGGGCGCGAGGCCGAGGACCGCCCACGGACGCCGGCGGGTCCGCAGACGCCCCGCCGCCACCGCCCCGGGCCGGCCGGACGACACGCGGTGCGCGAGCGCGAACGTGAGCGCGGGGAAGGCGACGTCCAGGAGGAGGATCCACGGGACGGGGTCCCTGGGCGGCCGTGCGGCGGGGGCGAGCGACGTCGGGGCGAAGCTCCCGAGGGACAGGAGGGGGAGCATCGATCCCACGATGAGCGGGAGGAGGACGCCGAGGGCGAACAGCGCCGTGGCGGGGCCGCGCAGGGACGCCGCGTAGTCCTGGAGCCGGTGGCGGGCCCCGTCGTAGACGATCGCGCGGGCCCGGTCGAGCGCGGGGCCGAGGCCGTCCCGGGAGCCCTGGCGGACCGCGTGCGCGATCACGTACAGGGCGCGCTTCAGCTCCCCGTTCCACGCGCCCCACTCGTCCGCGAGGGCCGTGAACGCGTCCTCGATCCGGGTGCGCCGCCGGAGGTGGACGTCCCACAGGACGCGGCGCAGCCGCCGGCCGAGGGGTCCCTCCGTGTGGTCCGCGGCGAACGCGACCGCGCGCTCCAGGGACGGGCGCGCCGCCAGGCTCATCGCGAGGTAGTTCACCGCCTCCGGGACCGTGCCGGCGGACGCGAGGCGGGCGCGCTTCGCGAGCCCCTCCGGGTAGCCGAGGACGAGCGCGTACGCGAGGAGCGGCGCCGCGACGACGGCGATCGCCGCCACGACGGGGACGGACCCGAGGATGGGGACGAGGGCGAGGAAGGCGGCGAGGGAGGCGACCGTCGCGACGGCCGCCGCCAGGGTCGCGAGGGCGCGGACCTCGCGGGGCCTCACCGCCAGACCCGCGAGCTCGAGGGTCCCCTGCGTCGGCGGCCCATCGGCGGACTCCGTCGCCCCTCGCCCGACCGCGCCCGGCCGCGTCCAGCGCGCGGCGGCGTGGCACGCGGAGGCGAACCGGTCACCCACGGACGGCCCCCCGGAACCACCCCGTCCACCGCGCGGCCAGGTCCGCGCCAGACCGCCCGTCCTCGACGAGGCTCCAGTATGCGGCGTTCGCGCGGGAGTCCCACTCCGCGGACACGAGCTCGGGCCTCCGGCGGGAGGCCTCGACGAGCGCCTGCCGGACGGAGGCGCGGACGCGGATATTCTCGAGAGCCTCCTCGCGGGAGAGGGACCACGCCGCCGCGATCGCCCGGACTCGCTCGCTCGCCGCGAGCCCCGCGGCCTCCAACAGGGCGTCCGCGCCCGCGTCGAACTCGAGGAGGGGTTCGAACGCGCCCGGGCCGCGAGACTTCGCGACCTCCGTGACCTCGAGGAGGCGGCGGCGGCCCCGCTGGCTCCCCCCGGGCCGGACGAGGCCTGCGACCGCGACGAGGTCCGTCGCGAGGAACGACGTGGCGGGGATGCCCATGTCGTGCACGATCCGCTCGTACACCGCCGAGGGCGAGTTGCCGTGGATCGTCCCGAGCACCGCGCTCCCCGCCGTACCCGCACGCATCGCCTCGTACAGGGTGCGGGCCTCCTGGCCCCGGACCTCTCCGAGGACGATTGCGCTCTCCCCGAGGCGGAGGGAGACGCGGAGCGCGTCGTCGGCGGACATCTCCGCGCCGCCGAGCGTGGACCGCACGAAGAGGGACTGGACCTTATACCCGAGGGCCTGGAGGCGCGCGGTCGGGAGCTCCCGCGTGTCCTCAATCGTGAGGATCCGCTGGCTCCGGGGGAATTCGAACAGGAGGGCGCCGAGGAGGGACGACTTCCCCGCGCCGCGCGCGCCCGCGACGAGGACCGTGGACCGCCCGTCGATCAGGAACGAGAGGAGGCCGGCCGCGAGGGGCGTCATCGCCCCGGCGGCGATCAGGCGGGGGAGGGTCCACGGGTCCGTCGAGTGGCGGCGGAGCGCCACCGCCAGCCCGTCGGGGCTCAGCGGTGGCCCCACGGCCGTCGCCCGGACGCGGAACTGCCCAAGGTTCGTCTCCAGCACGGGCATCGCCTCGGAGAACGGGCGCCCGCTCTCGAGCCGGAAGCGGGCGAGGAGCGCCTCCGCGTCCGCCGGTGTGAGGTAGACGTTCGTCACGCACCGGGCGTGCAGGCCGCCGCCGAGGTCCGCGATCGTCACGTGGAGGGGCGTCGCCCCCGCCGGCGCGTCGAGGTACACGTCCTGCACGTTCGGGTCCCGGAGGGGGACCTCCACGACCCCGAGGCCCGCGGTGTACGCCGCGAGGATCGCCGCCAGACGGCGGGCGTTCGCGACCTCCTCCGCCCGGTCCCGCCCGAGGGCGATGCCGTGCTCCACCGCCAGGCGGGGGATCGCCCGCTCCGCGAAGCGCGCGGCGTACTGGCGCACGTCCTCCACGCGGTCGAGGCGCACGCGGGGCGGCGTCGTCCGGGCGAGCTCCTCGCGGGCGAGGTGGACGAGGCGCACGTGCGGGGTCGGGAGGGCGTACTCCCCGGGGGCGACGAAGTACAGGGACTCCGTGCCGCCGGGGATTCGGTACAGGCGGACCTCGGAGCCGTCCACCCGGTACGACGTGGCGAGCTCCGCCTCCGGCGGCGGATGCGGGATGACCCAGGAGGCGGAGAAGCGCGGCCGCTCCCGCCGGTCCGACGCGAGGGCGTCCCGGAGGCGGTCCGCCCAGCCCGCCTGCACGAGCCGATCGACCGCGGAGGCGAGGCCGGCCGCCATCTCAGGCCCCCTCCCCCCGCGACATCTCCTCGACGAGGATCCGGAGATCCTGCGCGGAGGCGGCGACGCACGCGCCGCATCCCTCCTGGTCGTACGCCTCGATCGCGGCGGCGGCGTCCCGGAGCGCGGCGAGGAACGCGGCCGGGTCCGCGAGGGCCCGATCCCGGAGGCGGGCGAAGAGCGTCGCGGGGCGGAGCTCGCACTTCCCGCACACCGCCTCGACCTCCTTGGCGGTGAACCCGGGGAACTCCGGCGCAGGGGCGCGCTGCGCGAACTGCTCCAGGAGGCGCGCGGCGGCGAGGAGCGCATCGAGCGCCGCCATCGCCCGCGGCCCGTACGAACGCTCCCGATCGTGGACGAGCACGATCCCGCGCACGCCCGCCGCGTCCTTCAGGTGCCGGAGCACCGCCGCCAGGCACTCGGGACGCGACAGGTCCGCGAGCTCCTCCGGCACGTCCTGGCACCGCACGAGGAGCCGCCCGTCCCGGTCCACGTCCGCGTCTTCGAACACGCCTGCGCCCCCGGCGGGGACGACGGGCCCGCGGGGCCTTGGTCCCTCGTGATACATGTACGCGGAATCCCCATGCCGCGGCCGGGGGATCGGCGCCCCGATGCGGGACGAACGCGGGGTGGCTGCGCTCGACGACCTCGCCCTCCTGGCCGTGGCGGTCCTCGCCTTCTCCCTGTTCTTCGCGTCCCTCGCGAGCTCCTACGCGATGCGGGAGGGGGCGGCGCGGGGCGAGCGCCTACAGCGAGCGGCGGAGGATCTCCTGCGGGCTTTCGTCGACGACCCGCGGTGGACGGACGGACACGGGCGGATCCTCCGGCAGGCGATGGAGACCGTCTCCCCGGACGACGTCGCCGGGGCCGCCTCGGGCCGGCCCTTCCGCCTCTCCGTGTGGGACCTCGACACGGGCGAGCGATGGGCGTTCGGGGACGGCGCGGGCGGCGACCGCCGCACCGCAACGACCGCGGCGAACCTCCTCTCCGGGTCGGTCCATCCTGCGCGGGTCGCGGCGACGGTGTGGGGGCCATGAGGGACCACGGCTTCGAGGCGCTCGCGGACGCCACGCTCCTCCTGACGGTGCTGCTCGTGGCCTCCGGCCTCGCGCTCTCCCTTGCGCGTCCGGCCGTGCCCTCGGACCTTGCGGCGGGGCCCCGGTACGCCGAGGACCTCCGCCTCGCCCTCTTCCGAACGACGATGGACGGCCTCGGCCACCGGACCGCGGACGGCTTCGCATCGATGCCGAACGGCACGACCGTCGAAGCGTTCCTCCGCGCCCAAGTCCACCTGCTCGCCGGCGGCCGGCCCGCGGCGGACTTCCGGGAATCGAACGCGCGGATCCTGGATCTGGCGGTGCGCCTCCTCCGGCCCGGATGGGGCGCGGCGGTCACCGGGCGGCTCCTCGGCGGCGAAGACCTCGTCCGGATCCCCGAGGGGGTCCCGATCCCGGCGACGTACGACGGGAGCGCGTGGACGTATCCCCCGCTCGACGGCTCCGCCGCGGACGTGCGCCTGGCCGTGGCGGTGTGGCCTACTCCACCTCGATGAGCTCGCGGACCTCCGCGTCCTTCTCCTTCACCGCCGCGATCCGCGTGTCGTACCGCCGAATGCGGAGGACGGCCCGGACGACGATGTACATCCCGAGGGCGAAGAGGACGGCGCACGCGGCCCAGAGGGGCGCAAGGAGGTGCACCACCATCAGCGTCTCGTAGAAGCGCGAGGTCGCGACGAGGAACGTCAGGATCGAGAGCGGCACGGCGACGACCGCGATCCCCGCGTTCAGCGCGGAGAGGGACGTCCGCTTCTCCGCGAGGAGGAGCATCACCTCGTTGATCACGAGGGAGTGGTGGCTGTTCTGGAGGACGATCTCCTCGAGTGCGAGTCCCATCCCGACCGGCGGATGCGCGGCCGCGTACATAAAACGTGAGCCCCCCTCCGGTTCCAGTGCACGGACCGAAAGTATCGCATCCCCCGCAGAAGAGACAAAACCGCGGCGCGCGGATGGGGGACCGGTTCGCGCGATGGACGAACACGTATGGACGCAGGGCATGGAGGCGCACCCCTCAATCCCGGAGCGGAGCGGCTGCCCGGAGTGCGGGGCGCCGCTCGTCCGCGAGTCGGGCTGTAAGGTCTGCCGCGCCTGCGGGCACTCCGCGTGCGGCTGAGGCGGGTTTCCACTGGAGGGCACGGACGTGGCGGTTCGACTCGCAACGGGGGAGCATTGCTTATGAGCTTCGCCGCCAGCCCGGAGGATCCCCCGAAGTCGGGAGGCCGTTCCCCCATGCCCGAGTACTCACCCCCGGAGCTCGTCCAGAAGTGGGAGGAGTTCTTCGACGCGTCCGACTACGCGGGGCGCATCCTGTCGCTCGCGGACGCGTACCCGGAGACCCGTAGCCTCGAGGTACGGTTCGACGAGCTGAACCGGTTCGACACGGACTTCGCGATCTACCTGCTGCGGCGGCCGCAGAACGCGATCACCGCCGGGGAGGAGGCGATCACGCGGATCGCGCCGCCCGGCGAGGAGCCGATGAAGGTCCACCTCCGGGTGAAGGGCCTCCCGCGGGACGCGCGGATCATGGTCCGGGACCTCCGCGCGATCAACCTCGGCCAGTTCGTGACCGTCGAGGGCCTCGTCCGGAAGGCGACGGAGGTGCGCCCGAAGGTCACGGACGCGGTCTTCCAGTGCCTCCGCTGCAACGCGGTGATCAAGGAGCCGCAGGAGGGGCAGGCGTTCCGCGAGCCGCTCGAGTGCCCCCAGGACCAGGGCGGGTGCGGCCGGAGCGCCGCCACGACGAAGTTCAAGCTCCTCGGGGAGGCCTCGCAGTACCTGGACACGCAGAAGATCGAAATCCAGGAGCCGCCAGAGATCCTGCGCGGCGGCGAGGAGCCGCAGCGGCTCGAGGCGTACATCGAGGACGACATCACCGGGCTAATCACGCCGGGCGAGCGGATCGTGCTGAACGGCGTCCTGCGGAGCGCACAGCGCGGCCGACCGGGCGCGAAATCGACGATCTTCGACATCTTCCTCGAGATCAACAGCGCGGAGAAGGAGCGCGTGGAGTTCGAGGAGATCGAGATCACGGCGGCGGAGGTCGAGCAGATCCGGGACGAGGCCTCGAGGCCGAACATCATCGGGCGCATCGTGCAGTCGATCTCGCCGACGATCATCGGGCTCGACAAGGAGAAGGAGGCGCTCGCGCTCCAGCTGTTCGGCGGCGTCCCGAAGCTGATGCCGGATGGGACGCGCATCCGAGGCGACATCCACCTGATCCTCGTCGGCGATCCGGGCCTCGCGAAGAGCCAGCTCCTCTCGTACATGGCGACGATCGCCCCCCGCGGCATCTCCGTGAGCGGGAAGGGCGCGAGCGCCGCCGGCCTGACCGCCGCCGCGGTGAAGGACGAGTTCGGCGAGGGGCGGTGGACGCTCGAGGCCGGCGCCCTCGTCCTCGCGGACAAGGGCCTCGCGATCATCGACGAGCTCGAGAAGATGAACCCGCAGGACCGCGGCAGCATCCACCAGGCGATGGAGGAGCAGATGGTCCACATCGCGAAGGCCGGGATCACCGCCACGCTCCCCTCCCGGTGCGCCGTGCTCGCCGCCGCCAACCCGCAGTCCGGCCGGTTCGTCCAGGGGAAGCTCCTGAGCGAGCAGATCAACCTCGAGCCGGCGCTGCTCTCGCGGTTCGACGGCATCTTCCCGATCCTCGACATGCCGGATCCGACGCGGGACCGCCAGATGGCCGAGCACATCCTCCACGCGCACCGCCTCGGCGAGATCCTGAAGGCCCGCGAGGAGACGGGCGAGTTCCCGGGCGAGGACGAGCTCGCGGAGCCGTACCTCCCGTACTTCGCGCCGGAGTTCCTCCGGAAGTACGTGGCGTACGCGAAGCGGATCTACCCCGTGATGACGCCGGACGCGATCGCGCACATCCGGGACAACTACCTCGACATCCGCGGACAGGCGCAGGAGCCCGGCGGCCGCGTGACGATCACGCCCCGCCAGCTCGAGGCGTTCATCCGCCTCGCCGAGGCGTCCGCCCGCGCCCGCCTCAGCATCCTCGTCGATGTCGAGGACGCGGAGCGCGCGGAGTCGATCATCGACTACTGGCTGCGCCGCGTCGCCTCCACGGGCGAGCCCGGCGGCCCGCTCGACATCGACTCGATCATGACGGGGGTGCCCGCGTCCCAGCGCGAGCAGATGGTCCTCCTCCGGGAGATCATCGCGGAGCTCGGCGGCTCCGAGACCGGCGACGGCGCGGACCACGCGTCCGTAATCGACATCGCGGAGCGCCGCGGGATCCCGAGGGACCGCGCGGAGGCGTGGCTGCGGAAGTGGACGTCCGACGGGGAGATCTACACGCCCATCTCCGGGCGGTACAAGCTCCTGAGTCGCCTCTAGCGCGCACCTTTATCGTCCCGACCCGCCGTGTCCGATGCGGAGAGCCCGTGATCCTCGTCAGGCTGCACACGCGGGGCGCGGAGGTGCTCGTGGCGGCGTGCGATGAGCGCCTCCGCGGAACGACGCTGCGCGAGGGCGACCTCCGCCTCCACGTGTCCGACTTCTACGACGGGGACCTCCTCTCCGAGGAGGAGTTCGTCGACCGCCTCCGGCTCGCGACGATGGGGAACTTCGTCGGGAGGGAGACCGTGGCGGCGGCCCAGCGCGCGGGGTTCGTCGGCGAGGACGGCGTCCTCTGGATCGGCGGGGAGCCGCACGCCCAGATGGTCCGCATGGGCGGCTGACGACCGAAGGGTTATCTCCCGCCCCCGCGTTCGTCGCGCGGCGATGCCGTTCTGCGTGGAGTGCGGGCGGGAGGGCCCGACGTTCGAGGGCGTGTGCGCGGACGACTTCCGGCGCACGCACGTGCTCGTCCGGGCGCCGGAGTACGTGGACATCGAACGGTGCGCCCACTGCGGCCGCCTCCGGATCGGCCCGCGATGGGTCGACCGGGCCCCGGACGAAGCGCTCCCGAACGCGATCGCCGCCAGCGCGGTTCCGGACCCGGCGGTCACCTCCGTGCGCTTCTCCACGGAGATCCGGGCGCGGGACATCCGGACGGCCGACGCGCGGACGACCGCCACGTGCACCGTGGGTCCCTGGGAGCTCGTCGCCGCGTTCGACACGCGCGTGCGGATCCGCTCCGGCGCGTGCCCCACGTGCTCACGGCAGAAGGGGCGGTTCTTCGTGGGCACCGTGCAGGTCCGCGCGGAGGGGCGCGCGCTCACGGAGGACGAGGCCCGGGAGACGCAGCGGATCGCCGCCAAGAGCGTGTCGGGCGAGGAGTTCGTCAGCGAGGTCGAGTCCGTGCGCGGGGGCGTCGACCTCCGCGTGAGTTCGAACGCGTTCGCCAAGCGACTGGCGGCGGAGATCGCGAAGGCCCTCGGCGGCACGGTCGGCTCGAGCGCGACCCTCCACACGCAGCGCGAGGGGCGGGAGCAGTACCGCTCGACGTACGCGGTCCGCCTCTTCGGCTTCCGGCGCGGAGACGTCATCCTCTGGCGGCGGTCCCGGTACCGCGTCGTGGGCGTGGGCGACCCCGTCCGCCTCGAGGACGCCGCCACGGGGGAGCGGCTCCGCGTCCGCCCGCGGGACCTCCGGGCCGCGCGGGTCGTGCGGTGACTACGAGGCCGTCGGGGGCCGGAGGACCCGGTCGATCGCCGGGATCGCGCCGTACACGAGGTCCCGCACGCGCTCGAGCGGCGGCGCCTCCCGCGACGGGTGGGCGGTCCGGTTCCGCGCCTCCACCGTCTGCCGAAGGAGCGGCTCGACCGTCGCGTTCCACGTCCCCTCGTCCGCGACGAACATCCGCGCGTTGTGGACGAGCGCGTACAGCAGGTTGCCGAGCGTGAGGGACGCCCACTGGGACTCCCACCCCCGCCGCCGCGTGCTGATGTGGCCCCGCTCCCCGAGGAGGACGGTCGCGCCCGCCGGGATGAGGCCCCGGAGGCGGCTGTGCATGTACTCCTCGAGGCCGTAGAAGTACACGAGGAAGAGGGCCTTGCGCGCGGACTCCGGCAGCGTCGCGAACAGCGGGCTCTGGACGCTCGCCTCCGCCTCGCTGAGCAGGCGGTACGCGGCGCCGTGCTCCCGCAGGTCCACCGCCAGGCTCCCGATCTTCGCGTCCACGACCGCGCGACCGCGGGAGACGTCGACTTCCGGGCTGTGGACGATCGCCTGCGCGAGCGCGCGGTACAGGCCCTCGAGCCGCGGGTCCGACCGGAACCCCTCGTCGGTCTCCTCGCCGCCCGCCTTCACGAGGGCGGCGAACCGCGCCTGCAGCGCCTTCTCCTCCCGGCGGCGGACGGCGGGATCGGGCTCCGTCCGCACGCGGCGGACCTGCGCGACGACGACCTCGACGTCCTCCTCGAGCTGCCGGTCCGCCTGGCGGCGCTTCGCGGTGCGGCGCATCTGGGCGGCGACGAGGAGCGCGCCGAAGATCGCCAGGGCGGCGACGCCGAGGGAGATCCGCCCGGCCGCCGTCTGGAAGAGCGGGGGGAGCGTCGTCACGAACAGGGGCGCGGTCGGCGCGGACGGGTCCCCGTCCACCACCGCCACGACCCGGTAGGCGTACTCGGTCGAGGGCGTCCGCCCTCCGTCCGTCACCGTGGTCGCCGACGTCTCCGCGATCAGGAGGCCGAGCGCCGTCGCGTTCCCGCGGAACACGCGGTACACGATCGTGGCGTTCTCCGGGATCGGCCGGCCGTTGACGTACGTCGTCACGGGCTCCCAGACCAGGGTGACGGACGTGTCGTACAGCTCGGACGCGTTGAGGCTCGACGGGGACGAGGGCATCGCCCGCGTCGTCGTGAACGTGAACACGTGGTCCGCCGCCATCGGGCGCCCGGGGCCGCACGTGTCGAGGGCGGTCCGCGCGACCGTGATGCGGAACAGCGTCCGATCGGGGAGGCCGCCGGGCAGGAGGCGGACCGTGTCGTTCGTCTCCCAGACGACCTGCGCACCGGGAAGGCCGGGCTCGGCGGTGATCGCCGCCTCGACGGAGGCCCGGTCCATCGGTTCCGAGAACCGGATCGTGATCGACGCATCGAGGGCGACGCCCGTCGCGCCGTCCGCGGGGACCGTGAGGAGCACGCCCGGCGCTCCGGTGTCGATGCGGAAGGGCTCGCTCGAGTTCCACGCCAACGCGCCGGCGGTGTCGATCACCACGACGACGACGCGGGTCTCCAGGTCCGTGTACGGGAGCGTCCAGTTGTGGAACCCGGGGCTCGAGAACCCCGACGCCGGGTCCAGAATCCCCACGAGGTTCGCGCCGTCGGTGTAGGCGAGGCCGACGGAGAGGGCCGAAGGGGCGTCGAGGTCGTCCGACATCGTCCAAGAGATCCGGACGGTTCGGCCGGAGTCCACGCAGCCCGTCGCGTTCAGCACGGGCGCGCTCACGGCGGGCGGCGCGTTCACCGTGAACCGCCACGGGTTCGGGACCGGCGAGTCCACGAGCCAGTTCCCGTCCTCCCCGGTCAGGTTCACCGTGACCCGGTATGTCACGCCCGGTTCGAGGAACGTCCCGGTCGTGGTGAGGTTCACCGTCAGCACCCGCTTCGAGGCGTCGCACGAGTGGACGGAGGAGGAGG
>Ga0214473_10010428_pt1 | contig 10926 bp, 12 predicted proteins | sample RVTome_7_FD_203509 | JGI IMG/M metagenome (GOLD analysis project Ga0214473, IMG submission 203509) | Soil microbial communities from uranium-contaminated site in the Upper Colorado River Basin, Wyoming, United States - RVT98D197 | ecosystem: Environmental > Terrestrial > Soil > Contaminated >... | reverse complement strand
GGGAAGGTTGGACATCAGCAGCTTTCGTGAAGTTTACTATTCCCATACTGGGGTGAGGTACTAAATTGAATTTGGCTACTGAAAAAGTCCTGGCTATTATGTGGAAGGACATTTTGTCCGAACTGCGGACCAAGGAAATCCTCACTACACTAGTAGCCTTCGCCTTGCTGGTCATAATAGTAGTCAGCTTTGCTTTAGAGCCAGGCGAGCAAACCAGTTCAATCGCCGCTGGTGTTCTTTGGGTTGCTTTTACCTTTGGTGGTGTACTTGGCCTGAGCCGCTCGTTTGTGCTGGAAAAGGACAAAGGCTGCCTTCAAGGTTTGATGCTATGTCCAGTCGATAGAGAGCTTCTTTACCTTGGGAAAATGTTAAGTATTGTGGTCTTCATGATTGTAGTTGAGATCGTTATATTGCCTGTCTTCATCATTCTTCTCGATCAACCACATTTCCCAATCGAGTTGATTGTGATCACTCTCCTAGCTACCATTGGTTTCGCAGCAGTAGGAACCCTATTTTCAGCTTTAGCCGTTAATACTAGGGCAAGGGATGTGATGCTGCCACTCTTGTTCCTGCCCATAGCATCGCCGGTAATCATTGCTGCGATCAAATCATCGGGGATAGTACTGGCTGGTGGATCCTGGAACGGTATATTGTCTTGGTTAGGACTGATTATCGCCTTCGACCTTATCTTCCTGATAGTATCACCCCTGGTATTCGAATTTGTAATCGAGGAATGAGGAGCATCTGTCTATGCAAAGCCTGAAACAAAATATACTTCACCCCAATATCCTCCTCAGCCTCACTTTTGCAGCCATGATGGCAGCACTGGCTCTTGTGTTCGTCTATGTTCCCACCGAAAAAACCATGGGCGTCGTACAAAGGATATTCTATTTCCATGTACCCTTGGCTTGGGTTTGTTTCCTCGCTTATGCTGTTGTTTTCGTGTGCAGCATTTTGTACCTGAGACAAAGAGATACGAGATGGGACAGGCTAGCTCATTCCTCAGCTGAGATCGGGATTGTCTTCACAACGCTGGTTCTTATTGCAGGAACTATCTGGGCCAAGGCCTCCTGGGGGTCCTGGTGGACTTGGGATGCGCGTCTTACTACCACGCTAATTCTCTGGTTCATTTACTTCGCATATTTACTTGCGCGCGCGTATGCCACAGAAGAGTCACGTGGAGCCAGGTACGCAGCAGTGATAGGCATTATGGGCTTTATTGATGTTCCCATAGTTGCTTTGTCTATCATCCTTTGGCGAACAAGTCATCCTGGACCACTGATTTTCGAGGACGGGTTAACATCATCCATGAAGCTAACACTTATGGTGTGCATCGTTGCCTTTACTCTTTTATATGTCTATTTACTTGTTAATAGCAACTCAATTAGGCGTGCCCTTGACGAGGTGAAATCGTTAAAGCAATTTCTGGATGGGAGGAATTAAATGGAAAACTCTGGTTATCTGCTGGCAGCATACAGTGTGATCTGGGCTGTGGTCTTTGCTTACGTGTTTGTGCTATCTCGTAGGCAAAAGCACTTGCAGCGAGAGCTAGATTCTCTGAAGGCGAGAGCAAAGGGGGAAAAAGAGGAACAATCATAATTTATAGGTGCGAGTCAACAGTCAATCAGAAACAATAAAATATCGCACTTTAGAAAGCAATAATGGTCAAAGAAATCGCAGAATCGGGTGCCCGAAAAAGCACACCACGGAGATCGACCGAATACTGGCAGTCCGTCATCAATAGTCTGGACGACGAAGTAGTTGTCATTGATCGAGACTTCCGTGTTATTTACGCTAATGAGGCGGTGATGCGGAAGCATGGCTTAGATAAGTCGAAAGTAATCGGACGATTCTGTTATGAACTCTCCCATGGCGCGCATGAGCCGTGTAACTCACCTGACTGTATATGCCCTGCTAATAAGGTCTGGAATAGCGGGGAAAGTGCGCAGACAGTCCATCTCCATCATCATGGTTCTGGGGATGACATAGAGGAAAGATATGTTGAGGTAAAGGCATCACCCCTAAGGAATAAGGGCAACGTCAGCGAGACAATTTTAGTCATCCGTGATATTACAGAAGCAAAAAGGATTGGACAGCGGATCCTTGAAGCAAACCGTAACCTGCTTGCCTTAAATGTTATTGCTAACACTGTGACCCAATCTCTCGACTTAGATACAATTCTCCACAGTGCGCTGGACAAGGTGCTGGAGTTGATGAAAGGGCATACCGGCGGCATCCTCCTGCTGGATCCTGAGACTGAGACATTGTCATATCGGGTTTACCGTGGACTATCGGAGGAATTCGTACGGGGTATCGCTGGTCTCAAATTGGGTGAAGGCATCGCCGGGCTGGCAGCCCAACAAAAACAGCCAATTTATGTTGATAATATATCTCAAGATCCGAGGCTTACTCGGTATGTAGTGGTAGTGGAGGGGCTCAAGGCCTTTGCCAGCGTCCCCCTGCTATCAAAGAATAAAGTCTTGGGCGTCATGAATATCGCCAGCCATGGCTTGCGACGGTTTGCCCCTGAAGACGTTCAGCTTTTGGGCAGCATCAGTAACCAGATCGCCGTTGCCATAGAGAATGCCAGGTTGTATGAGGAACTGCAACGCAAAGAGGAGATGCGCAGGGAGCTACTGCACCTGGTTATCACAACGCAGGAGGAAGAACGCAGAAGGATCGCCCGCGGTCTGCATGATGAGACCAGCCAGGCTCTTACCAGCTTGGCAGTCAACCTTGAAGCAGTTGCAGACGCACTGCCACTGGCTACTGGGGAGTTGAAAGCTAGGCTAAAGAGGATACAATCGATTGCCCTAATGACCCTCGACGAGATACACAAAGTGATTTGGGAGCTGCGCCCCACCTTGCTGGATGACCTGGGGCTAGTTGCAGCGGTGCAGTCTCACGTTGAAACCCATCTTGGAGCAGCGGGTGTGAAAGTGCATCTGGAGACCATAGGTGATGAGAAGAGGCTGCCAAGTAAAGTGGAGACCGCGATTTTCCGGATTATTCAGGAAGCCATAACCAATATAATCCGGCATTCCCACGCTGAAAATGCGTGTATCAACCTTGAGTTCGAGGATACCTCCATTCGTGTTCATATTGAGGACGATGGAAGGGGGTTTGATCTCGATGAGGCTATGAGCGCAATAAAGGATGGGCGTGGACTGGGGCTGCTCAGCATGAAAGAGAGGGCAGAGCTTTTAGGGGGGCTTCTGAAGATTAAGTCACACCCTGGACAGGGAACTCAAATCAATCTAGGGATTCCATTAAATTGGGGGGGAGGGTCCAATGTCTAAAATAAAGGTATTAATAGTAGATGATCATGCTCTATTGCGGGAGGGCATCCGTTCCCTGCTCGCGTCTCACGATGATATTGAGATAGTAGGAGAGGCAACCAATGGCTCCGAGGCTCTTGAGAAGGTGCGAGAGGTAGCTCCTGACGTTATCCTCATGGATATAGCTATGCCCATCATGGACGGACTTGAAGCTACACGCCGCATCCGTAAGCAAAATCCCAATGTCAGGATCATCATTTTGACTCAGTACGACAGGAAGGATTATGTATTGTCCAGCATTAAATCTGGAGCTTCCGGCTTTATACCAAAGAATGTGATAATCTCCGAACTGGTTTCAGCGATCCGGACAGCACACAGCGGGGACGCTTTTCTACATCCATCTGTAGCCAAGATGGTGATCGAAGATTATCTTCGTCAAGTCGAACCCAGCCCCTACGACCGACTTACAGATAGAGAGAGAGAAGTGCTGAAGCTGGTAGCTGAGGGGCTTACTAACCAGGAAATAGCTAACCTACTCAGTGTTAGTGTGAAAACAGTTCTTGGACACAGGACAAGCCTGATGGAAAAATTGGGCATTCATAACCGTACTGAGCTCATCAAGTATGCTATTCGCAAAGGTCTGATAGCTATAGATACATAGCAGAAAGATCGGTATTGTGAGAGATTCATAATTACTCAGCACAAGCACTTGCCTGCTTCCTCGCTCTAAATTGCACGGCCTTAACCTACAAAGACTCCTTCGTCACCCCTCGATCACAGACAAATATTAAAGCTGGTTCTCATCATTTGGACACAAATGCGTGACCACTAGCTTAAGCCTATTTCTATTTGCAGACTGCTGCAAGGACAGGCAAATATTTGCAAAAAAAGGGGATATATTCTACAAAAAATGAGACACTATTCCCGAAAATATGTGAGATTTTCCGATTGTTTCATTTGAAATACAGTGCTAATCTAAATTTAGATTCCGAAAAGTACTACGAAGTAGGACTGCGAAGTACTTAGGAATAAGCATAGGAGGTATCCGATGAAGAGATTGATTTTGATACCAGTGTTGGTCCCAGCTTTTGTATTGTTGCCTGTGTTACTCGTCTGGTACCTTAATATTGGCGGGGCCTATCGGTTGATAAAAGCACGAACCAGGGAACTGGTCTGTAGTTTAGATACAGATTGCCCTGACGGGCATGTCTGCGTAAACGGAAAGTGTATTCCGGCTACGTAGGCCACTGCTACTAGGTTTATGAGAAGTCCCTTCGGCTTGGCTGCAAGCCTGACGCCAATGCAGGCTTGCAGCCTTTTATTATCTTCCCCTTTCCAGTACTCGTGAGATTTTCAATAAATAGTATCACCAATATATTTCTACACTGGTAACCATGCCTAGAGTGCTCCAAAAAGGCCCCAAGCTCTCTCTTACTCGCTCAACATTTTCTCCTAGTATATCCAGGCTGTCTTTTTCCATCTCTAGTTGCTCATTCCACTCCAAGACTCTACTAGACTCACTGGTAGAAACCTGTCCCTCCGGTAAGGACGACCACCCGTCGTATTTCTGTATTTCCATCATATATTCTCTTGCCTTCTGATAGTAGACTCTGGATAAGCTCTCATAATCCAGTCTTTTCTGCACATATTCCTCGTAAGCAGCGTAATCGAAACCTGGAGCAACATTCAAATTAATGAGGCCGTACTCTTCCCCAACCACCAGATAAGCCACTTTGTCCTGACTGTAAACATCATCGCATGGGTAAGAATTGGGCCATAGATTAGTACAATCAATCCAGACTAATCCCCTATCAGTGGTACGGAAAACATTCAAAGCATGCCGTATACTATCGCCTTCAAATTCGACAGCAACCCACGCAGCTTTAATTCCGGCAGCTTCAGCATTATTGTGAACCTCTTCGGCATAGGCTCCACAAGGATATGAGAGAGAGTCGTAGTCCTTCTGATCTGTTTTATCCATCAGCAGGAATAGCTTTAATTGCTCCCACGTTTGATCAGCGGCATTTTTACGATTAACAAGTTGGATTCTATCATTGCCACCCGGCGTCCGAGCATATGGGGGCGGCGTCCCAAAATAAACATGGACTCTATTGCCGTCCAGCTTCTCAATAGATGGTTTCTCATAGCTAGCATCTTGTGATAAAGCACCAGGTAGTCCAAGTGTTGCTTCCTTTTGCTCAGAAAATGTAGTGACTCCAGTGAAACCGGCTACTGCGGATCCCAGGACGATGACAAAACCCAGAGACCCTAACAACTTCCTGGAATTCGATAGGAGCGGTTTGGGTTTGCACGCTCCCCTGAGTGTTGCGAAAATTTCTGATGCAATAAGTGACTTCAGCCGTATTTTCACGTCCATGCTCTGAGCGTAACATGGACATGTTTTGAAATTTATCCCCCCAAAGTAGCTTTTAAGTCATACTTTAGTTACAAGAAGATTATCCAAAAGTCATATTCAGTAGCTATACGTAGCCTTACCTGACAATCTAGATTTGCTCTCATATCTTGGGGCAGGTCAGAGGTTCTACAGACTCCAACCAGCCTCATCTCAATCTATTGATTAGACAGGAGGTACTACTAGTGGTACAAGGTGTCTTTTTTGCAGGATTGAGGGATAACCAAAGGATGAATGGAGAGACGGGATATGTCTGGCAAGAGGTTCTGCAGGAAGAGGCTCGGGGATTTAAGAGAACGATTCGCAGCTTTGCGGGTCATTCACCGGGGACAATCTTACCTATTGCGAAGCCGAGGGATATGGGTATATCTACTAATCTAGCCGAGATAGCGAGCTCGTCGACAATCTCGCGTTACCCCGGCAAACCAAGTTGCTCCAATCGGTGCTGCATTGCCTGAATAGAGACATTAAACATACCAGCCATTTTTTTAGTGTCCCCTGTACTAGGCCAGAGCTTCTCGACCCAATTTTTGGGCATGAGTACACAAGTCGCAAAATGGTCCGCAAGGAGCTCTCTGAATGGCTTGCACCTCAGGTCGGTTCTCTTGAACGCTGGGCTCGCGTTCCGGCATTCAATATGGAAGGCCTCGTGAAAGAGGGTATGTCGTCTTATCTGAGGCGGGTCTATCTCATTAAGTTGAATAACCCACTCGGTTCCTAACAACCACGCGGCACCGTGATAGCCTTTCAACGGCAAAGTGCGTATGTCGATTTCTCGGCTCGTGTCAAAGGCACCTACAAACTCCGATGGCACAGGTGGGCGGGAAACCTTAAATTTGGTGAGATAGTTTGTTGCTAACGTTTCAACTTCGGCTAGAACCCAGCAACAGCCCGGCTGCTCGCGATATATGCACCTTGCAATGCTCAAATCCTCGTATCCAACTATTTCGACATGATTGCTTTCTTTGATTATATGGCGACACCATGCCTCATCTTTATGTCCACAAGTATCCTTATGAGGGCACTCACATGTCTGCCCATCGTCAAGCATAACCGCTATGAGTCTTTCAAAGCTGGTATTTCTTAGCAATTATTTCCCCCTCCGCTCCACAAATGCAGCAACTATTGTAATCAAGTCCTGGCCTGACTCGCCTCTGCATCCCTTATGCATAGTAACAACGCTCTTCCAATTCTTTGTATTTCTATGGCCATTCGTATTTGACTTTACACTGGTTCAAAATAATAAAGGATTCTTACGAGTACGACAACAGCAATATATACTATTTTATCATAATTACTTATGCACTTCTGTAAAAAATACACCCCTTTTGGTATCACTGCGGTTTGCTTCGGAATAATAACGTCGAAATATGTATGAAAAATAATATCGTGCGGCTATTTGGTTATATGGTCGTAAGCAAGCAGAAGAGAGAAGAGGACATTTCAGGGGAGACTTTCAAAGTTTGCGTTTTTTGGTGATTCTGCTTCTTCTCCGCTCTATCAAGTCCTCAATCATTGCGATCAAGTCCTCGTCCAGCTCTCTTCCGTACTTTTTTCGAGCGTACTCACGAAATTCTGGCCACTCGACCGGAGAAGAGTCATTCACTGGAGGTAGATGGCCCACGATGACCAGCACCTTCTCCACAGGCATTCCGGCATACTCAGCCAAGGTCCGGCAAGATTGCGGGCTGGGTTTGTCTTTGCCTGATAGCCATCGGCTGACCGTAGCATGACTTATTCCCAAATCGGCTGCCAGTTGACTGGGCAACCGATGTCGTCTCTTCATCAATTCTAGCATAAATGTGCGCAGACGGTCTTTTGTTGCACTCATAGGCTCATTGTACTCGCTGTTTGGCTATTTTGTCAATAGGTCAAGGGCCTTTTAATGATTATAGAACTATACTTTTCCGCTTAGGCTAGGTAACTATAAGTAGATATAATAAGTCAATTTTTAAGAGAAATCGCAGAAACATTATCATAAACCCTTGACAAGGTTGTACGAGATATTGTAAAATGTCCGCATGCGGACATTTTGCGGCTGCGAGCGTAAGTACATGCTGCGGTAGTGTGACGTTATGCAGAAAAGTCAAACGCTTTGGCTTGTGACGCTCTTTTCTATGATATTGACCTTGTTGCTTTCTGGCTGCTCAGCTAGAGGATCTTCCCCCATAACTTCACCGCAAGCGGGGCAGCCTACGCCAACACCCACAGCATCAAAGCCTCTAGCGCCTAATATACCACATATTATTGAAGGCAGGGGCGACTGCTTGGTCTGCCATGGTAACTTTGTACTATGGCCACAGCCAGCCAGTCATAAGGGTAAAACCAACGATACTTGCCAGGGATGTCATCAACCTATACAGGGCGGACCACCAGAGATAGACCACCCCATCGATGGACGCAGCAAGTGCGACGCATGCCACTCGGCCGAGGCACTGGTTGCCCTACCAGAAAGTCACCAACGCAGGACAGTACCTGAGTGTCTCATGTGTCACGAGGAATCTTCGATATCCCCAACTCTAATTGATCACAGTATCGATGGCCATGAAGCTTGTTCAGTTTGCCATGGAACAGGAGCTTTAGTACCCCTGTCAACGGACCACGATGGTCGTACTGATAAGATGTGCCTAGCCTGTCATGAAGTATCACCAGTGCAGCCTACACTGATATCCCATAGCGTTCAGGGACGGGAGACCTGCTCCTCTTGCCATGGAAGTGGCCCCGGAACCCTGGTCACGCTTCCAGCTACCCACGACGGCCGCACTGATAAGATGTGCCTATTCTGTCATAAGTCCTCCCCTGTGTCGCCACCTCTCATAGCGCACAGGGTTCACAGCGATGTAACCTGTTCAACATGTCATGCCACAGGAGCAATGGTAGCTCTGCCATCCACTCACGAGGGCAGAACCGACCAGATGTGTCAGGTGTGCCATGAGGTATCGCCAACACAGCCAACAGCGATAGCTCACAGAACTACAGGGCGGGAGGACTGTTCCAGATGCCACGGAGACGGAAAAGTTGTGCCTCTGCCAGCAAGCCACAATGGCAGGACTGAAAGTATGTGTCTATGGTGTCATGAAACTGTGGCACCCGTGTTCCCTCCGGATTCACCCCATTCACTGGCAGACCGACACCCTTGCGCTAACTGTCACTCAGCCGGTCAGATGGTGGGAGCACTGCCCACAACACATGAAGGCCGAACGGATGCTATGTGCGAGCTCTGTCACGAGGGCGTTGTTGGTGGCGTGCCCCCCGTACCTCACAAGCTGGAAGGACGCACTGACTGTACCCTTTGCCACGTACCTACGTCCTCAAAGTAGTAAGAGGAGAAGCAGCCTTAGCAGGAAACGCAAGTACACGATAGGTAGTTTAACAATATTTATAAACGGACTAGGGGATGATTGGGGAACTGCTAAGTAAAAACCAACTCCTGCACAATAAGGAAATACCTAACACTTGGTAGTGGACAGGATGAACTATGATCTCCATCTCAAAGCTTCTTTGCGATGCCTCAGCCCCCGGGGATAAACTCCGCTACGGAGACACACTGCGTCCTATAGTAGTTTGGAACTCTACTAAACGATGCAATCTAAAATGCCTCCACTGCTATGCTCAAGCTCAAAATACCATCTTCCCTGGTGAATTAAGCACCGAGGAGGGCAAGGCTTTTATTCAAGACCTTGCAGACTTCGGTGTTCCAGCCCTTCTCTTCTCAGGGGGTGAGCCTTTACTCAGGAACGACATTCTTGAGTTAGCTAGTTGGGCAAGTAAGCTGGGAATCAGGGCTGTTTTTTCCACCAACGGCACTCTAATCAAGGATGGGTTGGCGGAGAGGATAGTAGAAGTGGGGCTCGCAGAGGTAGGAATCAGCGTTGATGGCTTGGGTCCCATAAACGATCGTTTCCGCGGTCATAAAGGCGCCTTTGAAGCTGCTCTCCAAGGTATTCGGAGGTTAGTGGCTCTAGGGCAGAGGGTATCGCTAAGGCTGACTATCACAAAGCACAACTTTGGCGAGATACCTGCTATTTTTGATCTGGTAGAGCGAGAGAACATCGATCGTGTCTGCTTCTATCATCTCACTTACGCAGGCCGCGCCAGCAATATGAAAGACGAAGACCTCTCAGCACAGCAAACGCGGGCTGTCGTGGATCTCATCTTCGACAGAACGTTAGACTTGCACCGGCGTGGTTTAAATAAGGAAGTCCTCACAGTCGACAATCATGCTGATAGCGTGTATCTCTACTTCAGGGTTAAGCGGGATCAGCCAAGCAAAGCAGATGCAGTTCTGGAACTTCTGCGGCGAAATGGGGGGAACAACTCGGGTATTCGCATTGGCGCGGTGGATAACCTGGGGAACGTACACCCAGATCAATTTTGGTGGCACTACTCCTTGGGTAATGTAAGGCAACGGAAATTCAGCGACATCTGGACTGATACTTCAGACCCACTGCTTCAGGGACTGAGGGATCGCAAGCCCCTGCTTAAAGGTCGTTGCGGGAGGTGTCAATACCTCGACCTTTGCAACGGTAATCTTCGGGTTCGCGCAGAGGCAGTATATGGCGATATCTGGGCTGATGACCCAGCCTGTTATCTTACAGATGAGGAAATCGGGCTTTGAGTGAAAGCACATCGGCGGCCAGGAACGATTATCGAGCTTCATTGCGCTTGGTAGCCTGGGAGATAACCAGGAATTGTAACCTGTACTGTGCGCATTGTCGTGCCTCGGCTCACTCTGGCCCGCATGCTGGTGAGCTCTCACTCAAGGAGTGTTTCTCCTTGGTTGACGCAATCCTCGCAGTAGGTCAACCGATACTTATCCTTACTGGCGGTGAGCCCTTGATGAGAAAGGACTTCCTAGATATTGCTAGATATGCGGTGGGTAAGGGGCTAAGGGTAGTGGTGGGTAGCAACGGTACGCTCATTGATAAAGATATAGCAGTTGGAATGAAGGAAATCCCCATCTCTCGGCTAGGTGTGAGCCTGGATTTCCCTACCCGCGAGCTTCAAGACAGTTTCCGAGGTGCTTCTGGGGCATTCGATGCTGCACTTTCAGGGATAAAGTATGCCGTCGATTCTGGCATTGAAGTACAAATAAATAGCACTATTACTAAGCTCAATGCTCATTATATAGAGGATCTCGTCAAACTGGCCTTGGACGTCGGAGCAGTAGCCTTTCATCCCTTTCTCCTTGTGCCAACTGGTCGCGGCAAGGACCTTTGTGAGCATGAGCTTGCT
>Ga0214473_10010427_pt1 | contig 10926 bp, 11 predicted proteins | sample RVTome_7_FD_203509 | JGI IMG/M metagenome (GOLD analysis project Ga0214473, IMG submission 203509) | Soil microbial communities from uranium-contaminated site in the Upper Colorado River Basin, Wyoming, United States - RVT98D197 | ecosystem: Environmental > Terrestrial > Soil > Contaminated >... | reverse complement strand
AAACGATTCGCCCTTTAGGGCAACCTCTCTTGCCGGAGGGAGGGATTGCGATTTTGAAGGGCACACTGGCCCCGGAGAGCGCCATTGTCAAACATGCAGCCGTGCTTCCCGAGATGATGGTTCATCAAGGGCCTGCTAAGGTATTCGATTCTGAGGAGATGGCTGGCAAAGCCATTCTTGAAGAAAAGATTCATCCCGGGGACATTATTGTTGTGAGGTATGCCGGACCCAGAGGGGGGCCAGGGATGCCGTGCCTTTATGGCTCGCTATGGCTGCTCAAAAATAAAGGATTAGAAGGGAGCGTGGCCCTGATCACGGACGGAAGGCTTTCGGGAACGATCCGGGGAGCGGCGATTGGCCACATATCTCCGGAGGCCTCGGAGGGAGGACCGATCGCCCTTCTCAGGGACGGGGATATCGTTAAGATCGACATTCCCCAAAGAAGACTCGATGTTCTTCTCTCAGAGGAGGAACTGAAGTCAAGGCGGAAGAGATGGCTTCCGCCAAAACCGAAAAAAGAGAAGGGGTTTATGGCGCTCTATTCCAAGATCGTATCGTCTGCCCACGAAGGGGCATATTTAAAAATATAGAAAAAAGATATCTGACCCATTGAGCCGTGCAAGACCTGCGTCGATCGATCACCCTTTGTCAATGCCGATTCTATAGGCGCTTAGGCTTGGCACTTAGGAATGAGGAGGTTTCCTATGGCAGACTTAGGAGTTGAATTTTGCAGAGTAAAGTTTAAGAACCCGGTTTTAGCCGCCTCTGCTGAGCCAACACTCTCTGCAGAGAACATGAAGCGCGTGATCGAAACAGGGGCCGGGGGGCTGGTTGCCAAGACCGTTACAGACTCCGAGGCTATGCGCCGTCTGACCAAGATGTCCAAGTGGCGTTATCTGGACGAACAGCATAATGTCTGTAGAGGGAAAGTGCCGAGGCTTTTTACCTTCTATGGTCGAAGTGGCCTGGCTGAAGAAGAACCGGAAGCTTGGATGGAGGAACTGAAGGAGGCCCAGGCTGCCGCTCTACAGAACGACTGCATCATCGTGGGTAGTGTGGGCGGAACCGTACCTCAGAACTGGGCCAATCTATCCAGGATGGTTGAAGACACAGGGATCAGACTGATTGAGCTGAACTTCGGTTGTCCCCATCCTTCTGAAATGGAAGGAACGAGGACTGGAATGGTTGTAGGCCAGGACAAGGATGCGGCGTGCGAGATCACTCACGCCGTAGCCCAGGTTGTGAAAGTACCGGTGATGATCAAGCTCACCCCCCAGGTCGCTGACCTGGTTGAGATGACCAAGGCTGTCAGAGAGGCTGGTGCCTCAGCCGTTACGCTCACGAACCGCTTTGTGGGCTTCTGCCTTGATATCGAGACAGGGAAACCTTACATCAATGGCTGGGCCGGCGTTGGCGGACCCTGGGTAAAGCCCCTAACCCTCCGCTGGATCTCAAAGGTTCATACAGCGATGGACATCCCTATTGCAGGGACGAACGGCGCCTATGACTGGAAAGACGTTGTCGAATTTATGATGTCCGGAGCGACGATCGTACAACTCTGCTCTGTGGTCATGCTGAAGGGATATAGCTACCTTGGCGAAGTGGTGAAGGGGCTAAACGATTTCTTGGATCGTAAGGGCTACAAAACGGCCGAAGAGATGATTGGCGTAGCTGCCAGAGCCGCCCTCAGCTACGGTCAGATGGAATCTCTTCCCAAGGAGCATGCGGTGATCGATCGCGAACGGTGCTCCGACTGTGAGCGTTGTATCAAATCGTGCTTTTATAACATGATCAGTGTGGAAGCGGGGCAAGTGACGATCAGTGGAGAATGTCGCGGTTGCGGCATTTGCACCTGCGTCTGCCCCGTTCCAGGTGCCGTCACCATGCAGACCTATTCCATCTAGGAGTTGAGAAGAGTTGCTGTTTGAAGGAAGGATCGCCATCGTTACAGGCGCCAGCCAGGGTGTCGGGCACGGGATTGCCAGTGTTTTGGCCCGGGAGGGAGCAAAGGTCGTCATCTGTAGCAGGAACCCGGATCGCGGGAAGGCTGCCACGGACCTGATCAAGTCTCGAGGAGGAGAGGCGATCGCCATCCAGGCAGACATCATGAAAATGCACGAGGTCAATGCTATGGTGGAGGCAACCCTCAAACATTATGGCGGTCTGCATATCCTGGTCAACAACGCAGTGGCTCCGAGCGTCAACGTTCCTTTCGCCCAATCGAAGGAAGAGGATTGGGATCAAGACTTAGGGGTTGGGCTCAAAGGATATCTCGTCTGCACTCGCGCCGTGATCCAGCAGTTCTTGAAGCAGAATTACGGAAGGATCATTAATATCTCCTCTTCCGCAGGCAAGATGGGAAGCCCGAATTTAGCCGTCTATTCTGCAGCGAAGGGAGCGATCATTGCTTTTACCAAGGCCCTTGCCCGGGAGGTGGCAAAGACGGGCATCACCGTAAATAGCGTAGCCCCTGGCGCCATCAATACACCGATGCAGGACCGTCTTTCAGAAGAATTCAGAGCCTACATGCGGTCAACCATCCCCATGGGAAGGTATGGCGAACCTGAGGAGGTCGGAGAGGTCGTAGCCTTCCTGGCTTCAGACCGGGCATCTTACATTACCGGACAGGTCTACAGTGTGGATGGTGGACGTACCATGCAATGAAAGCGGAGCTGAGTGGAGGAGACGATGAAACGAGAGATCATCGAAACAGACGGAGCACCCAGGCTTCCTCTCCCTTTCTCTCAAGCCGTAAGACTGGGGCCTTTCGTTTTCGTATCGGGGCAAGGTCCGATCGACCCCGCCACCCATGAAGTGAAAGGAGAGATCAAAGCGCAGACGGAGAGGATGCTTGAGAACATCAAAGCCATCTTGACGGCTGCAGGCACGTCTCTTGAAAATGTGGTCAGTACCACGGTCTATTTGACAGACTTGAAAAACTTCGAAGCCATGAATGAAGTATATACGAAATACTTCCCGAAAGCCCCTCCACCCCGAGCCACGGTACAGGCGGGCCTCCTTCGGGGCATGCTCGTCGAGATGCAGTGTATCGCTTGGATCCCCGAGCGATGAAAGGTGATTGATGAACGGAGGAAGAGAAATGGGATGGGAGAATTATCAAGTGATGACCGGCGTCAAAGAGACGCTTCAGCGGCTGACGCAAGGGCTGGGGGGAGCCCGTGTCATTGCCGGCGGGACGGACCTCATGGTTCAGATCCGTGAGAGAGAGGGAATAGAAGGCATCGTGACCCTTCTCGACGTCACTCAGATCAATGAGATGCGCGGGATCAGGGAATCCGGAGGCCATCTCTATATTGGAGCAGCGACAACCATTTCTGAACTCGTTTCTTCCGAACTGATCCAGAAAAAAGCCCGTGCCCTATTCCAAGGGGGGCGATCCCTCGGATCTCTGCAAATAAGAAATGTGGCCACGATCGGTGGTAACGTGGTCAATGCCCAGCCCGCGGCAGACACATCGATTCCATTGATCGCTTTGGGAGCAGAGGCGAAGATCGTTTCATCGGAGGGGGAAAGAACCGTGCCTGTGGAGGAGCTTTTCCGGGGAGCGGGACTCAGCGCAATCGATCCGTCTCGAGAGATCCTCACTCAGTTCAAAGTTCCAATCTCCGAGAGCCCTAAGACAGCAAGCGCCATGGAGCGTTTAGCAAGGCGGAAGACCTTCACCCTGCCTACCCTCTCCGTCGCCGTCTGGATCGAATTGGATGACAAAGGAGATCACTTTTCTCAGGCCAGAATCGTAGCAGCCCCTGTCAGTCCCATTCCCTGGCGGGCAACCCGGGCCGAACAGACATTAAAGAAGGCAGCAATAACCAGGGCGAACGTAAGCAAAGCAGCCGCAATAGCGCGGGAGGATGCCAATCCGAGGGAAAGCCTGCGCGGTGGCGCTGATTACCGGAAGGACATGATGGAGATTCTGACCCATCGAGCTTTCGTCAACGCCCTATCCTCGTTAAACAAGGAGCTTCATGACTGAGAGGACGATCACCTTCACACTGAACGGATTTAAGCAGACGGTTCGAGTCCCCGAGAACCTCCTTCTCTTAGATCTCCTCCGAGAAGATCTGGGATTAACCGGAACGAAACGGGGCTGCGGCGATGGGGAATGCGGTGCCTGCACGGTCCTGGTGGACGGGCATCCAGTGGCCTCTTGCATCTACCCCGCCCCCAAAGTGGACGGCAGAACCGTTACGACGGTGGAAGGTCTTGGAAGAACCCAGAAAGATCTTCATCCCCTTCAGAAATGGTTCCTTAAGCTGGGTGCCGTGCAATGCGGATTTTGCATCCCTGGAATCCTGATGTCGGCCAAATCACTCCTCGACCAAAATCTGAGCCCTGCTGCCGAAGAGGTCCGGACAGCTATTGCGGGAAATCTCTGTCGCTGCGCAGGATATCAGAAGATCGTGGAGGCCGTACTGGCCGCTGCCGCCGAACTCAGGGGGGAACCTCTCCCCGGGAGGAAAGAGACCGGAGGAGAAGGAGCCCTCGGACGTTCCATGCTAAGGTTGGATGGTATCCCAAAGGTCATGGGAACGGCTCGGTTCGCTGCAGATCTCAAGCATCCGGGGATGCTTTACGGAGCCATGGTTTGGAGTCCCTATCCTCATGCGAGGATCAGCGCAATCGACACGGAACCAGCTCTTTCCGTAGAAGGGGTGGTCGCGGTGCTCACTGCAAAAGACATTCCAGGACCAAATTCTTATGGTACCATCATTAAAGATCAGTCCTTTCTGGCCGCTCAAAAGGTTCGGTACGTGGGAGACCCTGTGGCAGTCGTCATTGCAAAGGATGAAAACGTGGCCTGTCTTGCAACAAAAAAGGTTCGGGTGAGCTACGAAGTTCTTTCACCTCTTTTCGATCCAAGGGAAGCGATGAAACCAGAGGCCGCCAAGATTCACGATCGAGGAAACATCCTCATCTATCGCAAGATCCGTAAAGGAGATTTGGAGGAAGGATTCCGACAGGCCGATGTGATTGTGGAGAAGGGCTTCACCACTCAGACCGTCGAGCACGCCTATATGGAACCGGAGGCTGCTCTGGCCTTCTGGGACGGCGAGATGCTCGTGGTCCACTGCTGCTCTCAGGGGACTCATTATCATCGACATGAGATCGCCCGGATGGTCAACTTTCCGGTGAGCAGGGTCCGGGTCATTCAAGCTACAACCGGTGGGGGCTTTGGCGGAAAGATCGATCTTTCCCTTCAGCATTTGGTTGCCTTAGGAGCCTTTGTCACCGGACGTCCTGTGAAAATGGTCTGGACCCGGGAAGAATCTTTTCGCACCAGTACCAAGCGCCACGCCTTCTACTTGAATTATCGGGTGGGAGCAACCCGTCAGGGACGACTGACGGCTGCCTATGCCGAGATTATCGGGAACACGGGAGCCTATGCCTCTTTTGGACCGGCTGTCATCACGCGCTCAGCCACAATGGCCCTTGGCCCCTACGACTGCCCCAATGTCCATGTGGACGCTTACGGGATCTACACGAATACCCAGATTTCCGGAGCGATGCGTGGTTTTGGCGCTCCCCAGATGTCTCCCTGCCATGAACCGATTATGGATGAGATTGGCCGTAAGTGCGGTCTCTCACCGGTGGAAATTCGCCGTATCAACATCCTAAAGCCTGGTTCTTCCACCGTAACGCAACAGATACTGACAGCGGGTGTGGGGGCTTTGGAGACTCTCGAAAAAGTTGCAGCGGAGATGAAATGAAGAGAAAAGGAAGGGGAATTGCTTCCATTTACTTCGGGATGGGCAACACGGCCAAGCCTAATCCGTCCAGTGCGTATGTCGAACTTCTCGAAGATGGATCCTGTCTTGTCCGGTGTGGTGCTGCGGATCTCGGCCAGGGATCGGATACAGCGCTTTGCCAGATTGCCGCCGAAACTTTAGGAGTGTCTCCGGAGCGGGTAAGCATCAAGTCGGCCGACACTCTTGTGACCCCTGAAGCGGGCATCAGTTCGGCCAGCCGGCAGACATACGTTTCAGGAAATGCGGTTCGCCTGGCTGGTGAACAGGTTCGAGACCTGCTCTTACGGGAAGCGGCAGAAGAGATGGAGGCCCCTCAGGAAGACTTGACGATTCAGAACGATCTCATCTTTGTCAAAGGAAGTCCGTCAAAGAATATCAGGGTTCAGGATCTCTGTCAGAAATTGAGGAACCGGGGCGTTCTCACCAGTGGCTCGGGTTGTTTCAACCCTCCGACACCAGAGGCCCTCGATCCTGAAACCGGCGCGGGTATCCCTTATGGAGCCTATTCGTATGCCACCCAGATGGTAGAAGTCGAGGTGGATACGGAGACGGGTCAGTTTGAAGTCCTTCGGGTCGTAGCCGCCCACGACGTTGGTCGGGCCATTAATCCTATGGCGATTGAAGCCCAGATCGAGGGTGGTGTCATCATGGGCTTGGGCTATGGTACAATGGAAGAGATGCTGTGGGATGGAGAGGGGAATCTCTTGACCTCAAATTTCGGGACTTACCTCATCCCTACGGCCATGGATAGCGTTCCCGTCAAATCGATCATTGTGGAAGAGCCTGAGCCTACCGGACCCTTTGGGGCGAAAGGCACGGGTGAACCACCCGCGTGTCCTACCGCAGCGGCCCTAATCAGTGCCATCTATGATGCGGTAGGTGTTACCATCGCCTCTCTTCCAGTCACAGCGGAGAAGGTTTACCAGGCCTTGAAGACAAAGCGTTTGAAGGAGGGAAAATAGCAGGGCTATGTTCAACTCGATCGAGGAAGTCCAGTCTGCAATGGAAGGGGCTCAATACATTACCGATCGGCCCATGGCCACCCTTTTGTACCTCTCTCTGAAGTTAGGAAAGCCCATCCTGGTCGAAGGAGAGGCGGGTGTGGGCAAGACCGAGATTGCGAAAGTCTTGGCTGAAATCCTTGAAACGAAGCTGATCCGCCTTCAGTGTTATGAAGGATTGGATGTGAATACCTCCCTTTACGAGTGGAATTACCCCAAACAGATCCTCTGGATGAAGCAAGCGGAGATCTGCGAATCGCCGCAGCAGGCATTGGTGAAAGAGATCTTCAGTCCCGAGTTTCTGATCCAGAGACCCCTTCTTGAAGCGATTCAAAGTGATTCACCCAAACCTCCAGTCCTCCTCATCGATGAGATCGATCGTTCCGACGAGGAGTTTGAGGCCTTTCTCCTGGAAGTGCTTTCTGACTTCCAGATTACCATTCCGGAGATCGGAACCCTAAGAGCGACAAAGAGGCCTTTGGTTATCATCACATCGAATCGAACCCGGGAAATCCACGACGCCCTGAAACGAAGGTGCCTCTATCACTGGATCGACTATCCTTCTTTCGAAAAGGAATATCGTATTCTTCTGACAAAAGTTCCTGCCATCAACCACGCCCTCGCACAACAGATCTGTTCCTTTATGCAACAGGTCAGAGGAAGGGATTTCTTCAAAAAGCCCGGCATTGCCGAGACGTTGGATTGGGCGAATGCCTTGATCCATCTCCATCGGGAGCATTTGGATCGGCCCTCCGTGGAAGAGACACTCGGATGTATTCTCAAACACTTTGAAGACATCAAGAAGATGAGAGAGGCGGATCTTGAGAGTTGTTTGGGCCCTTTAGGGAGTTGACGTGATCCACCAAGAATCCGGCCTTTTAAGCCATCTCCTTCTCTTTTCGAAAGCCTTAAGAGAGAAAAAGGTAGGGGTGACGACCGACAACGTGATCGATGCTTTGAGAGGAATTCCGTTCATCGACCTTCGAAAGAAGAGCGATTTCTACCAGCTTCTCAAATCCAATTTCGTCTCAAAAAAGGAGGAGATCGCCCTTTTTGACGATCTCTTTGAGGCCTTCTGGTCCTTCGAGAACAAGACCAACCTCTTCCCTGAAGTTCTTTCACCCGAAGAAGAAGAGACTTCGCAGGAGATCGAGGAGGCCGGATCACCCGCCCTTTCTGAAAGGATCGAAATCTCCTTCGGAGACTTAAGAGAAAAGGAACCCGAAGGGCATGAAGCCGACCTGGAAGAGAGCCTCCGGTACAGTGCCGAGGAGATCCTGGCTCAAAAAGAGTTCGGCCGTCTTGAAACAGGGGAATTAGAGAAGGTCAAGGAGTTTGTCCTTGCTCTCACTAGAAGGATGGCGATCCGACTTTCGAGGCGATGGGAAAGGGGAAGAAAAGGAGACCGGCTCGACCTGAGAAAGGCCCTTCGAAAATCTATAAAATATGGAGGGGAGATCCTGGAACTCCCTGCAAAGGATCCCAAGACCAAACCTCTGCGTCTCATTTTTATCTGCGATGTGAGCGGTTCCATGGATATTTACAGTCAATTTTTTCTTCTCTTCATGTATGGTCTCCAGCACTACTACGCCCATTGCGAAACATTCGTCTTCAGTACCCGACTGAGCCACGCCACGATTTTCCTGAAGAGAAAAGATTTCGACGAAGCCTTGCGGCTTCTCTCCACCAGAGCGTTAGACTGGTCAGGGGGTACAAATATCGGTCTTTCCCTCCATCAGTTCCACCAGCACCATTCCCACCTCTTATCCCCTCAACGGACCATTCTGATCATCTTCAGCGATGGTTGGGATCGGGGCGACACAACACTCCTGGATTCAGAGATAAGATCTCTTAAGAAACAGGTAAAGAAGGTCATCTGGCTGAATCCCCTTTCAGGGAGCCCAAACTATCAGCCTCTATGCAGGGGAATGGCTACGGCTCTTCCTTATCTCGACCACTTTCTTCCCTGCCACAGCTTCTCAAGTTTGAAAAGCCTCGATCATCTCATGGCGAGAATCTAAATGAGAGCCTATGCACCAAGAGAAGAAGATTCGAAAATAAGGCCTGATTCAAATCCTAATTTGGACGGACCCCCTCTTCTCCTTTATCAAAAAGGTTAGAAAAAAAATATCCATCCTGGAGAATGATTAATCGATTTGAGTTGAAGGGCGCGGCGCAATGACTCGGTAAAAATTATAAATCTGGATCTCTTAATCATTATCATTGGCATAAGAAGGAAGTAACATTGTAAAATGATTCCAAATCTGAGATAACCACACCGGAGGACGCTCCACTTGCAGCCTTCTAATCCCGGTGAACCCCATGGTTGAAACATGACGGGCCCAGTTTCTCACTTCAGATTGACGCGATAGGAGGGTACAATGAAAACGAGGATGACTGAACTTTTGGGGATCAAGCATCCCATCATGCTCGCAGGAATGGCCTTCGTGAGTTTACCAAAACTCGTAGCCGCAGTTTCGAATGCCGGGGGGATTGGCATGTTGAATTCCGTCGCCTATACTCCCAACCAAATGAAAGATGTAATCAAAGAGATAAAATCTCTTACGAATAAGCCCTTTGGGGTGAATACCACCCTGCTATTTCCCAATGCGAAAGAGAATATGGAGGTAGCTCTTGAAGAAAAAGTCCCGATTTTAAATTACGCGTTGGGGAAAGGGGATTGGTTAATCAAGGCAGCCCATGAATATGGCGGTAAGGTCTTGGCAACGGTGGCCATAGACAGACATGCTCGTCGAGCAGAGATGGATGGCGCAGATGGTCTTGTGGTGACAGGGCACGAGGCAGCAGCCCATGGAGCAGATACCGGCACATTGATCTTAATCCCGTTGATCGCCCGTCAAACCAAACTTCCGATTATCGCAGCCGGTGGTTTTTGCGATGGGAAGGGATTGGCGGCCGCTTTGGTTTTAGGGGCCGATGGAGTCTCCATGGGCACCCGGCTCATGTTGACCCAGGAATGCGCCATGCATGAAAAGGCGAAGGAACTTTGCCTTAAGGCAACGGTGGACGATACGATCTGCTCTGAGAAGATTGACGGTTTACCTGGAAGATGGCTCAAAACTCCGGCAGCCATGAAGTTGACAGAGGGGAAGCCATCATTTCTTCAGGCCCTTTCCAGCGCCCTCTGGATTAAACGTATGATCGACGTTCCTTTCTTTAAGCTTTTTCTTGGGGGTTTGAAACAGCGAGGGGTTCAGGACCTTGCTCGCCAAGCACTTAGCCTCTCAGGACTAAAGATCGCTATTGAAAACGGCGACCTCGAAACTGGAGTCTTGCCCGTGAGCCAAGCCATCGGCTTGATAAAAGATATACCGACTTGTAAAGAAGTTATTGAACAGACCGTCGCAGAAGCTCAGGAATTATTGGAGGCTGTAAGGGAAAAAATTAAATGAAAGGGTTCTAGGGGTATAGGGTTCAAGGGGTCAAGGGAAATACTTCGAGACTAGATCTTGAGAATACTCGAACCCAAGAACCCTTGAATCCTCGAACCCTATTTAAAAGGAACCTTACAATGATTCTACGAAACCTAGCTCACCCGGAAGTCATAGCCACCCGATACCTGGCCCATGGCGGAGGCATCGCCCACATGATTCTCGATACCCGCCACTTGAACACCCTTATGTTTTTAGCCCATGCCATCGTCGCTCCGGGAAAGAACCTCAGCGGCCACGTAGACCCCATGGAAGAGATCTATATCATCCAGAAAGGGCGGGGACGAATGCAGGTGGGGGATGAAGTGAGGGAGGCGGTCGCCGGGGATGCGATTCACATTCCCATCGGGGAATACCACGAGCTCACCAATATCGGAGACGAGGACCTCTCGATCCTGGTCGTCGCCGGCCTGATCCCCGAATAATAAATTTCAGATTGCAAATTTTAAATTGTAGATTGAAAATTCCGAATGCAGCAATCGATGAACTATTTGTCTCTCACGGAGTACGCAGAGATCTCAGAGAGAATACAAAAGATTTTTGATCTGGCGGGACATGCCGCCAGATTAAAAGGACTCTTTGTTTCCAATCCCGCCATAGGCGGGATTGGAAACAAAATCAGTTCCTCTCTGTGACCCCTGTGATCTCTGTGAGAGATGCTTCGATTTCTATGGCCTTTGTGTGTCCATGGTTAAATTCTTAATC
>Ga0214473_10010426_pt1 | contig 10926 bp, 5 predicted proteins | sample RVTome_7_FD_203509 | JGI IMG/M metagenome (GOLD analysis project Ga0214473, IMG submission 203509) | Soil microbial communities from uranium-contaminated site in the Upper Colorado River Basin, Wyoming, United States - RVT98D197 | ecosystem: Environmental > Terrestrial > Soil > Contaminated >... | reverse complement strand
TGCTTTTCGGATGTTAACAAAGCCCCGGGGTTTTCCCCGCGTCCCGAAATGACTCGCCTAACCTGGTCCAAACGATTAGCCCATTCGGGATAGGCGGATGTTATCGGTCCTTGAGAATTTCGCCATTTTCTACCCGCACACCCCCAAAGACACGCCCGTCCATCATGGAGATACGCGACGCGGGCTACGGCATAGCCCATTCCGCATGACGAAAGCGTTCCGGCAGGCGCGTTCCGCCATTTCTCCAGAACGTTGTTGCCGGTGTCATAACGGCCAGTCGCCGACTTCTTGATGCCCTCCGCGTACTGCCCGCCGCTTTTTGAGGCCACGAACGGGCAGCCTGCGAGGCGCCAACCGACGCTGACGTTGTGTTTGGTTATGAGGCGCCTGAGACAGAACGTCCCGTCCGCTACCTAGGACTAAACAGTCGTGTGACCTAACCTGGGTCGATGAATCGCCGGTTTCGGGTTTGGGTATTGGTCAAATTTGAACCAAGCCGCGCGTGTAAGCAAGCGGTCCAGGTGATTGCCGGGCCGAAAAAGCCCGCTCCCTCACGGTCGCGGCTCGGATCACAAACAAACTTGACCTGTACCCGGGTTTGATAACCAGCGCTTATTATCTTGAAGATAGAATGGGTAAGTGCTAAAGTATCGGTATGGGTTTCCACGGGGGCTTTGAGCGCCACGGGGAGCGCTCAGCGGGGAACTCGAGGTACAGCCCAGCCGGGGTGTGACCAGACAAGACTTAGGCCCAGGCCGCCAATCGCTCCCTTGCGATGCGCGCAAGGAGCGATCCAGCGACCGGGGGTGGAGAGTGTTTGTATGCCTGGGGGGAATCAAGGCTACGTCTTGATGGTCATCCTCTTGTGGACCGCGACGAGCGCGGTTGCACGCGCGGAAACCACGTTTCATCTTGCGTCGGGCGAACTCCGCATCACCCTGGAGGACGCCATCGCCACCGGGCAACACGGCGTTTCCGACGGCGACACGTTTGCCAATTCGGATTCCACCGGCTGGTCCACGTTCAGCTTGCTCATCGACGATGCGTCCGATTTCTCCGTGCGCATGGTCGAAGGCGTCCCTGTTTTTGAGGGAACCATCATCGTGGATGGCGGGCTTCATTTCCTCCGGGAAACCGGTTCGCGCACGGTGCGACGGTTAGCGCTACACGTGGACCATGATCCGAACGCGCCGCGCCTCGTGGGGTATGATCTCCTCGTCCCGGAGGAGCAAGCGTTCGTCGCGGTGGTCGGCGAGGTGATGTTCGATCCGGTCGCCGGAACGATCGTTCTTGTCGCAGATGATATAACGTTACGGGTGGATTGGGCCCGTGCACTGGGACGAAAAACTGAGCGCTTGGTGGGGTCGTTGACGCTTCGTGCTCTTTTGGAACGCCCGGACGCGGGAGCGGAACCGCTCCCCGATGCGGAAGACGTTTCCGTCGAGAGCAGCGGGTCGGTGGGCGGAGCGATACCGGACCCGGATATTATCGTGGGATCGGTTACTGGGTGGGGAATCTGGGGCGTCAGCGGCGGCATCGGGGCCTATTCGATTGGCGCCACGTCCTGCAACATCGGCACCGATCCGGCGAACTGGATTGCGGGAACGCCGCAGCACCCTGTCATTGGGCAGTCGTTTTACCGGCTTAAGGACAATCGGTTTGAGCAACTGGGCATCTCTTGGGTGAAGCACGGGTTTGCAGCCTTGAATGGGACACTGTGTTGTCCAACGGGGGTGAATTGCTGCCAAGATGAGCAAGGAACAACAAGTTTGGGCGTGGGTTGTTCGGACCCTTATGACGCGGGGCTCAATGGCACGCAAGCTAACCTGGGGCCGCGGTCGCACATCAACGCGCATACGGGAGTTTTTCCGGCCAACTGGAGCACCATCCGCCCGCCGCTATCCAATCCGCCGATCGTCTACGAGCGGAGGCTTCAGATTCGCCAGGATGAGCTCTTCGATATCGGCCAGTTTCCAAACATCAAGTATTACGCGGAAATCGAATACGTGGCGGCCGACGACTCTCTGGCGGGCAACCAGGACAACAACGTTTCCTACCGGGAAGCGATCGTCCCCGGCACGACGGTTCTTGGGGCCAAGGTCTTATCATTTCCCGGTAGCGCCCCGACGGTTCGAACTCACCCTGCCATCAAGGCTTGGAAGGTCAACGATCCTTCCGTCGAGGAGATTCAGGTGCGGGTTCCCGACGAAGGATTGTTTTACCTGTCTGCGAAGGTTTCGGACCAGGGGAACGGTGTCTGGGAATACGAATACGCGCTGTTCAATCAGAACTCCCATCGCTCGGCGGGATCGTTCCGGGTGCCGATTCGACCGGGAGCGGTGGTCCAGAACATCGGGTTCCACGATGTTAACTATCACAGCGGAGAGCCCTATGACTTGACCGATTGGTCAGTCTCCACCGCGAATAATGCGGTCACCTGGTCGACGACGCCTTACAGCACCAACGAGAACGCCAACGCCCTGCGCTGGGGCACGATGTACAACTTCCGATTTCAAACCAACGTGGAACCAGCCCCCACCACGATCGATATCGGGCTGTTCCGGCCCGGCTCGCCGGACACGGTCGCGGCGCGGATTGTGGGCCCGGGCCTGGAGATGCAGGATTGCAACCTAAACGGCGTCGAGGATCGCTGCGATATTGATTGCAACGCCCTGGGGTGCGGAATCCCCTGCGGAGGTAGCGTAGACTGCAACAACAACGGGGTGCCGGATTCCTGCGAGCCGGACTGCAATGGGAACGGCCAAGCCGACGAGTGCGACATCGCCCTGGGCGTCAGTGAAGATTGCCAGCCGAACACCGTCCCGGATGAGTGCGAGTCGGATTGCGACGAGGACGGCGTGCCGAACACGTGCGACCCGGACACAACGGCGGATTGCGACGGGGACGGGATCATCGGTTGCGAAGACCTGTGTCCCTGCTCCAGCCCGGTGAACTTCTGCGTTTGCCCGCCAATCTGCGGTTGCTGCATTTTTGATAGTTGTTTTGAGTATCCGTGCGCCGAGTGCGCCGGAATCGGCGGCGTTCCGCAGTGTACGGAGGCGCCCTGCCGGGCGGGATGCACGTTCGACGAAACCAACGGCGACTCCGACGCGGACGGGGACCACGACCTGCGTGATCTGTGGCGATTGACGCGCTGCTTCTCGGATCAAAAGGAGAAGCCGGCCTATTCGAATCCGCCGGTCGCCTGTCAGGCGTTGTTTGACCTCGATGTGGACGATGACGTGGACCTGCACGACGTGGACCTGATTGTCGACGTTTTATCCGGACCGGGGGGAGAACCGTAAAAGCTGTGACTAAAATGGATATCCCCGGCAGTCCGGGAATCCGTCGGGGAGACCGATCGGGGGGCGAAGCACACCGGAATGCAGGCTTGAAGTAGCTGGCCGCGGGCGTCCAATGGAATGATCGGCGGCGGCCGCTCCTAGGAACGATGAAAGACCATGACCAGGGGAAGAAGCGAATTCACAACTTGGCGCCGTGCGTGGGTCTGGCCGGTCGCGGTCGGACTCACGGCGGGCGGCGCCTGGGCACAGACGTCGGGCGGAATCACACGCGCGGGGTCCGCGACCCCCATCACCAACAGCGAAACGTCCACGACGATGGTTTCCGGAACGGTCAGCGGAGGCGCGCCCTGCGAGACCGACGCGGAGTGCCTGGACGACAACGCATGCACGACCGATTCCTGCGCGTTCAACCAGTGCATGAACAGTCCCATTCAGGGATGCATTCCCTGCCGGAATCGCTTTGACTGCCCGACGCTGGAAGTCGTGTTCGTCCTGGATACGTCGGGCTCGATGCGTGACGAGGCCGGTTCGCTGTGCGCCACGATCAACGATCTGGTCGCCACCATCGGGGCACTGGGCGGCGACGTACATCCGACGATTTTAGGAATCACCGAGACGCCGGCGACTTCGTTCCCCTGCATCACGGGAAACGTAGCCGACTTACTGGGCATCGACGTTCCCGGCGATGAGGAGTCGTGTCCGCTGGCGGGGAATCCCTCGGCGTTTGAATCCTGGGGACCGGGAACGGCGATCGTGGCGGAGCGCTTTCCCTGGATGGCGGGTGCGTTCCGCATGGTGGTGCCGATGAGCGACGAGGGTCCTTGCGGGGGCGATTTCCCCGACGGCTGCAACGATCCGGGGGACGACCGCGACTCCATCGAGAATGCCATCGACGTGGCCCTGCGAAACCGCGTGATCGTTTCGCCCCTGATGGGCAGCGGCTCCGGGCCGTGCGCAATCCACCTGGGTACGGACCTTGCCGAGGCGACCGGCGGCACACTCGTGTTGACGAAGGCGGTGAAAAGCAATCTGCGGGCGGCCTTCGAGGCGATGTTGCTGGACGTGTGCGAAAAAAACAACCGTTGTGACGACGAGGACTTCTGCACGTGCGATGACACCTGTGTGGAGGGCCGCTGCGAGGGTCGTCCGATTCCCGAATGCAAGCCGTGCAACGCGACGGGCGTGTGCAGCGACGCCAACGTCTGCACGTCGGACGTGTGCATCGACATGGCGTGCGTCTCCACGCCCAATCATGACCCGGCACGTTTCTACTGTGATCCTGAGACGGGCGTACTCACGCCGTTGGAAGAACTGGACGACGGCAATCCGTGCACCAGGTTGGTGTTTGATCCGTGTACGGGCCGGCCGAGCCATGTTCCGGTATTGGATTTCACCCCCTGTGAGGACGGGTTGTTCTGCACAGAAGGAGACGTTTGCCTGGCCGGTGAGTGTGGGGGGAGGATTGACGTCGATTGCACCGACCTGAACGGCCCGTGCGTCGCCGGGATTTGCGATGAGGAGCAGGACACGTGCGTGGCCGCGGCGACCCATGAGAACGAACCGTGCGACGATGGCGAGGCCTGCCGCGTCGGCGAGACCTGCCAGAACGGCGTCTGCGTGATTGGCACTCCGGTGGTATGTCCGCCCACGGGAAACGTCTGCACCATTCGGGATTGCGACCGGGGAGGCGAGGAGGGCAACTGCGACCTCCTGGGCAACGCCAATGAAAACGGCCCGTGTTCGGACGGGAACGAATGTACGGTGGAAGACGTTTGCGTGTCGGGGGTTTGCGTCGGCGGTCCGGAACGGGTGTGCGTCGATAAGTCCGATTGCACGAATGATTCCTGCCAACCGCTGACCGGGTGTGTCTTTACGCCGAGAACGGGAGCGTGCAACGACGGGGACTTCTGCACGGTCGAGGATGCCTGCCAGGGCGGAGTGTGCGTCGGCGGACCGGAGCGGCATTGCGACGACGACAACGTCTGCACGACGGACCAGTGCGATTCGGAGAAGGGGTGCGTGTATACGCCGAATTCCTTCGTCTGCAACGACGGCAACGCGTGCACCACGGGCGATCAATGCGAGCAGCGGGAATGCGTGGGTCACGGCACCCTGTTCTGTCCGGATGACGACGTCTGCCAGGATGTCTTCTGCGATCCGCAAACTGGTTGCGTGCACGAGTTCAACACGGACCCCTGCCAGGATGACGATTTCTGCACGATCGACGACACTTGCGACGGACAAGGCGTGTGCCGGGGAACGGACATTCGTTCGATTCCCTGCGCCGACAGCGACGATTGTTTAGGGGCGCCCTGCGATACGCAAACCGGACTCTGCGTGTGTTCCGAGCGGCCGAGCCTGTGTTTGACGGCTCTTCCCGGCAGCCTGGGACCAGAGGGATGTTACAACGCCGGTGACGTGATCGTGGTCAACGTCGATCTGGGGTTCAGTTCCTCGGTGGTGACCGGCGGCCAGTTTCTGATACCCTATGATCCGGCGGTGCTTGATTTTCTCGACGCGCAACCCGGTGCGTTGGTGGACCCCACGTCGCCGTTCAGCTTGGTCGTCAACGGCGAAATCGATGAAGTAACGGGGCGGATCTTCTATGCCGTGGGCGTTCTGTTCGACGGAACAGGCACGAACGGTCCGGCGGTTATGGCCTCCTTCCGCTTCCGAGCGCTGCAGGCGTGCACGTCGACGGAGCTTTGCTTTGCCAGCGAAAACCCGAAAAACACGTTGCTGACCGACGAATCCGGGCACTCGGTTCCGTTCGAGCCGTGCTGCGCGGCTATCACCATTGAGGGCGATCCCGTGGCGCTGTTTTGTCCAGTTGGCGCTGCGGTCAATGCGGACGCCGGATTCGTGACCGCGGAAGTCCTATGGGCGGAATCGGCTTCCGCCTCCGGGGGATGCAGCGGCAGCCCGACGCTGACGTGTACGGGCCGTCACAGCGAGGGGGTGAACATCTCCGGATTGATTCCCCATGGCGGGCGGTTTCCAAGGGGCTTGAGTCAATTCGAGTGTTCGGTGACGGATACCTGCGGGTCGGCGGCGACCTGTTCGTGGTCGGTCCACGTAAGCTCCGCGAACGCCGTGGAGGTGAACATTCAATTATCGCCGGTGGTCGTGGATCGCTCGTTGTTCCGCTGCATTGTGTTTGAACTGTTTTCGTCCTGTCCGGAACCGGTGATCGTGGAAGAGACCGTGGAATTCGGCGGTCCCTTCAACCTGCCGGGTCACGCGGACTTTGTGACGCTGAAGGTTCCAGCGGGTCGGTATGAGTGCGTGGCGATACGCGATCCGTTGCACACCTTACGCTCCGTATCGGATATGACGATCGTGGACAAGATATTCCAGGCCACGTTCAAGGGCGATCCGTTCTTCGGCGGCAACTGGCTGCGCAGCGGAAACCTCAACGGGGATCGGAAGATCGACGTCATCGATTTCGGCATATTTGTGGCCGAGTTTCTGAACGTGGTTAGCGTTCACACGCCCTGCGGAACGCAAGGGATCAACGCCGATCTCAACGGCGACGGGATCGTGGACAGTCTGGATTACACGATTCTCGACCGCCATTTTCTGCAGGCGGACAAGCTGTCGTGCTGCGGAACGGGGGCCACGGCGGCGGCGGATGATCTGACGCCGCGGAACGAGATCAGCATCGCCGAGCTTGAACAACTGGGATTCGCCGGACTTGGTACGGCCGACCTGAATGGGGACGGCTTGCTGAATGATGAGGATCGATGGGCGTTTTCCGCGGGGTTTCGTCCGGCCTTGCGAAAAACTTCGCGTAGTTTTGGTTCATCGCTTCGGGACAGGCGATAACGACTTCGCGTCGGCCTCACAAGGCAAGCGCAACGGTCGGTCCGCGCCGCATTCGGGGCAGCGCTCTCCAACGCAACCGTACAGATCATAACCACAGGTTTCGCATTGTCCCTTGCGCAGTCGCCGACGACGGCGGATCGGACCGTTCACCAGTCCGATTCCGGAGGGGATGACCAACCCCCCCACCGCCAACCACAAGGGCGCCGTTACGGAAACCCATCGCCATCGGCGATCGCTCCCTTGGGAAAAGCTCAGCGTTCCGAAGTCGCCGCGAAGCAAGCGCACGCCGCGTCGATAAGCGTTTGGCGTCCTACCGCGATGGGCGTGGGTCATCATGACGTTGCCGCCGCTGACGCGGATTTGCGCCCAGTGGTGCTCTCCAACGGTTCCGGCCCAGCCGACCTCGCGCTCCAACGCCAGCAGGCCAAGGACGGTAAAGCCCAATCCCGTCAGGAAGAGGCAGGAGAGTGAGATGGTCTTGAGCATTCGCATCGTCGCGGCCCTCGTAGTTGTGTCCCCCAAGTCGTTGCCACGAAATCATATTCTAAACCGTCAACAGGCTTCCGATAATCCCTTCGCCGCGAAACTGTTGGAAACCCAGGCGGAATGTGATGCACCGCTTTGACAAAACGACGGCAAGACCCTTGAAAGAGCCCGCCATATCCACGGCTGCCCTTTTGCTTCGCGAACCGCCGCCACCGGGCAGAACGCCCGAGCAATTGCTGCGTCATTTCGAAATCGAGAAGTCCATTGCCGATCGGCTGAAACGGGCCGACCGGGCCGGGCGGGCTCGGATCTACGCCACCATGTACGACGAACTGTTTTCACTCGTTCCGGACCATCCGCGGCTGACACGGCGGCGTGATCCCAGGCGGTTGGCGGAGATCAACGCCCAAAAGCTCGCCCTGCTCAAACGGTTCCTTTCGCCGGCAAAGACGGTGGTGGAGTTCGGCTGCGGCGACGCCTCGTTTGCCTATGAGCTTTGCGGCCGGGTGGCCCGCGTATACGGCGTGGATATCTCCGATCAGCGTGATCCCATGCTGCCCCTGCCGAAGAACTTCGAGATGGTCGTGTATGACGGATTCGATCTGCCGCTGCCGGACGGCTGTGCGGATGTGGCCTTTTCCGATCAGTTGATCGAGCACCTTCACCCCGATGACGTTCGGCTTCATTTCGAAACGGTTCGGCGGATTCTCAAGCCCGGCGGCACGTATGTTCTGCGCACCCCCCACCGCTTCTCCGGCCCGCACGACGTGTCGCGCTACTTTTCCGCCGAGCCGCAGGGGTTTCACCTGAAGGAATGGACGTATCGCGAGCTCGTCCAGGTGCTTCGAAACACAGGATTCGATCAAATCAAACCATTGAGTGAGAAATGGATGCGCAATCTGGTAATGAGGTTTGCGACTCCCACCCATCTTGAACAAGTCTGCGATCGAGCGTCGAATCGACATGCCGCTTCGATTGCCAAGACTCTGTTACGTGACTTGACTTTGTTCGCGGTTACTGACTCCGCCAAAGCGTCCCATCCGCTCGATCTTCGAGCGAAATCTTCCGGTCGGAAAGCAGATTGCGAATCAGGTCCGAGGTCTCGAAATCCTTCTTCCCGCGCAGTTGCTTGCGGACCTCGATCAACACCTGCATGACGGAATCGGTCAAACCGTCGTCGGAGGCGCCGCTCTTGACCGGCGGCTCCAGAAACAGGCCGATGATCCGGGCCAGTACGATCAAGCGAGCGGCGGCGGAAAGGGTGTCCTGAACGAAAACCCGGTGACCCGAGGTCGCGCGGGCTGAAGTTCGCAGCCGAGTTTCCGAGGGTGATTCGGTCGCGCAGGCTGAAGCCTGCGGCTCGGCTTCCAGTTTCATTTGTTCGACAAAGCGGTTGATCGCTCCGGCGAAGTCAAACAACGCCGCGATGGCCCCCGCGCTGTTGAAATCGTCGTCCATACTGCGGTGAAACGCCGCCACGGCCTCCGCCGCCGCGCTTCGCAGTTCAGCCGATTCAATCTTCGCGATTCGTTCAACACAGGCGGCGCCGCCTTCCCCTGTTTGCGGTGCGCCGGGACCGGAAGCAACGGAATCCAGATCATGCCTGCACCCCAGCGACGGAAACATCGTCGCGTATTGATAGGGCGAGATTCGCCCGACGCGCTCCACCCGCTCAAAGAGACGATAAAACGTGTCCAACCCCTTTTTCTTGCTCTCCAGCTCCTCCTCGGAATACTCGATGGGCCGGCGGTAATGCGTGGACAGAACGAAGAATCGAATCAGCTCCGGCGACACCGCGCGCAGCAGATTCCGCAAGGTCATTTTCGACAGCGCCGCCTGCATTTCCGGCGATGCGTCGGACTTGGAGATCTTTTTCGTGTTGACTTTCGTCAGCCCGTTGTGCAGCCAGTATTTGGCGAACGGCTTCTGATTGGCCGCTTCGGATTGGGCGATCTCATTCTCGTGGTGCGGGAAAATCAGGTCCATCCCCCCGCCATGAATGTCAAACGTCTCGCCTAAAAAGCGCATGGCCATCGCCGAGCATTCGATGTGCCAACCCGGCCGCCCCTTCCCCCAGGGCGAATCGAACTTGACTTCCTCTGGCTCGTCCGACTTGGCCGCCTTCCACAAGGCAAAATCCCCGGGGTTGCGCTTTTCGCCGCTTTTGAGCGAGCGTTGTCCGATCTGATCCTCCATCGATCGATTGGACAACTTCCCATAGCCGGGATGCGCCGCCACGTCGAAATAAACGTCCCCGCCCGAAACATAAGCTACCTGGCGATCCACCAGCCGCTTCGTGATCTCGATGATGTCGCCGATGTGCTCCGAGGCCTTGGGCATCAGATCGATGCCGTCCACGTGCAGCTTCTTCATCGCGTCGAGATAATCAGCGGTGATGCGCTCGGCCAAGGCCCACGTGGTGCACCCCTGATTGGCGGCCTCTACGATCAGCTTGTCGTCCACGTCGGTGATGTTGACCACCCAGGTCACCTGATAACCGACGTGAACGAGGTAGCGCTTGATGGCGTCAAAGATGATTGGGCCTACGGCATGGCCGATATGGCTGGGCTTGTAGACGGTCGGGCCGCAAAGATAAATGCCCACTTTGCCTGGATGAATCGGCTCAAACCGTTCGTTCTCGCGGGTCAGCGAATTGTAAACCGTTAGCGGCATCTTGCTTTCACCGGCCCGATGCCGGCGCCACACCCCTACATTCACCGGCACGACGCCGGCGCCACACTTGCGTTCACGATTCGGGCTCTTCGAGCGCTGCCCATGCGTTCAAAGCGGCATCACGAGCGCCACGGCCGTGCAGGCGATGGCGTCCGCACATCCCACGGGGCCCATGCCCTCGTTGGTTTTCGCCTTGACGCTTACGCTCTCCGGAGCCACACCGACCAGTTTGGCGATCGTCTCCGCCATCTTCCGCTTGTACGGCGACATCTTCGGTCGTTCCGCATGGATAATCAGATCGACGTTTCCCACGCGAAACCCGCGTTCGCGGACGCGGGTCATCACGGCTTCGAGAAGATGGCGGCTGTCCGCGTCCCGGTACCTCTCATCAGAATCCGGAAACAGCTCGCCGATATCCGGCAAACCCGCCGCCCCCAACACCGCATCGGTCACGGCGTGAAGCACCACATCAGCGTCGCTGTGCCCGACCAGCCCTTTCTCGTGGGGGATTTCGAGGCCCCCGACCACCAGGCGGCGACCCTCTTCCACACGGTGAATATCGTAACCGACGCCGACGCGATAACCCGGGGACAAGGTCGCACCTTTCTGAATCTCGGACGTTGCCGACCAGCCGATG
>Ga0214473_10010425_pt1 | contig 10927 bp, 10 predicted proteins | sample RVTome_7_FD_203509 | JGI IMG/M metagenome (GOLD analysis project Ga0214473, IMG submission 203509) | Soil microbial communities from uranium-contaminated site in the Upper Colorado River Basin, Wyoming, United States - RVT98D197 | ecosystem: Environmental > Terrestrial > Soil > Contaminated >... | reverse complement strand
CGACCACCCAGGACGAAATCACCGCCCTGTTCGCGCAGGAAGGCGAAGTCACCTCGGTTGATCTGGTCAAGGACCGGAACAGTGGTCTGTCCAAGGGCTTTGCCTTTGTCAATATGACTTCACAGGAGAGCGCAGACAAGGCTATCAGCAAGTACAACGGCTATTCCCTGGCGGGGAATGAACTCAAAGTCAACATCGCCAAGCCCCGTGTGGAGCGCCCGTAGACAAACTAGTAACGGAGTACAAGAGAACCTCGCCGTAAGGCGAGTTTTCTTTGTCCTCACCTCATGCTTGACGCGCAAGACCACGCATACCCACTTCGTCTCTCGGGCGGTCGGCGCCGCCTAACTACTCCGAACAAGAAACCTTGAGTATGCAGCGTCCGCTCCAACGAGAGCCTGTGGAGAGAGCTCGCCGATAGACTGATGGTGGGAGGAAGTCGCGATATTGAGTCCCTAGCTTCCCTCAGCAACAACCGTGTTGGCCAACCGGCCAATGGCCTCGTTGCAGACCTCGATCTGATCGCCCACGACCGTCAGCCCGCCGCCCGGCGGTGTCCCGGTCAGCAGTACATCACCCGGCTCGAGGGTGAGGATCTGCGAAGCCTGGCTCACCAACTCCGGCACCGAGAAAATCAGGTCATCCGTATTCCCCTGTTGGACTCGCTCGCCGTTGAGCCACATCTCCAGCGATAGCGAGGCCGGGTCGAGCTCGGTGACGATGGCGGGTCCCAGGGGCTGGAAGGTGTCGAAGCCCTTCCCCTTGAGCCAGGGGCCGGAGACCGGCAGGAGGTCCTTGGCGGTGACGTCGTTGGCCAGGGTATAGCCCAGCACGTACTCCAGCGCTTCCTCCGGGCCGACCCTGCGGCAGCGACGCCCCATGACCACTGCCACCTCCGCCTCGTAGGCCAGCTGGCTGACCCTGCTTGGGTACACGATCGGGGCCTCCGGTCCGATCACCGCCGAAGGGGGCTTGAGGAAGAAAATCGGCTCCGCCGGCTGCTCCTTCCCCTTGGCCTCCGCAACCGACCGGTAATTGAGACCCGCGCCGATGATCTTGGTAGGCGTGCACGGCGCGAGCAGCGTCACATCCGAGTGCGGGATGGCCTCACCGGCCACCTGCCAACCGGTGTAGATCCAGCCCGTGAGCGGCACGACCCCTTCCTGCTCCAGCAGGCCGAACCCGATCTGCAGTTCGCGCTGATACCGCACGAAGCGAAGCATGCCCGCATCACCCTCCCCGGCCCTTGTCGACCTCCTCCCGGAATCGGACCGCCCGCCGGGTGAGTTCGGCGAAGTCACCGGAATCGAGCAGTTTCTGGTTGATCAGCGCACTGCCGACCCCCAGGCAGGCTGCACCGCTCTTGATAAAGTCGGCCGCCGTGTCCAGATCCACCCCTCCGACCGGGCAGAGCTTGAGCTGGGGCAGTGGTGCGCGGATCGCCCTCAGATAGGCCGGCCCGCCCACCTCGGCCGGGAAGATCTTCACGATGTCCGCCCCGGCTTCCCAGGCGGTAAGGGCTTCCGTGGGGGTGTAGGCGCCGGGCATCACCGGGATGGAGTAACGCCTGCACAGCTCGATGAGCCCCAGGTTGAGCGTCGGTGCGACCATGAACTGGGCCCCGGCCAGGATGGCCGCCCGCCCGGTCTCGGGATCCAGCACGGTGCCTGCCCCGAAGAGCACCTCCGCACCGAAGCGTCTCCGGGCTTCCGCAATCACCTCCAACGCACCGGGGGTGGTCATGGTGACCTCAATGGCCCGCACGCCTCCGGCCTGGATCGCATCTGCCGCCTTCAGCAGCTGATCGCTGCTCTGGGCGCGCATGATGGCGATGACGCCAGTCTCTTCGATGATCTGCATGGCGTTGCGTTTATCCATGGGTCGCTCCCTATTGCAGGTCGGCTGAACCGTCCAGCCCGATGCGTTTGACCCCCTGGCCCTCGTAGGCCACCGCCACCAGTGCAGTCTCGATCACCTGGCCGGGCTGCAGCCTCAGGGCTGTGCCGTTGTCGAGGGCGTTCTTGATTCCAGCAGGGGGATAGCTGGTGAAAGGCTCCAGTGCGCAGTTGTAGGTCCGGCCGTACCAGGGGTAGTCATCGTGTCCCCCATACACCTGCCACATCCACAGATAGGGGAACCTCTGGGCGTCCCAGGCCATGCCGAAGCCAACTCCCTGATCCCGGTTGGTCAGCCCATACCATCCGGCCTTGAGGTCCTTGAAGAAGATCACATCCACTGAACCGGTCTCACGCGGCAGCACCTGGGTGATATCCTGCAGTGCGTCCGTGCGCCGGTTCTTCACTTGCGGGAACTCATAGCCGTCCCCCGGCTCCCAGAGCCCGTTGCGATGGTAGGCCAGTACCTCTACGCTCTTGGCCGGCGTCTGTACCACGCAGCTGCTGTCCAGGAAGGGCTCCCCGAAGGCGGGGTGGTGGCCCCACATCACCGCGAATTCGACCGGGGCCTCGTTGGTGAGCCGCTCCTCGATGAAGAGCGCCGGGCGATCGCCCTCCAGGCGCAGCACGCGCTCCAGCGTCAACGGTGAGCGGTAGGTGCGCACCCAGGTCCTCAGCGCCACCCGCTCCGGGCTGTCCTCCAGGATGGCTGCCTGAAAAGGCAGCAGCGAGACCTCCCCATGCAGGCCCTGGAAGGTCCCCAGATAGGGCTCGGAGGCCCAGCCGGCCGAGGGCAGCACTTCCTGCCAACCGCCGTAGTAGTAGTCGTGGAAGGCCCCCTCAGGCAGTGCGCTGGTGGCCACGAAGGGCTTTCGCAGCTCCAGCGGCGAGTGCCACATGAAGTCCAGGTCGCGCGGCTTGTAGGTGAAATCGAAGATGTCGGCCCCCTTGTCCAGCAGGACGCCGACCCTAAGCTGCGGATTCTCCAGATAGGCGATCCGCAGTCCCTTGTAGGTGTAGTCCAGACTGATCCTGCAGCCCTGCTTGCGGCGGTGGGTATACATGGCTGGAAAGCCTCCTCGAATTAGTCCGACGTGGTGCGGTCCTGCTTCTCCTCACTCCGCTGGAAGGAGAAGATCCGGGAAAGGCCGCGGCCCAGATCGGCGCGCCACATGTCCAGGCTCACGGCCAGAACGATGATCAATCCCAAGGTGATGTTCTGCCACGCAGCCGGCACGGCATTCAAGTTCAATCCGTTCTGCACCACTGCGACGGTCAATGCCCCAAATAGCGTGTACACGATGTTGCCGATCCCGCCGGAGAGGCTCGCGCCGCCGATCACGGCAGCGGCAATAGCCTGCAGCTCCAACCCCACCCCGTAGTTGGGCGACCCGGAGTTGAGCCGGGCGGCCAGCAGCACGCCGGAAATGGAGGCCGTGAAGCCGGCCAGTACAAAGGCCGCCAGGCGAACGCGCTTGACTTGAATTCCTGACAGGCGTGCGGCGGACTCATTGCCCCCCACCGCATAGATCGCCCGGCCGAGGCTCGTATGCCGCAGGAAGACATAGGTCATCACGTACAGCACCATGACATAGTAGAAAGGCAGGGGGATGCCGAACAATCGATCGTAGAAGACCCGATCCAGCCCCGGGGAGATGTTGAAGATCGGGGTGCCCTCCGTGATGAGAAAGGCCAGTCCGCGATAGACGCTGAGTGTAGCCAGCGTCACGATGAAGGTGGGTATGCGCCCGTAGGCGGTGAGCACCCCGTTGACGGCGCCCATGGCCGCGCCCATCACCAGCACCACCAGGATACCCAGGGGCAGGGGGAGGCCCATCAGTTTCACCAACACCGCCAGCACGCAGGTGGTCAGGGCCACTGAAGAGCCCGGCGACAGGTCGATGCCCCCGGTCAGGATCACCATCGTGCCTCCGATGGCGGCGATGGCCACCGCGCTCACCTGGAGCGAGACGTTCATCAGGTTCTGGGCGGTCATGAAGCGGTCCGTGGTGAAGGTGATCAGGATCACCGCCAGCACCAGGGCGATCAGCGGTCCTACAATAAAGAAGCGTGACAGCTTGTTGAGGTTCCGCATTCCGTGCTCCTGGTTCCTAGCGGGTCACTTCGAGACCGCGCCGGAGGCGATCGTGAGCAATTCGTACTCTGAGAGCTCTCCGGCCGCGGCGACCTGTAGAATGGACCCATCGCGCACCACCGCGATGCGGTCGCTCATGGCCAGCAACTCGGGGTAATCCGAGCTGATCAGCAGGATGCTGATCCCCTGGCGGGTGAGCTCATTGATCACCCGATACACCTCTAGCTTGGCCCCGATATCCACGCCCTGGGTGGGCTCGTCCAGGATCAGCAGCTTGGCCTGGGAGTAGAGCCAGCGGGCGATCACTACTTTCTGCTGATTGCCGCCCGAAAGGAACTGCACTGTCCGCTCCAGCGCGATGGGCGTGATGCTCAATTTGCGCACGTACTCCCCCCCGATCCGGCGCTCCTCGCCCAGGCTGAGAAAGCCCCCGCGCAGCAGTCCTTTCAGCCGGGAGATGGTGATGTTGGGCGGCCCCTCGAAATTGAAGAACAAGCCGTCCGCTTTACGGTTCTCCGGAACCAGGCCCACTCCGGCGGCGATGGCCTCCGTGGGGGTGCTGAACCGAACCGGCTTGCCGTACAGTCGGACCGTGCCGGTTTCCGGTCGATCGAGCCCATACAGGGCTTTGGCGATCTCCGTCCGTCCGGCGCCAACCATCCCGCCCAGGCCGAAGACCTCCCCCACGCGGATGTCGAAGCTCACGCCGTTGACCCCGTTCTGGGTGGAGAGATCCTCCACCTGCAGGCAGACCTCCGGGCGGCTGTTGGCCTCCTTGGGGTAGTGCTGCTCGATGTCCACCCCGATCATCATGCGCACCACGTCGTTCATCTGCAGTTCGCCGATGGCGCGAGTGTCCACCCGCCGGCCGTCCTTGAGCACGGTGACCCGGTCGGCGATCTGAAAGACCTCGTCCAGGCGGTGGGAGATGTACAGGATCGCTTTCCCCTGCGTAGCGAGCCTGCGGATGAGCTCGTGCAGGCGACGGGTTTCTGCCAGGCCCAGGGCGGCGGTGGGCTCGTCCATGATGAGCAATGATGATTCCAGAGACATCGCCTTGGCGATCTCGATGAGCTGCTGCTCGGCCACCGAAAGCTGGCGTACCACCGCATCCGGATCGATCTGAATGGCGAGCTCCTGGAGGGTGGAAGTGGTCTGCCGGCGCATCTGCTCCCAATCCACCAGGCCGGCCCGCTTCTTCAACGGTCTTCCCAGGAACATGTTCTCGGCGACCGTCAGGGAGGGGACGAGCGAGAACTCCTGGTAGATGGTCGCCACGCCGTGCGCCACCGCGTCCAGCGGATGCTCCAGCGTCACCGGTGCCCCTTCAAGCAGCATCTGCCCGGAGTCGGGATGGTGCGCGCCGGCGAGGCACTTGGCCAGGGTGGTCTTGCCGCTGCCATTCTCCCCCAGCAGCGCGTGGATCTGGCCGCGTTCGATCGAAAGGGAGACCGTGTCCAGCGCCTGGACGCCGGGGAAGGCCTTGGACAGGTCCACCAGTTGCCAAAGAGGTGGGGGTTGATTCTGCATCGTGGTAGACCGGGGGCTGCCCCGGCCAGTTGTGGCCGGGGCAGCCCGGATCTGCGGCGCGGCTATCCGCCGACGCAGCTGTACGTCTGCGAGGGAGCCGGGAACAGGTTCTCCGGATGGCACAGGTAGTTGGCGGCGTTGGTGGAATCCACGATGACCGTGGGGGTCTCCACCCATCCGCCTGGATAGACCTTGTTCAGGCAGTCCATCGCAACCTGCAGCGCCACCTTGCCCATGGTGTAGGGCGTGGTGTTGACCGTGGCGTGCCAGCGGCCGGCGGCGATATCCTCCAGCCCGGTGGTGTCACCATCGTTGCCGAAGATGATCACATCGGTGCGCCCGAGCGCCTCGGCGGCGCGGGCCGCCCCGATGGAGATGTAGTCATTGGCAGTGACCACCACCTCGATCTCCGGGTGGGCCTGGAGCAGGTCCATCATGGCCGTGTTGCCGGTTTCCACGTTCCAGGCGGTGGGCAGGCTCGCTACCACCTCCATCCCGGGGAAGTCGGCAAAGGCGTCCAGGTAGCCACCGATGCGCTCGGTGGAGTGATAGCCCGGCAGGCCTTCCAGCACGCCCACCTTGGCCGCTCCACCGAACATGCCTATGGCGTACATGCCTTCCTTGTAGGTGCCCCTGCGCTGGCTGTAGCCGACCACACCGTTGACCGCGGTGGGGAAGTTGGGGATGTCGGAGTTGACGATGATCACCGCGATCCCCGCGTCTACTGCCTGCTTCACCAGCGGCGCGGCGGCATTCTCATCGTGGGTGGAGAGGATGATCGCGTTCACGTCCTGGGTCAGGACGTCCTGGATCATCCCCATCTGCCCTTCGATGTCCGAACCGCTCTGGGGCGCCAGCATGAAGGTCTCGACATTCAACTCGCCCGCCTTTGCCTCTACTCCCGCGCCGATGGCCATGTAGTAGTTGAACTCGGTGGCCGGCGGCATGTAGGCGATGCGGGCGGGGGCGCTGCCGTCATAGGCTACCGCGCTGCAGGCCGCCTGTGCTCCCGACTGCAGGGGCACGGGTGCGAAACCCGGAGCCGGTACGGCATAGGCTGCGGCTGCGCCGCCCCCGGCCTGCTCGGCCGGTGCGGCCCCCTCTGGTGCCGTGCCTGACGTGCAGCCGACCATCGCCAGAGCGAGCGCCAGCAAGATTGAAAACGTGTATTTCATGTCCGATCTCTCCTTCGATCCTTCTGTTTTCTGGACTAGCTGAAGTTGCCATTAACCGACTAACCAGTGCCCCGACCACCTCCTCCCTTCGCCCAACAAGCCATTGCCTAGCGAACCGTGCGTTTGCCCCCGCCGACGACGTCGGCCTTCAACAGAGCCTGCACCTCGGCCTTGGTCACCATTGGTAGGTCGAACATCAGGGTCTGCTTCAGCCGAGTGGCGGCATCACCCACCAACACGCCCTTCTGGACACCGGCGGAGCTGAAATCCTCGGTGAGCAGACCGTAGTAGAAGCCGCCATTCCAGGTGTCGCCGCCGCCCAGGCGGTCTACCAGCGTGAGGGGCTTGACCGCCGGGGAGCGGAAGAATGCCCCATCCCGATGCATGGCGGCCGACTCCCAGCGGTGCTGCTCGAAGCTGTCCGGGTAGCGGATGGTGATGGCCACGATCTCCACCTGGAAGCGTTCACAGACCTCCCGGCAGAAGGCCTGCAGGTCCTCATCGCGCAGCTCCCCGATGTCGCCCCTGTCGATTTGCTCGGGGCTGTACTGCCCGCAGCCGATCCCATAGAGCTTGGCCATGTCCTCGATGGTGGTCACGAACACATCCACGTGCTCCTGGACCAGCGGGGTCATGACCTCCCGGCACAGGTCCACGCTCCACAGCGTGGCGCGGTAGTTGAAGTCCAACCCCACCCGGCAGCCGGCCGGCTTGGCCTGCATCGCCTCCAGGAAGGCATCCAGCAAGAAGTTGCGCTCGTAGCCGCTGTGGGCGGCAAGCCCGAACGTGATTCCGGACGTGTGAAAAAGCCGGCAATCCCGCAGCGCCGCCCCCCAATCCACCATGCCGGCTCCCAGCCGGCTGGCCGCCGAGTACATGCGCTGGTACCAGCCGGTGTCTCGACGCGGGGTGCGACCGATCTCGTAGATGAAGCGCCCGATGGGCTCCGCCTTGGGAGCCCACACCAGGTGGTCCACGTTCACGCCTTGGCCCCGGGCAGTATCCCGCAGCAGCCAGCCGTAAGGGTTGTTCGGCACGCGGGTGACGTACCCCGACGGTATTCCTAGGCGGGCCAGCGCCATGGACAGCGTGTACTCCGAGCCGGCCAACGAGATCAGCACCCGGCGGGTGCGTTCGGCGCGCTCCAGGTCGTCCGGGGTATCCCGGACCATGGTCTCGCCCATCGCCACAAAGGCCGGCCCGCGACCGGCGAAGGCCGAGAGGTCGTCCTGGGTGATATCGAACTTGAGCGGCGAGTCGCTCATGGCTCCCCCGCCTACCAGGATTCGAGCTGGGCGGTCAGGCCGCCGTCGACAAAGAGCTGGGCCCCGGTGATGAAACCGGCTTCGTCGCTGGCCAGGAACGCGGCAGCCTGGCCGATGTCCTCCGGCCGGCCGATGCGCTTCATCACCTGCCGCTGCTCCACCACCTGCTGCTGGGCGGCCGGGTCCGGGTAGCTGTCGAAGATGCTCTGAATCAGCGGGGTGAGCACCCATCCCGGCGCAATGGAGTTGACCCGGACGGCCGGGCCGTAGTCGATGGCCATGTTGCGGGTCAGGGCGGTGATGCCGCCCTTGGAGGCTGCGTAAGGGGCCACCCCGTTCACCGTGGCGTGCGAGTGCACCGAGGAGATGTTGACGATGGCGCCCTTGCCCACCTTCTGGATGTGGGGCAGGGCGTACTTCGAGCACAGGAACACCCCCTTCAGGTTCACCCCCAGGCACTTGTCCCAGTCATCGCTGCTGGTTTCCAGCACCGGCTTGTAGATCCCGACGCCGGCGTTGTTCACCAGGATGTCCAGGCGGCCGAATCCCTGAACGGCCTTCTCCACCATCGACTTCACCTGACGCTCGTTGGAGACGTCGCACTCGATGAAGATCGCCTCGCCGCCCTCCTTCTTGAAGGCTTCCACCGCCTGCTTCCCGGTCTTCTCATCCCAGTCCACGACCGCGACCTTGGCGCCCTCCTGCAGAAAGACCTTGGCGATCCCCCAGCCGATCCCCTTGGCTGCGCCGGTCACAATGGCGACTTTGTCCTTGAGCTTCATGCCTGCCCTCCTCAGAACTCACCAGGGTTGGCGGGGGGTGGAGAGGAACTGCGGTCCGCTCTTGCCCACCGCCACGTTGTCCTCGATACGGATGCCGCCGAAGTCGGGGATGTAGACCCCCGGCTCCACGCTGCTGACCATCCCTTCTTCCAGCGTGCCCTGGGCCCCCGGGAAAAGGAAGGGGATGAACTCGTGGTAGCGATAGCCCACTCCATGGCCGGTGATGTGCACGAAGTAGTCGCCCAGCCCGGCAGCCTCCAACACCTCCCGGGCGGCCCGGTCCGGATCGGAGAAAGAGGCCCCGGCCCGCATCTGGGCCGCCCCCGCCTGCTGGGCCTGCAGCACGTGGTTGTAGACTTCGCGCTGGCGCAGGGTCGGATCGCCGGCCACCGAAACGTAGGTGAGATCCGACCAATAGCCGTCCACCACCGTGGCCAGCTCCACCATCACGATATCGCCCCGCTGGATCTGGTACGTGGTGGAGGGGACCAGCAGCGTGCCCTTGGTGCTGCCCACCGGACCGGCGCCCACCTCCGCCGAAGCCCGCACCAGGCGGGCGCCCTTGTGTCCGGGGCCATCGCCGCGGATCTTGGCCTCGATCAGCGCCCCGACCTGCACCTCCCGCATACCCGGCTTCAACTTGTCCAGGAACTCGGTCATGCCCAGCTCGGCGATCTCATTGGCCGTGCGCAGCTTCTCCAGCTCGATGTCGGACTTGCGCGAGCGAGCGACCGCGATCAGCTCGGCCGCGTCCACCAACTCGGCCTTGGGGAAGGCCTTCTTCAGCAGCTCATGCCACGGCCCGGCCGGAACCACCGGCTCGGCTGCCCGGTAGCTAGGCCCGGTGACCTCGATCGTGCGCTCCACCCCGATGCGAGCCTGGCCGAGTTTCAGCCCGTCACGGATCGATTCCAGGAGGTGGGCGTAGCTCTGGTACAGGTCGCCGTCTTTGAGCAGGCCCCAACCGAAGCTCGAGATCTCCGCCCAGTCCGGATCGCCGTAGTCCGCCTCCACCTCCGGCAGGTGCAGGTGGCAGCGGCCATCCTGCGTGAAGGCCGCCACCGAGAAGCCGTGGTGGGGCCAGTAGTTGGTCAGGTAGACCACGTTCTCGGGCAGCTTGCAGATCAGGGCCTCGATGCCGGCCTGTTTCATCTGCTCCCGTAGCCGCTTCAATCTCGGTTTGTCGACTTTGGACATACTGCCTCTCCTTGCCGGTATGGCCGGCCTGGGCGCAATCGGGTGACCCGCGGTCGTCTTACAGACGCCCGAACTCGGCCAGCAGCTCTTCCACCGACTTGCCTTCCCGGATGCGGGCCCGGGTCTGCTCTTCCTTCTCCGCCTGAGCCTGTGCGGCTGCCAGCACCTCGGCGGCCTGCTCCAGGGGAACCACCGTCACCCCCACCTCATCCCCGATGACCACGTCGCCAGGGCGCACAAGCACACCGCCGCACTGAATGGGGACGTTGACCTCCAGTGGCTCCATTCGCCCCGAGAAGGGGCTGTGAGTGGAGCGGGGGACGATGGCCTTGGAGAAGATGAAGAAGCCCAGGTCGCGAATCTCATCGGTGTCGCGGATGGCGCCGTCCACCACCGCGCCCACCACGCCCTTCATCTGGGACAGTCCAGCCATCAGGCCGCCCCAAATGGAAGTCTCGGTCTCGCCGGCGGCATCGACCACAATCACGTCGCCCATCTGGGCCACCGCCAGCGCATCCAGGCAGTCCACCTGGTTGCCGGGCTCCATGCGCACGGTGAGCGCAGGTCCTGCGAAGCGGGTGGCCAGCACGAGCGGGCGAAGATCGCTGCGCATCACCCCGGCCCGCTGTTGGGCGTCCGCCACCACACAGGATGGGCTGTAGACCTTCAACAAAGCCTTAAAGCCCTCCAGCACCTCTGGCGAGGGTCCTACTTCTCTCCGCAGGATCACTTTGCGCACTGGAAGCGACTCCTTGGGGCCTACCTGCGGCTGGTCCTCAGGTCCGAACCGGCGACTGGACCGGCTCCCCGACCTGGTGGCCCAGCCGGCGGGAGATGTCCTGGGAGGCCTGCACGGTGGCTTCGATCAAGGGCCGCTCTCCGCCGTACGGATCAAGCCGTGCCTCCGGGCCGCTCACGCTGATGGCCGCGATGGCCGCTCCGTGCAGATCAAATACCGGGGCGGCCACACAGCGCACCTCCGGTTCAT
>Ga0214473_10010424_pt1 | contig 10927 bp, 9 predicted proteins | sample RVTome_7_FD_203509 | JGI IMG/M metagenome (GOLD analysis project Ga0214473, IMG submission 203509) | Soil microbial communities from uranium-contaminated site in the Upper Colorado River Basin, Wyoming, United States - RVT98D197 | ecosystem: Environmental > Terrestrial > Soil > Contaminated >... | reverse complement strand
ACCATTTCATCAGGTTTATTTCGTCCACGTTCACCGTCTTGAAATTGCGGTACAGGCCCAGGATGATGGCCAGGCCCACGGCCGCCTCGGCGGCTGCCACGGCGATGACGAAGATGGCGAAGACCTGTCCTTGGAGCAGGGTCTGGGGGAGATACCGGGCGAAGGCGATGAAGTTCAGGTTCACGGCGTTCAGCATCAGCTCGACGGACATCAGGATGGCGATGGCGTTCCGCCGGGTCAGCGCCCCGAACACGCCCAGGCTGAAGAGGATCGCCCCCAGGATCAGATAATGACTCAGAGGAATCATGAACGCGCGACCCTTCTCCTTCCACGTAAAACGTAAATCGTAAAACGTAATCGGCTGTTACGTCTTACGTTTTACGCCTTACGTTTTACGCCTCTCGGCTCTTGGCGCTAGGCTCTCTATTCCTTCCGGGCCAGGACGATCGCTCCCACCATCGCCGCCAGCAGCAGGACGGAAACCACCTCAAAGGGCAGGGCATACGTGGTCAAGAGCGCACGGCCGAGGAAGGGTGTGGTCTCGGGCAGGCGCGGCGGCCCCGAGATCGTGGCCAGGCCCGAGGTGGACGCATAGATCAGGCCGACCGCGAGGCCGGCCGCCACCATGGCGCTCAGCACCACCTGGTCGTTGACCACGCGCGCCGCCTTGGCCGCGATCCGGCTGGTCAGCATGATGGCGAACAGCAGCAAGATCGTGATCCCGCCGACGTAGATCAGGACCTGCACCGCCGCCAGGAACTCCGCGTCCAGCAGGACGTAGAGGGCCGCCATGCCGCAGAAGCTGAAGATGAGCGCCACGGCCGCCCGCACGATGTTCTTCCCCATGACCACCACGGCCGCCGCCCACAGCGTGAACGCCGCCACGACGTAAAAGATGGCCAGCTTGAGGGTCATGACTGCGTCGCCCCTCCGGCGTCCATGGCCTTACGCCCTCTCGACGCGCGCGCTCCTGACGGCGCCGCGGGCGGCCAGGGCGATGGCCACGAGGAGCAGGATCGCGATCCCCGCCACGTACAGGAGCGCCCGCCCCCCGACCACCAGCACCAGGCCCGTGACGATCAGGTTGGCGAAGGCGATGGGCAGCAGGACCTTCCAGGCGAAATTCATGAGCTGGTCCACCCGCAGCCGGGCCAGCGTCCACCGCAGCCACATCATGACGAAGATCAGGAAGTAGCACTTCCCCAGGAACCAGAACAGCCCGAACAGGCCGTGGGCCACGTCGCGGGGGAGCCCCGGCACCGGGATCCAGGGCCCTTGCCATCCCCCCAGGAACATGGTGGTGGCGATGGCCGAGACCGTGAACATGTTGGCGTACTCCGCCAGGAAGAAGATGGCAAAGCGCATGCCGCTGTACTCGACGTGAAATCCGGCGACCAGCTCCGACTCCGCCTCCGGGATGTCGAAGGGCAGGCGATTGCACTCCGCCAGGGCGCAGGTGAAGTAGATGAGGAAGGCCACGATCTGGGGGAAGACGAACCACCTCGGCAGGAACCCGAACCACGCCCCGCCCTGGGCCTCGACCAGCTTCCCCATGCTCATCGTTCCGGCGATCATCACCGGCCCCAGCAGCGACAGGATCAGGGGCACCTCGTAACTGACCGCCTGGGCCGCGGACCGCATGGCCCCGAGGACCGAGTACTTGTTGTTGGACGACCATCCGGCCATGATGATCCCCACCACCACCAGGGAGGAGATGGAGACCATGTACAGGATGCCGATGTTGAGGTCCCGGACGATCAGCCCCGGCGCCCAGGGGATCGTGACGTAGGCGGCCAGGGAGGCCGCGAACACCACCAGGGGCGCCAGGACGAACACCACCTTGTCGGCGCCCGTGGGGATGATGTCCTCTTTCAGGAGCAGCTTGATCCCGTCCGCGATGCTCTGCGCCCAGCCGTGCCAGCCCCCGACCCGCATCGGGCCGTAGCGCACCTGGATGTGGGCGCTGATCTTCCGCTCCCACCAGATCATGAACATGGCGGCCACGGAGATGTAGGCCAGGACCACGCTCACCACAATGGTCATCACCAGCAGCGTGGGAACGACCCAGGGAATCCCCCAGGCCGCCGTCAGGGCGTAGAGGCGTTCGACCAGGCTCGCAAATGTCATCATGGCCCGTCACACCGCTCCGGAATTCCACTGGGCCAGGCGGGCGGCCTCACCGGTCCACCTCGCCCAGCACGATGTCCACGCTGCCCAGCACCGCCACGCAGTCCGCGATGAGACACCCCCGCAGCATCTCCGGCAGGGCGCTCAGGTTCACGTAGGCGGGGGAGCGCACCTTGTACCGGTACGGCTTGGGGGACCCGTCGCTGATGATGTAAAAGCCGATCTCGCCCCGGGGGCTCTCGTTCCGGGAGTAGATCTGGCCCGCGGGCGGCTTGATGGTCTTGGGCATCTTGGCCATGACCTCTCCGGGGGGGAGTTGGGCCATGGCCTGCTCCACGATCTTGACGCTCTCCTCCATCTCCTTCCGGCGGACCAGGTAGCGGGCCCAGACGTCGCAGGTGTCGTACACCGGGATGGCGAAGTCGAACCGGTCGTAGATGGAGTAGGGATCGTTCTTGCGGAGGTCCCACGTGATTCCCGAGCCCCGGAGCATGGGCCCGCTCACCGCGTAGTCCACCGCCATCTCCGGGGTCAGGATCCCGACCCCCTGCACCCGCTTCTGGAACAGCACGTTGTCCGTCATGATGGCGTCGTATTCGGGCAGGCGCTGCTTGAACCACGCGAGGAAGGCCTGGCAGTCGGTCAGGAAGGTGTCGGGGAAATCCATGGGCATCCCGCCGATTCGGAAGAAGGAGTAGTTCAGCCGCTGCCCCGTGACCGACTCGAACAGGTCCAGGACCATCTCCCGTTCGCGGAAGCAGTACATGAAGATGGTGAAATTCCCCAGGTCCAGCCCGAAGGTGCCCAGCCAGATCAGGTGGCTGGCGATGCGCTGAAGCTCCGCCAGGATGACCCGCATGTACTCCGCACGCTCGGGGATCTTCTGACCCATGAGCCGTTCGATCGCCAGGACGTAGCCGAAGTTCATGCTCATGGACGCCAGGTAATCCAGGCGATCCGTGTAGGGGATGACCTGGGTGTAGTTCCGGTTCTCCCCGATCTTCTCGTGGCACCGGTGCAGGTACCCGATGTAGGGGATGCAATCGATGATGTACTCGCCGTCCAGCTTCAGCATGAGGCGCAGCACCCCGTGGGTCGAAGGGTGCTGCGGCCCCATGTTGACGTACATCTCCTCCATGGTCTCGCCGGTCCGCTCCATCACGGCCGTCGTGCCGATGGGTATGGGCCTTTCCATGTCAGATCACCGTATTTCCCTCGGGCCCGCAAGCCCGCCTACTGTCCGATTTGAGGGTTCGTTCCTTCCGCTTTCTCGAACGACCGAACACCCGAACCCTCGAACGACCGAACGCCATCTTGCCGGTCCGCCCACCTCACTCCGCCGTCTCCGGATGCGGAGGCGTCGGCAGCTTGAGCGGCTTGGCCGCCTGGGCGGGGGCCTTTTCCCCCTCTGCCTTGGCGGCCTTCTCCTCGGCGCCGTAGTCCGTGTAGGGCACGAGCCGCTCGTCCGTATAGTCCTTGCGCAGGGGAAACCCCACCCAGTCCTCCGGGAGCAGGATGCGCCGGTGGTCCGGGTGCCCGTCGAACTGAACCCCGAACAGGTCGTAGCACTCCCGCTCGTGCCAGTTGGCCCCGCGCCAGATGTTGGCCACGGTCCGGATCACGGGAGTGTCCCGGCTCACCGGCACGCGGAGGTGGACCTTGTTGGGGTGTGTGAGCGACGACAGATCGTAGACCACCTCCAGGTGGGTCACCCAGTCCGCGCCGCTCACGCAGTCGCAGTAGTCGAAGCCGGTGTCCCGAAGGAGCCGACACACCTCCCAGCTCTTCTCCGGCGTGACCGTGAGCCGCACCTCGACGCCCTTCACCTCGCCCGCGGTGACCGCGTCGCCGAACTTCGCCTTGACCTGATTCAAAATCTCTTCCGGCGTCATCTCAACCCATGGCAATCCGGCAATCAGGCAATTGGGCAATCAGGCAGTTCCCAGTTGCCAGATTGCCAGGTTGCCTAGTTGCCACGCTTTGAGTCAGGCCCACTCCAGGGCCCCCTTCTTCCAGGCATAGGCCAGGCCGACCAGCAGGATCCCGATGAAGACCATCATCTCGATGAAGGCGATCAGGCCGAGCTCGCGGAAGACGACGGCCCAGGGGAACAGGAACACGGTCTCCACGGCGAACACGATGTACACCAGCGCATACAGGTAGTATCGGACGTGGAACCGGATCCAGCCCATGCCGATCGGCTCCTCCCCGCACTCGTAGGTAGCCAGCTTCTGCGGGTTGGGATTGTGGGGGCGGATGATCCTGGAGAGAATCTCGATGTTCAGGACGACGAACAGGACCCCGACGATCAGGAAAAAGCCGACGTAGGCATAATCCGCCGCCATGGGGCCTCCTCCCCTAGAACGCAGGATGAGCGGTGAGCGGATCGCGGAGGCGAGACAGGTCCAGAGAGGCTATGCGCTGCGAGCCTTTCCCATTCACAAAAAAAGCCCTGAAACAGGGCTGCATGAACCTCGTGAATCCCGCTACAAGGTCCGCGGGTTTCTAACACGGGGTCCCAGGCCTGTCAAGGGGGAAATCCGGGCAAGGATCATGGTTGAACGGCCAAATCCTTCAGTCCTTTCCAGGGGTTGAGAGCAAGGAGCCTCTCCGAGTGTCACCTCACCACTGCTGCGCGCCGTCACTCTATCATCCCCCAGCCGAAAACGGAGAACCTGGGCCAGGGCTAACGTGTCTGGGAACGTTACCGTCCACGTCGGACAGTTTTCCAGGATGGGGGCACCGGCTTTATCCTTGACATTGTTTCCAGCGACTCGCTAAAGTCACGCGAATTCGATTGCGGGCAGCACATCTCACAAGGGAGGGGAAGATGACATCAAAAATCTCAAGGCAGGGTGCGGCTTGGTCCTGGTGGTTTCCCATCACGGCCCTGGTCACGATTCTCGCCTTCGGGGACCAGGTATGGACGGGTGGAGGGGTCCAGGCGGTTGCTGCCCAGAGCCCACAGCCCGGCGGCGAACTGACCTTCGCCGTGGGCGCGGAACCTCCATCCTTCGACGGGCACCGGGAGACCACGTTCGCCATGATCCACCCGGTCGCCCCCCACTACAGCCTCCTCTTGAAGTTCGACGCGGACAACTACCCGAAGATCGTGGGGGACCTGGCGGAGAGCTGGACCGTCTCCCGGGACGGCCTGACCTACACCTTCAAGATCCGGGACGGCGTGAAGTTTCACGACGGGAGCCTTTTGACGTCCAGGGACGTCAAGGCCACCTACGACAAGATCGTCTCTCCCCCGACCGGCGTGGTGAGCGTGCGCAAGGCCTCCTACGCCGTCGTGGACCGGATCGAGGCCCCGGACGGTCGCACCGTGGTCTTCCGGCTGAAGTGGCCCGAGGCCTCCATGCTGGCCAACCTGGCCTCGCCCTGGAACTTCATCTACAAGGCCGACATCCTGGCCAAGGATCCCCGCTGGTACGAGAAAAACATCATGGGCAGCGGGCCCTTCAAGTTTGTCGAGTACGTCTCCGGATCCCACTGGGTGGGCAAGCGGCACGAGGACTACTTCGTGAAGGGGCGGCCGTACCTCGACGGCTACCGGGCCCTCTTCATCAGGGACACCGCGGCCCGCCTGGCGGCCGTCCGCGGCGGCCGGGCTCAGGTGGAGTTTCGTGGAGACTCCCCCGCCGCCCGGGACGACCTGGTGCGAGCCCTGGGAGACAAGATCGTGGTCCAGGAAATCTCCTGGATCTGCGCCCTGACCGTGGTCCTCAACACCGAGAAGAAACCCTTCGACGATCCTCGCGTCCGACGCGCCTTGACGCTGGCGGTGGACCGATGGGAGGCCTCCCGCGTTCTCTCCAAGATCGCCTTCCTGAAGGGGGTGGGCGGCCTGCTCCGGCCCGGCTCCGAGTACGCCATGCCCGAGTCGGATTTGACCAAGCTGGCCGGGTTCGGGAAGGATATCGAAGCATCCCGGACGGAGGCGCGGCGCCTTCTGCGCGAGGCCGGCGTCCCCGACGGGTTCAAGTTCACCTTCAAGAACCGCGACGTGGCCATGCCGTACCAGTCCATGGGCATCTACCTGATCGACCAGTGGCGAAAGGTGGGGCTGAACGTGACCCAGATCGTCCAGGAGACGGGCCCCTGGACCGCCGATCTGCGGGCAGGCAACTTCGAGACCAACCAGGACTTCGCCTGCGACTTCATGGACGAGCCGGACCTGCAGCTCTTCAGGTACCTGTCCAGCGACAAGAGCCCGGCGAACTTCGCCCGCTACAAAGATCCCGTCTTGGACGACCTGAACCTGAAACAGGCGCGCGCCACCGATCCCGCAGAGCGGAAGAAGCTCGTCTGGGCCTTCGAGCGCCGGGTCCTGGACGAGATGGCCTATCAGTGGCCCACTCTGTGGTGGCAACGGATCATTCCCCACTGGGCGAAGGTCAAGGGATGGAAGATCACCCCCAGTCACTACCTGAACCAGGATCTGCGGGACGTCTGGCTGGCAAAGGACTGATCCCGTATAGCGGGACACAGCCAGGCGCCACGACAATACCGGAACCCTGGACAGTGGCCCGCCACCCCGAGTCCTGGCTCGATCCAGAGCGGGGACGGCGGGCCGTTGCCTTTCTTGCGGGCCGCGGAATCGCCCATGCGAAGATTCATCCTGGCGCGCCTCCTCGTGACCATCCCGACTCTGCTGGGGGTGGCGGTCCTGGTCTTCCTCCTCCTGCGAGTGGCGCCCGGTGACATCGTTCAACTCAAGTACGCCGGCGAGGGAGCCTTCGTCCCCAAGGAGACCCTCGATCTCGAACGCGCGCGCCTTGGCCTGGACAAGCCGCTGTGGCGCCAGTTCGCCGACTGGATGTGGGGGGTGGCCCGCTTCGACTTCGGCCTCTCCATGTGGACGGGCCGTCCCATCCGGACCGAGATCGCCCTCCGTCTGCAGCTCAGCCTCCAGCTCGCGATCATGGCCACGGTCATCGCCAGCCTGCTGGCCATTCCTTTGGGAACGCTCGCCGCGGTGAAGCAGGACACATGGGTGGACCACCTCGTCCGGATCTTCAGCATCGCCGGCCTGGCGACCCCCAGTTTCTGGCTGGGAATCCTGATGATCCTGTCGTTCCTCATCCTGTTCGGCTGGCTTCCACCCATGACCTTCACGCCGGTCTGGGTGGATCCCTGGGCCAACCTTTCCCAGCTCATCTGGCCGGCGCTCGCCGTGGGCTACCGTTATTCGGCCATGGCCACCCGGATGACACGCTCGGCCGTCCTGGAGGTCCTGCGGGAGGATTACGTCCGGACCGCCCGGGCCAAGGGCCTGTGGGAACCGGTGGTCATCGCCCGCCACGCCCTCCGGAACGCCCTGCTCCCCGTGACCGCCGTGATGGGGCTAGAGTTTGCCTTCCTCATCGGGGGCCTGGTCGTCACGGAGCAGGTCTTCAACCTGAACGGGATCGGGATGCTGTTCGTCGAGGCCATCTCGCGGCGGGACTACACCATGACCCAGGCCTTGGTCCTGCTGGTGGGGTTCACCTTCATCGGGGTGAACTTCGTGCTGGACCTGCTCTACGTGGTCCTGGATCCGCGGATTCGACTGGGCTAGCGGAGGAACAAGGGCAGCAATGGATGAGCGGGTTGCGGAATTGCGGAAGGACGCGGTGGGGGTATGGCCGCTGGCCCTGCATCCCCGCGGGGCACCGATCCTTCTGTGGTTCCTGCGGAAGAAGCCGCTGGGGGGCGCCGGGGGCCTCATCATCGCCGGCATGGCGGTGGTGGCCCTGGCGGCCGGATTGGTGGCGCCATACGATCCGCTGGAGACCGACTTCGGCGCCATGCTTGGCCCCCCCAGCCTGGCCCACTGGCTGGGCACCGACGCCTTCGGACGGGATGTCCTGAGCCGGCTCATCCACGGGGCCCGGACGGCCCTCCTGGTGGGCTTTGCGTCATCCTTTCTGGGGGCAACCGCGGGAGCGCTGATCGGCCTCACCTCCGGCTACCTGGGGGGGCGGATGGACCTCTACATCCAACGCGGCATGGACATCCTGATCTCCTTTCCCATCATCGTCCTGGCCCTCACCGTGGTCGCCATGCTGGGGAGCGGGACGGGTAATCTCATCGTGGCCATCACCATCCCCTTCATCCCCCGGGTTTCGCAGGTGATACGGGCCAGTGCGCTGTCCATCCGCGAGATGCCCTACATCGAGGCCGCCCGTGCCCTCGGGACGGGTCGGGCGCGGATCATCCTGCGCCACATGCTCCCCAACGTGATGGCCTCTTACCTGGTGATGCTCACCGCGTTCCTGGGGCAGGCCATCCTGCTGGAGGCGTCCCTCAGCTTTCTGGGCTTGGGCACGGCGGAGCCGACGCCATCCTGGGGCCTCATGCTCCGGGGCGCCGCCGTGGAGTTCGCCGAGCGCGCCCCCTGGATGGCCATCTTCCCCGGCCTGACCATCAGCGCCGCCGTCTTCGCCTTCAACGTGCTCGGCGACGCCCTCCGCGACGTCCTCGACCCGAAGCTCCGCATGGCCTGAACTCTGGGCCTCAGGCGTTCCTCCTCCTCCTCGCTCCACCGCCCGCCTCCTGCCTGCGTCCCTGCCCTCTCCCTGACATGCCTGCAGGCGGCGCCATGTCCCGGGTGGGGGCCGCCGCCTTGAGGATGACCATCTCGTGTCCTGCCAGCGGGATCCGGACGGCGTTCCTGAGGCCCCGTCGTTCCACGCTGACCTGCTTGGCCGGTGGGAGGAGGTTGACCATCACCATCCGCGCCGGGCTCAGATGGATGTCCACGGTGACATAGTCGTTCCGAGGGCTCGCGCTCAGGTTCAGTGCCACGAGGATCTCGGTGGTATCCAGGATCCGCGAGAAGGCCAGGGTGCAGTTGCCGTCGATGGGGTGGCCGAAGTCCACCCCGTTCCCCGAGATCTCCCGGAAGTACTGCCGGCCGTACCGCAGGGGCGCCTCCCGTCCCCGGACGACCGCGATCTCGGCGATGCCCCGGTAGATTGCGTGCCGGGGATTGAAAAAGTGCCGCCCGGTGGTCTCGAAGGCCCCCCACCGACCGCCGAACATGCACTCCCTGACGTAGCGATCGCTGTCCCCGCCGCCGTCGAAGCCCTGTTCCGTGCCGTAGTAGAGGCAGGGCACCCCCTGGCTGGTCAGGAGGTACCCCATCGCCAGGACGGCCTGCCGGGGAAACGGATTGCGATGCATGAAGCGGCGGTACGGCCGGGCCATCTGATCGTGGTTGTCCACGAAGGTCACGAAGTAGCGGCCGGCCTCGCCATGATCCGCGTAGAGGGTCTTGAACCGGTCGTAGCGTTCGCGCAGGTGCCAGGGATTGAGGAAGCCCTTGATGACCTCTTCTAAAACGAAGTACAAGGGGAAGTCCAGCCCCGCGTCCAGGGAGGGGAAGCGCTCGTCGGTCCCTTGGATCCGGCTGTTCCGCCCGATGTAGCGCTGGATGGTCAGGTCATCGGCCACGATCTCGCCGAAGAGGAAGAAGTTCTGCTTCCCGATCCGCGTGGCATACTCGCGGATGGCGTTGCAGAAGATGGCCGTTGCGCTGCTCTCCACGTGCTTGACCGTGTCCAGGCGGAAGCCGTCCACGTCCGCCTCGGCGATCCAGTACTTGTGGATCTTGATGAGCGTGTCCAGGACCTCCGACCGGGTGATGTCCAGCTCCTTCAGGCTGAGGAAGTCCCCGTGGATGGCCTCCTCGGGGTCGCCCCAGTCGCGGATCTGTCCCCGGCGCTTGTAACAGTCGGGCTGCTGGAGTTCCCTGGGCCAGACGGCATCGTCCGCCTGGAAGCCGGGGGCCGGATCGGCCTCACGCCAGAATCCGAAGGGGAATGGGCCCCGTGCGGCCTTCCAGAAGGAATACGGAAAATCGCTCGGATAGGCCCAGTTGTCCCCGCTGTGGTTGATGATGACATCCAGAATGACGTACAGGCCCAAGGCGTGCGCTTGCCTGACCAGTTCCCGCAGATCTTCCTTGGTGCCGAACCGGGGGTCCACCGCCAGGAAGTCCTGGATGCCGTAGCCGTGATAGGTGTCCTGCTTCTCCCGCCGGTTCTTGAAGATGGGGCTCAACCAGATGGCAGTGGCCCCGAGCCCCCGGATGTACTCCAGGCGACGGATGATCCCCTGGAGATTCCCCCCCTGGAACACCCCACCCTGCTCGGGATCGCGCCCCCTGGGCGCCGACGTGGGATCGTACGGGCGAGGACGCCGATCGTGGGTGTCGAAGCGGTCCACCAAGAGGAAGTAGATGACCATGTCCCGCCAGTCGCGTGGCGAGGGAAACACCTCCCCCCGTGGCGTAAAGTCCAGCTTTTTGGCTGAGGTGATGCGCTCTGTCATGGCTGAGTCCTCTCCCCCGGGAGGATGCGGTTGGTTGTGGCAGGCATGGGACGTCTCGGAAGGCAGCCCGGGCTGGAACTACCTGGGGGTGTGTCGTCGCCGTGGGCCAAGCCCGGGATGCTAGATATCACACCCCCGCGGCGGGGCGCAAGGAGAATGGATTCAGAAGGGGAAGGAGCCGGTGGGAAAATTGTTTGCCGAACGCCGGCCGCCGCGCTAGGGTACCCTCATCCGGAAGGCCGGGTGCCAGAACCGGCAACGGGAGGACGATGACTCTCCCCCAACCCCAGACGGCAGCCCTCCCTCTCTCGCCGCTGCTGTTCCTCGTCGTCATCTTTTACCTGAATTTCACGTCCCGGGTGGTCCTGGGACCGCTGCTCCCGGTGCTCGAGAACGAGCTGGGCCTGGGGCATGGGCAGGCGGGGTCCCTGTTCCTGGTCATCCAGCTCGGGTATTGCCTGGGGCTTCTCGGATCGGG
>Ga0214473_10010423_pt1 | contig 10929 bp, 9 predicted proteins | sample RVTome_7_FD_203509 | JGI IMG/M metagenome (GOLD analysis project Ga0214473, IMG submission 203509) | Soil microbial communities from uranium-contaminated site in the Upper Colorado River Basin, Wyoming, United States - RVT98D197 | ecosystem: Environmental > Terrestrial > Soil > Contaminated >... | reverse complement strand
CCAAGCTCGTGGACGCTGTCGCGCACGCCGATGAACTGGCCACGGCGCTGCCGAGTGTGAGCTTCTACGATCTGGGCGCCGAGGCTTCGGTCGTTGGCGTCCTGTCCGAGGGGCTATCCAAGCGCGACGTGTCGAGGCCGGCCCTCATCTACGCCGCGGAGAACCACAATCACGCGGCCGAAATCCTTCAAGAGAAGCTGCAGCGCCGCTGCAGCGATGTCTCGCGACTGAAGAACATCCAGGTGCTCAACACCGTCATCGGCAAGATGAGCGGCGTGATCACCGACGCGGCGACGATCAAGCGGCTTAAGCTCAAGACGCTCACGCCGCAGACGCCGCGGGCGGTGCTCGTCGAGGCGTTCAATCGCATCCTCATCTCGCAAGTGACGTTACCGAATCACGTCTGCGGCATTGACGTGTTCGTGCAGAAGCCCGACCTGCTGCCATTTGAAGAAGCGAAGCTCTACGGACACAACGCCATCCACGCGCTCATCGGCTATCTGGCGCATGAGCGTGGCCTTGGCGCCATGGACGAAGCGGCCGGCCATGACGACATCATGCGTACCGCCCGCAGCGCTTTCATTGACGAATCCGGCGCGGCCCTTGTGCGCAAGTATGCGACCCTCGGCGATGAGCTTTTCACAGCGGCCGGCTACCGCGCGTATGCCGAAGATCTGCTCGATCGCATGGTCAATCCTAATTTGAACGATCTTGTCGCGCGTGTGGTGCGTGATCCGGTGCGGAAGCTCGGCTACGACGACCGACTATTCGGCACCATGCGTGTCTGTCTGGACCAAGGTGTGCAGCCGTTGCACACGGCTCGCGGCGCCGCGGCGGCCGTGCGCTACATGATCGATCACGCCGATAGGCTTACCCCGCGACCGGCGCATCTGCCCGCCGGCCGAGACGCGTTGACGCGCGAGTCACTCGCGGCGCTACTGCGCGGCATATGGGGCGACACGACAGATCGGTACGCCGAGCGACTGATGGATCTGGCTTGGCAAGCGATTTCTGAACTCTGACCGCTCGCCCACGTTCGCGGCTCGTTGAGATACCCGTGGCGATGATCGTTGGATCTGGGGCGGCGCTTCGCTTTGCCCCAGCCACCCCCGGTACGAATGCGATGGAAACGCTCTACTCTTCGATGACCTTGAGTGCGATCAGGTCGAGCACATCGACCAAGCCGATGGGCCGGCGGTCGGCGTCGACGACGGGGATTTCATCCAGCCGCATCTCGCGGACCATTTGAACCGCGTCGCGCACGCAGGCATCTTCCGGTAAACATCGCGGCGTGGCCGTCATGACCTGCCGAATCGGACGCTTGAGCGCCGCCGGCCCCTCGCGCACGAGCAGTTTGGCCAAGTCCGCGTCGGTGAAGATCCCGGCGAGCCTGCCCTTCTCATCGACCAGCAGCACGGCGCCGACGCGCCGCTCGCCACCTCGCTGAGCCAGCACCTGCTCGACGGACAACTTCTCGCTGAGTAGCGGCAGATTCTCGCCGACTCGCAGGCGCAGCGCTTGCGTGAGCGGCATCATCTGTCGGCCGAGCAGCCCACCCGGATGGCGCTTCTGGTAATCCTCGCTGGTGAACGCCTTGCGCTGGCTAACGGCGATGGCCAGTGCGTCGCCGAGTGCGAGTGTCGCGGTGGTCGATGCGGTCGGCGCGAGGTTATGGGGGCAAGCTTCAGTGACGTCGCCGATGGAAAGGTGTACGTCGCTGATCCGCGCGAGGTGGCTGTCGGACTTGCCCGTAATGCTGATGACGGGAACCTTGTCCTGCCGAATTACTGCCGCGAGCGCCAGCACTTCCTCGGTCTCGCCGCCGTGACTGAGTAGCAGCAGCAGATCGTCCGCGCGAATGCGCCCCAGGTCGCCGTGCATCGCGTCGGTGGGATTCAGGAAGTGGCTCGGCGTGCCGATCGACGCGAACGTCGCGCTGATCTTCTGACCGATGAGGCCACTCTTACCCGTGCCACTGACGATGACCGACCCCTTCAGATCCACGATCATCTGCACGGCGCGATCGAAACTCTCGTCGAGCTGGTCGATCACGTTGAGCACGGCCTGCGCTTCAGCCTGCAGCACGCGCCGCGCCTGGTCGCGATCGGCCGAACCGGCTGCGCGCGGCTTGGTTGCCAGGTTGGTTTTCGTCTTGCTCATGGCCAGGTCCACGGCCGCAGTGGGCAGGTGGCAGGCAGTATACCCACCTGGCACCGAATCTTCCCGCGCGGGTGTTGAGGGCCACGCAGAAACGTTCGGGCGTCCTACTTGGCCACGAGCGACGCACGCTTCTGGGCAACCAGCTTGATCAGCGCCTTCTGCGGATCGGCGAACTTGGCGATGCCCTCGTTCATGAGCGTGTCGTGCATGTGCTTGACGTTGACGTGCTTGTCGATGTCCGCCAGTACGTCTTGCGGTGGCATGTCATCGACCGTGCGCCTGTATGCCTTGCCAGTGGCCTGGACAGCATCATTGGTCTGCGGGGGATTGGTCATGATGTCGCTACCGACCAGGGCCGCGACGTACTTGTCCGGCGGATCACTGGCCAGTTTCGTGCCCGTGCTGGCGAAGATCATCTCGTGGCTGAGCTTCAGGCTCTTGCCGGCCCAGAACTCGCGATTCGCCTTGAACATGCGCTTGGCGTTAACCAGCCCCACCATGCCCTGCGCTTGCGACGAAAGCTGCGGCGCGTGTTTGGCGGTGTACACGTCCACACGCGAGATGAAGATGCTGTAGACGCTCTTGTACTGATCCGGCTTGTCACATCGCTGGATGCCGCGCCATACCGTCTCTCGACATGCCAGGTACTGATCGAACGTGAAGATGAGCGTCACGTTCAGTTTGACGCCCGCTGCGGCCAACTGCTCCAGCGCGTCGATTCCCGCGGCCGTCGCCGGCACCTTGATCAGACGATTCGTGTGGCCCGCTGACCATTTCTTTCCGAGCTCCGTGTACTTGGCGACGCGCTTCTTGTGCGGCAGATTCAACTGCGGATCTTCCAGCAGCGGATCGAGCTCGAAACTGACGTACCCGTCGTCGCCACCGGTCTTCTTCCAGATCGGCGCGAACACGCTCTGCACGTCGCGCACCATCTGATCGTTCAGCGCCCACGCAGCCGCTTCGTCGTCGAGGCCCTCGTTCAGGTACGTGGCCAGGTCGTCATCGAATCGGCCGGTCTTAATCAGGTCCGAGACGATGATGGGGTTTGACGTCGCACCGGTCGCGCCATCGGCCAAATTGCTTTGCACCAGATCCGGATCGATCGAGTCGAGCCAGATCTTCGAGCCTGCCGCGACGATGCTTTGCATCGGACTGGGCATGGTCCTCTCCTTCTGATGTCCGCGTGTCTCGTGATTCTGTATCCTAGGGATCATATCACGGCAGGCGGCGCCACGAATCGCGTCATCATGCGAAAACCACGTCGATGCTTGGGTGGGGACGTTGCGTGCGGGCGGTCGCAGCCTATACTCCCCGCGATTGTGCGCGAGAAGACAAGGAGCTGGTCATGTCAGTAAAGTTGGGCCTTATTGGAGTGGGTGCGATCGGTCAGACACATCTTGCCGCCGCGAAGGCCGCGGGCGTCGAGGTTGCGGGTTTGGCCGACATCAACGACAAGCTCGGCAAGCGGATCGGCGCCGAGCACAAGATCCCGCTGGTCACGGATGATCCTCATGAGCTAATCAAGAGTGACAGCATCGACGCGGTGATTGTGGGCGTGCCGAACAAACTGCACGCGCCGCTGACGATCGCGGCACTTGAGGCGGGCAAGGATGTGCTGGTCGAGAAGCCCATGGCGATGAATGTCGAGCAGTGTCGGCAGATGAACGCGGCCGCGAAGAAGCACAATCGCATTCTGCAGGTCGGGTTCGTCTCACGCTACAGCGCCGTCGGCGCCGCGGCGAAGAAGTACGTCGACGCCGGCCGACTCGGCCACGTCTATCACGTCAAGACGGCTTACTACCGGCGTCGCGGGATCCCCGGCCTCGGTGGGTGGTTCACCACCAAGGCCATGTCCGGCGGCGGACCGTTGATCGATCTGGGCGTGCATCTGATCGATCTGGCGATGTATCTGATGGGTTCGCCGAAGCCCGTGCGTGTCAGCGGGAAGGTCTACGCGAACTTCGGCCCGCGTATGAAGGACTATGTGTACGAAAGCATGTGGGCCGGGCCGCCAAACTACAGCGGTGTCTTCGACGTGGAGGACGCCGCGCATGCACTGGTTCGTTTCAACGGCGGCACAACGCTCGAACTGAACACGACCTGGGCGGGCAACTTCTGTGAAGACGCACTACCCGGCGGCATCGCTCTATTCGGCGATCGCGCGGGCTTGAGCTTCAAGCTTGGGGGTAGCGCACTACGCATCGCCACAGAGGACCAGGGCCATAACGTGGACATCACGCCCGCTCTGCGTACGGCCGAGCAGTTCCGCGAGCAGGTGACCTATTTCGCAGGCTGCGTCGAGAATCGTCGTCAGCCTCACGCCAATGGCGCCAGTGGCGAGCTTGTCCAGTCGATCATTGACGCGATTTACGAGTCGAGCCGACTCGATCGCGAAGTCGAGATGTAGACAGATCGTCGTCTTCCCCCGCGCCGCATCGTTGGTCGGGCCGCGCCCGCCCCTGTTGAGTGTCGCATGCACCATGTGATGTTCATCCTGATTTGCCTGATCTGGGGCGGCAGCTTCATCCTCATGAAGAAGGCCTCGCTGGCATTTGGGCCGATCGGCGTCGGTGCGTGGCGCGTGGTCGGCGGGGCGGCGGTGCTGGCGCTATTCTGGGTCATCTTTCAGCGCAAGCGCTGGCCGGTCCGCTGGCGCGACCTGCCGCCATTGGCGGGAGTCACCGTGCTGTTCGGGTATATCTGGCCGTTCGTCATGCAGCCCTATCTGATCCACAAGAACGAAGATAGCGCGTTCTTCGGCGTCATGGTCAGCTTCGTGCCGCTGATGACGATCATCGTCTCCATTCCGATGCTCGGCGTCTGGCCGACGCGACGACAGATCATCGGTGTGGTCGGCGGTCTGATCTTCATGGCCATGTTGCTCGGCGAAGGCGTGCTGCGCAATATCAGCATCACGGATCTGCTGCTGGCCGCGACCGTTCCCCTGTCTTACACCATCAGCAACACCTACATCCGCCGCCGTTTCAGGGACATTCCCGCGATGGCGCTATCGTGCACCGCGGCCGCGATCGCCGCTGTGGTTCTCTTGCCGACCAGCCTGATCAAGGAAGGCATCCGCGTCGACTCGAATCTGACCCTCGCCGTCGCGTCCGTCGCCACACTCGGCGTCCTCGGCACGGGCGTCGGCCCCTACTTCTTCTGCCACCTTGTGCAGCGGCGCGGGCCGCTGTTTGCCGGCATGACGACGTACCTCGTGCCGCTTGGGGCACTGATGTGGGGCAAGTTCGACAACGAACGCATTACTCTCCTGCAACTCGGAGCCCTGTTTGGCGTTCTGGTCATGGTGGCGCTCGTGCAGATCGGCCACCGACCGGTTGAGCAGCCGCGAGCCATTACGCTGGAACCGGATGGGGCCGCGGAGGGGTCATGAAACTGCGATCGTTCATCGCGGTTCGCGTGCCGCCGACACCCGCCCTGCGCCACACCCTGCGACAACTGAACGAAATGGGCCGAACCCTCCGCGCCGTCTCGCCGGACAACCTTCACCTGACTTTGCGCTTCCTCGGCGACACCGACCCCAGCCTGTTCGACGAAATCGCGGGCGCGATGACGGCCGCAGTCGTCGACGTGCAGCCGTTCGCGATTCACTGGCAGGGCATGGGCGTCTTTCCGGATGCCCGGCGGCCGTCGGTGCTGTGGGTGGGCGCCGCCGCCCAGACCCCATTGCCCCAAATCGTCGGCCGCCTCAATCCTCAGCTCGACGCGCTCGGATTCACCCCCGAACGACGACCCTGGCAGGCCCACCTGACCGTCGCCCGGATCAAAGCCAAGCCGCCCACGTCGTTCTGGCCGTTCCTGGAGCAGCACGCCACGACCGATTTTGGATCGGTCCCGGTTGATTCCATTGAATTGCTGACCAGCGATCTTCGCCCAACAGGTCCGGTTTACAGCGTCACCCGGACCGTCCCGCTGGCTGTCGCCGGCGGCAGTAAATAACCTCTTATTTTTCAATGGCTTGCGCGTGCCTACGGGGTGGGCCGCATGGCCATGAAAAAACCGCCAGGGAGGTACTGGCGGTCATAGCAAGGAGGAGACATTAGACGTCGATGAGAAGTTGGTTTTGGTGCTGCTGTTCATACGCCGCCGGCTCCAGGCCGGTTCGCTCGGCTGTTTGTTTTTTTGTCTCCCGGCTCATCATGCTCATTTGGCGGCCTCGGCTCCGGCAGCCGGCTCGTCGGAGAAGATCCAGGCCGCGGTCGTCCAGCTCACCCGCTGCATCGTGTGGCTCGCCGGCTGGAATCCTCCCGGCACGATCTGCCCCAGCGACCAGTTCCGACCCTCCTGCCACCCGCGAACCGGTAGGGGCGACCGCCATGTCTGCCAGACGATGGCCGGGTAGCCTCGCATGGGCTCGTAGAGCCGCTCACCCTCGGGCACCCGTACCACCGTCGTCAGCGCCGGGCCCGTGCCGCTGATGTCAAGTCGCTGCAGGCCAAGGGCGAAGTCGGTCTTCATCGCGGGAATGATCCGCACCCGCTCGATGGGCGCCGCGTTGCGCAACGTCGGCACGCACATCGCCGCCACGTCCGCGCCGCGATAGACCTGCCAGCGATCCAGCGGCGCCAGCCTGAGCAGTTGCTCGGCCGACTCACCCATCAGCATCGCCCGCAGACGCACCAGCGACGGCGTGATGTGAGCGGTGTCGACCAGTAGCTTGTACCGCACGTTCTCGTCGCCCTGAGCCAGGGCCTCATCGGTCAATGCGCTGATCTCGGCGCTAACCTCATCGGCCAGATAATCGCGATAGAACCGCGCTACCTCATACGACGAGAATCGCACCCACCGGTTGGCGCTCTGGGCCTCTTGCGTCTTGGCGGGATAGGTCGGCCCATCGATTCGCCAACCTATAACCCCGCCCCACAGATTGGTCGGCCACGTGTCGGTCGGGATCAATTCCGCGCTGTCGTAAGGCTGATGGAGCCGGAAGTAATCGGTGGCGACCTGCTTGACGTAATGGTGCACCAATTCGCGTCCGAAGACGTAGCACCCGAAAGCATAGCTATCCATATCACCGACCTGGTACGCCAGGCGCGCATAGGCCAGCGGCGGTCCGGCCTCATCACCCAACTCGGCGATCGCATATCGCCCCATCGACCGCCAGTCGCATTCCAGCGGCGTCACGAAGAACCGCTGCAGCATCGCCCAGTGATCGCGAATCGTCTGCCACTGGTCGGCGTAGTAGGCGATGTGCCAGATGGTGTCCAACAGATTCGACGAAAACTTGCCGCCCTCGCTCATCCCGTTGGACCGCTGAATCCCCGGACCTTCCAGCAGCAGCATGTCCTTGTACGGCTGATAGTGCGACGGGTCGAGAATCCAGTTCTCCAGGTATCCGCCGAGCGTCTGGATCATGTGCTCTCGGGTCGTCGGATCGGTGATGTAGGGCAGGGCCTTGGCATACCAGCGATCGTTCATCACCTGCCAGCAATACAGACCCGGCCCCCCATAATCCCTGTCAAGCTCGTGATCCCAGATCTGCTGCCAGTCGCCGGTCGTGAATTTCTCGGCCATACGCCGCTGCAGTCGCTCGAGCACGGGCTTTGCCGCCTGCCTGACCTGGGCGCCCGGTGTCGGTTGCTCCGTGAACTGAACGTACGGGAGGACCGGCAGGCGCAGTGTGTATTGCTCGACCCCTGCGACTCCCACCCACGGGCCGAACGCCGTCATCACATCCAGATCGCGCACCGGTCTGCTCACCGACATCGGAAACGGTTTCTCCGCGACCTGCTGCCCCGCCCACCACGCCAGCGCCAGCGTCGGCGGCAACGGCGCCATCTGAAGAGGCGCCGTTTTCCAGTCGTCCTCAATCATCACCCACTGAAATACCTCCTGGATGACCAGGTCATCTCCGTCCAGCGCAAAGGTCTCCCGACAGTGCACCGGATAGGCCCGAAGCACCCGCGCCAGCAATCGACAATGCTCGACGACCGACGCCGGCAACCCCGTCCCCCACGTGTCCGTGTGCAGACCGCGCGACGGCAAACCGTGATATCGAAGAAAGTCGGTCTCCTGGGTCAGCGGCATTTTCTCGTAGCCGTACAACGGAAGAACCACCACCAGCCCCGCCTCACCGGCGAATTGCAGCGACAGACCCGTCTTGTCCAGCGTCATCGCCGTCGGCCGATGTTGCAGCACGACCAGCACCGGCATATCCCAGAATTGCCAGTTGCTCGCGCCGTTGAACCAGCACAGCAGCCACGGCTCGGTCATCGCCGTCGGCAGCGCCTGGTCCGATCGGGCAATCACAATGCCCCGCGCCGTCGGCACAGCCACGTGCGTCGCAGTGCCCAGCCCCCATGCTTGCATGTTCGCGAACAGGCCGAGGCTGGATGCCGTGCTGTGAATGAGCGTTGCCGGCGAAAGCTGGGTCGTGAGCACGCCGAACTTCGCATCGAGCCACGGCGCGATGTCCACCGTGGGCGCGGAGGCCCCTTCCGTTCGCGCCGACGCCAGCGACTGGCCTTGCGCCGATTGTGCTAAGAGAGTAGCCACACCCAGCAACGCCAGCATTGCGAGCTTACCCCGCAAAGTCGACGTCCCGCTGGCTGATCCCATCCGCAATCCTTAACGCTGTACTACCGTCCCCCCAAAATCAGGATCCATGTTATCACAGATATCGCAATGGCGCAAAACACGGCCGCGGAGCCGTAGTCTTTGGCCCGCCCCGCCAGATCGTGGTGCTCGCCGCCCACGCGGTCGACCGCCGCCTCGATCGCCGAGTTCAAGAGCTCGATCACCATCACCAGTAGCCAGCTTCCGATCAATAGGGCACGCTCAATACCGTTCTGCCCCAGATACCATCCCAGCGGCGCCGCGACCAACAAAACCAGGATTTCTTCCCGAAAAGCCTGCTCATGGAGCAGAGCACCGCGCAAGCCGGCAAGTGAAATGCACGTAGCGCGCCATAGTCGGGGGAACGGATTGAGCCATTGCTTCGCCATAGGCGCGCTCTTCTACCACGCGTAGGCCTTCGGCGCCTCGCCGCCCGGGCCGGGCCAGATCTCATCGATCTGCGTGAGAGTGTCTGCGTCCAGTTCGATCTCGTGGACGTTCTCGACGCTGGTGAGCTGCGCCATCGTGCGCGGGCCAATGATCGGAGCCGTCACCACCGGGTTGTGCAGCATCCACGCCAGCGCCACCTGAGCGGGGCTGTGACCGAGTCGGTCACACAGCGATTCCCACCGCTCCAATTGCGGACGCAGCCGCTCGATACGCTTCTGAATCCCCGCCGATGTCCGCCGTCCTTCCTCATGTTTCTTGAGTACGCCGCCGAGTAGACCGAACGACAGCGGACTCCACGGGATGATGCCCAGGCCATAGTGCCGGCACGCGGGGACAACCTCCAGTTCGATCGTCCGTACGTCCAGGCTGTAGCGGCTCTGTTCACTGACCGGGCCGAGCAGGTGATTCGCCTTAGCCGTCTGACACGCCGTGGCGATATCCCAGCCCGCGAAGTTGCTCGACCCGACGTAGACCACCTTGCCCTGACGAATCAGCGTCTGGAACGCCTCCCAAATTTCCTCCCACGGACAGCTTCGATCGACGTGATGCATCTGATACAGATCGATGTGATCGGTCTGCAGGCGGCGCAGTGAATCCTCACAATTCTGGCGAATGCTATACGCAGACAGCCCCACGCCGTTGGGCCCACTGTGCATCCAGCTATAGACCTTGGTGGCCAAGACGACCTTGTCCCGCCGACTGCGATCGGCCGCGAACCATCGCCCGATCAGCGATTCGGTCAGCCCCGAAATCTGCGGCGTCTCCCACACGCGACCCTCCCAGCCGTAGCTGTTGGCCGTATCGAAGAAGTTAATGCCCATCTCCAGGGCCTTGTCCATGATGGCGCAACTATCCGCTTCGCCGGTCTCCGAGCCGAAGTTCATCGTCCCGAGACAGAGCCTGCTCACCTTCACGCCGCTGCGGCCGAGTTGTGTGTATTGCATTGTCTGTCGCTCCCTCGCGTCACCAGGCATAGGCCTTGGGCGCTTCGCCGCCGGGCCCAGGCCAGATCTCGTCCAGTTCCGTCAGCGCAACCTCGTCCAGCTTCACTTCCATGGCTCGAATCGCGCCCTCCAACTGCTCGAGCGTGCGTGGCCCGATGATCGGCGCGGTCACCACCGGATTGGCCAGCACCCACGCAAGCGCCACGTCGGCCGGCTCATGGCCGATGGTCTCGCACAGCGCCTCATAACGTTCGAGTTGGTCGCGATGTTTTTCCATGCCCGCCGCCACGATCCCTCCCGCCCGTCGACCGATGCGCTCCTTCTTGAGCACGCCCGCCAGCAGGCCAAACGCCAGCGGACTCCACGGAATCAACCCCAATCCGTAGTGCCGGCAGGCCGGAATGACTTCCAGCTCAATCGTTCGCACCGCGAGGCTGTACTTGCTCTGTTCACTCACGGGCCCCGCGAGCCCGCGCTGCTTCGCCGTCTGGCACGCGGTGGCGATATCCCATCCCGCGAAGTTGCTCGATCCCACGTACGTGATCTTCCCCTGCGAGCGCAACACCTCGAACGCTTCCCAGATTTCATCCCACGGCACATCGCGGTCGATGTGGTGCATCTGGTACAGGTCGATGTGATCGATCTGCATACGTCGCAGGCTGTCCTCGCACGCCCGCCGAGTGTGATAGGCCGACAAGCCCCGGTCGTTCGGCCCCTCGCCCATCGTGATGTACACTTTTGTCGCCAGGATCAGTTGATCGCGCTTGGCCGCATTCTTCTTGAGCCATCGCCCGATGATCTC
>Ga0214473_10010422_pt1 | contig 10929 bp, 8 predicted proteins | sample RVTome_7_FD_203509 | JGI IMG/M metagenome (GOLD analysis project Ga0214473, IMG submission 203509) | Soil microbial communities from uranium-contaminated site in the Upper Colorado River Basin, Wyoming, United States - RVT98D197 | ecosystem: Environmental > Terrestrial > Soil > Contaminated >... | reverse complement strand
GAATGTGTACTCCAGCCGATTGCCGCGCCTAAGCATTGTGATGCTCAATTTAGACAACGCGGATGTGCCATTCTTTCAGGAACAGTTGGTGCGACAAGCATTGATGCAAGGCATCAACAGACAATGGTTCATTGACCGTTATCTGGGCGGCCAAGCCTTCATTGCCGACGGCCCCATTTTGCCAGGGAGTTGGGCATACAACGAGAATTTGGCCAGCTTACCCTATGATGTGGAGGCAGCTGTTGCTTTGCTAAAACAAGCCGGCTACGTGATCCCGGCCGAAGGCGGAGTACGCAGCAAGGATAACGTCAGCCTGGAATTCGATTTGGTCCACCCGGACACTCCCTTGCATACCCAAATTGCACAAAGCATCCGAGACAATTTGGCCGAAATCGGCGTGCAGGTTAATTTGGTGGCCGTACCTTATGCGGAATTACTCAGTACTTATTTGGAGCCTCGCGAGTATGAGGCCGCATTGGTTGATCTGAATTTGTCGCACTCGCCTGACCCCGACCCCTACCCTTTCTGGCACCAGGCCGCGGCCACGGGTGGACAAAATTACTCCAAGTGGGATGACCGGCGTGCCAGCGAGTACCTGGAGCAAGCACGCGTGTCAGTCAGCCAGAGCCAGCGCGCCCGGCTCTACCGCAATTTCCAGACACACTTCGCCCGCGAATTGCCTTCTCTCCCGCTGTTCTTTCCCGTGTATAGCTATGCCGTCTCCGCGCAAGTGCGCGGCGTTTCTGTGGGGCCTATCTTTCAATCCAGCGACCGTTTCGCCACGATTAATCAATGGTTCCTGGTGGCGAGCAGCCAATTGCAGGAGCTTGAGCCAAGTCCGCGACCCGAAATCGTGGAACCGACAAATCCAACTCCCTAACAAAAAGCCCTGCCAACGGCTGGGCTTTTTTTTATCAGTCCGCCGTGGAATAGAGAGATCTGTATATGGTGAATAGTTCGTAGATACCGCGGATATGGTTGCGAGTTTCGGCGAAACGAATGACTTCGAGAAAGAGATCCGGATCTCCATCCGCCAGCCCGTACCAGGTTGAGGCCGAAGCAGGACCAGCATTGTAGGCTGCCAGCGCGGCGTACAGATCGCCATCATAGGCATTGCGCTGAATGGCCAGGTAATCAGCTCCCAAGCGAATACTCACCAGAGGTCGATAGAGGTCATCGGGAACAAAATCCGATGGCCAGCCGCTCAGCGTGGCTACTTCCTCGCCCGTAGCCAGGATAATCTGCATTAGGCCGCGCGCCCCGGCTGAGGAAGTAATAAAGCCTTCGAAAAGGCTTTCCTGGCGCATCACACTATAAATGAAGAGCGAGTCTAATCCTTCCGATTTGGCTTCAGCCTCGACAAGTTCGCGATAATAAGTGCCGAAACGCAAGCGATTGAAATAAACCGGTGCGTTCAAAGTGGCCGCATCGCTCAGGCCGGCCATGTTGAGCACCTCGCGAGCCGCAAAGATGCCTGATCGGTATAGCCCTAAATCAATTAGAACATTTGCCAAGCGATAAGAATTGGCGGGGTCGGCTGCCACCGCTGAACGCAGATCTTCAAATTCGGCGCGGGCCGATTCGTATTCGCCCAGCTTCCACAATTCGCTGCCGCGGATAAAACGCGGGTCGTTGAGCAATGGCCCCGGCCCGCTCAGATCAGTTTCGGCTGGCAGGCTAAAAGTGGAACGGATCCAATCCTCCGCTTCCAGGCGCTCGGTTTCCAAGTCAACGTCTGTGGAATAATTCTCTGGTGGCTCGAAGGGATCACGTCCATCCAAGAGATCACGGGCACGTTCGGAATAATATCCGGTGGGGTCCACAATAGTTACCTGCTCCCAGGTATTGCGCGCTTCAGCTTCGTCCCCTTGCACCTGCACCGACTTGGCGATCCAGAACAGGCTTTGAGATTCCTGTTGCAGGCCAACGGCAGCCTGATTGGCACGCTGGAAAAGGCTCTGGGCTCCTACGTAATCTTCCATGCGATAGAGAGTGATCCCGCCAAGGAACAGCGCGTCGAATGCGTATTCAGAAGCGGGATATTCGTTAGCCACCCTTGGCCAGATCTCCACTGCGCGAGAAAGCCGACCGCTAATTTCGGCGATACGACCGGCAGTAAAAAGAAATTCCGCAGCAATCTCCCGACTTGGAAAGGCGGCGACAAAGCTGAGTAAGGTATCAATGGCGCCTTCATAGTCATCTTGGTAGTACCACTGAGTGAAAGCCTTTTCTGAGTAAGCCTCCTCCCAATGAGCATCAAAACTGTGCTCGGCAATCATATGGTCAAATTCCTGGATAGCGCCGTCATAATCCGCAGTGGCCTGTAACGCCAAGGCGCGAAAATAATGGGCGTCATCGTTGTGGTCGTCCGGCGCCGATTGCAGGTATCGGTCGAAGGCGGCAATGGCGGCACTATACACTTCGGATGCGCCTGTTTCCAACGTCGTGGCGGCGTAATAATCCACCAATCCCCGTTGCAATTCGTCTACGCTAATCCCCGCATCGACCAGTTCAACCAAGGCAGCGTATGAGGAATACGACAGTGGGTAGTTGAACACTGCGTCCTCAAATTGTGTGTAAGCTTGCTCGCTATCGCCCAGAGCTAAATAGGCGCGACCCATCGATAAATCCATGTCCGCTTTCAGATAATCGTTAGCGGTTCTGTTGTATACTTCTTGATACATAAGAACCGCAGTCTGATACTCCCCTTTCACAAAATACGAGTTAGCAATTTTTATCTGCAAGTCTGACCCGTCGCCCGATTGCGGCGCCTGTAATGCGGCTTGATACGCGGCGATTGCCCCATCGTAGTCTCCTGCATCGGTCAAGAGATCCCCGCGCCAAGTTTGGACGTACGAGTCAATAAGACCCGGGCGTAGATCCAAGTAGTTTTGGTAGGCTTGTTCAGATTCTTGCGGGTTATTTTGGGCCTGATAGATCTGTGCCAAGGCAAAATAGGCATCGGCGCTTTGCTCGGACTCAGGAAAAAGGCCAAGCAAAGTATTAAGCGCCTCTCTTGCAGCCTGGAAATTTTCCATTTCTAAATAGCAACGCCCCATCCCTAAAAGGGCGGCCGCGCGCAGTTCGTCGTCCTGGCTCTCATTTAGAGTACGTTCGTATTCGCGTAAAGCCTCATCCCAATCGCCGTAAAAAAAAGCCAAGTCCCCCGCCTCGACGCGTGCCTCATTGGTCAAAGTAGCCACAGGTGTGGGCTCAAGCGTGGGGGGGGATGAAGCGGTGGGTAGGTTACGCGGCGTCGAAGTCGGCAGCGATGGGTCCAACACCCTTTGCAGATTACAAGCCAAACTAAGCACTACGAGGAGGGCTAGAGCTGCTTTCAAAGGATGAGATTTCATGAAGGTTGGACTATACCGTGCTGAAAAAGGGGTGTCAATGCGACCCTAAAGAGGGCGTATTTCCTGTAAACTTTTTGTCATGAAAAGCAACAAAGCAAAATACCGCATCGCCGATCTGGCTGCGGAAGAACGGCCGCGCGAACGCCTGAAACGGCAGGGACCTCAATCGTTGAACACGGCTGAATTATTAGCCATTTTGCTACGCACGGGAGTGCCAGGCGAGAATGCCGTTCAAATGGGCCAACGCTTGCTGCAAAGTTTTGGCGGCATCGCCGGCCTGCACCGGGCGGGCTTTGAAGAGGTGGAAGGCATGCACGGCATCGGCGAGGCAAAGGCAGCCACGCTAAAAGCAGCGATTGAATTAGGCCGACGCCTCAGCCTGCAAGAGCCGGGCGAACGCCCGGTGATCAGCAGCCCAGCAGACGCGGCCGGCCTGGTGCAATATGAAATGAGCGCGCTGGAACAGGAGCAGTTGCGGGCAATCTTGCTGGATACGCGCAATCAAGTAATGGAAATCGTCGAGCTCTATCGTGGTTCATTAAATGCTGCGCCCGTGCGCGTGGCCGAGGTCTTCAAAACCGCCATTCGGCGCAACGCAGCGGCTATTATCCTGGTACACAATCACCCCAGCGGCGATCCCACACCCAGCCCGGACGACCTGGCGCTGACCAAGGCCGTGCGCGAAGCCGGGCACTTGCTGGATCTTGAAGTGCTCGATCACCTCATCATCGGCCAAGGCCGCTATGTTTCAATGAAAGAAAAAAGACTGGGTTTTAGTTAAGCGCCAAACCAAAAGGTCGGCCCAGCTATCCTGTCGGCCGGACGCTAAAACCCTGAAATTCCCCCTTAGCCATGCCCCACTCCACCTGCACTTCCGTAACCTGAGAGCCTCTCGGGCCTTGTCGTAACGTTTTTAGCAAAGATTCTAGATCAGTTTGCCTGCCCTCGGCGATCAGTTCGACGCGGCCATCCGCAAGATTGCGCACCCAGCCGCTAATGGGTAAGGCAGCAACCTGCTGGCGCACAAAATAACGAAAGCCCACTCCCTGGACACGACCTTCCACCCAGGCATGCAGTTGGCTTCGCCCTTCAAGATCCATACTCAACTCCTATTTTGAGGCTCGGCTTTGGCGACGTACCAGGGCCCACAAAAAAATAGCCACAAGGGCGGATGTGAAAATGGTTGGCCAAGGCAAGGTCCGCAGCCAAGCCCCTGCGCCCGTAGCCGAATCAAAAGTGGCGGAGCGCCAATCGCTTTCCAAAACAAGCAAATCTTTTCCATAGGAAGCCGCCGAGGCAGTGAGACAATCTTCATTGTGAGCATAGGCATCTACCAAAATGCCAAAGCCGACCGAGTTATATTGCTCATACAGATAACGAACAAAGGAAGCCGATTGTGCGTAGGCAAGACGCGCGCTTATGCCATCTTGCGGAAAAGCTTTGCATAAAGATATAAATGGCAGCAAGGTGTCGGATGAGTTGGCTAATTGCAGCAGTTCTGTTTGCAAAGGATCGGAATAAAGCTCGGCATTTGAGGCAATGCCTTCGTTGAGCCAAACGGGCAAACGAGAATAGCCGTCGCCCCCCAACGCTTGATAGAGAAGAATATGAGCCAATTCGTGAGGCACCTGGCGTTGAATTTCCAGGCTTTGCTGCGCGCCTGGGGGCAGCGAGAGCAAGCTAATACCTAACTTCGGATCGGTGTGGCCGGCCAGCCAGGAATAACCCGCCAAGTGGGTGACCAGCTGTACATCCTCAGGACTATCATAAATCCGAAACGTGATCGGCAACGGATCGGGGAGAGGCAACAGAGCCTGGGCGCGGGTCACTCCCTGTTGCGCAGCGGCCAGGATGGTCTCTGCAAAGGCTTGGTCACCATTGTGCCAAAACAGAGTAAATGGCGGCTGATCCAAAGTTTGCCAGACATAGCGATTGTCTTCGTAATACAGGTTATAGTGCGGACTCTCGAAAATATCGCCATGGTCGGAGGCAAAACGAAACCAATATTCGACATTGCTAAAAGCCTTCGGAGAGTTATCGGCAGTCAGCTCAACCTGCACATCCAATCTGCGATCATCGCTTAATTCCCCTTCATAGACCCACGTATGGTCTTCTCCCTCCTCCTGGTAAAAAATAAAGCCTTCGATCATCGTCTCCGTACTCTGATATTGCGCAGTGAATTGCATCGAGTCGTTAAAGAGATATTCGGCTTTTTGGTCAGTAACCTCAATCGAGCCCTGAGCTTGAGCCCCCACTCCCAAAACAGCGCTCATTAACAAACAAAGGCAAAATGCTATAACTCGAATGGGCGACAGCATAAAAGGAAAAGCCAGCAATAGTCCTAAATTGTAAACGAGGACAAGGCGGAGACGCGATATCAGTCCGCGTCTAGGTCTTCATTGTTCCCGTTTTTATCCTCTTCAGGATGAGTTAGGTCTTCAAGATCGTCAGTAGCGAAATCCAGCAAGTTCAATTCCCCCAATTCCTCGGTAAAGGCTAGATTCTCCAACACATTCTCGATTAGATCGATCTCATCTTCATCATCGCTGCGCTCGAGCAAGCCTTCCAAGGCATCGGCTGCTTCGCGCCCGCCAATCTGAGACAGCGACCAGGCAGCCGCCAATCGGACTTCGCTATCGTCATCTTCTAAAAGTTCCAGCAACCCGGATAACGCTTCGCTAAGTTCGAGCTCACCGGCGGCGCGGGCGGCCTCGCGGCTGAGGTCGGGGTTGGTATCCTGCAAGTGTTCAATAACAATGGGCGCCCAACGGTCGTCTGCGGAACGGCCCATGGCAAAAAGCGCGCTAGCCACCCAGTCCGGCTCGCCGCCCTGGTAGGCGCCTTCAATCAGGTCGGCTACTTCCGGACGGCTGGCATAGCCTAAGGATTCCAAGGCGCGGCGTTGGACCAGTGGGTCAACGTCGGCATCTAAGACATCCAGCAGTTGCTCTTCAACTTCCTTTAGGGTGCCAGGGGGGATCTTGCCCAATTCGCCTAGATAGACAAAACGGCCCAAGGCCGCCGCGGCCTGAGCGCGGACACCTGTATTTTCATCTTTGTTCAGCAGATCGATAAAGACGGGAATCAAACCCTTCTGTTCGGATGGCCACAGCGAACGAATGGCGACAGTGCGAATTTCAGCTTCTTCATCGCTTAAAGCCTGCTGGTCAACGGCGTCAAAGTGCATCACCGTATTAGACTCGGCGAGTAACTCGAGATCTTCTAACAGCCCAAGGCGCCGCCGAGCCGAAAGTAATGGCCAAGCCTTGCGCAATTGGTCCAGTTCATTCCCTTCCAGGCCGGACAGTCGATACAAATAGCGAGCTGGGAACGGATTGGCCTCATCACGCAAAGCGCTGAGCAAATCTCCGAAAGAGAACTCGGTTTGCTCCGGAAGAGGGTCTTCGATCATGCTAGGGAATGACAATTGGATTGAGGAAATCCTGCAAGTTCACATAAACCATCAACAAGAGTAATAGGGCCAAGCCCACCAGATTGACCACGTTTTCATAGGCTTGCGGAATGCGCTTGCCAAACAGAAGTTCAGGCAAAGTAAAAAGGATGCGTCCCCCATCCAAGGCTGGAACGGGCAGCAGATTCAAAAGGCCAAGAGAAACTGATATACCGGCAAAAAATGAAAGCGAATTAATCCCAGCCGGCAGGTTGCTCGCGGGGGCCGAGTCGGCTTCACGCACCTCGGTATAAATATCGTACATGCCCTTATAGCCTACAAGGCGGCCTTCATCCCCATTCAATTCGCCGCGCAAAAGGCGGCCCGGCAAAGAAATTAGCGCTTTGCCTTGTTCATGGATAGCCTCCCCGCCGAACCACAGCGCCTGGGGGGCGTTGATGGGCAAACGCGGATGACCCATGGCGATACCGATCGCTCCGGATTCCGGTGGGGGATCGCGCGGCACTAGAATAACGGAAGCAATCTGACCATCGCGCTGATATGTAATTTCGATGCTCTGCCCCAGATGGGAATAAATCAATGCGCGCAACTCTTCGCTGCTGTTGATTTCCTCCTGCCCTACTCGCAGAACGATATCGCCAGCCTGCAAGCCAGCCACGCCAGCCGGGGAACCAGCATTTACCTCCATAATTTGAACTGTGCTCAGATCAGGGCGACCAAGTTGGAAAAAGATAAACGCATAAAGGAATAGAGCGGCAAGCAGATTCATGGCGGGCCCAGAGATCAGCACAAAGAGCCGCTTCCAGGGGTTGGCCGCCGCTAGTCCACCGGAGACCGTCGCATCGTTCTCGCCTGCCGGGCGTACAAACCCTCCCAGAGGAATCCAATTTAAGGTGAATTCCGTTTCGCCGAGGGTGAACAGGCGCAGCAGCCTGGGCGGAAAACCGATGCCAAATTCGCGCACTTGAATATGGCAAAGTTTGGCCGCCATTAAATGGCCAAGTTCGTGCACGATGATGAGCGCAGCTAAGGCAAAAATGAATTGGAACAAAGGAAGCAAGGTGGGCATGAAGTTCCTGTCAGCTTTTTAAACTAGCCGAGATTATATCCTCTTGATTTAACCAAACGAATTCGTAGCAGTGACGTTACCAGCAAATCGCACAGCTTAGTCCAGCAGCCGGGCCGGACCTCCCGGACTAGTACGCAGAACGCGCAAGACACCGGAGAGATCTGCCAATTTTGTCGCCACGGCAGCACTCGCCGCGTGCGGGCAAAGCACATGCACATTGGGGCCGGCGTCCAGCGTATAGCAAGCTGCAATGCCTTCCGCTCGCCATTCAGGCACCGCTTGCATCACGGCTAAGCTGGTCGGCTGCCAATAAACCAATGGGGGATGTGAAGTCATCATCACTGCATGCATCAGATGATTATCTAATTCCACAACCTCGGCAAGGGCGTCAAAGTCTTTGTGCAAAATAGCCTGGCGACACTTTTCGAGACGTCCTCCAGCCCCTGCCAAGCGGGCGGCTTGCAATGGGCTGCTGACCGCAAGCCGATGTCCCTCACTGGAACCAATGCCTTTGTGGCCTTCAGAGATCACGGCGATGCAATCGACCAAGTTCCAATGGTCAGTCGGTGCGAACGAAAAGGCATAGCTTTCTTCATCGGAATCGGCAGCACGCCATTCCACAAAGCCGCCTGGCACCGAGCGGCTAGCTGAGCCCGAGCCGCGCCGCGCCAATCGGGAAAGGGCGGGCTCATCCAGCGCAAGGCCGGCAGCTTGGCTGGCCGCCAACGCCAGGGCAGCAAAGGCCGAGGAGGAGGATGCGATGCCTGTTCCGCTGGGGAAGTTGTTTTCACTTTCGATGCGCGCAAATGTGGCGATCCCCGCCATTTTGCGCACAATATTCAGGAATAAAGTCACACGGGCTAATTGTTCCTCGGAGGCCGCTTTACCATTCAGGCGTAAATCATCATTCTGAAGTGAAGCATTGAACTCAACTTTTGTTTGAGTGTGCAATCCATCCAAATTCATGGATAAAGAGCTATTGGCGGGTAAGCGCAAGGCCTCGTCTCGATTGCCCCAATATTTAATGAAGGCAATGTTCGGGTGGGCGATCGCGGTTGCGTTACCTGCTAGCATGGTTGGCTTTTATACCAGTTTTCCGACAATCAAAAGCATTTGTTGAAGTTTAACTAAGTGCTAGGAATTATCCAGAACTTCTATTGTGGCCGCATACACGGCTTCAAATGAACGGTCAATCATTTTCATATCGGGAGGAGCTTGCCAATCTGCACCGGCTAATTTGTCCCCGACCACAAATGCGGAAGCCGCTTTTATATTGCGAAAAGCCGACACGGCAAAGAGAGCAGCGGATTCCATTTCAACGGTCAACACCCCTTCGGCTTGATACTGGGCAACTTCTATATCGGTTTCCCGAAATGTAGCGTCCGTCGTCCAGGAAGTACCGATCTGGGGAAACAGACCTTTCGATTTCACCGCATTTAAAAGGCTGGCAACAAGCTGCGGGTCGGCGAGAATGTATTTCGCGGGAAGTAAGTAATGGTGAGAAGTGCCCTCATCCCGAATGGCCTGATTGCAAATAACAACGTCGCCCGGTTTTAGATTGGGTTGCAGAGCACCGGTCATCGAAATGGAAATAATCCTTTTTGTGCCCCAGGCAATAAATTCCTCGGCCAACCCCGCAATTTGCGGAGAGCCAAGACCAAAATTGGTGAGAACACAGATCTTTTTGCGAGTCTTCTTAAGCAAATATAGGTCACCAATTAAACGACCCACGTTTTTATATGGGTGGCGCCGGCTCATGCGCTCCGGCAGGCTCCTCTGCAAGCAGAGGATTACGCCATCCGGGGCATCGCCCTTTGGCAGTAAACCGATTTTTTGGTGATAGGCCAAAAGGTGTTGTGGAGTCAGAATTGATTTTCCCTTATATTTTTCGGGGACATTTGGAAATGGCATGCGTTAGCTCATTGGCTTGCTAACTTGCACAGCTGGCAAGTTTCGAGATTGAACTCTAAGTTTGCGCCAAGCAATAACAAGTAAAGTGGCCTGAATGACCTCAGCAAACAGAACGCCCCACCCTACTGCAGCTACGCCCCAATGCGGCAAGCCCAAAACGATGATGCCAACCAAAACAATTGTACTGAGAGCGAGGGCAACCATTATTGGGCGCTCTCTAGACGCAGCAAGCAGCCTCAGGGAAAGATAATGAGAGAAGGTCATAGGAATAAGCACCCAGGCCAAGGTCTTTAATATTGCAGTTGCAGATTGAAATTCTGGACCATAGAGGAATACCAGCAGCGGGCCCGCAAAGAGAAAGAGCAGCAAAGCCAGCGCGCCCGCAAAGGTAAGCAACACATTCAAAGAAGAAGCAAATACTTTTTGAACGTGACGCGAACTCTCACCCACCCCTGTCCCAAGATTGGCCTGCGCCATGGCCGGAAAAAGGGCGCTCAAGAGAGCGATGTGCCCGATCTTGGATGCTTCCATCACTCGCAATGCCGCGGAAAAAGAACCGGTTACAGCCGCGCCTTCAAAAGTGGACAATAGATAAATCGCCATGCGTTGGTAAAGAGCACCCAGCAAACCCAGCAAGGCAATAGGTGCACTTAAGCGGATCAAACGAACAATCGTTTTGCGCGAAGTGTACCAGGCGCGGCGAAAGCCGGGAATCTGCGCAAAACATAAGAGCGCGGCGCAAATAGCACCGGCGCATTGTGCGGCAAGCAAAATTGCGGCTAAAACAACGATGGAGGTATTCGGATGAATAAAAATCCAAGCAAGCCCAAAAAGCAAAACCCCGTTGAGCCCGGTTAGCCATGTGAAGGAATCCATTCGTTCCACTCCACGTAAGGCCGAACTGAACACAGAATAAAAAGCCAGCGGAATTAAGGCCAAGCTATACAACTGCAAAGCCAGGACGGCCTCGGAAGATTGGTTGGGCAACTCAGGAGCCAACAGAAAAACGAGAAAAATAAAAGGAAGAGAAAACCCCAATTGAACAATGAGGGATGCGAGCAATAGCGAGAAATCGCGTTTAGCAGCCAGCTCGCGGATGATCAACATGTCTGTTCCAAATGTGGTGCTCAAGTTGCCTAAGAAAATCACGGAAGTAATAAAGGCATATTGGCCCAAGCCCA
>Ga0214473_10010421_pt1 | contig 10930 bp, 7 predicted proteins | sample RVTome_7_FD_203509 | JGI IMG/M metagenome (GOLD analysis project Ga0214473, IMG submission 203509) | Soil microbial communities from uranium-contaminated site in the Upper Colorado River Basin, Wyoming, United States - RVT98D197 | ecosystem: Environmental > Terrestrial > Soil > Contaminated >... | reverse complement strand
CCCCGGCATACTCTTCGGGCGTGAAGTTTCCGCCGCATCCCCACGACTCGTTCCCGACCCCCCAGTACTGTACCTTGAAAGGATCCTTTTCGCCGTCGACGCCCCTGACATCGGCCCAGGTGGTGCTCCCCGCGGGAGAATTGCAGTACTCGACCCACTGGTGGAAAGCCATGGCAGGGAGCGACCGGAGGTTCGCGGCGACGTAGGGGCGGGCGCCGACGAGGCGGCAGAGCCGGATGAAGTCGTTCGTCCCGAACTGATTGGGTTCGTACTGCGACGGGACGATTCCCAGTGATTTCCATTCTTTGGCGTCGAGCCACATGTTCGTCCGGCGGGGGCGTTGGCTGCGCACACCCACACCGTCTCGCCAGTCATAACTGTCCGCAAAGCACCCACCGGGCCACCGTATCACCCCCGGCGAAAGCGGCCGCATCGCATCGATGAGGGCCTTCCGGATTCCCCGGACATTGGGTATGGCGGAGTTCTCGCCGACCCAGACCCCGTCGTAGATGACGCCGCCAAGGTGCTCGATGAAGTGACCGTAAATTTCCGGCGCGATCGTCCCGACCGGTTCGTTGAGCAGGATCTCGATCCGCGCGTCGGCGCCGGGAGCGGACCGGAACCCACGGAAGAGCGGCATGGCGGCGGCCGATGCGGTGGCGATGGCACCTGCCCCGAGTGAGAGAAGTGAATTCAGAAACATGCGTCGTGCATTCTGCGGCATGGGAGTCATCATGGAACCGGCGTCAGCGGGAATGTTGGTCTGGAATGGAATGTGATTATCGTTTGCGGAATGCGGCCACCAGCCCTCCGCCGCGCGCAAGCCGGGCGCTGAAGAGCGTCCGCGACGTCACCGCGCGACGCGAGACCGTCACCTGTGTCGGTTGCGTGTCGGCGTCCGGCCCGTCCTCGTACACTTCCGCGTCAAAGTTCCCGGGCCCCAGGAAGCCGAGCGGGAACCGCACGCTCCTCTCGGATGAGTCGGTCATCGCCCCCAGGTACCAGTCGTTCCCGCTTTTCCGCGCGATGATGATGTGCTCGCCGATCGCACCGTCGATCACCCTGGTTGCATCCCAGGTCGTGGGGACATCCCTGATAAACGCCAGTCCCGTCTGGCCCCGGTAGGCGGAGGGATCATCGCACACCATCGTAAGCGGACTTTCATAGACGACGAACATGGCAAGCTGATGGCAGCGCGTGCCCATGACCGCCGGCCGGTCATAGTTCGGCGCAAACTCCGCGGTGGTCACATTGCGAAAGCCGCCGGGCGTGAAGTCCATCGGACCGGCCAGCATCCGCGTAAAGGGAAGCGTGACCGTGTGCCCGGGGGTGATAAGACTGATGACCTTGTTCTGCTCGTTTGCCATCACGCCTTCCTGCGTCAGCAGGTGCGGGTACGTCCGCTGGGTGCCGGTCGGCTTGTACGCGCCGTGATAGAATATCATGAGGCGGTGCGCCGCCGCTTTTTTCAGGGTCGCGTGATACCAGCGGACCATCTCCTGATCGTCGCGGTTCATGAAATCGACCTTGACCCCCGCGGCGCCCCATTGCACGTAGAGCGGGAAGGCCTGGTCCGCCTGGCGGTCCACATTATACCAGTGGGTCCAGAGGAAGATGCCCACGTTCCGCGCACGGGCGTGCGCGAACAGCTCGGGCAGCCGGAGCTCGGGAACAGGCACCGTGATGTCGTGCCGCTCCGGATGTTCGATGCAATCGTCCGTGTCCCCGTACCAGGGGGGCTCCAGTTCGAGGTACGCGAGGTTGTTCTCGGCAGCGAAGTCGATGTAGTATTTCTGGTTTTCGAAATTCAGCTTGCTGGGAACGCCCGGTTTGTCGGAATAGAAATTCGGCCACCAGGGAAATATGGCCTTGCCGGGACGGATCCAGGAGACGTCCTCGAGCGCGCAGGGAGCGCTCAGGTTCAGGATGATCGTCGATTCAATAAGGTCGCCGGGCCGCTTCCCGATCATGAGCACCCTCCAGGGGGAAGCGAAGGGCGTCTGCGCATGGACGCAGGCGCCGCTCCCGTCCGGAAAAGGAGGGAGGAGAACCTGAAGCGCGCTCCCCGGAAGTCCGCGCAGATACATGCCGGCATAGTCGGTCAGCTCCGCTTCGATGATCGCCATCGTGAGGCCGTCGCTCCGTTCGAGCGTGAGGGGGAGGTACACCAGCCCGGTATCGGGAATGGCGTCCAGCGACGTGGGCAGGTACTGCCCCTCGTACGAGGAACGGAAGGTGTTGATCTGGTACACCCATGCCTTCAGGTCGCGGGGGAATCGGAATTCCGTGTTTTCCCTCACGATGTCGAATTGCCGGAGGGAATCCTGCGCCGGAACGTGATACCGGAACGCGGCGCCGTCGTCGTACGCCCGGAACGTGAGCATCAGCATGCGGTGCGGACCCGCGGTCTCGCGCAGCGTCACTGCCAGCTCGCGGTAATGATCCCTGGCCGTCTTCGTTTTCCCGATGACGAGCGTGTAGGTCTCATCGTGCTCCACGCGCGCGGAATCCGTAATGCGGAAGCCCGCAACCAGGGGCCGGCCATGAAGGAGCGTCAGCCCGAGCGGCGACCAGTCGAGAACGACGGACCTGCCGTGCACCACCCGCCACTGGGGTGCCCCGCGGGCATCAAGCCTGAAATCGACGCCGACTGTTCCCCGCGGCGACCGGACGGAGACTGCCGGAGTGGAATGACACAATGCGGCAACAACGCAGAGGCAGAACAGGAGTGTTGCATGTTTCATGGGAGGAATCCTTTCGATGCGCCCGTATGGATGATACGAAATTTTCTCATTTCATTTAGTCGGCGGCAGGTCGTATATTCATTGGGTGGGGCGTCGGAGACCCGTCCCTCGCAGGAGTGGCTGCATGCAGAAAATACTGATCGTGGATGACGAACCGACCGTGAGGGCCTTCCTTGATGACTCCCTCCGGAGGGGAAAGTTCGAGGTTCTGCAGGCGCCGGACGGGGAGCGGGCCCTCGCCCTGGTGGCCTCGGAAAAACCCGACCTCCTTCTCCTCGATATCCGGATGCCGGGAATGGACGGACTTGAAGTGCTGCGGCGGTTGCGCGCGTTTCCCTCGACGAAGACCCTGCCGGTGGTATTCCTGACGGGCACGGTCCTGGAGGTGGAAGACCTGGTAGAAACACTCGAGCTCGATCCCTCTGATTTTGTCACGAAAAGCGCCTCCTCCCGCGAGCTGGTTGCACGCGTACGGTGGGTCCTTCGGAGGAACCTCCACTGAATATCGGAAAGTCCAACTTCGCCGGCGGGCGTTTGCTTCTTGCAGCCGCCCTGTTCGTTGCACCCGCCCCGATGAACGCCGGGGAGCCGGATCTGCTCGATCTGGCTGCTATGGCGTCCCCCCGCTCCCGCGCGTCCCATCAGGTGAGGTTCACGCGCGCCGGGCTCTGCGACAGTACCTTCGAGGTCGGAGCCCTCATGCTGCCGGTCGCCGGAGTGCGCATGGCGCCCGGAGGCACAATGCATGCGCGGATGAGGGCAGGCGACGGCAAGCCCCATTCCGTCCAGCTCGTGCTCACGCTAGCGACTTCGCCGTCGGAGTACGGCAGGCCCCAGCACTATACCGTTCAATTGAACGGTGTGGAGGTGATGCGGGCGGCGGAGCGGGACTCGGGCGGCGGGGTGACCCGTTCCGTCGTACTGGAATTGCCCGGCCTTCATAAAATCATCGATGTCGGAGTGGCGGCGGGAAGCGGGTCGGAAGCTCCGGTGACCGTCGTTTCAGTCCGGTGGTATGAAGCCGCCGCTGACCGGGCCATTCGCGATGCATTCAAGTCGTCGAAAATGGGTCTGGCGCTCCTCACGTCAAAAGGCTACGGCTATTTCCTCGACGCGTCGACAATGCACGAGATCGCAGCACTGCAACCGCAGAGTCCGTTCCTGGAGCCCGAGCTAGCGCTGGTCTACAACTTCTGCAGCCGTGACCGGTCGGCAAATGTAAGGGAAATCGACCGGCTTGCCGCGCTGGCGGTGGAGACGGGAATTCCCCTCCGGATTGCATTCCAGATTCACTGGGGGGGAGTGCCGGTGGGAGTCCCCGACAGCGCCGGGGTGAAATTCTCCGACCCACCCTATCAGATGGTGACCTACGATCCCGCCGATCAGACGGATGACCCCGGTCTCGCCGCCCTGCTGGGGGACCGTTACGACAGGCACTTCGGCCTCTCGGTCCCGAATATCTGGAGCGACACGCCGTGGCTCACGTTCAACAACCCCCGGCTCAACCGGTGGCGGAGAGGCCGGCTTAACGATGTCCTCGCGGCATGGCACGCCGCCCGTGAACGGCTGAGGGGTGGAGGAAAGGAGCGCCTCCTCCCGCCGCAGATCTCGACAGGCGAGGAAACGGTCTACTGGGCGAAGGGAGTGGACGACGGCAAGTACACAACGCTGAACGGGGGGATACCGCGCTCCAACCTGATGGCAGACTTCAATCCTACTGCCGTCGCCGATGCGCTGCGCGATGGCGTGGTGCTCGACCCGCGCGACGGGCTCGGGCGGCCGGAACGGTGGTGGCTCCACCAGAATCTCGCCCGATGGCAGCAGAAGCTTGTGAACTGGATGATGGATGCGTCGCCCCCCGACGCCGTGCGGATCAGGGGCGGGCGTCCGGAGTATTCGACGGACCTCGTGCGGAGAAACGTGTTCACCGAGCCGTATGCCCTGCCGCTCTATCCGATGCTCGATCTGACGTCCCTTCACCCCGGCCTGGAGGTCGGGTATGTGAGGGATGGCCGCAGTGGGGGAGAATACTGGTCCGGCGCGCAGATGCTTCACTGGCTTCAGAAGGAACGGGAACGCGGCCGCATCGCGCTGCCCAACATCGAGTGCACGGTCACCGATGACGCCCAGCTTGTCGCGTGCATGCGTGCCGCGTTTGCTTTCGGCGCACGGTTCTCGACCGTGTACAACTGGCACCCGCGCCCGCACGCCGCGGATCTGCTGAAGCGGTTTGCCGACAGCATCGATGTTCCTCCGCACACCGCCTGGCTGCCCGCCTTTCCCGGCGCGGCGCGGCCGGAAGCAGCGCCGGCAGATTCTTTCCGCTCCCTCGTCCGCCACTACACGGCACCGGACGTCGCATTCGGGATCAACTGCGTCGAGCTCTTCCCCCTCGCCGGCGCCGTCCTCCCCCCGCGCGTGCGCATTACGGTTCGAGACCTCGAACCGGGCGCACTCGCTGCGGTGGCTGTCACAGTCGCCGTTGCGCACCGCAGGCCGGACAGGGCAGGGACGATCCTCGCCCGCCTCCCGGCGTTCTTCCGGCAGATGCCCGGACGGCGGTATGAACTCGTCGTCGAAGGCGTGGGGAGGGCGTCGTCGGGATTCGCGGCGGCCGCGGACGGCCGCATCGCAGCGCGGCTCACGTCGGATATCCTGCGCGAGCGGTGGAGGAGCCTGCTGATCGAGGACTGGCAGGACGCCGATGACATCATTGGTTCATTGAAGCGGCGGCTCGCGGAATCGGCGCAGAGCCGGTTCGCCGTGCGCGCGCTGGCAGAAGCGGAGCGGCTCTTTGCCGCCGGCCGCGTACGGGAAGCATATCGCGCGGCCATCCGTGCGGAGCAGGTGGCAAACCCCGCCGCGTTCGACATCGAAGCGCCCGGAGGCGGGCTGGAACCGTATCCGGTGCAGGTATCGTGCCCGGACGGACGGGTCCGCGCGGTTGTGCGTTCATGTGATGAGAAATCGGCGGTCGTCGAGCTGAGCAGTACCGTACGCCAGACCGTCACCGTGCGCCTCGGCGCTCGTAAGACTTCGGTGACGCTGACGCCCGGCGACATGAAGGTATGTGCGCTTGGCGTGAGTCTGAAATGAGGGCCCTGCCCGGGTGTCGAATCACCGCAGGAGCATGAGCCTCTTCGTCTCCACGAATTGTCCTGCGACGAGCCGGTAAAAATAAACCCCGGAGGCGAGACTGGCACCATCAAACTCCACCTCGTGGGACCCGGCATCCTGCACTCCTTCCAGGAGCACTATCACACGCTGCCCCAGTATAGTGAACACGGTGATCCTGATTGTTGACTTCAGGGGCAGGTCGTAACGGATCCTCGTGCGCGGGTTGAACGGATTCGGAAAATTCTGGTAAAGCACGAAGCTCCGCGGAGGCTCTCTGAATGGCAGGACGCCGGTGACAACACTCCGGAAAAGCGTATCTGCAAGAAATCCTGCCTCGATGACTGAATTATGTTGCCGCGTTGCTCCTGCAAGCCCCTGAGCCAGGATTGACTTCACGTGCACCGCCCGGGTCGATGAGGCTGAAAAGCTGCCGTCGACTCCGAACCACGAAATCCGGTTGTTCTGAGCCGGACTCGCCCCGGGAGTCAGGACGAGTGCGATGCCGATGATTATCATAACCCCTGTTTTCATGGTTTCACCCGTTCTATTGTCGAGGGCCCGGGTTGGCCGGGGAACGCAGCTTGTCGGCTTTGAAATACCGCTGGATCTCGATTCCCTGCCGGGTGGCATCGTATTCCAGTCCCTGTTGCGGCGGGACGCCGTATTCATCCGGATGGATGTACGTACCCCTTTCTTTGGCCGTCTTCTCCTCTTCCGGGATGATCCGGTGTGCCCGTGCGAACGGATCCTGTCGTATGCCCGTTACCTGCCACGACACCTTCTGTCCGGGTCTCCCGCCGCCGATCCGGAAGGCATTGCCTGATATCTCCTGCGAAATGTACACAGGTGCGAAACCTCCGACGCAGGTGAGCTGGTATCGAAAGTCGCTGTTTAATGCCTCAAAATACCGCGGGAGTTGAACCGTGGCGCTCCCGGTCCCATCCAGGACAACAACCCCGTCATACATGTTCTTCATGTCGGGACTTTCGACAAAGCTGTGATAAAGATACCTGTTTTGGGGATCGAGCGGATGGTCGATCTTGAAGGCGCCGCTACCCTTGGTCAATTGTCCGGTGACTTCGACCCTTCCGAGAAAATACCCGGCCCGCCCCATGGTCCCGCTGTAGCCGATGAACGCGTCATCCGCTCCCGCGATGTGCGCATATGTTCCCGAGATATTCCCGGCGTCGATCGCGCTTCCGTGGACCGTCGCGGCGACAAGTGCGTGTCCTGCTCTGACGACAGTCGAAATCCCGACCGTGGTGTGCGAATGATTATAATCGTCTTCATTGCAAACGGACATGACAGTCCGGCCCGTGAAATCGCCTATCAGTGAGATCGGCAGGGCAATCTTCTCCCCGGTGACCAGTGTGTCCGCCAGCTTTGACCGCGTGACAGCACCGTCCTGCAGTTTTACGGTCGCAATGCTGCCGTCACCAACCGTTCCCGAAATACGGGCGCTATCCGCGATGCTGGTGTGCGGACCGCTCCGGGCGAACGATGCCGTGTCCGCGAGCGGGGCAACGAAGTCCGCTGCAAGATCGCTCCGACGGATCGTCTCGTCGACAATCTTGGCGCTGGTGATGCAGTTGTCGGCAACGGTTCCGGTGATGCGAGCACTGTCGACCGCAGCCGCAGGGGGTGCAGTAAGAGCGTAGCGCGCCGTGTCTGCCATCGCAGCGTTCAGACTGTATGCCGATGCAGTCATGGGGATCCGGGGTGACATTTCCTCGTCATCCGCGACGGCGACGCCCAGCCAGTACTGCCGGTCAAACGTGAGCCCGGGCCCGATTGCAACCTGGTTTCCGAGGGTGGTAGTGAACAGGCCGCGCTTCACAGGCAGCGCTTTCTGTTCTTCCCAGATCGGCGAACCACCTGTCGCCGATTCGTAAAACCGAAATGTGAAGGTGCATGTCCCGTCCGGCTTCGGATTGCCGAGGGTATCGGTGAGTATGCCCTGGTACGATATCCCTCTCGGGATCTGGGCGATCCCCGGGACGGCGAGCGTCATCGCCAGGGCAGCGATCGATAGAAGTCTGCGTCGCATGCTATCCTCCGCTGGGGTGAGTGATGGACAGTCATTGGAGGGTTCGGGGGAGAGGTGCGGGCGCTCGGGGGGGGAGTACGGTCACTCTCGCGCCCTCAGGTCTGCCGCGTGAACCGCGGCAACGGGCTGAGAACGGATTTTCGATGGTCGCAGGTAATGTACACTCTCCCGGAAGTATTGTCAATGTGGAAAAAATGGACAGTCTCGATTGTCCGTTCGAAATCACGCTTTCGCATGTGGGATGCCCGGTTCTGAGGGGCAATCTTGATTGAGTGAACACTTTTTCGTATCACTAAGGAGAGCATCACTCGAAAACGCGGTAGCCGGGGGAGCCCCCCGTCCACGCCCTGAGAGAAGGAGTCTTCCAGCATGGGGAAACGTCTGACCGAAATGCAGCAGAAGTCCTATCACGAGAATGGCTATATGATCGGACTTCCCCCGGTCTTTTCACCCGCGGAGGTCAATGATCTGAACGCCGGCCTGGATGAACTGATGAAGCTTCTCCGCCCCGGTGAGGATGCCAAGGAGATCCGCGAATGGCACGAGAGCAGCCGCTTTCTCTATGACATCTGCACGAACCCGACAATACTCGATTATGTCGAAGATATCCTCGGTCCCGATTTCTACCTCTGGGGCTCGAATTTCTTCATCAAGCCCCCGCGAAGCAGCACGACGGTCGGGTGGCACCAGGATACCTACTACTGGCCCCTTGAACCGAAGATCTCCGCCACGGTCTGGATTGCGTTCGAGGACGTGGATGAAGCGAATGCGGCGATGCAGGTCATTCCCGGTTCCCACAAGGCGGGTCTCATCAAGCACTCCCGGTCGTCGGCAACGGACTCCGTCCTGACGCTCGAATGCGAGCGTGGGCAGTTCCGCGAGGATGCCGCGGTCTCCCTGACTCTCAAGGCGGGCCAGGTGTCGATCCACGACGACAAGATCGTCCATGGCTCCCCCGCAAATCACTCCGATCGCCGCCGGGCAGGCCTGACCGTCCGTTACTCAAGCACGATTGTGAAATGCGACCTCTCCGTCAACCCTCACTTCACGACGTATCTCTGCCGCGGCGTTGACCGTTACAGGCACAACCCCGTGGGTAAGGTTCCGACGCAGCGGTATGGCAGGCTCGACCGGAAGCACGTCAGCGTTGAAGAAGCGGGAGCAGAAGCGGAAAGGAAACTCGGCCTGCTCCGTTGACCTCCATGGAATCCACATATCGTGCAGCAACGCCGCACACGACGCCAGGGAATCCTGGCGCCGGCGTTCAAAGAGGACAACTCCGATTCGTCGTCATAGGCCTCGGCGGCTACGGCCTCGTTCATATCGACGCGGTCAAGTGGCTGGAATCGAAGGGCCTGGGCGTGCTGAGCGGCGTCGTGGCGCTCCCCGTCGACCGCGCCCAGAAGCCGGGCCTGGTAGAATCGCTCCGCGAACGCAACGTCGCGCTCTATGAGAATGTGGATCATTTCTTCACCGCGGGGCTGGAGACTGCCGACGTGCTGACGGTGCCGGTCGGCATCAGCATGCACGTGCCCATAAGCATCAGGGCGCTGCGCGCGGGCCTCCACGTCTATTGCGAGAAGCCGGTCGCGGCGACCGTCCCGGAGGTCGATCGGCTGATGGCCGCCGGGTCTGAATCGGGCCGCCTGGTCGCAATCGGCTTCCAGCACATCACCTCCAATTCCATGCAGCAGCTGAAAGCCCGCATCTGCGACGGGCGGCTGGGCAGGGCGGTCAGCATCCTCCTGATGTGCGGTTGGCCGCGCAGCGTGCAGTATTACACGCGGAACGAATGGGCCGGCCGGCTCCGGCTGGGGAACGACTGGATTCTCGACAGCCCCGCGAACAATGCCCATGCGCATTACCTCCTGAACACGCTCTACCTCTCATCGACGGGACGCGACACGACGGGCACCCCCGTCGCGCTGCAGGCGGAACTCTACCGGGCGAACCCGATCGAGTCCGCCGACACCGTGCAGGTGCGGTTGAAGACCGAACAGGGAACCCTGGTGTTTGTCACGCTCTCGCACGCAAACGAAAAACCGACGGGCCCGTTCATGGAGATCGAATGTGAGAACGGCCGCGCCACCTGGCGTTCGGACGAAGGGAAAACGGTCGTCACGTACCGGGATGGCGCACGGGAGGAATTCGACAATTGTACGCACGACAAGTGGCGCTTCGACGGATTCAGTGACCTCGTCGAGGCGATCCGGGATCACAGGCCGCCGCGCTGCACTCCTGCCATCGCCCGCCCGCAGACCGTCGCCATTCACGCAATGCACGCTCTCTCCCCGCCGATCGTCCCGATCCCCGAAGAACACATCACCGAGACCGAAGACTGGGAGATGTTCCCGCCCGATACGAAAGGGAGATTCCGGCGTGTCAGGGGAATGGACGAGCATCTGAAGGCGGCGCTGGACGAAGGAAAATTCTTCAGCGAGCTCGGCGTCCCCTGGGCGACGAGCGTCCGGTCCGTCATGCGCCCGGTCCCCCCGGTGCCGCGTGAGCTCAGCGTGAATCAGTGATCCCCTTCCCCTCCATAGTACCTGTTCCCACGACCCAGAACCGCCCATGGCTGATGCTGCATTCAGATCTTTCAGGGAGATGACCCCCGACGATTACCGGTCGGTGGGGTTCGCCTCGGGACTCGAAATTCACCAGCAACTCCTCACCCGCAAAAAGCTGTTCTGCAGGTGCCCCGCGGGCATGTACGCGGAGCACTACCACGCGGAGATCCTCCGCCACATGCGTCCGACGCTCTCCGAACTGGGCGAATACGACGGCACCGCGCTGATGGAGTTCAAAACGAAAAAGGAGATCATCTACCGGATTCACCGCGATACCGTGTGCACCTATGAAATGGACGATACCCCGCCGTTTCAGATAAACGAAGACGCGCTCGATATCGCACTCGGCATCGGCGTGATGTACGGGTGTTCGATCGTCGACGAACTGCACATCGCCCGGAAGCAGTATCTGGACGGAAGCATTCCGACGGGGTTCCAGCGCACCGCCATCTTCG
>Ga0214473_10010420_pt1 | contig 10930 bp, 6 predicted proteins | sample RVTome_7_FD_203509 | JGI IMG/M metagenome (GOLD analysis project Ga0214473, IMG submission 203509) | Soil microbial communities from uranium-contaminated site in the Upper Colorado River Basin, Wyoming, United States - RVT98D197 | ecosystem: Environmental > Terrestrial > Soil > Contaminated >... | reverse complement strand
CGCGCGAGGCGCGCAGCTGGCGCAGCAGCGAGGCGTGACGGTGCCACTGCTCGCGGAGCGCCAGGGCGTCCTTGCCGTCGGGACGCGCTACGAGCTGCTCGCGCAGGCGCTCGAGCTCCTGGACGAGCGGTGCCTCCGCCGGGGAGCCGGGCTCGAGAAGCTTCGCGAGGAGCCCCGACACGCGGGCCAGGAGCGCGAGCTCCTCGTCGACGATCCGGTGGGTCACCCGCGTTCGCCCGCCGGCACGAGACCTCCCCGCGCCCGACCACGGTGCTTGCGCCCGGCGGAAGACGCGAATCGCGAAGGGTACCGACGGCGGGCGCGGGCGACCAGCCGCGCGGCGAGCCGCAGGCAGACCTCAGGCTCCGGGTCAGGGCCCTCGCTCGATGCCGCGGGGCAGCTCGCGAGCCAGCGTCGTCGGATCCGCCCGCTCCACGCGCAGGTCGGGGCGCAGCACGAAGTAGTCGCCGTCCGGTCGCACCGCGTTGCGCCCTGGCCGGCGCGACAGGTCGAGGAAGCGCAGCACCCTTCGGGTGCGCGGGTCGACGGCGTTCAGCACCCCACCGCCATAGGCGAGCGAACGCATGCGCTCCCCGTCGGCAGCATCCGCAAGACCCGGAGCACCGAAGAGGAGGATGATCTGCGCCGCGTCCGAGAGCGCGGGACGCGCGGAGTCGATCGCCAGGGCGAGCCTTTGCGGCTGGGCGCCGAGCGGCGAGCGCCCGCGCAGGGCGAGCGCCGACCAGGGTACCGCCGCGAGCAGACCAACGGCGAGCAGCCCCTGGAACGCGTCCAGACGCCGCGCCGGGAGCGAGCGACGCGCGGCCTCGAGGAGCGCGCCGAAGGCGAGGCACGCGGGCGCCTCGAGGTTCATCGCCCAGCGCGGCTGCGGGAACGGGAGCAGTGCGAAGGGGAGCGTCACCAGGACCACCCAGGCGACGCAGGCGCCGACGACGCGCGCGACCCACCCCGCCGCACCGGGAAACCGCGCCTGCCCGGCCGCCACCGCGCCGAGGGCGGCCATCGCCACCCCCGCGGCCGCTGCCGCGGCGGCGCTAGCGCCGAAGAGATCGAGCCAGAGCGCGAGCGCGTTCGGCAGCACGTGCGCTCCGAGCGCCGGCCGGTAGAGCTCGGAAGGCGGGTCGGGTGCGAGGATCCCGAAGCGGATCCCCGCGTAGGCGGCGGTCGCGAGCGCGTGTGGAGCGAGACCGCGCGCGAGCCGGGAGAGGTCGCGCGCGCCCGCGCCCGCCGCGAGGCTCGCGAGCGCGAGCGCGGCCGGAAGCGTCACGGCGATTTCGTTGCACAGCAGGGCCAGCACAAGCGCGAGCCACGAGGCAGCGTGTGCCCCGGCCCCGCCGTTCTGCCACCACGCGAGGAAGCGCTCGACGGCGAGCAGGCCGAAGGCGACCGCTCCCACGTACATGAAGACCGATCCCCAGTAGATCTCGAGCAGCGACGGAGGCCGGGTCACGGCGAGGACGGCCGTCGCGAGCGCGACCGACGCGTCGAAACCGAAGCGGCGCGCGATGCGGAACACGAGCACTCCGGTCGCGAAGTGGAGGACCACGGAGGTCGTGAAGAAGCCGAAGGCGTCGAGTCCGAAGAGACGGAAGCCGACCCAGAAGAAGGTCTCCATCCCGAGCGGCCGATAGAAGGGCCAGAAGCGCTCCCCCAGCGGGAGATAGACCGCGGCCCAGCTCCAGGTCTCGGGCTGCTGCACGAACGCGAGGAAGGCGAAGTCGTCGCGCGTGAACCACTCGCGCGACGCGATCCACAGCGAGAGGCCGAGCGCGCCGAGCGCGGCGCCGGACGCGGCCCCGAGGAGGATCCGCTCGGACCCGCGTCGCGCCATCAGGGATCGAGATCGAGCCACAGCACGGCTTCGCTCCCCTCGGACGCGTTGCTGCGGCCGACGGCGACGCGCCCGTCGGCCGAGACGCCGAAGGCCTCGCTCGAGAAGCCGCCTCCCGGCAGGTCGCCGAGGCCAACGAGCGCTCCGCCCTTCCAGAGGAAGGCCTCGAAGCCCGCGTCGGACCAGCCCTGGCCGACGACCGTGAGCCCATCCGCGGAGACGCCGGAGGCGAGGCCATTCACGGCCCCACCCGGGAGGTCGCCGAGGCTCGTCATCACGCCGCGCTCCCAGCGAAAGGCCTCGAAGCCCCGCGCCGAGTGGCTCTGGCCGACGACGACCGATCCGTCGGCCGAGACGGCGAAGGCCTTGCTGTAGAACTCTCCGCCCGGCAGATCGCCGAGCCCGACCAGCGCGCCGCCCTCGAAGCGGAAGGCCTCGGGTCCCGCCGCGCTCGTCCCGAAGCCGACGACGACGGAGCCGTCCGCCGAGACCGCGGTGGCCGTGCTCGCGAACGCTCCGCCCGGCAGATCGCCGAGCCCGAGCATCGCCCCGCCCTCCCAGCGGAACGCCTCGCTGCCCTGGGCCGACTCCGCGCGCCCGACCACGACCGATCCATCGGCCGACACGCCGTAGGCGGCGCTGCGAAAGGCCCCGCCCGGCAGGTCGCCGAGGCCCACGGGCTCACTCCCGGTCCAGCGGCTTGCCTCGGGACCCGCGGCGGACTCGCTCATGCCGACGATCGAGGCTCCGTCGGCGGAGACCGCCGACCCCTCGCTGTAGAAGTCTCCGCCCGGAAGGTCTCCGAGCCCCTGCAGGCGTCCGGTCTCCCGGCGGAAGGCCTCGGGTCCTGCTGCGGACTCGCCCCGCCCCACCGCCACCCGCCCGTCCGCGGAGACCGCAAAGGCCTCGCTCGTGCGTCCCCCTCCCGGAAGGTCGCCGAGCGCCAGCATCCGCGGCTGCGCGCCCGCTCCGCTCGCGAACGCGCATCCCGCGGCGACGAGCGCTGCTCGAAGCCAGGTCCTCCGAACCGACACTAGCGACTGTCCTCCATCCCGCGCGGCAGCTCGCGCCGCAGCAGCGCGGCGTCGGCGGGTGCTACGCCGAGATCGTCGCGCAGGGCGAGGTAGCGCGTCCCCGGCCGGATCGCGGCCCGCGGCGGGCGCTGCGCCAGGTCGTGGAAGCGCAGGGACATCTGGCTCTCCGGATGCGCCGCGGGCAGGACCGCCCCATTATAGGCGAGGTAGCGCAGCTCCTGCGCGCGCTTTGCATCCGCGAGGCCCGGTGCGCCGTAGAGCACGGTCACGCGGGTGTCGTCGCGCAGATCCGGCAACGCTTCGACCACCTCGAGCAGCCGAAGCAGGGGCCATGCCACGGGCTGCGCGAGCCGCGAGGCGAGCGTGCCGTAGGGAATCGCGGCGATCACGAGCGCGGCGAGCCCGAGCTCCGCCGCGCGCGGGCGCCGCGAGGCGGCCCGTCGGAAACCCGCATCGAGCCACACGCCCACGAGCAGGCTCGCCGGAGGCTCGAGCAGCATCGCGTAGCGGAGCTGCGGAAACGGGAGCATCGCGAACGGCGCACCGGCGAGCGCGAGCCACCCGATGCACACCCCGGTCGTGCGCAGCGCGCGCATGCCGTCGCTGCCGAAGCGCCCGGCGCGGTGGAGCCAGAGCCCGATGGCGAGAGCGCCGAGCCCCGCCACCGCGAGACCTCCCGGCCCCCCGAAGACCGCATTGATCTCGACCCAGGCGTTCCGCGCCACGTGGATCCCGAAGGTCGGCGTGTGGATCTCGCGCAGCTCGGACGGCGCCAGCAGAACGAAGCGGAACACGAGGTAGGCGCCGACCAGCACGAGCTGGGGCAGCGCGCGGCGCGCCGCCCGCAGGGTCGCGGGCACCACCGGCTCTCGAGGCAGCGCTGCGACGGTCCCGAGGACGAGGAGCAGCGGGATCGTGGCGTTCACCTCGTTGCACAGCAGCGCGAGCAGGAGTGCTGCACAGGAGCCGGCGCGCGCGAGCGGGCTCCCGCCGCGCAGGTCGCGCTGGAAGAGCGCGAGCGCGGCGAGAGCGAAGAAGCGCGACGCGACGTAGTGGAAGACCGAGCCGTAGTAGATCTCGCTGAGCGTAGGCGGCCGCGACACCGACAGGAGCGCTGCGGCCAGCGCACTCGGAGCGGCGAAGCCCCACTGTCGCGCGATCCGATGCACGAGCACACCCGATCCGAAATGCACGGCCAGCGAGACGGCGAAGAACCCCGCGGCGTGGAGGCCGAAGACGCGGAACCCGGCCCAGAAGTAGGTCTCCATCCCGAGCGGGCGATAGAAGGGCCAGAATCGCTGCTCGAGCGGCAGGAAGACGTCGGACCAGAGCCAGGGATCGGTGCGCTGGACGTGCACCAGGAACGCGAAGTCGTCGCGCGAGAACCACTCGAGCGAGGCGATCCATGCGCACGGGATCACCACCAGCAACGCGGCGAGGATCCAGATCCAGCGGAGCAAGACCGGCATCCTACGTCACACCCCCAGGCCTATCGCCGCCGGCCGGACCGGCTCACTCGAGGTAGCCGAGCTCGGACAGATCGCGCCGGATCCGATCGTCGATCTCGGGTGCCGGCGCCTCCGGCGAAGCACCCGCGCGCAGGCTCGCGAGCTCCTCGCCGAGCGCGCGCAGGCGCTCCGGGTGCGCAGCGGCGAGATCATCTTTCTCGCCTGGGTCGTGCTCGAGGTCGAAGAGCCGGGAGGCACCGCCGTCCACCTCGACGAGCTTCCACGGCCAGCGGACGAGCGCGCGCCGCTCGGGGCCGTACAGGGTTCCCTCCGCCACGATCGGCCGCTCGGGGAGCGCCTCTCGCCTCGCGAGCAGCGGCCACAGCGAGACGCCGTCGAGCCCGGGGAGCGGCGGAAGCGCGAGGGCCTCGAGGAGGGTTGGCAGCAGGTCGACCAGCGATACCGGCGCGTCGATGCGTCCCGGCTCGACGCCCGGGCCCCAGACCGCGAGCGGCACGTGCAACAGCTCCTGATGGAGCGAGTGGCCGTGCTCGAAGCCGCCGTGGTCGAAGAGCTCCTCGCCGTGATCCGCGGTGAGGACGACGAGCGTCTCGTCGGCGAGCCCTCGCTCCTCGAGACCCTCGAAGAAGCGCTCGAGCTGTCGGTCCACGAAGAGAACCTCCTCGTCGTACGCGCCGGCGACGAAGCGGCGGTCCTCCGGGTCGGCCGGCGCCCAGGTCGCGTTGGCGGCTCCGAAGCCGCCCACCGGGAGCGCGAGCGGCCCGCGGTAGCCCGAGGTGAAGGTGCCGCGCACGGAGGGGTGCGGGTCGTAGGTCAGGTGGGGGTCGAAGCAGTGCAGCACGAGCAGGAAGCGGCGGCGGGGATCGCGCTCGTCGAGCCAGCGAAGCCCCGCCCAGGCGATCTGGCTCGCGCGCGGCTGGTGCAGCAGGTTGCCATACACGTAGCGGTAGGCCCCGAACCCGCGCGCGAGGCCGAAGCCCGGGTGCAGGAAGGGGTTGTTCACGATCGCGGCGGTCTCGAAGCCCCGCTCCGCGAGGATCTCGGCGAGGACGCGCACGCGCCCGGAGAGCGCCGTGAAGCGGCGGTCCTCGGACCCCGGCTCGCGCCCGACTCCGTGATCGGCCGGCCACAGGCCCGTGTAGAGCGATGCGAAGCTCGGGAGGGTCCACGACGAGGGGGCGAAGGCGCGCTCGAAGAGCGCGCCGCGCGGCGCGCGCGCGTCGAACGCGGACGAGGTGGCCTCGGCATGCCCGTAGGCGCCGAGGTGATCGGCGCGCAGCGTATCGACGACGATCAGCACGACCGAGCGCGCCGGCTCGGGCTCGCCCCGGCAGGCGGCCGCCGCGAGTACGAGCGCGCAGGCTGCCGCCGCGATGCGCCGGGACGCCGCCGCTTGCGAGCGGGTGCGACCCACCGGAGCCGTCAGATGTGCAGCGGCCGACCGAACGCCGCGAGGACCGCCTCGTGGAGCGACTCGGAGAGCGTCGGGTGGGGAAAGATCGCGCGGAGCAGCTCCGCCTCGGTGCTCTCCAGGGTGCGCGCCACGGCGAAGCCGTGGACCAGCTCGGTCACCTCCGGGCCCACGAGGTGCGCGCCGAGGAGCTCGCCCGTGCGCGCGTCGAAGATCGTCTTCACGAAGCCCTCCGAGTCCCCGGACGCGATCGCCTTGCCGTTCGCGACGAAGGGGAAGCGGCCGACGCGGAGCTCCCGGCCCTGTTCGATCGCCTGCTGCTCGGTGAGCCCGACGCTCGCCACCTGCGGGCGCGAGTAGGTGCACGCCGGGACGAGCGTGGGATCGAGCGGGTGGACGCCCTCGACGCCCGCGATGCGCTCCACGCAGAGCACGCCCTCGTGGCTCGCCTTGTGGGCCAGCCACGGCGGCCCCACCAGGTCCCCGATCGCGTAGAGTCCCGGCTCGTCGGTGGCGAGCCAGCGGTCGACGACCACGTGTCCCTTCTCGACACGCACGGCCGTGCCCTCGAGGCCCAGGTCCTCGACGTTGCCGGTGATGCCGACCGCGAGGATCGCGCGGTCGAACGCGCGCTCCACGGGCTTGCCGTCGCCGAGGTCGAGCGTGGCGGTCACGCGATCTCCGTCGCGGCGGAGCGCGTGGACGCTGGCCTCGGTGTGGATCTCGATTCCGCGCCGCTCGAAGGCCTTGCGCGCCGCGAGCGAGACGTCCGCGTCCTCCACCGGAAGGATCCTCGGCAGGATCTCGACCACGGTGACCTCGGATCCCATGTCGCGGTAGAAGCTCGCGAACTCGATCCCGATCGCACCCGACCCCACCACGAGGAGCGAGCCGGGGATCTTGGCCGGGACCATCGCCTCCTTGTAGGTCCAGACGACCTCGCCGTCCGGCTCGAGCCCCGGGAGCATGCGGGGCCGCGCCCCGGTCGCGAGGATCACCTGCGAGGCCTCGAGCACCTCGCTCGCGCCGTCGCGCGTCACCTCGACGCGACCGCGTCCGGCGATCCGACCGTGGCCGAGCACGACGCTCACCTCGTTCTTGCGCAGCAGCTGCTTCACGCCCCCGGCGAGGCGGCGCGCCACGGCCCGCGAGCGTTCGACCACCTTCTTCGTGTCGAAGCCCACCTCGCGCGCGTGGAGGCCGAAGTCGTCGAGGTGGTGCAGCAGGTGATGGATCTCGGCCGTGCGCAGCAGCGCCTTGGTCGGGATGCAGCCCCAGTTGAGGCAGATCCCGCCGAGGTGCTCGCGCTCGACCACCGCAGCCCGCAGGCCGAGCTGCGCGGCCCGAATCGCGGCCACGTAGCCCCCGGGCCCCGCGCCCACCACGACGAGATCGAAGCGTCGTTCCCCCATGGCCCGTATCCTATCGCAGGCCTGTCGCGCCATCGGCTCCGACCGCGCCGGAGCCCGGTGCGTCGCGCCCGAGGCACAGCGGCGGCCCGGCGAGCGCGGCGCCGGATCGCAGCTGGGATTCCTCGACCACGAGCCACGCCCGCTCGTGCTCGCACGCGAGCTCCCAGGCGGGCGCCGGACGGACCGAAGGCGGCGCGCCGTGGTTCGAGTAGGGAAGCCGCAGCCGGTAGCGTCCCGCGGCGTCGGCCCGTGCGCTCGTGCGGAACACGAGCTCACGGCCCCGATTCGTCCGGAGCCCGAGTCGCGCCTCCACGCTCGCGTGCGGCGGAGCCAGGCCCTCGACCCGAGCGCCGGCCACGTGCTCGAAGACCTTGTAGAAGGCCGGTGCGTCGGGGGCGACGGCCAGCTGGAGGGTCGACTCGTACACGAGCCGATGGCGCTCGAGCGCCGGCCGGCGGAGGCTCGCAGGCGACCCCTCCCCCGCCTCGCTGGCACTCCCGTCGAAGTAGTAGAGCGAGGCGAACATCGAGCGCTCCCCCGGCGCCGGGCCGAGGAAGGGCGGCTCGCGTTGGGCGACGACGTAGCGCACGCCGAGCGCGTCGAGGATCTGCGACGCGGCGGGCTCCTCGCTCGCGAAATAGGCCCGCGCCCGCTCGAAGCCGGTCTCCCCCAGGTCGTCCCCGAAGTTGTCGACCACGGTGGGACGGCGCGCGACGTACTGGAGGATGTGCCCGATCTCCCAGGGCCCGAGCACGCCGTACCCGGGCCGACGCGCCGGATCGAGCCAGCCCGCCGTCGCGGGGGTGCGGCGGCTCATCCAGATCGCGAGCTCGAGCATCGCGCGCCGGCGCACGAGGCGCGGCGCCACGTGGACGGGCCCCCGGGCGGAAGCGTCGAAGAGCGCCGCCACCGGGAGGCGGTAGCTCCCGGCGACGGGGACCAGGCAGGCGAGCACCGCCGCCGCGAGCGCGGCGTGCGCGGCCCGCCGCGCTGTGCCTCGGCCCGGGAGCGCGCGCGAGATCCGCCCGCGCAGCGCGCACACGCTCCAGGCGAAGAGCAGCGCGAGGCAGACCGAGAACGAGTTGAAGAAGCGGCGCTGGAGCAGCGTGACGGCGAGGAGCGCAGCCGTCCAGCCGACCCACAGCAAGAGCGGTGCGCGCACCGGCCGTCGCCAGGCCCAGACCGCGGCCGCGAGAAGTGCCACCGGCGAGGCGAGCGCGAACCACGAGAGACGCGCCGCGGCGACGCCGATGCCGAGGCCGGACGCCTCGAGGAGCAGCGGCTGCGACTCGGCCACCTGCGCCTGGAAGCTCTCGCGCCGCCCGAGCCAGGTCCAGGCGTCGCCCGCTCCGCGCAGGATCTCCGGCAGGACCGAGGCCACGACCACGAGCGCCGCGACGCCGACGCACGCCGCGCGTCCCAGCGGGAGGGCCGCGAGGGACGGCCGGCGCCGCCACAAGAGCGCGCAGCTGGCGCCGATCGCGGCGAGCGCCGCGAAGGCAAAGGGCTGGAAGCGGGAGAGCACGAGGGGGCTCCAGGGGCCGAAGCGCGTGGGCCCGGCCGCCGCCGCGAAGGGCAGGACGGCCGCGAGCGCCACCAGCTGGGCGCCGGTGAAGGCGCGCGCGAAGGCGATAGCCCGCGTCGCCTCGGAGCGGGCGAGCAGAGCGGCGACGAGCCCCGTCTCCGCGATCGCGACGGTGAGGAGGCTCCCCGGCCACACGAGCAGCGCCGCGGCGAGCGCGAGTCCCTGCACGACAACCGCGAGACCCAGCCTTTGGGCGCGCGCCTCGCGGTCGAGGAGGTTCATGGTCGCGGCGAGGAGCCAGGTCGAGGCGAGCGCCTCCGCGGCGTGATGATCCACGAAGCCGAGCTGCGAGTACCAGAAGTGCCCCGAGAGGACCGCGAGGAGCGCGCCGGCGAGAAGCGCCGTGCCGGCGTCGAAGTGCCGGCGCGCGAGGCCGTGGAGCGCCACGACCGTCGCGCCCCCGAGGAGCGGCGGCACCCAGACCGCCACCCGCTCGATGCTCCCGAGGCGCTGCGGCTCGGCGAAGGGCAGCGCGAGGAGCGCCACCAGCCAGTCGAAGCAAGGCGTCCAGATCGCCCGGGCGCCTTCCGGAAAGTTCAGGTACGGGTCGAAGTCGAGGACGTGGGGGAAATGGACGACCGACCAGACGATCCGCCGCAGGTGGTAGTAGGCGTCGTGGTCGAAGAGCAGGACCGCGTCGCCGACGAACACCGTGCGCCAGGGGAGCGCGCGGATCGCGACCGCCGCGACGAAGAGCGCTGCGGGCGCGAGCCAGCGCGCGGCCCCCCCCTCAAAGCCGTGGTCCCGCTCGGTCATCGACCCGCGGACGGTAGCGGCTCCCCGCCGTCCCCACGCTGCCCCTCGCCGTCCGGCCCGGCTATCCTGCCCGCTGGCGTGGAGCGAGGGGCGTGCAACCCAGCGAAGGACCTCTGGCGGAGGGCCTCCGCCCGCGCTTCGACCGCGGCGACGCGGCGGTGCTCTGCGCCCTCGTCGCACTGTCGGCGACGCTGCTCCTCGCCAACCTCGGGAACCAGTACCTCTGGCAGGACGAGGCGCAGACGGCGCTGCTCGCGCGCACGATCCTCCAGCACGGGATCCCCCTCGGCACCGACGGCACGAACTCCTTCTCCCAGGAGCTCGGCGTGGAGATCGGACCGGATGGCGTCTGGCGCTGGCACACCTGGCTCTCGTTCTACGCCGTGGCGGCCTCCTTCGCGATCCTCGGGCAGACGACCCTCGCCGCGCGGCTTCCCTTCGCGCTGCTCGGCGTCGGCTGCGTGCTGCTAACCTGGGCGCTCGCGCGCGAGCTGTGGCGCGACCGCGTGGCCGCCGGCGCGGCCGGACTCCTCCTCGCCCTCTCCGTTCCGTTCCTGCTGCTCGCGCGCCAGAGCCGCTGGTACGCGCTCGCGGCGTTCCTCGCGATCGCGGGCCTGCTCGCCTACGCGCGGATCCGCCGCGGGGAGCGGCGCTGGGCCTTCGGTCTGCTCGCCGCCGCCGTGCTGCTCTTCCATACGCACTATCTCTACTGCGCCGTGCTCCTCGGAAGCTGCTGTCTCCACGCCGCCCTCCTCGAGCGCGCGAGGTGGCGGCCGACGCTCGCCGCCGCGGCGGGTACCAGCGTGCTCTCGCTCCCCTGGCTCGTCTGGCTCTCCGGGGTGAAGCTCGGACCCGGCTACAGCGAGCGGCTGCTGAGTGGGGGCGAGTCGCTCTCCTACCTGTGCGCCTTCTCCGAGGACCTCGTCAGGGTCTTCCTCGCCCATGGACTGTGGCTCCTCGCGCTGCCGGTGCTCGCGCTCGGCCGCATTCGGCGCGGCGAGCCTGCGCTGCCGCGCGAGAAGGGCGCGTGGAGCGGCGTCGCGCTCGTGAGCCTGCACGCCGGCCTCGGGATCGCGCTCCTCGCCTGCCTGAGCCCGGGCCTCTACCTGCGCTACCTGACGCCGCTCGTCCCGCCGCTCTTCGCGCTCCTGGGCCTCCTCGTGGGAGCCCTCGCGCGGGCCTGGCCCGCGATCGCGGCGGCGGCCGTGGCCGCCTGGGTGCTCACCGGTTCGCTCGAGAACTTCGTCTACGAGCTCACGCACGACTACGACGGCCCGATCGAGGGAATCGTGGGCTTCCTGCGCACCCACGCGCGACCCGGGGACACCGTCGCGATCGTCTACGGGGATCTGCCGGTCAAGTTCTACACGGGCCTGCGCGTCGTCGGAGGGCTCACCGGCGAGGACATCGA
>Ga0214473_10010419_pt1 | contig 10931 bp, 12 predicted proteins | sample RVTome_7_FD_203509 | JGI IMG/M metagenome (GOLD analysis project Ga0214473, IMG submission 203509) | Soil microbial communities from uranium-contaminated site in the Upper Colorado River Basin, Wyoming, United States - RVT98D197 | ecosystem: Environmental > Terrestrial > Soil > Contaminated >... | reverse complement strand
CGCGACGGTCTCCTGTCGGACCTTGCCGCCGCGACGGACCGAACGAACAAGAGACCAGTACGTGTGCGTCTTGCCGTCTTTGCGAACCGTCGAGTGCCGGAGGTACATGCGCCGTCGATCTCCGTCTCCGAGATCGCACGCCGACGCGCGCACGAACAAGGGGGTAGGTTGCCACTACACGCGCCTTTCAGCGGTGCGCGCCTGCGATGTCGCGAACCTGCGGCGCGGCGACGCCCCGAAAAAAGACGATCGCGTGGCGAACTGCGGAAGTTGGGCTACGTGTTCGTCGCCTCCCCCCGCCTCCTCGCGAGTCGCCCATTCCGCGAGGCCAGCGATGCGAGCGACCATGTCCTCCTCGACGCCCACGCAGACCTCCCGCTCTTCCGCTACTTCCGAGAGGCCAAGGGCGCTCCGGACCTTCGGTTTGGCGATCTCCAACGGCTGGGCCGCCACGATCGTCTCGCCTCGCCAGGCGATCGCCTCCGCCCGCGCGCCGGTTCCGTCCATGAGGTGCACATCCGCGTTCTCGAGGCGCATCGCGGCGCCAGGATACGACGGGCCAATCATCGAACGCATGCAGGCAACTCTCCTGCCCTCGACAAAACCCGACCAGTGAGTCGCGACTTGCTCTCGAGCATCACGGATGCTGCGACTCCGGCGCCGGCATGATCCGCTTCATGAACTCGTCGAACAGCGGAACCGTGAATGCAGTATCCCCGTGGCTGGGGCTCCAGATCATTCCCTTGGCGATGAGGCCTGCTCTCACAGGCGCCAGCGCGGTGACCTTCCGCCGGAGCTGCTCGGCGATGTCACCGGATCGATGGGGGCCGGGTCCGAGTTCGGCCATGGCGCGCAGGTACCTCTTCTCCGCCGGAGTCAAGCGATCAAACCGCACCCGAAAGAAGCTCTCGTCCAGCGCAGCGACGGCCTGCTTCGATGCGATCTTCACGTCCCGGTCGCCGATCGGGCTCCTCGAGGCAACCTCCCACGCTCGCTTGCCCCATTCCTGCAGGAAATACGGATAGCCCTTCGTCTCTTTGATGATTCGCTCGACGGCGGCGCTCTGGAAGGCGACGTCGAGGTCGGCTGCCGGTTTCTCCAGCGCATGCCGTGCGGCGTCGTGCGTGAGGGGTCCGACCTCTGGATAGTCGAAGAGTCTTTCGGCATACGACTTCGCGTTTCCAGCGCGGCCCCGGAGCTGCGGCAACCCGGCTCCCACGACGCAGACCGGGAGCTTCTGCTGTGCGCATCGATGAAGAGCGCTGATCAGCGCAGCGAGCTGGGTTTCCTCGACGTACTGCAGCTCATCGATGAAGACCACGAGGACGGTGCCGCCAGCCTTTGCTGCTCGCCCCACGACTTCGAGAAGCGCGATCAGATCGATCTCCAGGTCGCCGTTGTCGGCGAGGCCAGGTTCCGGATCGAAGTCCAGGCCGACCTCGAGATCACCGAACTTCGCCTTGAGCCCTTTGGCGAAACCGGCGAGGCCACGCAACGCGCGCTGGGCGAGGTCTCTCGCTTTCTCGATCCGGCTGAGGCGAAGGAGTGCCAGCCGGAGCTCTGGCGCCAGCAGCGCCGGGAGTGACCGCCCCTCTGGCGCCTCCAGCCGGATGGTGTGGATCCCAGCGGCCTCGGCGTCGCGGCGCATCTGATCGAGCAGAACGGTCTTGCCGACACCGCGCAGGCCAACCATGAGAACGCTCTTGGCGGGGTTGCCTTTCCTCAGGCGCTCGATGCAGACCCTGATGGTTTCGCGAAGCTCGTCGCGCCCTGCGAGCTCCGGAGGTGGGTTGCCTGCGCCGGGAGAGTAGGGGTTGTCCACTGGATTCATGGTGTGTCATTTATAGCGAGTTTTGCGAACTTAGCAAGTGGAGATAAACCTTCAAATGTCGTAATAATCCTGCTCCCACGGCACCGCCCCGGCCGTGACTCTCTGCCGGCGTTTCCGCTCGGAGCTCACCGCGCGCCGGACGGCGGCCCCGCCTCGGTGCTCGATCCGACCGTCTTGAAGTACAGGGTGCCCACCGCGAGCGCGGCAACGTAGAGCACGCTGCCGAGGAACTCGTCGCGGATACCGATCAGCGCCGCCACCGGATCGAGTCCATCTCGCCGACGACGACGACCGGCAACATCTTCGTGCTGGCCGTGGCTCCGCATGGGGAGCGGCTTGCGAACCACTCTCTCCGGCTCTTTCCTGGACACGCCGCTGAGAATCGCACCGTCCGCCTGAGAGCGAAAGCCTGCGGTGCCGAGGGGTTGCGGGGCTGCGCGCCGGACGGCTCTCTGCGTTCGCGCCGTCCAGTCGCGCATGGGGTGGGACCCGCGACCGCCGGGTCAGCGGTCAGCGCCGGGAAGCGCCACGACGCGCGACCGTGGCCCGGTGGGCGCGCCCTCGGACCGCAGGCGCCCCGGAGGCGCCGGCTGCTGACGCGGGCGCACGTCGCGCGCGCTGGGGCCCCCACGCGAATGGCCGCTTTGGGGTGGAAGCGGCTATTGGCGACGGGGCGCCGCACTGGCGGGCGCGCAGATGTCGCGGACCGGCTTGCTCCCTCGCACTTGAAGGCCCGGTGCTCGCTACGCCGCATACTCGCTCTCGCTCACTTCGTCCGGCAGGCGCCCGTGGCACCAGATGACCTGCCCGCGGCGAAGAATGAAGTGGCTCCGGCACCCCGCTGTTCTCCACACGGAGGGGGACAGCGTGGGTCCGTCGACGTGCTCGTGCAGCCTCCAGCGTGGTGAGTCGTCGGGCAGAACGTTTAGCGCGATTGTCGCACCGCACCCGCAGGGACAGATGAGCATCACGTGCCAGAGGTGTCCGTTCTCTCCGATGGCGTAGAGGGTCTCTGGGAGGAGCTCGTCCGGGTCATCGCTGAGGTTCACGACGCGGTATCCCGGCGGCGGCTGCGGCGCTGGCAGTTCGGGCGCGGGGCGCTCGAGGTCGCTGGTTCCTCCCGGAAGCCGGAAGGAGTGAAGCCACTCGACGAATCGAGCCCAGAGCCGACGGAGCCAGCGCACGACCCTACGTTGCCCCGGACAGGTCGGTCATGTCGAGCAGCGGTGTGACATCGCCTCTGCCGAGCGCCCGACGAAGAGGGTTGTCGCTCGTCTCTCGCTCCAGGTCGAGGAACATCCCTCCGAAGCTGAGACGGACCGAGGCGTGGTCCGCGTTCTGCGCAAGCCGGAATGGGTGGAGGCGCGCGAGGAACTCGTTCACGACCAGCGACGCCGCCAGCGCATTGACGCTGATGACGGCGGGGCTGTCGATCTCCGCCCCCTCGATGTATTTCTCCGTGTGGAGCGAGCGGTACCGCTCGGGATCGCTGCGCGCCATCGCTTCGGCGTCCGCCCGCTTCTGCGAGATGACCTTGCGTGCAAGCAACGTCGAGCGCCCAGGTTGCACGTAGTGCGATGCCGCTGTGACATCGTCAATGTTGCCGGTGCCATCGGCGACCAAGCCCACGCCGCAGTCGAAGTACGGGAGCACGTAGAAGGACGCGAGCCGATTGAGCGTGCGCCGACCGTCGTGGCTGTCCATGCAACCGAAGAGCACGTCGCAAACCGCCAGCGCGCGAACGGCCTCAGCCGAGGCCAACTCGCGCGGCACGATCGCGACACGGGTGTCGAGGCCGATGCGGGCCACGTGCTCGCCGAGCACCTCGACCTTGCTCCTGCCCGTCGCCGCATCGACCGACGTCGTGCCGACGATCCGATTGAGGTTCCGATACTCGACGCGGTCTGGGTCAACAAGCACCAGCTTCTTCACGCCGAGTCGGGCCAGCATCTCGATGACGAAGCTGCCGGTGCCCGAGCACCCGACGACGCCGACGGCTAGCTGTCGAAGGAGGCTGGTCGTGCGCTCGCCAAAGAGCTGCGCGTGCCGCTCAGCGTGTGCCGGCACTGCCGCGTGCGCCCTTGTCCCGTAGATGCTGATGTCGTGGTCGACGACCAGGATCTGCTGGAGGCGATGGAAGCGGTTCTCGCTGTCGATCGCGCGTCCGAAGATGCGGCGGTCCTCCAGCATGACGAGGCTCGCGTGGGGCCCGTCGTCGTCGACCCAACCGTATACCGAAGGAAAGAGGTCGCGATCCGAGATGTCGTCGGTCGGCGGGAAGTCCTCGTAGCCGGTGGGATGGCTGTGGAACTTCACCACGCCGGCCTTGCCGCGTGCGGCCTCGGCGAGCAGCGGCTCGATGGCGTCTGTGCGCCACGTGACACGTTCCGGCGCGCGGATCGGGCAGTCCGCGTAGGGGATGGGGACGATCTTCTGGACCAAGAGGAGGTCGTGGTCGGGCGCGCGGTGGCGACCGCACAACGCGAACGCGACGGCTTCGTTTCCGTCGCCAGGGAACAGGTGCCGATGAAGTTCCTCGACGTGAACCCCTGCGATGCGGAGGTGGGTCGGACGGTTCTTCATCGGATCTTGAACTCCCGCCCGAGCCAGTCGTCGACCAGCACGAGGTGACTCGCAACGTCGTCCTCGCCGGGGCGCCACGGCGCGTCGCCCGTGCGGTGACGCGACCAGCGCTGGAAGGACTTCCCGTCGAGCGCTTGGGTACTGTTGGACGCGCCGATGGCCTTGCCGTCTTTCCGCGAAAGGGCTGGAAAGAAGTACACCATGTCGATCGGCGCCTCCGGGTAGCTCGGAGGGATCTGCAGCGCGACGATGGCGCACTCGACGTTGTACCCGTTGGGCACGGGGCGGTCGTGGAGCATCAGCCACCGCCCATTGCCCTCGACGACCGTCTCCCACTCGAGACCGGTCGAGTCCAGGTACTGGGTGTCGAACGATGGGAGCTCGAACTGCCGGCGCATGCTCAGCCCTCGGTCTGATCCAGCTTCAGCGTCATGAAGCGCTCGACGCCCGGCTCCGTGAAGTCGACCGTGTCGTTGAGTCCGATCGTCTTCATCTCACCGCCGTGCATCTTCTGCCGCAGCTTGTACTGCTCGGGCGGCGTCTTCCCGGCGAGCGTCAGGATCGCGCTCCCGGTCATCGACGACACCTCGACGGTGAGCTTCGTCTTGTCGACGCGGATGATGTACTTCTTCGCCTTGGGCGGCTTCTCCTTCCCGTTCACCTTCTGCGCGTAGGTCTCGATCTCGATCTCATCGACTTCTGCTTCGATTTCCGTGGACATGGTGGACTGCTTCCTTTCCTTGAGAGCTACTTCACGAGCTCTCGAAACGATGTGAACGACACCTTGAACTTGCGGCTCTCGAGCGCGAGCTTGTCAGCGTCGGCCTGCTCGACGGTGATGAGACGCGCCTCGATCGCGAGCACGAACAGCTCAACGGTCCCGAGGATCCGCTCGCCTCCCAACCGAGCCTCTGCCTCGCGCCGGAATCGACGCTTCTCGTCTGAGGCGATGGACCATCCGCGCTTTGCTGCAATCGCGATGCACGCGGACTCGCCGCGACCGATGTGAGCGATCAGCTCGGTGAAGGTGGCGAGAGCATCGAGGTCGGTGATGGACTCGAGCTTCACGGTGCCGGCGCCGATGGCGGCGTCGAGAGCCGCGCGCTGGTCGGGGTTCGTGATCTCTTCGCGAACGTGGTCGGGGACGACGAACTCGTGGCCCGGGAGACTGCGGAGCAGATCCAACCTCGATACGTGCATCAGGTTGATGAGCACGTTCGAGTCGGTGACCACGATGCGAAGGACGGGTGTGTTCACGGCGTTGGGCTGGAGGCGTCGGTGTCGATGCCGGCGTCCTCGATGAGCTGGTCGAGATCGTCCGCTGCCAGTCCGACCATCGCGACAAGCTCACGCAGCTTGCCGTGGGACACCTCGTCACGTCGGAAGGCCTCGAGCGCCAGGCCAAGGAAGCGGTGCTTGAACTCGCTGCGCATCTCCGCGTGGTCCGGCTCGGGGAGCCCCAGGAGCTCGGCGAGCTGCTTGCCCTTGCCTTGGTCGTCGAGCGCCTTCAGCTGACCGAACTCGGCCTCGGTGACAAGGCGCAGGTTCCGCAGCCGGAACAGCGCGGAGAGCCGGCTGACACCAAAGTGGTGGGCGAGCTGGACGACGTCGTACAGCTGGAGCGTCTGCGTCCCCGGCTCAGTTCGGCCCTCGACGTTCAAGCTGCCAGCTTCGTCGAAGACTTCGGCGAACGCTCGGCTCGGCTTTCCCTTTCCGAGGCCAGCGACGAACTGGCGAGCCCCGTCCTCGGGCATCAGGAAGTTCGCCGCAAACGCGTTCGCGCGGACCTCGATGAGGTCGTCGCGCTCCGAGGCGCGGCTGATGAGGCCGGAGCGGTCGCGATCGGCAACGACGTGCGCGTACTCGTGGGCGAACGAAAACCGGCGACGCAGGTAGTGATGTGCACGGTTCGCCACGACGAAGAGCCCGACCTTGCGGTCGCTCAGCGTCAGGCCGGAGACGTCTTCGGGAAGATCGACGAGCCCGGTACGAACGCTCTGCGACTCGAGCAGTTCGCCCAAGTCTGGGAGCGGCGCACTTCCGAGTCCAAGGCGTCGACGCTCCTCCTCCGCGAGTCGCTGCCCTTGCTGGATGGCTTCCCACCGGGTCTTCGGCGAGGACATCGGGTACGACGCGACGGTCGCGAGGTCGCGGTCAATGCCGACGAGGCGCTCGAGGTTCGTCAGCTCGCGCCCGATGGCCATGCACTCGCGCAGCTTCTCAAGCACGAAGGGCTCACCGATCACCGCGACCTGCGCACGAAAGAGCGCGGAAAGGGAGTCCTCCTCCTGAAACGAGTCCGCCACGAACTCGCGGATGTCTCGACCGAACAAGTATGCGAGCTTGTCGAGCTCGATGCTCGAGACGGAGCGCTTGCCCGCCTCGAGCTGGACGAACGTCGGGCGCGAGACCCCCAGGTGCTTCGCGGCGTCGTCCTGCGTCATCCGGCACGCCTCGCGCGCTGCCCGGATTCTCGTGCCAAGTTCTTGCTGGGTGATGGTCATCGTCATCTCACGCGAGCAGTGGGAGACTGGCTGGGGTGAACGCATCGAGCGCGACGTGAGAGCCGTAGCCAGCGAGGAGTCCTGCGAGCGCTCCGGCACCAAGGCGGCAGAGGATCTCGACGAGGTATTGCCAGAAGCGCTCGAGGGTCGTCGCTGCTGACTGGCGCAGCCCCGCTCGTCGATTCGCTTCTGCGCGCAGCTGCGCCTGCCAACCATCCAGCGCGTTCATTGCGGCCCGCCCCGCTGCTGCAACGGGAACGATGCCGTGGGCGAGGCTTCGGTGGCCGGGGTGCAGGGGTGGATCGAAGACGTCCGGGAGCCGCGCTCCGAAGTTCCCGGCGAGCGCGCCGCCAAAGACCTCCAACAGGACATGCTCGGGCGCCTGCTGATTCGCCTTGGTGAGGGCGTAGCCGGCCCCCGCGACGGTGCCGATAGCTCGATGGGTTCGACCGTTGGACATGGACTCCTCCGTTTGCCAACATAAGTTAGCTTTTGGAACACGCCTTGTCAAGGGGCGGACTCAATGTTCGGACTCCGCGCCTCGGAGCGCGGCCACCAGGCCCGTCCGCTTGTGCTCCGTGTTGTCACGTCGAGTTTGCGAGGTTACACTTTCGATGCTGACATCGTGGCGCATCGAGCGCCGTCCAGGAGCCCCATGAGTACCGACCCCAGTGCCGCCCCCGTCCCTCCCAAGACCTTTGCGCACCGCATCCGGGAGCTGCTCGACGCGAAGAAGCAAACGATCGCTGACCTGGCGGATCGCGCCGAGCTTGCCGCCTCGCTCGTCAGCAAGCTGCTCACCGAGACCGATGCCGCGCGTCGCGAGCCGAGGCTCGAGCACGTCCTTGCTATCGCTCGTGCGCTCGAGGTGGCTCCCCGAGAGCTGGTGCTCGGCACGACCGCGGAGCTGCTGCTCGGCGAGTGGGTCCCCCGACGCGAGTTCGACGAGGAGTCGAAGGCGCGCAGCGAGGCGCAGACCGAGGCTGCTCAGCTGCGAACGGAGCTCGCTGGGGCGCGCAGTGAGGTGCTCGCGCTCAAGACCGGCGTCGACCAGCTGTCCCAGGAGGTCACCGCAGCGACTCGCCGGCTCAGTGACGTCGAGGCGGCCGCACGTCGCGAGCAGACGACGCTCCGGGTGGCCCGAGAGTCCGCCGACGCGAAGCTCGCCTCGGCTCTGGTCGAGAGGGATCACGCGCTCGCGCTGGCGCAGCAGAACTATCAGGCGTGGGCGAACGCGCGGTCGCAGATCCTCCAGATGCAACGCGAAGTGGCGGCCGCGAAGGGATCGGCCTCTGCGGGATGGATTGCGGCGCTCGTCGGAACGGTCGGCGGCGCCATCTTGGGCGCGGCTGCGGCCGAACCCGCGGCCCCGGTGGCATCTACTCCACGGAAGCGCGCCAGCCGTCGCGCATAGCGCTGTCGGTCATCCCACCAGCTTCTTGAGCACGGCGATCCCCCGCTCCGCTTAGGCCGGCGTGCTCGAGCGTCGCCACCTCGACGTGGGCGGCGAGCTTGTGGAGCGTCGTGGCCCTCACCAGGCGGCGGCTCGGCGGTCCCGTGGCGGCTCTCGCCCTGGCCCACCGTCTTCGTCGTCTGCGTGTTCTGGCTCGCAGGCTTCGGTTCGCGCTGGCAGCGCTGCGGCGAAGAACGCTATCCGAAACTCTGACGCGACCATGCTTCTCGAAGCTCGTCAGGACCGAGCACCTCCTCGGGGATGCGACGGCCAGCCTGCAGCACCAGCTCAACTTGATTCCGCGCCTCAGGTGCCAACACTTCGAGAACCCGCTGCAGCTCGCCGTCCGTGAACCGCTCCTGGGCGGGCCAGCCCTTCGGATGGCCAAACGCCTCCGCCGCCGACAGCATCTGCCGATGGAGCTCGCTGGCAGGTGCCAGCGCGGGGAGCCCAAGCTCCTTCGCGCGCCTGCGCGCGACCCATGCGATATCGAGCCCCGCGTGGTCAAGATCGCCGACGTAGTGGATGGACTCCACGCGGCGCTCGAGCGTCTTGATGTAGTCGAGGGCAGCGAGAACGCTTCGCCCACCCCCATACGCGATCAAGTCGTACGGCCGCACCTTCAGCTCTCCGAGCACCCTCCGCGCGACAGCGAAGGGTCCGGCATTCTCGAAGATCACCATGCGGCCGCCTTCGCCCACTGCCTCCCAGGCGAGCGGTAGCGCGTCGGGGAGGCACGCGAGCATCTCGAGCGTCAGCCGCGAGTCTCCGAAGAGGGAGGTCGTCTCCAGCGAGGCGAGCATCTTCTCATCGCCCGTCAACTGCAGCGACCGGTACTTCAGCGGCACGAGCTCTCGAAACGTTCCGTTCACGAGTCCCTCATGAACGCGGCGCAGGAATTCGATCTGCTGCGCGGAGAGGCTCCGACACTGGACCACCCAGTGCAGGTGCGGGTGCCATGGAAACGTCCGCCAAGGAAAGGGCGATGACGCCGTCCGTTCCCGAATCAGGTCCACGCTCGTGGGCACGGCAGGGTCCATCGACCGGTCCCAGCGCTTGCCTCGCTCCGGCGGCAGCCGAACACACCCGCGCGCTTCGATGGCTTTCAATGCGTCAAGCAAGAGACGACGCTCTGCTGGCCCGGGAGTCCTGTGCGGGAAGACCTGAGCCAACGCGCGCCAGAGCTCCGGTGCACCCACGCGAACCGAGGTGCCGGCCAGGAGGCTGCGCTCGAACTCGTCGAGCCGACGCTGGTCGAGCTCGGTGTGCGTCGTCACGGCTCAGAATCCTCGGGTACTGCCGCCGGATCGTTCTCGCGTCGTCCCACACGGACTGCCTCGACGACGCGTGCTTCGTCAGGTGCATGCTCGACCAGACGACGACCGGTGTTGCGGTCGACGCGCTCGTTGCGAAGGCGGATAATATTTGGCAGCGCGCGAAGAGCCTCATGATCGTTGACGCCCGTCGTGTAGATGAGCTGAACGCCCATGGCCCGGGCCACATCACGCTGAAGCTCAAGGAAGCGAACTCGTGACGCCCGGCCGATGGGGTTGTCGAGAATCAAGACGCTGGAGGCTCGCCTCGAAAGCCCGCGGGAGCGCCCGCGCACGCGAGCGAGCGTGCAGTAGAGGAGGATCGCGCCGGAGAGCTGCTCGCCGCCACTCGAGCGCGCCATCTCGGGGATGCTCACCGTTCGGCGATCCAGCGCCGGGTCAGGATGCAGGACCCGAACCTGAACGGGCCGCGCGAGTCGACGGACCGCGGCCTGGACCAGAGGCACACCGCCGAGGTCGCGCTGCCCGTCGAGCAGCTCGTCGATGAGCTCAGCAAGGCGTGCGCGCCGCTCGCCCGGGTCAGCTGGCTCCTGCGTCTGGATTCGGAGGAAGTGCGCGCCACCGATGCCCGGAACGTGATCTGGAAGCTTGGAAAGGTTGCTGGCTTGGCGCAGCAGCTTCATCCCTTCCTCTGCGACGGCATGAAGCTCATCGACAAGAACCGTTCGATGTCGGTCGACACCGGAGATCTGTTCCGCGAGCACGCTGCCGCGCAGCTCGAGCTGAGCGCACAACTGCTCGCTGGCGTCCTCAAGCGCGGGTTCGTCGTGTTCCTGGAGGCGACGGAGCCAGGGGGCGTCCAATCGCTCGAACGCCGGTCCCGCGACGAACGCACGTAGGGCCGAAGTGGCCGTTCCCCGCTCGCTGTCCATCGTCTGCCATTCGCCCCGACCCTTTCGCAGGCCATCACTGAGCTTCTTGAGGCGTGAAGACAGCATCGACTCCTCGAGCGTCGCCGCTAGGCTTGGTCCGGGAGGACTCGCGCCGGCGGCGAGAAGGTCGGCAAAGTCGTCTCGTAGAGATCGCAGCCGGTCGACGTGCCGTTCGATCTCGGCACCGCGCTGCTGAGTGGCGTCGATTCTCTGCTTCGCCTCGTGCGCCCTTGAGCAGCGACACGTAGACGGAGAGGCTTTTGTCGGTTCTCGATCGAGTTTCTCGAGGGGGGACAAACGAAGCCCCCTCGGGAAACTTGCGAAAGAGTCTTCGAGGGGGCTCCCTCCGTGGTT
>Ga0214473_10010418_pt1 | contig 10932 bp, 12 predicted proteins | sample RVTome_7_FD_203509 | JGI IMG/M metagenome (GOLD analysis project Ga0214473, IMG submission 203509) | Soil microbial communities from uranium-contaminated site in the Upper Colorado River Basin, Wyoming, United States - RVT98D197 | ecosystem: Environmental > Terrestrial > Soil > Contaminated >... | reverse complement strand
ACCGCCGCGTCAGGGCCGTCGAAAAACGAGCGACCTGTTACCGAAGATGACCCGCCGCATCCCCTTACCACCTACGGTCATTCCAAACTGGCCGGGGAAAAAGTGGCTCTGTCATATTCTCACAAATTCCACGTCGTTTCCATTCGCCCGCCGGGGATTTACGGACCGGGTGACAAGGAAACGTTTCCGTTTTTTGAAGCCGTTTACAAAGGCATCCGCCCATATATCGGCAACACGAAACGAAGATTGCAATTGATTGAAGTTGATGATTTGTGCGAAGCCATATTTCTTGCAGTAACAAAAGACACGCCCTCCGGATTGGTATGTTTTGCGGCTGAAAATAAGGCATATACTATGAAAGAGTTGATAAATATCCTGGCCGAAAGCTGTGGCAAAAAAGGATTCGGGTTGTATGTCCCCTCGTTTTTATTTTACATTATTGCTGTAATTGCACACGGAGCATCGTTACTTATCGGCGCCACGCCGATGCTGACCAAAGAGAAAGCTGATGAATTATTGGCATCATGGGAAATATCCACCAAGCGTGCTGAAGAAATCTTCGGTTTTCGCTCGCGCATTCCGTTTGCGCAGGGAGCTAAACTCACTTATGACTGGTATCTGAAAGAGGGCTGGCTCAAATGATTTCTGTAGAACTATTGCTATATTGCATTCTCGTCGGGGCGGTTTATTTGTTTCTAATGAGCTTGTTGTCGGAATTTATTGGCAAGAGAATCAATGCCTTTCGCGGCCTGCCCCAAGAATTTGCCGAATCTGGCGGCAGTTTTTGGTTTACCATGAATTTAACCATGGAATTGTTTTTGTACGTGGTGATTCCGTCGATTGCGTACAGTTATTTTTATATTTTACTCCCACTTTCGGGCGTCAGAACCGCGGTGGCCGGCAGTTTGTTTGCCTTTACACTCGGCGCCGTTCCGGCGATGATGAGTTTGATGAACAGAACCAGACTGCCGATTTTGATGTTTGCCTATTTACTGCTGACAATGTTGCTGAAATTGACCGGATCGCTTTTAATTATCGGATATTTATACCAGCTATGATAAGGCCAAGAAACCTATGAGCAATAAGTTTGAAAAAGTGCGGCGACATTTTCCGCACACCAGGAATATTGTATTTTTCAATACTGCCGCATTCGGGCCAATGTCGCTACCAATTAAGGAAGCCATTGACGCCAATCTCGATTTGCGCATGGCCGCCGAAGTGGACGATACCAGGCAAATGTATGAGCTTCGTGAACGAGTGCGCGAAGGGTACGCTAAATTGATTGGGGCTGAAACCAGACAAATCGGCGTAAATATCAACACTTCTTTCGGGCTAAATCTGGCATCATACGGGCTCCCCCTTAATGAAGGAGACGAAATTCTGCTGTCCGACATAGAGTTTCCGGCGACAATCTATGTCTGGCGCGGTGCCTCGGAATCGCGCAAGCTCAAACTTAAATTCGTAAAATCCAAAAACCTCAAATTCGATATTGATGAATTTGAAAAGTGTATTACCAATAAATCCCGCGTTTTGAGCATCTCATTTGTGCAGTTTTTTAACGGCTTCAAGAATGACTTAAAGCGGCTTAGCGAAATCTGCAGACGCCACAATATGTTTTTCGTGGTTGATGGCATCCAGGGGACCGGCGCCGAGCCGATAAACGTAAAGGAACTGGATATCGATATTTTTTCCTGCGGCTGTCAGAAATGGCTGTTGGCGCCGTTCGGTTCCAGCTTCTTCTACATTTCGGACAGAGTCAAAGACATTCTGACGCCGAACAATATCACCTGGTACTCGTCTGACTGGAAATTGCAGTTCACGGACTTGTTCAAATACGATTTACCGTATCATGACACCGCCGAAAAATTCCAGGGCGGCTATTATGCGACGATGAATCTTTTGGGAATGGAGGCGGCTTTAGGGATTATCAGCGAATTGGGGATAGAAGACATCCAAAAACATAATCATGCGTTGATTGACAGATTAGTTGAAAAAATTAAAGACAGCGAGTACTACCGGATTACATCGTCGCTTAAGGAAAATGAACGCTCTTCAATATTCACCATTACCTGCGACAATTTGAAAGAGATGCATCGTTTCCTTTTTGATAACAAAATTTACACCGCCTGCCGAGAGAACTCAGTTCGCATTGCGGTGCACCTATTTAATAATGTCAGCGATGTGGCAAAACTAACTGAAGTGCTGGAGCTATTTGAAAAACAGCAAACTCGAAAGTTAGCAGAGAAGATTAATTGAACAAGGCCGAAATCTGGCTGTAATAGTAAGATCAGAAGCCACTGACAGTTTAGCAGGCAGGGGCATTTGCGATTTTGTATTAACGTCGCCAAAGCTTTGGTTATGCTTTGCGCCCCTATTTCACTGCCGCGCACATTGAAATGGATTGGGTTGCCCCGGGCATTGTCATGAAGATTGTTATGCTCTTTAAACGGAACCTGCAAATTGACGACCGGCACGTCTTGATATTCGCGGACTTTGACAATTATTTCCTGATACTTGGCGTAAAGGATATGAAAAATTGAGAGCATGCCTTTAAAATAGTGACCAAAATATTTTTTAGCCGGCCCAGAGTTTTTTGCAAGCACTTTTCATACTCGAATAATTTTCGTTATCTTAATATAGGGCTTTAAATATAAATGATAGATCGGCATATTAGATGAGTTTTAAAATATACCAATGGATTTAAGCGGCAAAAACATTCTAATCACCGGCGCTTCCGGCCGTCTCGGCCAACAGATTATTTATGAATTGAATAAAATAGGTATCAAGCCGGCGGCCCATGTCCGCGAGAATTCCAACACCAAGTTTATAGATTCGCTGAATTTGGAGAAAAGAACGGCCGATTTGCGCAATCGAGAAAAACTTCCGGCTTTAGTTAAAGGAGTTGATTGCATCATCCACACCGTCGGCCTGATAGATTTTCGACAGGACCGTATGACGCAATTTGCGGGCGTCAATACAGTAGCGGCGGCAGATCTTTTTGAAGCCGCCAAAGAGGCCGGAGTAAAGAAGTTTGTCCATATTTCGACAGTGGTCGCTATCGGCGGAGTTCTGCGCTCATCCAAATCCGAAGAACATCGCGGCGACACTGATTTAGCCAACGAAGAACTCCCATTCAATCTGGAGCACTTACGTGTACCCTACATAATGTCGAAACGCGCCGCTGAAATTGAGCTTTTACAACTCTCAGAAAACGGCGGCACGGAGCTGGTCATCGTCAATCCGTCGATTGTGATGGCGCCGTCGCGCACCGGTGATGACCGTACGAAAGCGATGAAAAGACTCAAGGGCTTTGTCGTTCCCGATTTGCTCAACAGAATGAATCTGGTGGATATCCGAGATGTTGCTATTGGTGTTATTGCCGCTCTTCGGCTGGGACGGAATCGGCAGCGTTACATTCTGGGTGGCGATAATATAACAGCCCGCGATCTAATACTGGCAATATCGATTGAATTGGGGAAAACGCCGCACCTGTTTAAATTTCCGCGGGGGTTTTTCACGGCAGTCGCCAATCTGTCGCTGTTCTATTCGAGATTGAGCGGCAAATCCAAAATCTCGTTATATCCGGATTTGGTTAAACTTATGGATTATGACTGGGCGTTTTCATCAATGAAAGCCCGCACGGAACTGGGCTACAAAAACCGCTCGATTTATACTTCGCTAAAAGAACTGCTCAATAACGACTTTACCGATACTTTTATGAAACCGCGGCGCTAATTACTCGCTCTTCTTCCACTTAAAAATCAAATTATCAAGCGAATATTTGCCCGGGCCGGTTAATAGAATCACCACAAACGGAATCAGGTATAAAAGACCAAACTCCTGTTTGGCCCAGGGGTCATGGCCGTGAATTATGAGAACAATAGTTAAAAACATAATTATTATCGGAAGAGCGGCCAGACGAGCCAGTATTCCCAGCGCCACTGCGATGGCACAGAAAAACTCTGCGAATACGGTTAGTGCTAGACTTAACGATGGTCCCACTCCAAACGGGTCGGCAAATTCCGCTGAGTAAGCGCTAAAGTTAGTCAACTTCCCCCAGCCGTGGCCAAAGGCCAAGAGCAGGCCAGTGGTCGCCCGTAAAATCAAAAGCCCCAGATTATACAAAGTGTTATCAAGCTTCTCGGTTGCTTTTAACATTCTCCCTCCTATCGCTTGTGATTATTTCTGTAAGGCCAACTTGATCCCGAACCCGGTCAGCATTGCGCCGCAAGTGGCTTCCATAGCTGATTTTATTTTTGAGCTGACCAGATATTTGCGGAGTTTGGTGATCATCAGTATCACAGTTGATAACTGAATTATGCCCATCACTATGTGAATGCCGGCCAGAAAGAGCGGCTTAAAGAGCGGGTCAGCAGTATGGATAAACTGCGGAATGAAAGACAAATAGAACAAGGCGACTTTTGGATTGAGCACATTGGTAAGCAGGCCTTGCATGAAAAACCTCGAAGCTTTTGTTTTTTTCGTTGAACGGGCTAGCGGTTCATCAACTCTATTTTCTTTTCTGATTTTCCACGCCGTGTAAAGGGACTGCGCACCCAAAAAAATTAAATACCCGGCGCCGACAAATTTCACGAACTGAAACAACGTCGCCGATTTCATCAGAATGACCGAAATTCCCAGTGAGGCAAACATTCCGTGGACAATCGTGCCGCAGCAGATACCGAACATGGTCGAAAACCCCCCTGGCCGGCCGCTGGCCATGGTGTTGCGCATGACTAAAACAGTGTCGTTTCCCGGAGTCAGAGTCAGAATTAGGGCGGCGATGGAAAATGCTAGGACGGATTGATCAAACATATGATTCTCACACCGTATCTAGCGAAAAAGTTTTTCAATCACAACAAAAAATCACTGAATCTAACCCCCTGTTCTCCTTACCGAAACGGGAGGGGGGGATTATTGTGCTGTTGGGTGCCATCGCCAGACAGCTGTGTCGTGGGCGGCAGACGCCCCCGCTTGTCCTGAGCTTGCCGAAGGGTCTGTCCCCCCCTGAAACGAATCCGAATGGATGAGTCGTTCCACGCTTGACGTGGAATCCAGACGGTTACTAATGCCACAAACAATTAACTTAGGGATTATCTGAACCCACAGAAAGCTGTGGGCGACCGGCCTAAGAGAACTAACTCTTTGAGTCAGATGGCAGTCCTCATCTGCCGGGCACAATAACAGTTCCCGTAGGGCATGACTCTTGTAGTCCTGCCTACTCGATTTGTCAGGACCGCAAGGGTCCTGACCTACTCGGCAATTGCTCCGGTAACTTTTCGGTACACATCGCTGCCGTTCAGCGGTCTTCTAAGGATGCCGTCGGCTCCGCAGGAAATAACGATTTCTTCCTGTATTTTTATATACGGGTCATCCAGAAAAAAAACAGGGATACTTAAATTGTTCTCTCTCATCATGGCGAGCAAGTCCGGGCCGGTTCCATCGACCAACACCAGATCGCAAATAACGACGTCTATACGAGATTCTTTAAGCAATACTATGGCTTCATGACCCGAAACGGCTGATGAAGTTTGACAGCGTCGGCGTTCAAATGTCTTTTTTAAGATGTTATGAATGATGCCCTCTTCGGAAACAAGTAATATCGATTTCTGCTGACTTTTTATGGTGAATTTAATTTTTTCCAAAAGCACAGATACAGTGTACGGTTTGGCCAAATAGCCGGCAGCGCCCATGGCGCGCGCCCTGCGGACGTCCTTACTCTCGGCCAAGGCCGAGCACATTACTACGGGTATGGGCCGTAAACGCATGTTAGATTGGAGGAAATCCAAGAGAGCATAACCATCCTGCCCGGGCATTATAATATCCAAGAGCACGAGGGAGATGGCTGAAATCTTTTGGAGTTGAACTATCGCTTCGGCCACATTTCCAGCAGACAGGACTTTGTAATCGGATTCGGGGAGTGCGGCTATGGTCAATTCGATAACAGATGGCTCATCGTCAACATGCAGTATCGTCAGCAACTTATCATTTGACTGGCTCCTTACTTTCCTGACCAGCTGGGGAGGCGCCACATTGGCGCCCAACTGTGACAGGGCCTTGGCCCTGATTTGCTCTCTGCTATCCCCTTTACGATTCATAGATAAAGCCCACTCAAAAATCCTATATTTTAATTAACTATATCGGCTTACCGGATTGAGCCAGCATATCAAACGCGTCCGACTCTTAAAAGTGACTGACAGCGATGACAATAAATGTCAATCCTTGAAACAGCCACGCCGATGGTTGAGTCACATTCTGTGGGTGGCCCCGCTTGAAGGCGGGGTCCCGTCTGCCCCTAAGAACCTAACTCCCGGTTCCCTTCCCCGACGAGTACATACGGGACCGGCCCGACACGGGAAGGGGGGTCTGTTCTGTCGGGCCCTTCGGCTTCGCTCAGGACAGGCGCCCTCGCCCGACAGCTGTTCAATGTTAAGGAGGTGTCGGACCCTTCGGCAAGCTCAGGACAAGCGGGGGCGTCCGACGCCACAGATTTTCTTGTGGGCGGCAGACGATCTGAGGCTGTCCCTATTCGATCGATGAAAGCGAACTTTTTCCACGCTGTTACGTTAATAACTATGCATTTGAAAAATTATAGCCGATAAGCTATATTATTATTGTAAGATTCCATAATCCCGATATCACCGAGTCGAGATAGCATATGGCCACAGAAGTAGCTTTCTGTGGCGCCCAAAAACATGGGTGGCCCACCTTTCAGGTGGGAACCAGTGAAGATTTGGGGGTGACAGGTTTCGACGGGTATGGTGAGGGGTTGTTGGCGTGTCGAGGGTGTCTGGGTCCTCGTAAATCCACCGGGCAAACCAATAAATGGCGACTATGCCATTGCCGCCTAGTTTTAACTAACTAGGTCCTCCCCCGCCAAGGCGGGGGGGCGTCACCATTAGCTTTTGCCTTCGGAGCTTTTGGTGGCGACGAATCAGAGGGCTACGGCGGCCGGACGCCTTTAATGGCCGCTTAGAATAAAAGGCTAGCTTTGGACTTGGCCCGTCCGCTCGGCAGAGTTCAGGGTGAATAAATATAGACGGACTACACACGTAGAGGACGGCTCGGCACTATATTCGGACGGGGGTTCGATTCCCCCCACCTCCATTTTAATTCCCCAGTGCGAAACTTACCCAAACAACAATGGATCAAGAAGAACTCTCTTGACATATTCAACTACTTGGTTATTTTGCCAACTAACAAAGCCGATAAAGGAATAAGTAATAGAGAGTATGGACGGCAAAACAAAACAGAAATACCAAACCAGAGCGCGCATTATCAAAGCCATGGGCCACTCTACCAGACTTTTCATTGTCGATGAGCTCTCTAAAGGTGAACGGTGCGTTTGTGAGCTGCGAGACATGATAGGAGCAGATATTTCGACCGTATCAAAACACCTCTCTGTGTTAAAGCAAGCCGGGATCGTTGAAGACGATAAGCGCGGGCTTCAGGTTTGGTACAAACTTCGAGTGCCGTGCATTCTGAACTTTTTCGGATGCGTTGAAGAGGTGCTTAGGGCCAATGTAAAACAGGCCAAGAAGGACGCAGTTAGTTAGTTTTTTTGGGATATTGCTTGGCGTTTTTGCCAAATAGTTTGGACTGTATTAGTCCACGATGAGGAGTTGCGGAATTGAATTGGAAATCTGAATGGAAACCGTTGGCCTGGATAGTCGCGGTCTTTGTCGTATTCTTTTACTTACCGATTGATAATACACGTTTGCAGGGAGCAGTTATTGAAGCGCTGGCGTTGACCAAATGGTATGCGCAGGAACATGTCATTCTGTGTCTGGTACCGGCCTTTTTTATTGCCGGAGCGATAGCGGTATTCGTCAGCCAGGCATCGGTAATGAAGTATCTTGGAGCCAAAGCCAACAAGGTGCTTTCGTATGGAGTGGCCTCGGTATCGGGGACAATACTGGCGGTTTGCTCGTGCACCGTTCTTCCGCTTTTTGCCGGTATCTACAGGATGGGAGCTGGGATAGGACCGGCTGCAGCCTTTCTCTATGCGGGTCCGGCGATAAACGTTCTGGCGATTGTACTTACCGCCAGAGTCTTGGGGATTGAGTTGGGTGTTGCTCGTGCGGTGGGCGCGATTGTCTTCAGCATAGTCATCGGATTAATAATGCACTTGATCTATCGCAAAGAGGAAACTGAGCAGGCCAATGCCCAGATGGCGTTAAGCGTTCCCGAAGTAAAGCGTCCTCTTTGGAAGAATGCGTTCTACTTTGCGGCCATGGTAGCCATTCTGGTTTTTGCCAACTGGGGCAAGCCGCAGGATACGACCAGTTTCTGGTACTTGGTTTATTCTTATAAGTGGATTATCACTAGCATCGCATCGATCGGGTTTGGAGCGATACTGATCTTTTGGTTTAAGCTGGGAAAGATTCCGGTAATATTAACCGGACTGGCGACGGCAATTGTCGCACTGCTTTTTCCTCATAAGCCGCTTTTGGCGTTCTCGGCTGGAGTCATAGGTCTCTCGTTGATTATCAGTCGACGCGATGATGAATCCGGTGAATGGTTCACCCAAACTTGGGGTTTTGTCAAACAGGTTCTGCCGCTGCTTTTCGGGGGTGTCCTCGTGGCCGGCTTACTGCTTGGCCGCCCGGGAGGAGAAGGGCTGATTCCGTCGCAGTGGATTAACCACTGGGTTGGCGGCAATTCTCTGGCGTCTAATTTATTCGCATCAGTGGTTGGGGCGTTCATGTATTTCGCAACGCTTACCGAAGTACCGATTCTGCAGGGCTTAATTGGGAACGGTATGGGGAAAGGACCGGCACTGGCCTTGCTGTTGGCCGGACCGGCGCTTTCACTTCCCAGCATGCTGGTGCTTACGTCAATTATGGGCACGAAGAAGACAATAGTATATGTGTCTCTGGTAATTGTCATGTCGACAATTTCTGGAATGGTCTTTGGACAATTCTTTTAGGAGTATAGAACAATGAAAGAAATCAAAATACTGGGAACAGGCTGTCCCAAGTGCAAGAAGCTCATGGAGCAGACCAAGCAGGCAGTCGCTGAACTTGGTTTGGAGTGCAATTTTGAAAAGATCGAGGACATTCAGAAGATTATAGCCTACGGTGTAATGATGACCCCGGCACTTGTTGTGGACGGCCAAGTCAAAGCAACCGGCAAAGTGCCATCGCTGGATGATATCAAGACGATGATAAGTCAATAAACGACCCGATGATGAAAGGGAAATATGAAAAAGTTTATTTTTCTGGCGATTGGGCTGACGCTGCTGACGTCAGCTACAGTAATTATCGCTGAAGTTAAAGCGGATGCACAGCCAAAAGATTCTGCTGAAGCAGCCAAAGTGGAATCAAAAGTAGGGCAAGAATCAAATCAGATTGTCGTCTACTATCTGCACATGGATAGACGCTGCATGACGTGTGAGAAACTGGAAACCTACTCTCGTGAGGCAATCACAAACGGATTTACCCAACAGCTCAAAGACAGTACCATCGTTTGGCAAGTCGAAAACTTCGAAAAGGAAGGCAACGAACATTTTGCCAAGGATTATCGGCTGTTTAGTCAGTCGCTAATACTTTCCAGACTGCGTGATGGTAAAGAGAAGGAGTGGAAGAATCTGGACAAGATATGGCAATTAGTTGGAAATAAAGAAAAATTCATTACCTATGTTCAGACGGAAGTGGAGAAGTTTATGAATCCAGCAGAGAAAGAGTAGCATGGATGGATATTTTGTAGCACTTGGTTCCGCCATTTGGCTCGGGATATTGACTTCCATTTCACCGTGCCCTTTGGCTACGAACATAGTTGCCATCAGTTACATTGGCAAACGAGTAGACCGTCCGGGGACGGTACTTTTGTCAGGGCTTATGTACGCGGTTGGGCGTATGTTAACTTACACTGTGATTGGCGTTTTGGTGGTTGCGAGCACTTTGTCCATACCTGATGTGGCGCTGTTCCTTCAAAAAAATATGAACAAAGTGCTCGGTCCAATTCTGATTGCAGTCGGTGTACTCTTGTTGGGGATATTCAATCCCAAACTGCCCGGCTTTGGAGCGAGCGCAAAATTAACAGAACGGGTGGATAAGTGGGGGATTTGGGGAGCCGGGGCGCTAGGGTTTCTGTTTGCACTATCGTTTTGCCCCTTGTCGGCAGCACTTTTTTTTGGAAGTTTAATTCCTTTGGCCGTGGATCATAATTCGTCTGTTGTGATGCCGATTGTCTATGGCATTGGAACGGCACTGCCGGTAGTTGCGTTTGCGATTTTGTTCGTTCTGGGAGCAAGGTGGGTGGGAACAGCCTTCAATAAAATTGGCATTTTCGAGAAATGGGCTCGCAGGCTTACTGGTGTAGTATTTATCAGCATTGGATGTTATTTAGTTGCAGTTTATTTGTTCAATTTCCAGTTTTGAAAAATGTGCTGGAAGTCTTAAAAGTGGTCACAATTTGGTCACAATGACCGGTAAGTCCTTGTCCCACAACGCGAGTCTGGGGTTCGATTCCCCCCACCTCCAGTTAATTATTGCCATCCCATTTTTTTAAGTAAGAGGCAGCTTTTCAAATGCTGTTAAACATTTGATTTCTTTACCGTAAGAGTCCCCAAAGGGAAAAGCAAGTGAGGATTAAACATGCAAGGGCAGTCGGTCTTATTTGTCTCGTTGTCAGAAACCGTATGATAATGAAAATGGATAAGAAAAGTAGTGCCCCCCCTCAATGATAATCAACAAAATTTGTATTGAGTTGATTTGTAGGCCTAACAGAAGACACCAACTTATTCCAGCCAATGCTGTTATGCCCAAGGAAAGCTCGAGCTGGGTTTCGGTGATTGCTTGAATGAAAAAACCAGATTCAGTCGCAGAATTGTCACCTATTTGATTTCTTCTCATTTCCAAATACTGATCAAATCGGGTCTTACCTTTTTTTGCTAGTGCAAACATCAATACCAACTCGATTAAGATCAGC
>Ga0214473_10010417_pt1 | contig 10932 bp, 7 predicted proteins | sample RVTome_7_FD_203509 | JGI IMG/M metagenome (GOLD analysis project Ga0214473, IMG submission 203509) | Soil microbial communities from uranium-contaminated site in the Upper Colorado River Basin, Wyoming, United States - RVT98D197 | ecosystem: Environmental > Terrestrial > Soil > Contaminated >... | reverse complement strand
GAGAGACATAAATGAGATATCCGGTGACGAGGACGATGATCGCCCACAGTCGCTTTTTCAAGCCGCCGGTGACCAGGGGAAGCTTTGGAACCATGATCGGCCCTTTTACAGTTTCTCGAATTCGGCGACGATGGAAGCATCGATCTGGCCGGCCAAGGTCCGGACCGCTTTCCGCAACGCCGTCGCCCGCCTCTTGATTTTTTCTTTGAAGGCCTGGTCTTTCAAACCGGGCAGATTGATGCGGATGTTATAATAGGCCCCCTCGGCCGCGGCTCGGGCGGCGAGGGCGGCGACGCCGGCATCGCTCAGGGAATTCCGGTTTCCCTTCTGGGCGGCCTTCTTCGCGAGCTTCAAAAGCTCGCCGCTGAGCTCAAGGACACGGAAAGGAACGAGGGTGGCTTCCCGCGTGGCCGCTTCAACGGCCGCGTCGCGCTCTTTTTTTTGATCTTCCGTCGTCTTGGGAGCGCGCAAGGCTTCCATCACTTTATTGAACGCTTCCGCATCCGCATCGACGAGGACCAGCATCTCGTCCTTGAGCTGCTGCGCGCGGACAGACGTTTTTTTCATCTCATCGAACGTTTTTTCATACCCTTTTTTCCGTGAGATTCGCCACCATAGACGACAAGGCCGCTGACAAGGCGCCGCACAAGGCGGACGCGCTCCCGCCGCCGGGCGCGGGCGAATCCATGGAAAGCTCGTTGGCAAACTCCCTGAGGCTCTTTTGGACCAACAGTCGGCCCGCCTCGATGAATTGATATTCGATAATCTTCTTATTCGGATCGAACGGAGCGACGTCACTCAGCCCGAGTGACAGGGCTGCGATCCGGATGAGCTCTTCTTCCGGCACGCCCGGGCTTTTGCCCTGTTTTTCGAGGTAATGGCGGCCGGCTGCAAGAAGGGCTTCCTTGGGGATCAAACCCACGAGCTCGCTCCCCGTGACCCGCAGGCCGAGTTTTTCCGACTCCCGGCCGGCTTCGTCGAAGACCCGGTGTATCGGGGTGATTTTGTAATTTGTGAAATTGATCGAGATCTGAGCGATGCCGTAATCTTCAATATACCAGCCGACGGCCTTGACATGGGGAAATCTCCCCGGGATTTTGGCCGTATTTCCGGACGCGTCGCGGATGATGTTCCCCTCGGGATCGCGTTGAGCCCGCCCGCTCTCCCTGATATTCAAGGCGATTTCGCCGGCCAGCTTCCGGTCCCGGGTGTTGAGATTGATGTTATAGGCGATCAAAAACTCCCGCGCTCCGATGACGGTCGCTCCAGATCTGGGATTGAAAGCGGCTCCGCCGCAATCGGGGATCCAGTTGGGATCCTTCAATTTTTCCGGCAGTCCTTCGTATTCGCCGGCCCGAATATGGGCCAGATTCCTGCGTTCGGGCTTAAGCGCCGCCTCTTCATAAAAATAGACGGGAATCTCAAGCTCGTCGGCGACGCGCCGCCCGAGGTCGTGGGCCAATTTCACGCAATCGGCCATAGTTACGCCCGAAACGGGAACGAACGGACAAACGTCCGTCGCTCCGATACGGCTGTGCGCGCCTTTGTGGGTGCGCATGTCGATGACTTCGGCGGCTTTCTTGATGGCCTTGAAGGCCGCGTCCAAAACGGCTTCCGGAGTTCCGATAAACGTCACGACCGTCCGGTTTGTCGAATCGCCGGGATCGACGTCGAGAAGCTTGACTCCGGCGGTTGTTTCGATTTCGCGGGTGATCGCTTGGATCTTATTTATGTCCCGGCCTTCGCTGAAATTCGGGACGCATTCCACGAGCTTCATGCGCGGCTCCTTTCCCGTTCACAGTGTAAAGGAACTGACCTTTGTTGTCGAACACTTCGAAAGAACCGATCTCGGCGAGCTGATCGGCGAGCCGGTTTTTATCGCCGGCGACGACGATGAGAAAAGGCCGAAGGAGATATTTCTTTGCCGCCGCAACCGCCCGTTCGGCATTGACGAGCGAGACCTGTTCATAGTATTTGGACCAGCACTCATCACCGGCTCCCAAGGCTTTGATCTCCGCGATTTTTCCTGAAAAATTCTCGAAAGGCTCGATCTCCATGGGAAAATGGCCGATGAGATATGCTTTGGCCTGTTCGATTTCTTCCGAAGAGAGGTTGGCCATGCCCTCGATTTCCTTCTTGATTTCCTTGATCGAAGCGGCCGCGACGTCGGGCCGGACCTTGGCCCGGATGATGAATGCTCCGCCGGCCGTCCATAAATCGGCTTCGCTGAAAGCGAATTTGGCGAAAGCCTTGGATTCTCTCAAATTCATGAAAAGGCGCGAATTGAGGGTTCCCCCGAGGACTTGGTTCAATACCTTTAAGTCGAATTGCTCCGGTACGCTGGGCAGGGGATAGGACGTTCCTAAGAAAATCATGGCCTCTTGGGATTGAGGGACATCGATGAGACACAGCCTTGTTTTTTCCGGCGCAAGGGAGAGCGGGATGAGGCTCCCCGAAATCTCCTGCGGTTGCCATAAATTGAGGAAGGTCGAGACCTTCCTGACCGCCGTGCGCAGGTTCAGGCTGCCGGTGAGGACGATATGGGCATTGTTCGGCCGATAGGTGCGGCCGAAAAAATCCTGAAGGTCCTTGAGATTCCAGGTTCTGATGGCCTCTCGGGTGAATGAACTCTTAGCGTAAGGATGATCATTGAACAAGAGGCGGATCAGATGCCGTTGGCCGACGAATTCCGGATCCTTGTCTTTTTCGGACAAATCATACGTGACCCTCAGCCTGGCGGAGGCGATTTCCCGTTCCGAGAAGTTCGGCTGGAGAAGCATTTCGCTTATCAGTTGGAGGGCCTGGTCGAGATATTCTTCAAGAAAATGGAAGCTCACGAGAACATAATCGGGATTCACGGAAACGGAAAAAGTTCCCCCCACCGAATCGAGGATTTCCTGGAATTCGGATGTCGAATGGGTCAGGGATCCCCGGCCGAGCATCTGCGCGGCGAACATCGCCATCCCCGGGGATCGCTCGGGCGAGAAACTCTCCCCGGCAAAAACAATGAGCTCCAGGCCGATGAACGGGACGTCGTCACGGTAAGCGACGGAAACGCTCAACCGGTTGGACATCACCGCGGTATCAATCAGGGGCAATTTCAGCTCCTGCAAAGGATCGGGGGAGGGTGGATTCCGGCGGAAGGGTTCCCGCTGAGCGTAAAGCAGGGTTGCCCAGAGAACCGCGGCCAAGCTCAGGATAATCCGGATTTTCGTCATTTCGTCCTGACGTTCACGATAAGGGAATTCTCGGTTTTAAAATAACGATTGAGCAGGGTCACGATCTCTACTGGCGTAATGGACATAAAGCGTTGAAGCTCCAGGGGCAGATCGTCAAAATGGTCCATGGTCAAGTAGGATTCCGCCAGGAATATGGCCCGCTCCCTCGTTGACGAAATCCGCCAGAGGTAATCCTTCTTGAGAAGATTCTTGAATCGCGTCAGCTCGGACTCGGGCATATAAGCGATTTTGAGCTTGTCGAGCTCGGAAAAAATCGCGCTTTGACACTGCTCGGCCATTGCCAGCGTATTCACCGTGGCGAAGATTTTGTACACGGCTTGATTTCCGCGGACTTCGATTCCTCCCGACGCGGGGCTCAGCAAAGGCGAGCGGATGTTTTCCAGCCTTCGGGCCAAACGTGAGCTCCGACCGCGGAAGAGGATATAGTCGATCAAGCTCAATGCGTAGAACTCGTCTGAGGAAGGAGGGCTGAGGCGAAAACCGAGATGGAAGGCCGGAGCCGAGGCCAAATTGTCTTCAAGCGTCCTGACGATTTGCTGCTTTTTGGGGGGGGCCGGCGGCGGCTGCAAAGCCGGATTGAGGTCATTGCCCCGGGAAGGAATGGTCTCGAAATAGCGGGCAATAAGGTCTCTGGCCCTCTGCTTGTCAAAAGAACCGGCGACGCAGAGAACGGCGTTGTTAGGAACATAATATGTCCCATAGAAATTTTTCACATCATCGAGAGTCAGGTTACGGACGTCATCTTCAGTCCCGAGGAGCGAATGGCCGCGGGCGAAATCGAAGAAGAGAAGCTGATCGAAGGACAGGAAGCTGTCGTAATAGGGGACGGTCAAGCGCCGCAGGGGAAGGTCCTCGAGCAAAGAATTCCGAGCGTCCTCAAAAACCCGATCCGTCAATTCCAGGGATTTCATCCGGTCGGACTCGAGCCAGAGAACCAAGCCGAGCTGGTTGGACGGTACGGTCTGATAGAATAACGTCTTATCTTCCGAGGCCGAGGCGTTCAGCTCGCCTCCTCGGCGCCAAATATAGTTATTGTGTTGGTGCGGCGGGACATTGAGCGAGCCGCGGAACATCAAATCCTCCATGAGATAGGCCAGCCCTGTTTTCCCGGCGGGCTCATGAATGGATCCGGCGTGATACGCCACGGCAACCGAGACGACCGGAAAGGCGAAGTCTTCGGAGAGAATCACCTCGAGGCCGTTCTTCAGCTTATAATGAGAAAAAGAGAGAGGAGCGCTGTTTTGACCTTGGGCGGAGGAAGCGAAACCGATCGTCAAGGCTAGACTGAGAGTCGCGGCTATTCGTGTTTTTGAAAGCATACCCTTCTAGCGGCCTCGAACCGCGCGTCCGTGTCTAACATACCACAACCGCCCGCCTGGAAAAAGTCCTCCGCCCCTTCCTCTCAGGGAAGCGCTGCGCTGGAGAAATGAATAAAAGAGAAGCATTCGGGAATATGCGAATCATAGACTCCGTGCCGATTCAACGCCCAGCCGGGGTCGGGCTGAACACGGACTCCGCCGGCGTGCAGGGCTTCGAATCGGGAAAAATCCATCCGCCAAACGTCCCCGTCATCGGGGGGGAGGGGGCGTCCCTGGGCGAGGACCTCCATTCCTTTCCAAGGGAAGGCCAGTTCCACGGTCCATCCCCGGTCGACGTCCCGGTCATCGTTCAAGGTGCCGTCGACGTGGACCGCCGTGACCAGGCCGGGAAAATCCCAATCCATGAAAGCCCACCGCTTTCCGCGCCGATGTTTGCCGTAGCGGCTCCCGTCCTGAAACCCGCCCAGGACATCCACGTCGCGCCGCCTCAGGTCGAATTCCGGACGGCGGGCAAACTCGTTATCTCGAAAAGCGTCCTGCCAGATGTAGAAGACCTCGTAAATCGTCCCCAGGGCGTTGATCTGAAATTCGTAATAGCAGTCGGGGCCGGCGATGAAGATCTCGACGTCGTTCTCGGTCCAGATGAATGAATCGCGTTTGGTGAGGCTGGCCCGGACATCCGCTTCCTCGATCCAAAAGGCAACATAGAAATTTCTTTCGTCCCAGAGAGCGGCAATGCGCGTCTCGAGGAGGGCCGGCGCGCCGCTCACCAGGTCGACAAATCTCGCCGATTTGGGCGCTGTGCGCCAGGCCGGATCTTGGCAACGTCCGTCGATGACGGGCGGTCGATCTGTTTTATGGCAGATGTAATGGACCAAATCGCCTTCGGAACAGCCGTATCCCGATTTCATGGATTTTTCGTCTGCGTGGTTCCGGCCGCTCTCTGGACCGCGTCAAAAACACGGAGGAAATTGCCGCCGAGGATTTTCCGGATGTCGCTTTCCTTGTATCCGCGGGCGGCTAGCTCCGCGGTGATGGAAGAAAGCTTCCCGATGTTTTCCAATCCGGCGGGAGTCGCGAATATTCCGTCGTAATCGGAACCCAGTCCGACATGATCCGAGCTTCCGGTCACTTTCACGATGTGGTCGATATGGTCGACGAGTTTTTTAACGTCGACGGGCGGCAGCGTTTTCTGCAGCTCGGCCAGCTCGACCTTGAATTCGGCGTCGAAGGCCTGCCTCTTTTCCGGGCCGGCTTTCAGGATCTCGCGATAATCCTCCGGCAGCCCGTGCTTGCGCGCAACTCGAATGAGAAGTTCGTTCTGCTTTTTATCGATCTCGGAATCGAGAAAGCCCGGATTGAAATTGATCCCGACAACGCCGCCGTTCTTGGCCAAGGCTTGAAGCATCTCATCGCTCAGATTCCGGTGGTGAGGGGAGAGCGCCCGGGCGCAGGAATGAGAAGCGACTACGGGCGCGGTCGAAACGCGCATGACATCCCAAAATGTTTCGTCATGGGCATGAGAGAGGTCGATGATCATCCCCAGGCGATTCATCTCCTTGACGACTTTTTCGCCGAGCTCGGTCAGGCCGCCCAGCTCCGCGACGGCGTCCCCGGAGGCATCGGCCCAGTCCGTCCGGCTCCAGTGGGTAAGCGTCATCAACCGGACGCCGGCGCGGAAGAAAGCGTCAAGCAGCCCGATATCGTTTTCGATGGCGTATCCGCCTTCGATCCCGATGAGAATTCCCGTCTTCCCGGTATTTCGGATTCTCTGGAATTCCGCGGGGGCCTTGATGACCTCGAGATCTTCGGGGCTATCCGAGACCAAGCGATATACGGATTCGATCTGGTCGAAAGCTTTTTTGGCGGCCTGAGCCTTTTCAGCCTCGTTCGTCGGAGCCGGGACATAGCAGGCGAAGACTTCGAGGTCGACCGCCCCGCGTTTCAACTTGGGGATATCGATGTGCCCGTGAGGCAGGTCCCGGCGAAGGTCTTCGCCATTCATATAGCGGCTGATCGTATCGCAATGGAAGTCGACCACGGCGGAATCTTTGTGGATAAATTCCGCCCGGAATTTCGGGTCGAGGAGATTGGCCCGGTTGTTCGCCAGGTTCATCAGGATATCGTAATGGTATTGGGCCGCGAGACGCAAGAGTTCCGGGTCGATGAGCTCGGCCCGGTCGCCGGGATAGTGGTACTCGGGATGTTCGTCGTCGAGCTTCCGGGTAAGAATTTCTCCGGTGCGCAGGCTGATGGCCGCGACGCCCTTGTCCCAAAATGAGGTATGGTCGGAGCCCCGATAATTCATCCGGAATTTCAACCTGGACTTCGTTTCCTCGGCCAGGTTGGCTTTGATCAGTTCAAAGAGTTGGCTATATTCGAACATGCCGCCGACGAGAAAATCCGAGTCGCCCGTCCCGACCATATCGATGTTCAGGTAGAGGACCGTCTTGTCGAGCGGAAGCAGGGGATGTTCCGTGTAAAATCGGGAACCGACGAGGCCCTGCTCCTCTCCCGCCCAGGCGGCAAAAATGACCGTCCGGGCCGGTTTGAATCCTCCGCCGAGGAGAGTCCGGGCGGTTTCGAGAACAACCGCGGTCGAGGAAGCGTCGTCGTCCGCGCCGGGATAGGTAAAGCCGTCGACACCGACGCCCAGATGATCAAGATGACCTCCCAGGACAATGGCCTCGGCCTTCAGCTTCGGATCTTTACCCGGAATCAAGCCGATGACGTTCGGGGCGGCGCGCTCTTCTTGGAGGAAATGAGCTTCCATTTCGATGACGGCCGCGATCGCCTCCGACCGCGTTTTTTTTCGGCGGAGCATCTTGCTGACCATATCGCGCCAGCTTTTTTTCGAGAGATAAAAAACGTCGTCAAGAAAATTGCGTCCGGCCCGGAGGACGACGAAGTTGTTCGGACAGACGCCCGGTTTGAGGACGGCCGAAACGAACCGCCGGGAAGGAGGTTGCCCAGGCTCGGCCAGGTCCATCTCGATAAGACCCACGGCGCCTTTCTCCAGGGCGAGTTTGACTTTCCTTTCGAGCGTCCATTCCCGTCTTTCGGCTTCGTCAAAGTGATCCGGGGAATCGGGCACGATCACCAAGATCTTACCCTTGGCCTCGAGGCCGTCGTAATCGTTCCAGCGCTGTTTCTCGGACGCGATTCCGTATCCAGCGAAGGCCGGTTGACCCTTGGAAACGCCCGAACCCGTGCCGCTCAGGGGGGAAAAATCGCGACCTCGCCCGGGGAAATAGGTGCGTCGCTCCGGGGTCAGGATTTCGAGGCGAATCGGCTGGGTGAAGGCTGACCAATTTTTGAACGGCACTTCCTGAAGATACGTCCCATTGTCGCCGCCCGGTTTCAGCCCGAATTCCTTCATCCGGGCCGCGACGTATTCCGCGGCCCGCCGGTATTCGGGAGTGCCGGCCCGCCTCCCTTTAAAGTCGTCCCCGGCCAGGAAAGCGACGTGGGCGTAAGCCGCCCGGCCGTCGGGCTTGATGTCCCGGGCTGCTTTTTTCTGGGGGAGAAGGACGGCCGAAAGCGCCAGAAAGAGACAAAAAAAGAGGAGAAAGGTCTTTTTCATGAGTTGATTGCCTTGTCATGGCCGAATGTCGGAGAGAATAAAGTCATGCGAAGTTTCTCACTTTAATAAAATTACGGGGGAATTGCAAGATATTGAAAAGGCTTTTGGATTGTGGTATTTTAGGCGTCACTTTTGTCCCCGGGAAAGGCTGGACAGGCGTCCTCCGCCAACAGTGGCGTTTTCAGCCGAGGGACCGCGTCAGCGCTTCGCAGCGGGAAACCGGATCAAGTTCAAAGGAGTCAACATGGTGAACCACGACGTCAAGGATCTCAAGCTCGCCGAAAAAGGAAAGCGGCGGATGGAATGGGCAAGCCGGTTCATGCCCGTCCTGAACTTGATCAAGGCCAAGTTCGCTAAAGAGCGGCCGCTCAAGGGCGTCCGTCTTTCGGCCTGCCTCCATGTCACGACAGAGACCGGAAATCTCATGGAAACGCTCAAGCTCGGTGGCGCGGACGTTCGCCTCGCGGCGTCCAATCCGTTGAGCACCCAGGACGACCTGGCCGCGGCCCTGGTCAAATTCGGCGGCGTTCCCGTCTTCGCAATCAAGGGAGAAAATAACAAGACCTACTATGAGCATATCCACAGCGCCCTTGATCACAAGCCCCACATCACTATGGACGACGGCGCCGACCTGGTCAACACGATTCACACCAAACGGAAAGAGCTGCTTCCGGGCGTCATCGGCGGCACGGAGGAAACCACGACCGGGGTCATCCGCTTGAAATCTATGGCCAGGAACAACGTTCTTCTTTATCCCATCATCGCCGTCAACGACGCCAAAACCAAACACCTCTTCGACAACCGCTACGGGACGGGGCAGAGCACCCTTGACGGGATTCTCCGGGCGACGAACGTCCTGCTTGCCGGCTCGAAATTCGTCGTCGCCGGCTACGGATGGTGCGGCCGGGGCGTGGCCTTGCGCGCTCGCGGCGCGGGAGCCCGGGTCATCATCACCGAAGTCGATCCCCTGCGGGCCTTGGAAGCGGTCATGGACGGGTACGAAGTCCTGGCCATGAGCGAGGCGGCGAAGATCGGCGACGTTTTCGTAACCTTAACCGGAAATAAGACGATCATCGGACGCTCTCATTTCCTGACGATGAAGGACGGCGCGATCATCGCCAACGCCGGCCATTTCAACGTCGAAATCGACATACCGGCCCTGGAAAAAATGTCTAGCGGCAAAAGACGCGTCCGCGATTTTGTCGATGAGTACGTTCTGCCGGACGGCCGGCATCTTTTTCTTCTCGGCGAAGGCCGTCTGATCAACCTCGCCGCAGCGGAAGGCCATCCGGCTATGGTCATGGACATGAGCTTCGCCAATCAAGCCCTGAGCGTTTTGTACCTGACCAGAGAAGGGCGATCTTTGGCCAGGGCCGTTTACCCGGTGCCCGCGGACATCGACGAAGACATCGCCCGAATGAAGCTCGGGACAATGGGGATCGCCATCGATACACTGACCGCGGACCAAAAAAAATATCTCGCGGAGTGGGAAGAAGGGACTTAAGCGATTTTCTTGAGAAGTTCGCGAATCCGGATTTTGAGCTCTTCCGTTTTCGCCAGGGGGAGAATTTTTTCCAAAATATCCTTGGCCTTCGCGCTCTCTCCCGATTTGTAGTAGGCGAGGGCGAGGTTGTAGCTCACGTTTGTTTCGCCCGGAACGATTTTCAACGCCTGCTGAAAGCTGACTATCGCTTCACTTGTGTTGTCCCGGCTTTCATAAATCAGCCCTAGGAGATTCCAGGCCAGCACCGAACGGCCGTATTTCTGAAGAGATTGAAGAACGTAGTTAAGGGCGGGATCGAGCTTATTCTGGCCGAAATAGAGCTTGGCTAAGTTGTAGCTCGCGCTGGAATTCTGGTCGATCTCGATCGATTTGAGGTATGCGGCCTCGGCCTTGACCGCATCGCCTGATTCTTCGAGGGCCGTTCCCAGATTGTTCCGGGCTTCCGAAAAATTGGGATTGACCTCGATGCTTTTTTGGAATGATTGAACGGCGTTCGGGAGTTCCCTCTTGATCATGAAGGCCAGGCCCATGAGATTATGGGCGAGATAATGGCCCGGATCGAGGGCCAAGGCCTGGTTGAGATATTTGAAGGCCTCGTCCGTCATCCCGTATTGCATGCAGACCACGGCCTTTTCGTACTGGTATTGGGGATCCTTTTCGCGCTGCATTTCGATTTTTTTCTGAGAGCTCGCGCACGCTGCCAAACCCAAAACCACAACGGCCGCGCCAAGGATCATTCTTTTCATCGCAAACCTCGTTCTCAAGTTTCCTCTTTAAGCGACCTGGACATGAGATCGGCCAGGGCTTTCCGGGGATCTTTCTTATTGTAGAGAATCTGATAAATCTGTTCGAAGATGGGCATTTCGACGCCTTCCCGGCGGGCGAGCTCGCGGGCGGATAGGGTGGTCGCAATCCCCTCGGCCACCATCCGCATCCCGGCGATGATGCTCGCCAGGGATTTTCCTTTGCCCAGCTCCGAGCCGACGAAGCGGTTGCGGCTGAGTCGGCCGGTGCAGGTGAGGACCAGGTCGCCGATTCCGGCCAGGCCTGAAAATGTTTCTTTTTGAGCCCCGAGAGCCAGACCGAGCCTGGTCATCTCGGCCAATCCACGGGTCATAAGGGCCGCCCGGGCGTTGTCTCCGAAGCCAAGGGAGTCGCTGACCCCGGCGGCGATTGCGACGATATTTTTCAGAGCTCCGGCAATCTCGACTCCAACCACGTCCCGGCTCGTATAAACGCGAAGGGCTTGGCTCGAGAGGCGATGTTGAACATTTTTTGCCCAGGCTG
>Ga0214473_10010416_pt1 | contig 10933 bp, 7 predicted proteins | sample RVTome_7_FD_203509 | JGI IMG/M metagenome (GOLD analysis project Ga0214473, IMG submission 203509) | Soil microbial communities from uranium-contaminated site in the Upper Colorado River Basin, Wyoming, United States - RVT98D197 | ecosystem: Environmental > Terrestrial > Soil > Contaminated >... | reverse complement strand
TCAAGTGGCTATTCACACTCGACCGCGCGCGCGAGAAGCTCGGTCGCGCGTATTTGTCCGTACGCCCGAAGCCCGCGACCCGCGCCGCCGCTTGATCCCGGTCAGAACCTCTGTGCCGAGGCACTAGATGCCTCGCCCCCTCCGGGAAGGTCTCCGAACCTGCTCAGAGCGGTCGAAGGGTCACGAGGGTCGCTCCCCACCCGCCGCGGTGGGCTGGAGCCGACGTGACGGCGATCACGTCCTCGCGTCGAGCGAGGATGGCGTGGACAGTGCGTCGCAGCGTTCCGGTGCCCTTGCCGTGGATGATGCGCACTTCGAGGATCCCGCGCGCACGGCACTCGTCCAGGTAGCCCGGTACGAGGTCAGGGACATCCCGGGGCGAGAAGGTATGAAGGTCGAGCACTCCGTCGATGGGAAGCTCGACGGGCTCTTCCGGATCGAAGTCTTGCTCGTCGTCCTGCGGCGTCATGCGCGAAGCTCGGGCATGCAACGATCAGGGCGCCAGCATACCAGGAGCGGAAACGGGGCGCGGCCGCCATGGCCGCACCCCGTTTCTCTCTTCAGGCTCCCCTTGCGGGGTCTTCAGCTCTCTTCTCGGGGGCTCGCGGATTGAGCCTGCTCAGCTGCAGCCCATGCTGTTGCCGCAGTTGAGACACTTGTAGCAGGCGCCGTTGCGCACCGTGATGTGACCACAGGAGTCGCACATGGGTGCGTCGCCCATCATCTCACCGAGTTGCTGGTTGAGCGCGCTCGGGCCGTGAGTGGATTGGCCATCGAAACCGAAGACCTGCTGCTCCGTCGGTACGATGTCGGGCGGGGGATCCGTCAGTCGGAACCCTTCGTTGCGAGGGACCGCGCCCACGTCGGTCGGGTTCTCGAGCTCGAGCTGCTCCTCCCTCGGCGGAACCTGGGCGAACTCGTAACGATGCAAGTACTCCACGCCCAGGACGCGGAAGACGTAGTCGATGATGGAGGTGGCGAACTTGATGTTGGGATGACCCTCGACGATCCCCTGTGGCTCGAATCTCGTGAAGGTGAACTGGTTCACATAGCTTTCGAGAGGCACGCCGTGCTGCAGACCCATCGACACACTGATGGCGAAGCAGTTCATGAGCGATCGGAAGGCCGCACCCTCCTTGTGCATGTCGATGAAGATCTCGCCGAGAGACTGATCCTCGTACTCGCCGGTGCGCAGGAAGACCTTGTGCCCACCGATCCGCGCTTCCTGCGTGAATCCCTGACGCTTCTTGGGCAGCCGGTGGCGCACGGTCGATGGGGCGCGCTCGTATTCCATCTGCGGCGCGGGCCCCGGAGCTGCGCTCGGCGATTGCTTCGCCTCTGCCTTGCCGTCCTTGTCCGTCGTGGACAGGGGCTGGGACGACTTGCAGCCGTCGCGGTAGAGGGCGATCGACTTGAGGCCCAGTTTCCAGCCTTCGATGTAGATCCGTTCGACATCCTCGACGGTGGCCTCGGGCGGCAGGTTCACCGTCTTGGAGATGGCCCCGGAGAGAAACGACTGGGCCGCCGCCATCATCCGGACGTGCGCCATCGGGGCGAGGAACCGCTGGCCGTGTTTCCCGCAGCGGTTGGCGCAGTCGAAGATCGGGTAGTGCTGGGAACGCAGGTGGGGCGCCCCCTCGATGGTCATGTGACCGACCACCGTCTGGTTGAGCTCCTCGGCCTGCTTCGGGGTGAGGCCCCAGCGCCTGAGCAGGCTGAACCCGGGGTTGTTGCGCTCTGAAGCCTCGATGCCGAGACGCTCGTAGCACTCGACGCCGATCACCCATGGCACGAGGGCTTGCGATACGTCGAAGGCCCCGAGGAGGGCCTTCTCCGCCTTGTCGATCTCGGAATCGGTGAGGCCCTTCTCCTGAAGGAAGGCCCGCGAGACGTGCGGGGCACCCGTGAAGGTGTTGGTTCCCTTCACATGGGCGACGATGTCGGTGATCTGAGCCGGCGTGTAGCCGAGTCTCTCGAGCGCGGAAGGAACGCTCTGGTTGACGATCTTGAAGTAGCCGCCCCCGGCCAACTTCTTGAACTTCACGAGGGCGAAGTCGGGCTCGATGCCGGTCGTGTCGCAATCCATCAACAGGCCGATGGTGCCCGTCGGCGCCAGGACGGTGGTCTGCGCGTTGCGGTAGCCATGGCGCTCGCCGAGGCGCACCGCCTCGTCCCAGTCCTGCCTGGCCGCCCGCACGAGGTAGTCGGGGCAGCCAGCGGGCCCGTCACCCGCCATGCCCGGCAGGGTCGGCTCGTCGATCCGGTAGGCCACTTCGCGATGCTTCTTCATCACGCGAAGCATGGGTTGTCGGTTCGGCCCGAAGCTTGGGAAGGAGCCCTTGGAGGCGGCGATCTCCGCGCTCGTGGCGTAGGCGTGTCCGCAGAGGATCGCGGTCAGCGCCGCGCAGATGGCGCGTCCGTGGTCGCTGTCGTAGGGGATCCCCTGCCGCATGAGAAGCGTACCGAGGTTCGCGTAGCCCAGGCCCAGGGGGCGGTAGTCGTGGCTGTTCTTCGCGATGTCCTTGGTGGGATAGCTGGAGAAGTCGACGAGGATCTCCTGCGCCAGGATCAGGATCCGGATCGCCTGGCGGTAGCCCGCCACATCGAAGGAGCCGTCCTCCGCCAGAAATCGCGTGAGGTTGATGGACGAGAGGTTGCAGGCCGAGTCGTCGAGGAACATGTACTCCGAGCACGGATTGGACGCGTTGATGCGGCCCGAGTTCGGGCAGGTGTGCCAGTCGTTGATGGTGGTGTCATACTGCACGCCCGGATCGGCGCACTGCCAAGCGCTCTCGCAGATCGCGGCCCAGAGGTCGTGGGCCTTGTAGGTCTGACAGACCTGACTCGTCGTCCTGAAGTACGTCCGCCACTCGCCGTCGTCCTCGACGGCCTTCATGAACGCGTCCGTGACGCGCACCGAGTTGTTGGAGTTCTGACCGGACACGGTGTGATAGGCGTCGCCGTTGAAGTCGGCGTCGTAGCCAGCTTCGATGAGCGCGCGCGCCTTCTTCTCTTCCTCGACCTTCCAGTGAATGAACTCGGCGATCTCGGGGTGGTCCATGTCGAGACACACCATCTTGGCCGCACGTCGCGTCGTGCCTCCGCTCTTCGTCGAGCCGGCGGCACGGTCGAAGACCTCGAGGAAGCTCATCAACCCCGAGGAGGTCCCGCCCCCGGAGAGCTTCTCTTGTCGCCCACGGATCCTGGAGAAGTTGGTGCCCGTGCCCGAGCCGTACTTGAAGAGTCGCGCCTCCGACTTGAGGAGCTCGTAGATGTCCATCAGATCGTCGTCGATGGACTGGATGAAGCAGGCCGAGCACTGCGGGTACTCGTAGGCGTTGTCTGCGTCGATGATCGAGTCTGTCCGGGCGTCCCAGTGGAAGTTGCCGCCCGTGCCCGAGATCCCGTAACGCTGGAAGAGCCCGCAGTTGAACCATACGGGCGAGTTGAACGCCGCCTTCTGATTCACGAGCAGGTGGCTGAGCTCCGCCTCGAAGCTGTCGGCGTCCAACCGGGTGGCGAAGTAGCCGCCGAGGCTCTCACCGGCCTCCCGGATCGTGTGGGCCACACGGAAGACGAGCTCCCGAACGCTGCCCTCGCCCCGCTTGGCGTCTCCGTTGATCCCTGCCTTGCGAAAGTACTTGGAAATTGCGATGTCGCTCGCCAGCTGCGACCAGGCCGCTGGGACCTCCGCATCGCGCATCTCGAAGACGACCGAACCGTCGGGATTGGTGATGACGCTGTCCCGGAGCTCGTAGGGAGTCGCCTCCAGTGGGTTTTCGCCCGGCTTGGAGAAGTGCCGGGCGACGCTCAAGCCCGTCGTCCGGCCCGTCGCCTCTGCGTTGCGCGTCGCTTTCGAAGCCACGTCCGCCACCATTCCCGTCCCCAGATCGTCACCGCGATAGCCTAGCGCCACAACGCACCTCCGCACACCGGCCGGCACCATCCACAGCTTTGCCCCAGCAGCTCCCCTCGATACTCACACGTGATCCACAACCGATTGGCATGGCGCCTCGGAGGCAACCACTATCCGTTGTGGAACAGCGTTCCGGGGTACATGTTCGCCTCCGTCATCGTCAAGCCCCATTTCATGCGCCGAATTCCTTTTCCCGGAAGCACTCTGATGTCGAACGTTTGCGCGACAGGGTGCAACGGCGGATGACGCGTCCGGGCCGGGGCAGGGGGAATCTCGACGGGGCCTCAAATGGGAGTCGTCAGGGAGCTCCGATCGCCCCCAGCGGTTGTGGTTCAGGTGGTCAAAAAACCCTACCGAAGGGGGTGCGAGGGCCGTGGGCGGTGAGCCAGATCACCAACGAACTTCGCCGCGAGATCCACAGATCCTGTCGAAGACGAGACCGTTCTCGAGCCTCCAGAGCGCCGACGGATCGCTCACGAGCCGGCGGGAATCACTCGCCGTTTGGACGTGCCCGATCCGCGCTCGGACGCAGGTGCTTCACGCAGGCTCGTCGTTGCGGCCGATGGCGCGCAGGACGATGGCGGCCAGGTCAGGAGCGATGGCCTCGCCGCTCGGCAGGCTCGCGAGCGGGATCGGCGAGGTCGGGTCCACCAGACGCCGGGCCACCTGCGGGACGAAGGCGATCGTGCCGAGCACGACGACCAGCAGCGGCAGGGGGAATCGGTCGGTGAACACGCCCTGGCGCTGTCCCTCGAGAACCGTACCGACGATGAGCGGAAGGTGCCCCGTGGCGAAGCGCTCGAGCAGGCGCGCGCGGCGTGTGGAGGTGCCGAGGGCCTCGCGTACGACGAGACGGATCACGGTGAGCTCCACGTCACTCATGCGACCGAGGCGAGCGCACAGTCGACGCACGCGGTCGTCGATCGGCTCGGCGGCGCCGAGCGCCACAGACAAGTCGGCGAGCAGCCCGGCGTAGACGTCTTCGACGACCCCGAGGAACAGATCGTCTTTGCTCGGAAAGTAGTAGTAGATCATCCCGATGCTCGTGTGCGCGCGCCGGGCGATGCGACGCAGGGACGCCCCGTCGACACCGTCGACGAGGAAGCGCTCTCTGGCGGCTTCGATGATGCGGGGGCGGATATCGCTCCGGGGGCGGGGCATGATCAGACCAGCTTCTTTCGGAATCGCAACGACGCAACCGTGACGATCACCAGCAGGATGCCCACGAGCCAGACGAGCTCGGGGGCCAGATCGGAGAAGCCGCTGCCCTTGAGTGTGATGCCCCGAACGATGCGCAGGAAATGGGTCAAGGGAAGTGCCTGCGAGAGCCACTGCACCGGCTGCGGCATGCCCTCCCAGGGGAAGATGAACCCGCTCAGCAGGATGTTCGGTAGCAGGAAGAAGAACGACATCTGCATGGCTTGCTGCTGAGTCTTGGCGAGGGTCGAGAAGAAGAGACCGAGCGCGAGATTGGCCGCGATGAACACGAAGGAGAGGCCATAGAGGACGATTAGGGAACCGACGAGCGGTACGTCGAAGACGAGCTTCCCCGCGGTCAGCACCAGCGTGATCTGCACGTAGCCGATGAGCACGTAGGGGGCGATCTTGCCGACGACGAGCTCTAGCCGCCGAACGGGAGAGACGATCAGCGCCTCGAGCGTTCCGCGCTCGCGCTCGCGGGCGATCGCCATGGCCGTGAGCATCACCATGGTCATGGTCAGGATGACCCCGATCAACCCCGGCACGATGTAGACAGCCGTGCGCAGGTCCGGGTTGTACCAGGTCGTGGGCTCGAGCTGCAGGGGCTGCGTCGGGGCGGGCACGCCGCTCGCGGCGAGACGCATGACCATGAGCTCGGCGGAACGGGCCACGACGAGCGATGCGGCCGTGTTGGTCGCGCTGGCGACGGTCTGGGGGTCGCTGCCGTCCACCACGAGTTGCACGTGGGTGGACCGGCCGCGGCTCAGGTCCGAAGCGAACCCCGGGGGGATCACGACCGCCACGCGCGCCCGGCCAGAGCGCATGGCGTGGGCGATATCGTCATAGCTCTGGACCTCACCCGCGAGATCGTAGAACCCCGTCGCCTCCATGGAATGGGCGAGCTCACGCGAGGCCGCCGTGTGATCCTGGTCAAAGACGACCGTGCGTATGTGCCGCACGTCGGTGTCGATGGCGTAGCCGAAGAGGAGCAGCTGCAGAACGGGCAGGGCGACCATCATCGCGAGGGTCAGGCGGTCGCGCCGAAGCTGCAGGAGCTCCTTCCATGCGATGGCGAGGAGGCGGCTCATGCCGCGTCCTCCCGCACCATGGAGACGAAGGCGTCCTCGACGTTCGCGCGCCCTTCCCTGGCCGACACGACAGTGATGCCCGTCGCGCCGAGGACCTCGCGAACGAGGGCCACCGGGTCCGCGCCGGCCCGTGTCGCGACGCGCAGCACGTGGCCGTAGTGATTGACCTCGTCCACCTCGGGCAGCACGCGGAGCAGGTCTCCTGCACCATGGGCGTCGCGATCGACCTCGACCTCGGCGACACGAAGTGAGCGCCGGGCGAGCACGTCGGCGGGCGTACCGGTGTCGAGGACCTCCCCGCGGAAGATGAACGCCAGCCGGTGGCACCGCTCGGCCTCGTCCATGTAGTGCGTCGTCACGACGACTGTCGTGCCCTCCGTGGCGATGCGGTGGATCTGCTCCCAGAACTGGCGGCGGCTCACGGGGTCGACGCCCGCGGTCGGCTCGTCGAGGAACAGCAGGGGCGGCTCGTGGATCGTCGCGCAGGCGAGGGCCACCCGCTGCTTCCAGCCTCCCGACAGGGTGCCCGCGAGCTGCCGCCGCCGGTCGCCCAATCCGGCCACCTCGATGACCTCCCTGAGCCGGGCCGCTCGCCGGCTTCGCGGCAGACCGTAGATCGCGGCGTAGAACCGCAGGTTCTCCGTGACAGTGAGATCCTCGTAGAGGCTGAAGCGCTGGGTCATGTAGCCGATTCGCTCCTTGACGCGCTCGGGCTCGGCCACCACGTCGTGACCGACGACGGTGGCCCGACCGCTGGTCGGATCGAGCAGGCCGCAGAGCATGCGAATCGTCGTGGACTTGCCCGCGCCGTTGGGCCCGAGCACGCCGAAGATCTCTCCCTGGGTAACCTCGAGCGAGACATCCTTGACCGCGACGAGGGTCCCGAAGTGCCGTGACAGGTGCTCGGCGACGATGACCTTGCTGTCATTCATCGCTCCTCACCTCCGGCCTGCCGGTCGAGCGTCACGAAGGCGGGCAGGCCTGCATACAGGCGACGGTCGGGGTCCTCGACACGAATCCGGACTCGCACGACCAGGTTCGGCCGCTCGCGCTCGCTGAAGAGAAAGCGCGGCGTGAACTCCGTGCGGCGGGCAACGTTCTCGACTCGGCCGTGTAGCGGCTCGCGGTCGGCATCGATGCGGATCGCGGCGCGGGCACCGATGTGTACGAGCCGGATGTCGCCTTGCGGCACGTACACGTCCACGTAGGGACGAGTCGCGTCGGCGAGGGTCACCACCGGAGTGCCCGGGCCCACCACCTCACCTGCTTCGGCGTGCACGTCGAGCACCGTGGCCGACAGGGACGAAACCAGGATGTGCCGGGCGAGACGCTCGTCGCTCGCGGCCAGCGCCACGTCGAGGGCCTCCACGCGCGCCTCGGCGGCCTCCACCTCTTGGGAGCGGGCGCCCCCGCGGATGGCCCGCAGGCGCTGGTCGAGGGCCTGGCGTTGTGCCGTGGCCTGCTCGACCTGGCCAGCGAGGGTGTCCACGGCCAGCTCCGTGCCGGCCCCCTGGGTCGCGAGGCGGCGTTGCCGGTCCAGGTTGCGCTGGAGCAGCGCCTCGCCCGCGCGCGCGGCGCCGAGCTCGGCCCTAGCTGCGCGAATCTCCTCCGGTCGGGCACCCTCCTGCAGGAGGGCGAGCTGGGCGATGGCGGCGCGGCGCTCGGCCTCGCGCGCCTGCCGGGCGAGCTTCTCCATCGTGTCGTCCAGGGCGGCGAGGCGGGCGCCCGTCTCGACCTGAGCCCCGGCCTGGGCCTCCACGGAGGCCAAGCGCCCCCCCAGCTCGAATCCCAGGACCCGTTCCTCGAGCTCCACGATCCCCTGGAAGGGCTCGGGGGGACGGGCTTGCGCATCGCCGCAGCCGGCCGCCCACACCGCCGCGGCCACCATCCCGATGAGGGCCCGGGAGTTATTTATCATACGACCGACAATAGTCCCTGATCGACACCAGTCAAGGGCCGAGGGCAGAGAAGCTGGGGTTTTTTTCTTTCGGGGCGAGCCCCGTTCGGGACATGGTTTCAGGTCTGACTCTGCGCGCACACGGCAAGGCTCCTCGCGTGTTTGTCGTCGCCTTGGTGGTCGCGACGATGGGGGTGTCCGTCCCAACCCGGGCACAGTTCCTCTCGCCGGGGCCCCTCTCCCGCGAGCACGCGAGTCTCGAGGGGACCGACCACTGTGACGACTGCCACTCCGGGGGGCGGGACGTCGTCCAGAGCAAGTGCCTGGGCTGTCACGGGGACGTGGGTGCCCGGATCAGCGGCAGCGCGGGGCTGCACGGCCGGGAGTACCGCGGTCAGGCCTGCGTGCGGTGCCACGTGGAGCACCGCGGCCGCGCTGCGCCGCAGGTGCGATGGAACCCTCGGACCTTCGAACACCGTCAAGCAGGCTGGCGCCTCGAGGGTGGGCACCAGCGGGTGGAGTGCAACGGCTGCCACAACCGGCGCAACCGGCGGGGAGCCCGGACGTTTCTCGGGCTGTCCACGTCGTGCCAGAGCTGCCACCAGGATCCTCACCAGGGTCGCCTCGGCACGACGTGCAACGACTGCCACGGCGAGCAGGCGTGGTCGGCGGTGCGGCTCGACCGCTTCGACCACACGCGGACGCGCTTCCCGCTGCGAGGCGGCCACTCCCGGGTCGACTGCGCGCGCTGTCACCGCGACCCCCCGCAGTGGAGCGGGATCCAGTTCCGCTCTTGCGCCAACTGCCACGACGACCCCCACGCGGGGCGCTATCGCCGCGAGTGTGGCGAGTGCCACAACGAGCAGGCCTGGGACAACCTCGAGGACATGCGCGCCGCCCACCCGGGCCTGAGCCTCGGCGGGGGACACTCACGCGTGAGCTGCCAAGCCTGCCATGGCAGCGACGTCACCCGGCCGCCGGGTCGCGGCTCACGGTGTCTTTCGTGCCACCGGTCGGTGCACGAGGCCGCCTTCGGCGACAACTGCGCGAGCTGCCACCGGTCCATCCGCTGGCGGGGCCTGCCGGAAAACGTCGCGCTCTCGGCCCACGCGCAGACCCCGTTTCCGCTCGGAGGAAGGCACCGGGAGATCGACTGCGCGAGGTGCCACGATCCGAACCGGTCGGCGCAACAGCGATATCGCGAGCTGACCTTCAGCCGGTGCACCGACTGCCACGAAGATCGCCATGGAGGCGTGTTCGCGCGACGCGACGGTGGCGCGTGCGAACCCTGCCACAGCGACGCGGGCTTCAGCCCCAGCACCTTCACCGTGGCGCTCCATCGAACCACCCAATTCCCTCTGCAGGGTCGGCACCAGGCGGTCCCGTGCACGCGATGCCATCCCGGCGAGCGGCCACGCCTCACTTGGCACGTGAGCGCGCCGCGCTGCGACAGCTGTCACGAGAACCCCCATGGGAATCAGTTCGCCACGGAGATGCAGCGCGGCGGGTGCGCGGGCTGCCACGTGCCGGCCGGCTGGGAGCAGCCGAACATCGACCATTCGCAGTGGCCCCTGATTGGCGCCCACGAGGTCACGCCGTGCAACGGCTGCCACACGCCGAGCGAAGACGACCGCCGGCAGGCCCACGGCGCGAGCTACCGAGGCCTGCCGAGGGAATGCGAGGGCTGTCACCAGGACGTACACGCCGGTCAGTTCCGCCTCACCGATCCCGTGCGCGGGTGCGACGTGTGCCATACCGCGGCGTCCTTCCACATGCGGCGCTTCGACCACACCGCCATCGCCGATTTCCCGCTTCAGGGGGCCCACAGACGGACGCGCTGCACGGGTTGCCATCGGGAGGAGCGCCTGCGCGACGGCACCAACGTGCGCAGGTACCGGCTCGGGTACCGAGCCTGCAGCGATTGCCACGCCAACCCGCACGCCGGAGGTGGGCAGTGAGCCGCAAGGTCCTGCGCTTGGCCGTCGCGGCCGCAGCGCTGACCGCGTCGGTGACCGCGGCGACCGCCCAGCAGCGCCGCCCGCAGCGGGAGGAGCCGTCGGCCCACGGCGGGAGCCTCACCGAGGGCATCGACTGTAGCGCCTGTCACACGGCCGACGGCTGGCGGATGGGCGGGGGCTCGGGGAGCGGCGGCTTCGATCACGCGCGTACGGGGTTCCCGCTGGCCGGGCGCCACCGCACGGTGGGCTGTACGACGTGTCACGCGCCTGGACGGCAACCCCGCCGCGCATGCACGAGCTGCCACGCGGACAACCATCAGGGGCGTCTGGGGCGAGACTGCGATTCGTGCCACTCGGACCGGGGCTGGCAGCATGTCCGGGCCATCGCAATGCACCGACGGACTCGGCTTCCTCTCACAGGCATGCACGCGTTGCTGGATTGCACCGAGTGCCATGTCCGCACCGGCGAGCGGCAGTGGTCGTCGGTGCCGTCCGACTGCTTCGCGTGCCACGAGGGTGACTACCGCCGGAGCGACGTTCACCCGAGCCACCTCGGACTCAGCTCGACGGCGGCGTTCCCCCGCGACTGCGCGCAGTGTCACCGCGCCTCGGGTTGGTCCCCTGCGGTCATCGATCCTGGCGCCCTGCCGCGATCCGCCGGGCTGGTCGCACCCGAGGACCACGACCTGCGCTTCCCGATCAGCCACGGTCCGCACCGCGGGACCGAATGCGCGGCCTGTCACGCTTCGCCGGCGGTGCCCTCGGCCGTCCGTTGTACGGGCTGCCACGCGCACAACCCCGTTCGCCTGCGGATGCAACACACGAGCGTCGCCGCGTCCGTCCAGGGCCCGGCGTGCCTGTCCTGTCACCCCGG
>Ga0214473_10010415_pt1 | contig 10933 bp, 5 predicted proteins | sample RVTome_7_FD_203509 | JGI IMG/M metagenome (GOLD analysis project Ga0214473, IMG submission 203509) | Soil microbial communities from uranium-contaminated site in the Upper Colorado River Basin, Wyoming, United States - RVT98D197 | ecosystem: Environmental > Terrestrial > Soil > Contaminated >... | reverse complement strand
CGGCGTTGTCGAGCACGACACCCGCTCCCGAGACACCCAGATGGCGATTGGGACCGTCGGCGGTGAGGGTGATCGTGTGGGCGGCGTCGGTGGTGGACCCGTTGATCAGCAGGATCTCGATGCCGGCCGCCGTGTAGGGGCTCGCGTCCTTGTAGATGACGCCGATCTCGCTGCGGGTGCCGGCCACCAGATCGCCGTCCGCGACCGGGAAATAGGTGCAGGCCGCCCCGCCGGTCGAGATGCAGTCCTCCCAGGCCTGGGGTGTCGCGAACTGGCGGGACATCACGTAGGACTTGGTGGCGCTGCTGGCGCCGGTGAACGGGCTCGAGAGCTGCAGCTGCGTCTCGCTGTCGACGCTGCGCACCATGTAGTCTGTGCCGTCAATCGTGATGCGGTCGCCGCGGCCGCGGTTGGCGCTCTGCCAGCCCGCGCCCGGGCAGCTCACCACGGATGAGCCGTTGGTGGCGGTGCAGGTGCCGCTGCCGGTGGTGTAGGCGGTGATGTCACCGATCGACCTCAGGTAGCAGGTACCGGGGCCGCCCTGGCAGGGGTTGAGAGCCGGGCAGGCCGTGGCGGCCACGATGAACGGACCGGCACCATCGAGCACCGACGCGTAGAACGTCGCGGGCGAGCTCTGGTTGTTGTAGCCCGTCGTGATCCAGTCATTGGAGCGCGTGACGAAGGAAACCCGCATCTCGTCGAGGAGGCCGTCGAGGTAGTCGTCCTGCAGGTTGTCGATACCCATGAGGGTGTAATGCGGAATGTCGTTAGCCAGGCAGGCGGTGCCCGTGTCCGTCACGACCTGGGTGCCGTTCACGAGGAGCCGACGTGTTTTCGTGGCCACGTCGAAGCTGCCCGCGACGTGGTACCACTGGCCCGTGTTGACGATGGCGCCTGGATCGTCGAGGTTGCCGACCTTGCAGCCCCCTGGCCCGCCACCCCACGCCCAGCCGAAAGAGAACTTGTTGACGCCGGCCTTGTAGAGGGCGACCCAGTCCCCGCACGGCTCCGCCAGGCAGAAGCCGGGCTGCGGCACCGGGCTGCCGTCGAAATTCAGGCACTCGCGTCCCTTGGTGACGAAGCCGACGAAGCCGCCGGCCACGTAGGTCCGGAAGTACACCCAGGCTTCGAACGTGAAGCTGGTGGTGGTGGGCAGCTTGCCGTCGGAGACGACGAGCCGCGCCGGCGTCGTGCCGAGGGCCCCGCCCCCGAAGTCGACGGCGCTGCCGATCAGACCCGCGGCGCCGTTCGTGACGGCGCCCTTGCCAGCGGCGGTGAAGGCGTTCACGGTGGAGTCGGTCTGGTCCCCCGACTGGTTCAGGTGGAAGACCTCCTGGTATCCCGAGTTCCAGACGCCGCTCTTGTTCTGCTGAGAGCAGGTCACCGACGCGTCGCCGTAGTAGAGGTAGATGACCGTGTTGGCGGCCGCTCCGGTGTATTGCAGCGTCGGCACCCGCACCCACGCGACGAGCGTACCGGCCGCGCCGTCGTAGCTCTCGATCTCGTGATCGAGGCGGCAGGGGGACGCGGCCGGGGCGCAAGTGGTCGCGTCCTCACCGCGGAAGAGGATGTCGTGTCCCTGGGCGCTCGTGACGAGCCCGCCGTTCGCGGTCGTCTTCAGGTTGTTGTCACCTGTGATGCTGACCAAGACCGGGAAATTGACGTGGTTGGCCGTTCCGGGTATTTGGGCGCGATTGATCGTGATTTCCTTGCGGCCCGCAAATGCGGCGTGCAGGGATGCCGGTGCGAGAAGCGGTAGAACAGCGGCGAGACCGAAAAGACGGAGTGCGCGAGATGTCAGGCTCAAGACGGAACCCTCCCCAGGGGTTGAGGGTGCAAGATGCGGACCACATCTAAACAGTTGATAATCCGCGAGATATGCCTTTGCTCTGATGAGACACTTGACCGAAAATCGGACGAGCGAAGGGCCAGAGGTCGGCCGTCAGGCCTCGACTTGCCGGCTACTGGTCCCATTCCAGGCGCCTCCCCCCGTGGCAGAATGCCAACTCGGGCCAGGCCCGAGGCGTTCCGGTCGTGTGAACCCCACTGAAGTCGCATCCGACTGGGCGCTTGGCCACCTCATCCCAAGGTAATACTTTAAGTTGCTCGTGTCCAAGGATGGGCTGCAACCTCGGGGCAATCGGGTCAGTACTCATCCTCGAGGGACGCGGACGTCCTCGCGCTCGGTGAACATAATTTGGGTACTGACAGCCTCTCGTTTCCGCTGCCGGTTCTGTGGGTTGGTGACGCGACGGGCAGCGGGCGACTGTCGCGCCGCCTTCCAGGCCCAGGTCGCCGCGTACAACGAGTTCCTGAAGATGGAGCTCCTGCCGCGCGCACGCGACGACTTCCGCCTGCCCGAGGCTCTCTACACGTACCGGCTGAAGCAGGTGGGCGTCGACATTCCCCCGGCTCAGGTGGCCGAGCGCGCGCGCATCGCCTTCATGGAGATCCGCAACGAGATGAAGGCGCTCGCCCCACTCGTGGCGCGCGAGAAGGGCATCGCCGCGACCGACTACCGCGAGGTGATCCGCGAGCTCAAGAAGCAGCAGATCGTGGGCGACGCGATCCTGCCCCACTACGAGGCCCGTCTCAAGCAGGTCGAGGAGATCATCCGCCGCGAGGGCATCATCACGCTGCCCGAGCGCGCGGCGCGCATCCGCGTGGCGAGCGAGGCGGAGAGCGCCCAGACGCCGGCCCCCAACATGCGGCCGCCGCGGCTCATCGGCAACAAAGGCGAGATCGGCGAGTTCGTGCTGCCGCTGCGCGTCCCGACGGCCGGCGCGGGCGGCGGCGCGATGCAGGGCTTCGACGACTTCACCTTCGAGGCCGCGTCCTGGACGCTCACGGCTCACGAGGCGCGGCCCGGTCACGAGCTGCAGTTCGCCTCGCTCGTCGAGAACGGCGTCTCGCTGGCGCGCGCCGTCTTCGCCGCCAACAGCGTCAACGTCGAGGGCTGGGCGCTCTACGCCGAAGCGGAGATGAAGCCCTACCTGCCGCTCGACGGCCAGCTCGTCGGCCTGCAGCACCGGCTGCTGCGGGCGGCTCGCGCGTTTCTCGACTCCGAGCTGCAGGCCGGGCTGATCCAGCCGGAGCCGGCTGTGCGCTTCCTGATGGACGAGGTCGTCCTCTCCGAGCCGATGGCCCGCCAGGAGGTCGAGCGCTACACGTTCCGCGCCCCCGGCCAGGCCACGTCGTACTTCTACGGCTACCTGCGCTGGATGGAGATCAAGTCGAAGGTCGAGCTCGCGCTCGGGAAGGGCTTCGACCGCCGCCGCTACCACGACTTCCTGCTGGCCCAGGGCCTGCTGCCGCCCGCGGTGCTGGCGAAGGCGGTGCTCGCCGAGTTCGTGCCCGCGGGCAAGGCGGCGGGCGCCCGCTAGAAACCCGGGGCCGGCACTTGTGCCGGCGGCGCCGAAGAGGTAGACATTCGGGCCATGCAACTCCAGGCCCTCGACTGGGTGATCGCGATTGTCTCGGTCGCCATCTGCTTCGTCCCCGCCCTCTTCTTCGGAAAACGATCGGGCAAGAGCACCGCCGAGTTCTTCGCCTCGGGCCGCTCGGTGCCGTGGTGGCTCGCCGGCCTCTCGATGGTCGCCACCACCTTCTCGAGCGACACGCCGAACCTCGTCACCGACATCGTGCGCCGCCAGGGGGTGGCCGGTAACTGGGTCTGGTGGGCGTTCGTGCTCACCGGGGTCGCGACCGTCTTCTTCTACGCGCGCTTGTGGCGACGCTCGGGTGTGATGACCGACCTCGAGTTTTACGAGATCCGCTACTCGGGCAAGGCCGCGAGCGTCGTGCGCGGATTCCGCGCGGTCTACCTGGGCCTGTTCTTCAACTGCATGATCATGGCCACCGTCAACCTGGCCGCCTGCAAGATCGCCGGCATCCTGTTCGGCCTGCAGCGCTGGCAGACGCTGCTGTTCGTCGGCCTGCTGAACGTGGTCTTCGCCGCCCACTCCGGTCTCTGGGGCGTGCTCGTGATCGACATGGTCCAGTTCTTCATCAAGATGACGGCCGTGATCGCCGCCGCCTACTTCGCGCTGCAAGCACCCCAGGTCGGCGGCCTCAGCGCCCTCGTCAGCAAGCTGTCCTCGATGGAGGGTCCGGGCGGGATCAACTACCTGAGCGTGCTGCCCGACTTCACGAGCAACTGGGACCTGGCCGTGGCGGTCTTCATCATGCCGATCGCGGTCCAGTGGTGGGCGGTCTGGTACCCGGGGGCGGAGCCGGGCGGCGGCAGCTACATCGCGCAGCGGATGCTGGCGTCGAAGTCCGAGAAGGACGCGCTCGGCGCGGTGCTGTTCTTCAACGTCGCCCACTACGTGCTGCGGCCGTGGCCCTGGATCCTGACGGCGCTGTGCTCGATCCTCGTCTACCCCCAGCTGTCGGACATCCAGGCCGCCTTCCCCAACCTGGACCCGAGCCTGCTGGGCCACGACATCGCGTTCCCGGCGATGCTGAAGTTCCTGCCCGTCGGCTTCGTCGGCCTGATGGTGGGCGGGCTCGTCGCCGCGAACTCGTCGACGATCCTCACCCACCTCAACTGGGGCGCGTCCTACCTGGTGCACGACTTCTACCAGCGCTTCATCCGCAAGGGCGCTTCCGAGAAGCACTACGTGATGATGGGCCGTCTCGCCACGATCCTGCTGTTCCTGCTGTCGTCCGGAACGGTGTACCTGCTCGACAGCGCCAAGGACGCCTTCGACGTGATCCTGCAGATCGGCGCCGGCACCGGGCTGCTCTACCTGGTGCGCTGGTTCTGGTGGCGGGTCAACGCCTGGTGCGAGGTCGTGGCGATGGTCAGCTCGTTCCTCGTGTCGCTGGCGCTGCTGGTGCTGGCGCGCAACGGCGTCCACTTCAGCACCCACTTGGCGCTGATCCTGACGATCGCGGTCACCACGGTCTGCTGGGTGGTGACGGCGTATGTCGGGCCGCAGACGGACCGCCGGGTGCTCGTCGAGTTCTACAAGAAGATCCGGCCGTTCGGTCCCGGCTGGAAGCTCGTCCGCGAAGAGGCGGGCCTCGGAGAAGACACGGCCCGGACCGCCGGCGACAACATTCCGCTCGCGCTCCTCGGCTGGGTGGCGGGATGCGCGACGATCTGGTCGTCGCTCTTCACCGTGGGCAACGTCCTCTACGGCCGCACCGGTTACGCACTTGCCTGCTTCGCGGTGTTCGCGGTCGCGGGAACGGCGCTCGTGCGCGTGGTCACCCGGCTCTGGGAGAAGCCGACCGCCGCCCAGTAGGCTCGGGCCAGCGGTGCCGCGGCGGCCGGTTCGACGCCGGCCGCAAAGCCCGGCTAGAATCGCTTGAGCCAGACTACCCAGGAGGAGCATGTGAGTCTCACGAAGCGCACGCTGGCGTTCAGTGCCGGCTTTTCGATGGTCATTGCCGGAGCGTGGGGGGCGTTCGCGTCCGACCCGGCTCACCAGCGCCACGAGGCGATGGAAATGGTTCAGGAATCGTTCAAGCCGCTGCGTGCGATCGCGGTGAAGGAGACCCCGTTCGACGCGGCGGTCGTGAAGAAGAACGCGACCACCATCCTCGAGAAGCTGAAGGAGGCTCACGGCCTGTTCCCGGAGGGTAGCGGCGGCGGCGACTCGCGGGCCAAGGCCGAGATCTGGTCCGACCGCGCGGGTTTCGACAAGGCCATGAAGGACGCCCAGGCTGCCGCGGCAGCAATGGCCGCCGTGACCGCCGAGGCGGACTACGTCGCCGCGATGAAGGCGCTCGGCGGAAGCTGCAAGGCCTGCCACGACAAGTACCGCCTGCCGAAGGAGTGAGACTGCCGTCCCGGCGCACCGCGGCGGCGATCGCTTCCGTCCTGGCGGTCGCCGCCGTCGTGTTCTGGTGGCTGACCGAGCCTGATCCGTTCCCCGCATCGGCGATCCCGGCGCACACCGCGGACCTAGCCAACGGCGAGGTGCTGTATCACGCCGGGAGCTGCTTCGCCTGCCACAAGCCGCCCGCGGGCGCCGCTGACCCGTCGCTGCCCACGGGCGGAACGCCGTTCAAGACGCCGATCGGTGTCTTCTACCCGCAGAACCTGACGCCCGATCCGGAGACGGGCCTCGGCCGCTGGAGCGAGGCCGACTTCGTGAACGCGATGACGCGCGGCCTGGCGCCCGACGGCCGCCACTACTTCCCGGCCTTCCCGTACATGGCCTATCGGGCGATGCGGCTGACGGACCTCCTGGACCTGCGCGCCTACCTGATGAGCCTCCCGCCTGTGAAGGCCGTTCACCCTTCCCACACCGTACCGCAGCTCGGTCTCGCGCGGCGCGGCGTCGGCCTCTGGAAGCGGATTGCTCTCGCGCGTCCGCCGTTCAATCCCGGCAGCGAAGGTAGCGACGTCTGGAAGCGCGGCGCCTATCTCGTGAACGCTCCCGGCCACTGCGGCGAGTGCCACACGCCCAGGAACTGGCTGATGATCGAAGACCTGACCCGTCACCTGGCCGGCGGACCCCACCCGGGTGGCGAAGGAAAGGTGCCCTCCCTGCGCAGGCTCGTCGCGCGCGAGAAGTACGAGGACGCCTCGAACTTGACGCTCGCGCTCCAGAATGGCGAGGAGCTCGGATACGAGGACCTCTCGAGCGGCGGCATGGGGGCGATCCAGGAGAACCTCGCGAAGCTCCCCGAGTCCGACGTCCGCGCGATCGCGGAGTACCTCCTGAGCCTGAAGTAGGCCGGCCCTCAGCCCGTCAGGCCCAGCCGCTCCAGCAGTCCCCCGCCGGGCCATCGAAGCGAGTCATGCATAATGCGGCCCGAGGTGATTCGCGACGTGTGGCCCGAGCCCGCGAGACTGCCCTCGCCCCGAGGACGACCGGGCCGCCGGACCGGGGGGCCACGAGGTGCGCCTGTCGATCGAGAAGGGCGCAGAAGGGTCGCAGCGAGATGAACGCCGTCGGCGCCCTTGTCTATCTCTTCTTCTTTCTCTCCGGTGCGACCGCGTTGGCCTACCAGATCGTGTGGACTCGCCAGCTCACCCTGGTGGCCGGCGCCAGCACGCCGGCGGTGAGTGCCGTCCTCGCCGTGTTCATGGGGGGCCTGGGCCTCGGGGCCTGGCTCTTTGGCTCGATCGCCGATCGTAGCCGGCACATCCTGCGATGGTACGCCGCTCTCGAGATCGGCATCGGACTGTTTGCGCTCGTCCAGCCGCAGCTCTTGTCCTGGACGGGGAGCCTTTACCTGAGCCTGCTGCCCGATGCCGCACCGGCCTCGCTGCACGTGTCGAGCCTGCGCCTGGCCCTGGCCGTGCTCCTGCTCCTGGTGCCCACGACGCTGATGGGAGGCACCCTGCCCGTCCTCTTGCGGTTCGTAGCTCGGAGTGAGGAACGCATCGGCTGGAGCCTGGGAACGCTCTACGCCACGAACATCGCCGGTGCCGTCGCGGGCAGCGCGTGCACAGGCTTCGTCCTCATCCGCTTTGTCGGCATCCAACACAGCGTCACCGCCGCCGTGCTCGTCAACCTGACGATCGGCCTGGCCGCGCTGGCCCTTGCCCGCCACGCAACCCCGGGGGCCCTGCCCCCCGACGAGGCCACCGCCCCCCTCCACACCCCCAGCACCCTGGGGTACCGCCTGCGCCGGCTGCTCTGGAGCGTGGTCTTTCTTTCGGGCTTCCTGACCATGGGCTACGAGGTCGCATGGACACGTGTGCTCGTGTTCGCCTTCGGCAGCACGATCTATGCGTTCACGCTGATACTCGTCGTCTTCCTCCTCGGGCTGGCGCTGGGCAGCGGTGTGTTCGCGGTTATGGACCGGCGCTGGCCGGGCCTGCCCGTCCTGGCCGCCTGTCACTTCCTGGCGGCCACCACCGCGCTACTCGTGATCCCCCTCGCCGCCGGCGTTCCCGATTGGATCCTCGGCCTGTCCCGGACGTGGGGCCACACAGGGGAGACTCAGTTGCTGGGCATGCTCCTGGGCGGCGCCGCCGTCATGCTCTTGCCCGCCACACTCATGGGCGTCGTCTTCCCCTTGAGCAGCCGGTTGCTCATCGAGGACCTGGCCACCTCGGGGCGGACCCTGGGTCGCGCCTACTGGGTCAACACGGCCGGCGCCATCTTCGGCTCACTGCTCACCGGATTCGTGCTCCTGCCCACGCTCTCTCTCAAAGGCTGCCTCCTGGCACTCGCATCCGTTCAACTCGGCGTCGCCGCGGTGCTCTTCCCGCGACTCTCAGTCGGTACGAGAGCCGTCACGGCATTGGCGACAGGCGGCTGCGCCGTCGTGGGGCTCGTCCTCGTGACCTTCCTGAGGCTCCTGCCCGGGGTCGTACCGTTCGACCGACTGGACTACATGCAGGATGCCCAGCCGCCGACGGTCATCGCCCACCGCGATGACGTCACCGCCACCGTCGCCGTCCTGGATCTCGGCACCGGTGAACGGGTCTTGCGTATCAACGGCTTCGAGGCCGCCGCCGAGAGCCGCATCACCGGGGCGGGCTACATGCCCATGATGAGTCATCTGCCCCTCGTTCTCCACGGACAGGGACGGCGCGTGCTCGTCATCTGTTTCGGGACGGGATCCACGGCGGGGGCGGTGTTGCTGCACCCCGAGGCGCGCGTCGACGCGGTCGACCTCAATCGCTCCGTCCTGGAATTCGCCCCGCTCTTCAGGCGTACGAACAACGGCGTGGGGCAAGACCCCAGGGCACGCCTGGTGCTCGACGACGGGCGCCACTACCTCCTGCGCACGGATGAAACCTACGACGTGATCACGTCGGAACCCATGCCACCCATGCACGCCGGCGTGGTGAACCTTTATTCACGCGAGTACTACGCCCTCGCGCGCCAGCGGCTCAACCCCGGGGGACTGCTGGTACAGTGGCTGCCTTTTCACCTGGTCACCTACGACCAGGCACGCTCGATCTTGCGCACCGTCCAGGATGTCTGTCCAGAGACGACCCTGTGGTTGCACTCCAAGACCGGGCTGATCGTGGCGCGCGCAGGCGGGCCGTTGGTGTTCGACCAACCCTCGATCACGCGTTCCTTTGAGGTGCCCGCGTTGGCGGAGGCCTTGGCGCGGCTCGCCGTCCCCTCGATCGAATCCCTTTCCCAGCTCTTCGCACTGGGACCGCGGGAGGTACGCGATCTGGCCGGCGATTCGCCGGTCATAACCGACGATCGGCCCTCTCTCGAATTCCACCCACCCCGCAACCGGTTCACTCCGATGGTTGACCGGGACGGCATCTACACGCCCGACGAAATGCGCATGCTTCTGGAGGTCTTCAAGCCGCGGAGCGAAGACGGGTTCGCCGCGCGAGGCGTGGCGGCGGCCGAGGTCGAACGAATGGCACTCGCACGTCGTGCGCGGAACGCCCTCATCTCGGGAAACCTGCTACTCAGCGCCAACCGGCCCGTGCAGGCGGCCCAAGTGTTCGAGAACGGATTGGCGCTCGCATCGGGACCCGCGGAGCGTGCACGCTTCCGGCAGGGCCTTGCCACCGCCGCCTGGGAACGAGGCGACTGGGCCACCACCGTGATCGAAGCGGAGCGGTGCCTGGGGGATGACCCCACGAATGGTCCGGCGCAGGACTTGCGCAACGCCGCGCGTACCCAGCTGAACGTGGGCAGTGGCGGAACCAGGAGACCGGGCTCGAAGACGCCGCCCGCGTAGTCCCGGTAGCAGCGCCAGCGGATGGAGCGCCTCGAGGCTGAAGGGCCGCGTCGGCGCGGGCCCGAGGAATATGGCCCAGTCGACCGACCTCTCGTCGGCGTCGGGCGGGATGCGGTAGTGGGCGAGCGTCTGGCCGATCAGGGCGGCACCTCGAAGTGCAGCTTTCTCATGAGCGCGGCGAAGCGCGGCTCCGAGCGGAGCGGATCGAAGATCCGGTCGCCCTTGAGCCACCCGAGCCACTGCGAGTCCGAGGCGTGGGCCTGCTCCAGGTAGCTCACCGCGCGCGCGTGCTCCCCCAGGCCGAGCGAGACGAGCGCGAGGTTGAACGACGTGACGGAACCACGCAGCGACATCTTCCTCGTTTCCTCGAGCTCCGCCAGCGCGCGGGCTCGGTCGCCGGAAGCCGCGTATGCGTAGGCCAGCCAGGCGCAGACGAAGGCCGGCGATCCCATGGCCTTGGCTTTCTGGAACTGCGGGATGGCGTCCTTGACCCTCCCGGATTGAATGTCGATCCACCCGTAGGCCCACACAGGAAAGAAGAAGGTCGGGTCGAGATCCGCAGCCCGCCGGACCTGCTCCCTCGCCGCCTGGTGGTTGCCTTGCCAGGCAAACGCGAAGATGGCGTCGATCGGGACCTGCGGGGACAGCGGGTCGAGCTCCGCCGCGCGCCGGCTCTCAACAATCGATTCGTCGAGCCGCCCCTGGAAGGCCAGCCCCAGACCGAACTGGTCGTGGGCGAACGCGTAGCTCGGGTTGAGCTTGAACGCCCGGCGAAACTCGACCTCGGAGCCTGCCCAGTCGTATTCGTAGAAGAGCTTGAACACGGCGAGCGAGGTGTGGGCTTCGGCCGATTTGTCGTCGAGCTGGATCGCCTTCTCGGCTGCGGCCTTCGCCTTGGGTCTCGCCTCCGAGGCGGTCAGGAATCCCTCGTTGTAGCCGGCCCAGAGATAGGCGTCCGACAGCCCCGAGAGGGCAGGGACGAAGTCCGGGTTGAGCGCGATCGCCTCTTCGAAGCGTGCGATCGCCTTCTGCAGGTTGTCGTCGCTCGGGCGGTTGAAGAAGTACCGGCCCTTCAGATACGCGTCGTAGGCCTCCGGGTTCACGCTGGGCGCGCTCCCCAGCCGCGACTGCTCGGCCGGGGTCAACTGAACGTGGATCTCGCGTGCGATGGCCGACGCCAGTTCGTCCTGCAGCGCGAGGATGTCGCGCGAGCTGCGCTCGAAGCTCTTGGCCCACAGGTGCCGATCGGCCCGCGCGTCGATCAGCTGCGCCGTGATCCGGACCTTGTCGCCGGCTCGAAGCACCGAAC
>Ga0214473_10010414_pt1 | contig 10933 bp, 7 predicted proteins | sample RVTome_7_FD_203509 | JGI IMG/M metagenome (GOLD analysis project Ga0214473, IMG submission 203509) | Soil microbial communities from uranium-contaminated site in the Upper Colorado River Basin, Wyoming, United States - RVT98D197 | ecosystem: Environmental > Terrestrial > Soil > Contaminated >... | reverse complement strand
TGGGAGCGAGGACGGTGACGACGATCGCGCCTTTGAACGAGCCTTGAACGGATAGGACGGACAATAGGAATCCAAGGAAGAGGCTTCCTGAATCTCCCAAGAAGATTTTGGCCGGAGGAAAGTTGTATCGGAGGAAACCCAGGATGCTGCCGATGAAGACCGAAGCGATGATCGCGATGACGATCGTTTGATTTAAAAGGGCGATGCCAAAGACCGCGGCCGCGGAGATTAAGGCGATGCCGGCCGCAAGACCGTCCAGCCCATCAACGAGGTTAAGAGCATTGGTGATACCGACGACCCACAGGATGGTCACGGGGATCGACCAATAGCCGAGTTCGATGGTTTTCCCCGAGAAAGGATTTTTGACGGCCAGAATGAAAAACCCGGAGATAATGACGAGCTCGCCGGCCAGAATTTGAAACAGGAATTTCGTCCGGGGCTGCAATTTTTTGATATCATCGTAAATCCCGATAGCCAGAACGAGAACCTGGCAGAGGACGAACTCCCGCCAATGAGCGAGCATAGTCTCCTTGAGAACGATGACCTGAAAGGTGACGCCGAGAAACACGACAAGGTTGAAGGACAGAAAGATGGGGATTCCTCCCAGGAGCGGGGTCGGCTTTTTATGAATTTTCCGCTCCGACGGGATGTCAAGGATTTTCAGCTTTATCGCCAGGAGGCGGACGAGCGGCGTGATCAGATACGATAGCAATAAGGCCGATAGGAAGAAAATAGAATATTTAATCATGATTCGCTATCGAAAATTCGGTGATGTGATCGAAATTCTCTTGAATTTCGTGCATGTCACCTGAATATTTACCACATTTCCGCGAGTACCTTGACGATTCTCGTGGCCGCCTTCCCGTCCCAGTAAAGGGGGATCTTCTTCCGCCGGATTCCTTTTTCCAGCGCGTGATGCGCCGCGGCGACAATCCTCTCCCGATCGCTTCCGACCAAAACGTTTGTGCCTTCCCTGATGGTGATCGCCCGCTCGGTGTTCTCTCTCAAGGTGAGACACGGAATTCCGAGGATCGTCGTCTCCTCTTGAATCCCGCCCGAATCCGTGAGGACCAGGGCGGCCTTGGACATGAGGCAAAGAAAATCCAAATAGGAGAGCGGAGCCGTGATCCGAAGTCCGTCGCCGGCCGCCGGGGTCTTCAGTTCGAATTCTTCAATATGTTTGGCCGTCCTCGGATGAGCCGGGAAAACGACGGGGATTTCCCGGCCGATTCGACCCAGGGCGCCAAGAATTCCCTTCAAGGTCTTGGGGTCATCCACATTCGACGGCCGGTGGAGGGTGACGACCGCATATTTTTTGGGCGTTTCCCGGTCCTTCAATCCCAGCCGCTCGAGAATATCGGATTTCGCGGCGAGATGAATATGACGGAGAAGCGAATCGACCATCACGTTTCCGACAAAATGGATTTTGCGCTTGGGAACACCCTCTCGGACCAGGTTCCGGTCCGCATCGCTGCAGGTTGTGAACAGATAATCGGAGATCTGGTCGGTCAGGATGCGATTGATTTCTTCGGGCATGGACCGGTCGAAGCTCCGCAGCCCCGCTTCGATATGAGCCACGGGAATCTCGAGCTTTGTCGAGGCCAGGGCGCAGGCGAGCGTCGAGTTGACGTCTCCGACGACGACGACCAGGTCCGGCTTCTCGCGGAGGCAGACTTTTTCGAACGCGATCAGGACTTTTCCCGTCTGCTCGGCATGAGTCCCGGAACCGACGCCGAGATGGATATCCGGCGGCGGCAAGCCGAGATCGTCAAAGAAAATCTGGGACATACTCGCGTCATAATGCTGGCCGGTATGGACCAGGAGATAATCGAGAGGGCGCGATTTCCCCCGCCGGGTCCGGCTGTATTCGTCGAAAGCCCGCACGATCGGAGCGACCTTCATGAAATTCGGCCTCGCCCCGGCGACCAGGATGATCTTACGCCTTGTCATTTTTTTATTGTCAGAAAATCGCCCAGGAAATGAACCCCATATTTCAGAATATACGCCGCCCGGCTTTTATCGTAAAGGCTCCGGAACAACCACTCGAGCCCGATTTTCTGGACGAGAGGATGACTCCGCCTCTTGACTTCGGCCCAGACGTCGAACGCCCCTCCGACGGCCAGCCAAAACGCGGCATCGATCTTGTGAAAATGATCGTGGATGAAATATTCTTTCTGGGGCAATCCGAGGCCGAGAAAAAAGAGGTCGGGCTTGACCTCGTTGATTGTGGAGACGATTCGGGGCAGATCCTCGGGCCGGAAATATCCGTGGAGATAGCCGGCAATCGGAATACCCGGGAATTTTTCCTTGATCTTGGCCATTGCTTTCTCGAGATTTTCCGGCGAAGCTCCCAGAAAGAATATGGACCAGCGATTTCGCGCGGATTCGGCCAGAAGCGCCTCGGCCAGCCCGATCCCGGAAACGCGCCGGACGTCGCGATATTTCAGTCGCCGGCCGAGCCAATAGATCGGGCTGCCGTCGGCGATGACCAGATGAGCGTTTTTTATCGTCTCGCGGAGTTTCGGGTCGCTTTTCGCCAATTCATACTTCGTCACGTTGAGCGGGATGCAATACGCCTTCCCCTTGTGTTCGATGGTTTCCTTGACATAAGACACAAACAACGGAAGGCCGCCGCGGCTGATTTTCAAATGTCCGAAAGGACTGTTGGCGATCATTTTTCTATGTAGCAATTCTCGAGCTGCAGGCCGTCCAGGCCGGACTTGAGAAAGGTATCGATGGCGTCGCCCGGGGAACAGACGATCGGGTCGCCGTGGAGGTTGAACGACGTGTTCAGCACGCCCCCGACGCCCGTCTTTTTTTCGAACTCGCTGACCAAATCGTAAAACGACGGTGCGTACTCCTTGTCCAACACCTGGGCCCTCGACGATTTATCGAAAGGATGGAGTCCGGCCGGAATATCTTCCCAGGCCCGGGGCGGCGTATCGGCGGCAATGACCATGAACGGGCATTTGAAATCATCGCGCAGGTGGAGATATTCGCGCCGGTATTCCTCCAGGATGGCCGGGGCGAAAGGCATCCAGAAGTCCCGCATCTTGATGGCTTTGTTGATCTTATGGATGATTTTCTGATTTCGGGGGTCGGCTACGATCGACCGGTTGCCGAGGGCCCGGGCCCCCCATTCCATGCGTCCGGTCAGGCGGCCGATGATTTTTCCTTCGGCCATTTTTTCGGCGAGCAGAGGATGGATGCGGTCGAACCGTCCGATCTTGAATCCGGAGCCCGCGAGTTTTTCGTCGATCGCTTTTTTAATTTCGGGCTCGGAATAAGAAGGCCCCCAATAGAGCATCTCCAGGGGCTTGATGTTTACCGCCGGAAATCCCATCTCGAGCGCGGCCAGGATCGACGCCCCGACGGGATTCGATTCGTCGCCGCAGCTCGGAAAAACGAACAGGGACTCGACTTCCGGAAGCTTGGAGACGAGATAGTTCGCCTTGACGTTCATGAAGCCGCCCCCGGAGAGGGCGACGTGCCCGATGCCGGTCGCCCGGATCGCGTTCCGGACCCACTGAACGACGACGTCCTCGAACAAGTCCTGGACCGCTCCGGCCACCCAATCGAATCTCTTCCCGCTGAGCGTCTTCTTGAATTCTTCGACGAAGCGCCACTTATACAGCCTCGAGCTGTTGACGAAGAGCAGCGGGTTTCTTTCCGAAATCCGGAAATAGCGCCTGAATCCGTCCGCGATCTCTTTCCGTCTGCTCTCCGAGGCGTAGGGGGCCATGCCCATGACCTTGTATTCATGGGACATCGGCTTCATCCCGAGGAACTGGGTCACCCGGGTATAAAAGTCGCAGATCGAATTATAGTTGAAGATTTCGGCCTTTCTCTCGATCCGGCCTTCGCTTCCGATGCTCACCGTGGCGCAGACGGCGTCGCCCGACCCGTCCAGGGTGATGACCAGCGTTTTATCGTTCTTGAACCAGCTCGTATAGAACGCCGTGGCGGCGTGGAGGCGATGATGGTCGAAGAAGAAGATATTTTTTGTGGGGAAACCCATCTCCGCAAGCTTGGAGCGGATTCCCTGTTGACGCGATTTAAAAACGACTTCGCCGATCTTGTGGATGATTCCGATATTGGCCGGGCTCTGGAGGGTTTTCTTGGGCAGGAATTTGGCCAAATGAGAAAACGCGCGCTTGTATGCGTTCGGCTTGAAATAATATTCCGTCCCGATTTGCGGCATGAGCGAGCAGACGCCGACCGCGTCCACGTCTACGGGTCTTTTGCCCGCGATTTCCAGGCATTTACGAATGGACAGCTCGGGAAATCCGGTCCACTCCTTGTCGCGGTTCAGCCGCTCTTCCGAAATGCAGGCGACGACCGCTCCGTCTTCAAGCAAACAGGCCGTCGCCGTATGGCCGTCATGAACGCCGAGGGTCAGCATGGTTCGTCCTTTCAGTCTGGAACAGATATTCGGTCAAGGCATGAAAAGCCCATCCCTGCGACCACCGCATATAGGGGACTTTATTAATAAGATGCTTATTAATCTGGTAATAAAAGTGGCCTTTCCTATCCTGAAAACGGGTGATTATCGAATCGAGAATCCGGCCATCGAGATCTTTGTAGGAACCGCCCATCCGCGAAAAAACGACGATTGCCTGGGCCGCGGCATGAATGTCCAGGGGGTAAATCTTATCATGATAGTACTTCGGCCTTCCATCCTCCAAAAAAAATTCGCGGGCATAAAACGCGGCGCCTTTCTCGAAGGCGGCTTGATATTCCATCCCCTCCCCTTCCTCAAGAAAATACGACAGGCATTGGAGGTTGAATCCGGTATGAAACGAGTCGATCCATTTTTGATAGGCGCTTTCGGCGTAGGGCCAGGAGCCATCGTCTCTTTGATATCCCATGGTGTAGGCGAGACAGGAGAGGGCGGTTGTCTTCAGATTTCGGTCACCCGAATATTTATAAAGCCGGATGAGGAGGGAGGCGCCGAGAAAGTTGGCATTGTGGACGCGGGTTTTATCGAGAGGCGTATAGCTGAAGCAAATCCGGCCGTTTTCTTCGTGCCGGTTGAGGTCCTTGAGGATAAAATCCTGGATAGGCAGGGCTAATTCCAGGGCTTTCTCCCAACCGGTCAGCCGATATGTATCGATCAAGGCGTGCCCGATGAACGAGGAATTGACGATCGTCGGCGTGTATTTGGGGACATAAAACGCCCGGGACTGCCAATCGAAGTTGTAGCCCCAGCCATTGCCGCTGTATCCGGGCGATTTCAGTCCATCCAGAAGGTCCAGCAACATCTCGATTTTTGCCCGATAACCGGGATTCTTATCCAAGGCAAAAAGCTTGGCGTAGCCCCAGAGGAAGAGCCCAAGCCCCTTCGGATTCAATCCCTTTCTGATCCCGAGAACAGGCCTGAAGTTGATGGGCGATTTTTTCAGCAATTGGATGAAGGCGATCCGGAGCCATTTCCGATTGAAAGACAAGAATTTCAGGAGGGAGCTGTTCAAAGCATCGTACGGATCGTAACCTGTGAAGTTCTCCCGCTCAATATAAACCATCAATTTATCCAAGGAACCGCGAACGTTCAAATCGCCAATGCCTTCCCCGCCCTGATCGACTCCACGATTCGGAACGTGGTCAGGGTCGCGGCCTTGATGTCGTCGAACGAAACGGGGGCTTCTCCCCCGTTTTTGACGGTATCCAAAAAGCTTTTCAGCATCTCCTTCTGCCCTTTATCCTGGGCGAAGAGCTTTTTCTTGAACGCTTTTCCCTGTCCGTAAATCTCAAGGTTTTTAAAGTCCTTCAAAACAGCCGTCGTCCCCGCCCGGCTGATCTCGATATACTCTTTGAACAGCCCTCTCGATCCATTGGCATAATAAAAAATCGTTCCGACAGAGCCGTTTTGGAACCAAAGGCTGATCGTGACCGTGTCCTCCTTTACAGAAGGACTGCTCATCGCCGCGGCAAACACGCCCGCGGGAACAGAGCCGGAAATATACGTCAGGTAATCGACGAAATGGCAGACCTCGCCGACGATCCGCCCCCCTCCGATCTCCGGATCCTGGACCCAGGATTCGGCCGGGATCGGGCCCGCGTTGACCCGGTAGAGCATGGACATCGGCCCGCTTCCGACCTTATGTTTAAGAATTTCCGTGAGAGGGGAAAACCGGCGGTTGAAGCCGACCATCAACACCGGCCGCGGCTGCGCGGCGAAATAAGCTTTCTCGATTTCCTCAAGCTGGGCCTCATTCAAACATAGCGGTTTCTCGACATAGACGTGTTTACCGGCTTTGAGCGCTTTCAGGACATATGGGGCATGAGTGTCATGGCGAGTGCAAACAAAAACGGCGTTGATTTCGGGATTTCCGAATATGTCGGCTTCGTCCGAAGTGCAGAACTCGAATCCGAATTTCTCGGCCGCTTTTTTCGCCGTCGTTCCGCTGGCATCCAGAATCGCCTTAAGGGCCACATCGCCGCTTTTAGGGAGATTGGGAAGAAGATAGCTCTGGGCATAGTTGCCGGCGCCGACAAAGGCGATCTTAACGGATCCTGCGGAGGCATGTTTTCCGGTCTCGATCCTCTTCTTGATTTCAGGAGTCTCGACATCGTATTTAATCAGGATGCCGAGGACCGGTTCCTTTCGCTCAAGAATTAAATCATAGGCTTTGGGGGCCTCATCGAGGCCGAAGACATGCGTCGTCAGGAAATCGATATTGATTTTCCCCGCAGCGATCAAATCCTGAAACGCCCTCATGTTCCGGTTTTCCGTCCAGCGGACGTATCCGGCGGGATAATCATGGCCCTTCTCTTCATAATCCGGGTCATAGCGTCCCGGCCCGTAAGAGCAGGACATCCGTAATTCGAGCTCTTTCCGGTAGTAAGATTCCCGGGAAAAGCCCGTCGGCGCGTCGCCGACGACGACGACCTTGCCTTTCTTCCGCGAAATCCGGCCGGCGAAATTCACCGGGTCGACGCTCTCCGTCGCCGCGGCGATAATGACGGCGTCGACGCCGATGCCGTCCGTCAACTCCGCTATTTTCTCCTCCAGCCCGGATTCCTCTCGCCCGAAAGCATTGTCGGCGCAATTCTCCCGGGCAATGTCGACCATCCTTGAATCGATATCGATCCCGATGCTCTTCACTCCGTTCGCCCGGAGCATCAAGCAAGTCAATTGGCCGATCAAGCCCAATCCAATCACGGCGCAAGTTTCTCCGATGCCGAGATCGGCCTGTCTGATTCCCTGGAGAGCGATTGCTCCCAAGGTGTTATAGACGGCTTTGCTCAGGTCGGCTCCGGCCGCAAGCTTGACACAAAGATTCGCCGGGACGGCGATGATCTCCGCGTGGACGGCGTATCCTCCTCCGCCGCAGGCCACACGATCGCCGGCCCGGAAGCCTTCGACATCGTGCGCCATATCGATGACTTCTCCAGCGGTGCTGTATCCCAGGGGCGAAAGGGCTTCGAGCTTCTTCATCACCGCCCGGTACGTTTGAACAGGCCCCTGCTGCTTGAGAACGGTCAAGACTTGTTTGACCTGTTCCGGCCGGTTCTTGGCTTTGCCGACCAGGCTCATCCGGGCCGTCTCAACCGTGTGGCTCTCCGTTCCGGGACTGATCAGCGAAAAATGGTTCCGGACCAGGACCATCCCGGGCAGGACGAGGGGCGGCGGCACCTCGACGACCTTCAACTCGCCTTTTTTTAATTGCTGAGTCAGTTGTTGCATGGCCCCTTGCCTTTGCCATGATCCAAGAAAAACACCGCTTTTGTCCGAAAAGCTGAAGCATTCTTGTCCATGGCGATTTCTCCGCTAAGATTTTATCGCTTCGATGTATAAGCCCTCTCTCGTATCCAATAATTCGACTTCGGGGATCTTGCCGTTTTTAAATGTCCATTCCTTAACATCTTTAAAATTCGCCGCCGATAACAATTTTTGAATTGCGGCAAAATTATACAAACAACGATGAACCGCAAATTTGCCGATATATCCATAATTCGTGTTGGCGACGATATTTTGAATGCTATCATTATTTCCTTCTTCATATTTTTTTATTGCGTCTTTTATCGCTCGCACTTGACTGTCTAAAGAAGGAACACAAAGGCGAATGATCCCGCGAGGCTTAAGGACCCGATAACAATCTTTCAACAACGTCTCAGCCTCGTGTTTGGTCAAATGTTCGATGACATGAGAGGAGTAAATGGAGGGGATAGAATCGTCTTTAAAGGGGATGCCGTGGCATAGGTCATGATGGACAATTTTGGAGATTTTTATCTTTTGATAATATTCCTCAAAATGATAAACATGGGACATATTAAAATATTTGAAAAATCGACGAGACACGTTCTGAGGAAGGATACGCAGCAGGAGAATAGAAATCCCGCCGTCGATTCCGAGCCAATGTGGCGGATTATCTGCGCCGCATCCTAAATTTAATCCGATATAAGAGCAATGCAACTCATATTGTTTATTTTTCTTTATATTCAATAAAAAAGTATTGATAACCTCCGAAAGCATGAATTTTCCGAAATCACTGAATTTCATGTTTATTTCAGAAAAAACGATTTTGTTCCGGGCCGCTCTCGGATAACAAAGCTTCGGTACAGACATCCATGGACGATTCCCGTTCACATATCTTTGAGGGCTTGTTTAAAGACGCCAATCATGCCGTTCACAAAGTGTTCTTCGGTGAAATTCGCTTCGTAAAGCTCTCGGCTTCTCCGGCCCATTCGTTCTCTCACCTCGGGATGGTCCAGAAGATAAAGAATTTTTTCGGCAATGGCCTCCGGGTTTCTTTTAGGAATGATGAAGCCATTATCGCCGTCCGTCACGGATTCTCGAATACAACCTTGGTCCGTGGTGATAATGGGCAGCCCCGCGGCCATGGCTTCGATGATCACCCAGGGATGGCCTTCGAAGGGATAATACGTCGGAAACACAAAAAGATCGGCCTCCCGATAAAGCCGTTTCTTGTTTTCACCTGTTTGGACGCCCAGGACTGCGGCTCGTGCCTCGAGCTTATTCTGCCGGACGAAATCCTCATATCCATCACTATCCTCATCGTTTGTCCATTCTCCGGCAAAAATATATCGGACATGCTCCCGGCGTTTGACGACGATCGGAAGGGAACGAAGGACATCTTCATAGCCTTTTGATTTAGCGAGATTAGATAGAAATAGGACGGAGTATTCCCTTTGGGGGCCATCGGCCTTTTGTCCTCGATCCTCGCCGAAGTCCGAACCGGTTCCATAATCTAGCCCGTTCGGCACCACGGATATTTTCTCTTCGGGAATCAGGCCGGTAAACATCGGCTTGAGACTCTGCCCGAGGACGATCATTCGGTCGATTTTTTTCAAAGTCTTTCGAATGATAAATTTCATAAGTCGATGTGACGAGTTATAGAATTCCCGAAAATATCCGCCCCGCAAATGGAGAACCGCTTTTTTACGATATATTTTCGCAAGCCAAACGAACGGGATGTCTCTCAAAAACCCTCTGGCCGTCTGTGAAATGGGGATATAGACGAGGTCGCTTCTGATTGACACAAGTTTCCAGAAAAGCTGTCCATATTGCTTTAGAGCAAGGCCGACATTCGTGATATCCCACTTGCCTATCTTCTTTAACGACCGCCGGTCCGCCGTATCGATATGAACGACGTTGAACTCGCGCACAAACTTCGAATGGAGAAGAACCTGCGTCGCAACGCTCGGTCCCATGAACGGCGGCGGCGTAGGCGAAAGAAAAATAATGGACTTACTCATGATCGGCTTTTTCGCCCGGTCTGACGCCCTTTTGAATCAAAAATTTGAATTTCCCCGTCAGCCCGATTTCAATTTGAGAATCATCGGCCAATTGAATCGAAAATTCTATGTCACGTGCGTCGAATTTCTGTAGAAAGGCGTGGTGGATTCTTCGTGTGTCATCCTCCATATAAAGGCGGTTGGGGACGACTCGCAGAATAACCGTTCCGCTGACTTCCTGAACAAATTGATAGCGTTTCACATGCTCAAAGATCGGCGAATGCATGTTGAGCGCCGTAATTGAAATGAGGTTTCCTTTTTTTGTGATTATATGCTCCTGCAGCCAGCGGCCTTCGACCCTCTTGAGCAACCGGTGGTTCCGGCCGCAGGCACAGGCTTGATCCAGATATTCGGCGTAATCCCCGGTGCGATAACGGATAAAGGGCATGATGTCCCGATCAAAGCCCGTTCCGACGATTTCTCCGAGCTCTCCTTCCCGGTCGATGACCCTGCCCTGAGGATCGACCAATTCAAATATGCCGTACTCCGGGAAAATGTGATAGTTCGCGGAAACTTCGCATTCTCCGGCGAGGGCCACCATTTCCCCCAACCCATACCAGCTAAAGATTCGACATTGAAAAATTCCTTCCAGGAATTCCCGTTGACCCGGAGTAAACGCTTCGGAACTGCATAACAGAGCCCGGACGGTCGGAAATGGGGATTCGTTCCGATCCTTCATATATTTCGCCAGGATCATCGCCGCCGATGGATAGGTATGGATATATTTCGGCTTGAATTCTCGAATTTTCTTGACATAGTTTTTCAAATTGTCATCGGTCATATGGTAGCTCGAGAAGACCAGGCGATTTTTGATCGGCTCGTATTCCCAATAGTGATCGCGGCGGGCGGAAGGAACGACGTTTCCCCGGATCGTCACCAAGGGGTCATTCAGATGATATTCTACCCGTTCCCATTGGGTGGTCATAAACGCCAATTCTTTCGAGCGTGAAACCCCCTTTTCGTTATAGAAGCTCAGGGGAGTTCCCATTGTTCCCCCGGTCGAATAATGGAGCAATTTAGTTTTCGGATAGTTCACCGCGACCAATTTTTCTTTATGTTGGATTATGTCCTCTTTACGCAAAAAGGGAAACTGACGCAGTTCGGACAAAGACAAGAATTGAGAAGGGTGAAGTCCGTTGGCCGTCATGATATTCTGGTAATAGGGGACATGATG
>Ga0214473_10010413_pt1 | contig 10934 bp, 10 predicted proteins | sample RVTome_7_FD_203509 | JGI IMG/M metagenome (GOLD analysis project Ga0214473, IMG submission 203509) | Soil microbial communities from uranium-contaminated site in the Upper Colorado River Basin, Wyoming, United States - RVT98D197 | ecosystem: Environmental > Terrestrial > Soil > Contaminated >... | reverse complement strand
GGCCTTCACCAGATGGGAGAGGTGCTCGAGGTTGATCTTGATGTCCTTCCGCTTCCGGATGCCCCGGACGGTGGGGACGAGCCCGACCGCGGTGTAGGGCTTGATCATGAGCGCGCTCCTTGCGGTGGGAGGCAGAGCATCTAGCGTCGGGCCGTGACGATGTGAGAGACGGCCGGGAAGCCGAGTCCGTCGTCGTCGATCCAGTCCCGCACGCCGTCGGCCACCTCGTTGGCGATGGCGTCGAGGGCTTCGTCGCCCTGCTCGGCGAGCGCGCCCAGCATGCTCGGGGCGCCGGTCACGATCGTGCGCACGAAGCCCGCCGCGGAGGGAAAGCGGACCGTCTTCACCTCCGCCCGGATCCGCACCTCCCGGAAGCCGCCCCCGACCACGACGGCCCGGAGCGCGTCACGATCGCCGAAGCCGAACGGCGGCAGCACGGCTCGCTCGGCCCCGATTCGCCTGGCTAGGGCCGCCGCCAGGGCGTGGAAGGCGGGCTGGTGCGCGACCGACCGCCAGACGGCGAGCGCGAGCCGGCCGCCCGGGACGAGCACGCGGTACATCTCCCGCACCGCGGCGGCCCGATCGGGGAAGAACTGGAGCCCTTGCTGGCAGACCACCGCGTCGACGGCCCCATCCGGAAGTGGCACGGTGAGCGCGCTGCCCTCCACCCACTCGACGGTGGGCGGGCTCGACTCGGCCCGGGCGGCGGCCAGCATCTCCTTGTTGATGTCGAGCCCGGTGACCTTGCCGGTGGGCCCGACGCGCTCGGCGGCCAGGCGCGTGACCACGCCGGTGCCGCAGGCCACGTCGAGAACGCGCTCGCCGGGGCGGAGCCCGGCCCGCTCGATCAGGTCCGGAGCCCAGCGGGCGAAGATGGCCGGCACCATCTCGCGCTGGTAGATCTCGCCCGGAGTTCCCGATGCCTTCCATGCGCTCGCCATCATCTCTCTTCTCCCTCCGCTCCCTGCTGCCGCTGCACTTCTTCCATGATCATGGTGTTGAGGTCGTCCACGAGCTTGCCGCGCTCCTGGCTGCCATCGTTGCGGATCAGCGCGCGGATGCGCGACGGCCGGGCCGAGAGCATGATCAGCGTGGTGCCGACGGCCACCGCCTCCTCGATCGAGTGCGTCACGAAGAGGATGGTACGCCGGGTCTCGGCCCAGATGCGACGGACTTCCTGCTGCATGATCCGGCGGTTCTGGGCGTCGAGCGAGCCGAAGGGCTCGTCCATCAGGAGCAGGTCCGGCTCGATGGCCAGCGCCCGCGCGATGGCGGCCCGCTGGCGCATGCCCCCGCTCACGCGCCCCGGATAGTAGTCCTCGAAGCCCTGCAGCCCCGCCAGCTTCAGGTACCGGTCCGCGCGGGCGTGACGTGTCACGGCGTCCAGCCCCAGCGGCTTGAGTACGAGCTTTACGTTATCGCGCAGCGAGAGCCATGGCAGCAGCCGGTCCTCCTGGAAGACGACCCCCACGTGACGCTGGTGCCGGCGGTCGGCGACGACCGGCTCGCCGTCGAGCAGTACCTCGCCCCGGCTGGCCGGCTCGATGCCGCCCACGATGCGCAGGAGCGTGGTCTTGCCGCAGCCGTTGGGGCCGAGCAGGCAGACGAACTCGCCCGCCTCCACCGAGAAGGAGACCGCGTCGATGACCGGGATGAGGAAGTCTTTCCCGACGGAGCGGACGTCGAGCTTCAGCGCCATCGGGCCAGGCGGCGGTTGAGGGTGTCGAAGAGCAGCTTGTCGGTGGCGACCATGATGAGGATCATCACGAGCGCCCAGACGAAGACCATCTGGGTGGCGAGGATCTCGCGGCTGTAGTTCATCACGTAGCCGATGCCCGAGGTGACCCCGAAGATCTCCGCCACCACCGAGACCTTGAGGGCCAGGCCGAAGCCCACCTTGGTGCCCGCCACCAGATAGGGCAGGGTGGAGGGGATCACGATCGCGGTGAACTTCTCGTATTCGCTCAGGCGGTAGACGTCGCCCATCTCGAGGAGCCGCCGGTCCACCGCGGCCACACCCTCCACCAGGTTCGACGCCACCACCGGCAGCGTGATCATGAAGGTGGTGAAGATCGGCGCCCAGTTGCTGAGCCCGAACCAGATCAGCGAGATGACGATCCACACGAAGACCGAGGTGGAGTTCAGGATGGCGAGCACGTCGGCCACGATGCCGCGCGCGGTCCGCGAGGCGAAGGCTCCGAGGCCCATCACCAGCGAGAGGAGGACGGCCAGCCCGAAGCCCACCGCGATGCGGGACAGCGAGGCGGCGGCGTGGGTCCAGATCTCGCCGCTGCGCACGATCTCCGCGAACCCGGTGACGATGGATCCGGGCCCGGGCAGCACGTAGGCGCCGTAGCGCCGCGAGAGGAGCGTCCAGCCCGCCAGGACCACGACGAGGGCGGCGAGGGTCGGCAGGTGCAGGCGGCCGGCCCAGTCCCGCGCGCTCACGATCTGTGGAAGAACTCCCGGCGGATGCGGTCGGGGTTGTCCCAGATGTCCGACTTGAGGAAGCCGAACTCCTTGTTGATCTTGAGCTGGGCGATCAGCGTCTCGACCTGCTCGTCGGGCAGCCCCGAGAGCATCCGCACCGTCTCCTTGTGGGCCACCGCGATCACGTCCTTGGGCAGCTTGGTGACCTCCCCGACGATCTCCATGGCCCGTGCCGGCTTGTTGTACCAGATGTCGACCGCGTCCCTCTGCGCCTCGTTGAGGTCCTTCGGGAAGGACGGGTTCTTCTGGATGAACTCGGTGCTGGCCAGATAGCACACGTGGACGGGAAAGCCGGTCACACGCCCGGTGGCCTTGCGCCACAGGTCGATCTGCTTGACCAGGTAGACGCCCTCGCCGCGGAACACCACGGAGTCGGTGATGGGCTGCCAGGCGATGATGGCGTCCACGTCCTTCTTGCCCAGCATGGTGACCATGTCGGGCGGCGAGGTCGCGGTGACGAGCTGGGTGTCCTTCTGGAGATCGAGCCCGTAGCCCTTCAGCGTGAGCGCCCGGATGTCGAAGAAGGTCGAGGTGCCGACGATGGCGGCCACCTTGCGGCCCTTCAGGTCCTCCACCTTGGCGAGCCCCGCGTCCTTCCGCGCCACGATGGCGCCGAGAACCGCGGTGGCCACGCCGGTCACCTTGAGCGGCACGCCGTCCTCGAAGGCCTTGGCGGCCAGGGCGAAGCTCATGTCGATGGCGTCCACGTTCTTGGCCGCGAGCTGGTTCAGCAGCGGGCCCGGCGCACCGGGGACGATGGAGTACTCCGCGCTCCAGCCGCGCTTGCCGAGCAGGTCTTCCTTGTGGATGATCTCGGTGCCCGCCCAGCCGAGCTGCAGATACGCGAGGCGGACCTTTCCCTTGGATTGCGCGGTCAGGACGGCCGGCGCGGCCGCCCCGATCGCCGCGGTGGCCGCGGCGACCTTGAGAAACTCGCGCCGGCCCAGCATGGTCCCCGGTCTCCTAGCCCTTCACCTTGGGCAGGTGCTTGAGCGCCTCCTGCACCTTCGCCTCGGGATACTCGTAGTCCTCGAGCTTGCCGGCCAGGTACGCCTCGTAGGCCGAGAGATCGAGGTAGCCGTGGCCGCAGAGGTTGAACACGATGGTCTTGCGCTTGCCTTCCTTCTTGCACTGCAAGGCCTCGTCGATGGCGCCGCGCACCGCGTGGGCCGCCTCCGGGGCGGGCAGGATGCCTTCCGCCTTCGCGAACTGCACCGCGGCCTTGAAGGTGGCGAGCTGGGGCACCGCGCGCGCCTCGATCACGCCCTCGTCGTAGAGCTTGCAGATGAGCGGGGCCATGCCGTGATAGCGCAGGCCGCCCGCGTGCATGGGCGCGGGGACGAAGGTGTGCCCGAGGGTGTGCATCTTCACGAGCGGGGTGAGGCCCACCGTGTCGCCGAAGTCGTAGGCGTACTTGCCCTTGGTGAGGCTCGGGCAGGCGCTAGGCTCGATGGCCACGATGCGCCGCTTCTTGTTCTTGCCGCTGAGCTTCTCGGCCGCGAAGGGGAACGAGAAGCCGGCGAAGTTGGAGCCGCCGCCGATGCAGCCCACGAGGATGTCCGCCTCGGCGTCGGCCCTCTCGAGCTGCTTCTTGGTCTCGAGCCCGATCACCGTCTGGTGCATGAGCACGTGGTTGAGCACGCTGCCGAGGGAATACTTGGTGTCGTCCCGCGTCGCCGCGTCCTCGACCGCCTCGCTGATCGCGATGCCGAGGCTGCCCGGCGAGTCCGGGTCCTGCTCGAGCACCTTCTTGCCCGCCTGGGTGTCCGGGCTCGGGCTCGCCACCACCTGGGCGCCGAAGGTCTCCATGAGGATGCGCCGGTACGGCTTCTGCTGGTAGGAGACCTTCACCATGTACACCTTGCACTGCAGCCCGAAGAACGAGCAGGCCTGCGCGAGCGCGGAGCCCCACTGGCCGGCCCCGGTCTCGGTGGAGAGGCGCGCGACCTTCTCCTTCTTGTTGTAGTAGGCCTGGGCGACTGCCGTATTTGGTTTGTGGCTGCCCGCCGGGCTCACGCCCTCGTACTTGTAGTAGATGTGCGCGGGCGTATCGAGGGCCTTCTCGAGCCGGCGCGCGCGGTAGAGCGGCGTGGGGCGCCACAGGCGGTAGATGTCGCGCACCTCGTCCGGGATCTCGATCCAGCGCTCCCGGCTGACCTCCTGCTTGATCAGCTCCATCGGGAAGAGCGGAGCCAGGTCCTGGGGCCCGATGGGCTGGCCCGTCCCGGGATGCAGCGGCGGCGGCAGCGGCGTCTTGAGATCGGCCTGGATGTTGTACCACTTCGTCGGAAGGTCCTTCTCGGAGAGGAGGAACTTGGTGGTCATGTCAGCCGGCTTCCGAGCCATGGGCGGCCTCCTTCCAGGTCCGCTGCGGTGGGACTGCGGGCAAGCGGCCACAACACTACAGGGCGGGGTTCGAGGCTGTCAAGGCGGCGATCGGCTCGTCTACCCTCGCCCCCCGGAGGCTCGATCGCGGCGCTGCTGAATGAATCGAGATTGGGGTAGAGGCGCCGGATCTCGTCCCAGGCGGTATGCAGCGCGGTGTTGGTGGTCTGCAGCGACGGGTCGCCGAGCATGTCCCGGAGATCGATCGCCCGGTTCTGCGCCTTGGCCCGCATGAATCGCTCGTAGAACCGGATCTGCTCGACGGTGGCGACCAGGATCCGCTCGTGCACCGCGCGCAGCCGCGGTGGCGGAGCGAGCCGCTCGAGCCGCGAGAGGACTCCCTCCTGCCGCTCGCGGTAGAGCTCATAGAGGCGCTCGTACTGAGCCGGCGTCCGGTTGGTCCGCAGCACGCCGTCGATGTTGATGCGGTGGGTGATGCCCTCGTCCAGGATGGGAAGGAGCGCCACGAAGTACGCCAGCTCGGCGTGTCGATGGATCGCGCTCTCCTTGGCCGGGATCGAGAAGAGCTTGTACATCCAGCCCCGATTCGGCCAGTAGGTCGCGCTGACCCACCGGTTCCGCATCGATTCCACGGCCTCGACGGATCCGACCACGACGCGGTCGCCCTGGGTGAAGAGGAGCGCCCCGACCAGGGTGACGACGAAGACCACCAGCAGCACCCGGAGGAGGCGGACCTGGTGGCGGCGCCGTGCGGCCACCGAGGCGTGCGTGTCCACGAAGCGCTGGAGCTCGTCCGCGACCGAGGGGTCCATCCACGCGCCGTGTCCGTCCGGACAGCGGCTGACGAACAAGCCGGCCACCGGCAGCGGGTGCCGGACGAGGTCGCGACGGCAGGACGGGCACGCGCTCGGGACCTCTTGCTGGACGCGCGCGCCGCTCAGGATGTCGGCGAGCACCTGGTCGATATTGGTCGGCCGGCCTCGAGCACCGTGTCGATCTGACGGTACCGGACGCGAGTGACGAGAACCCGCGCACTTCCGCGGCTCCGCCCGCTGGATCGTGACGATGCGTGACACCGGCTTGACGCCGTGCGGCGGTGCCGTGATACTCCGTGCATGCTCAGCGACGAAGGCCTCGACCTGATCTTTCGCAAGGCCCGCACGCATCGCGCCTGGCTCGACCGGCCGGTGCCCGACGCGCTGCTGCGCCAGGTGTACGAGCTGGCGTGCCTCGGGCCGACCAGCGCCAACTGCAGCCCGATGCGCCTGCTCTTCGTGAAGTCGCGCGAGGCCAAGGAGCGGTTGCGGCCCTCCCTCAGCCCGGGCAACGTGGACAAGACCATGCAGGCGCCGGTCACCGCCATCATCGGTCACGATCTCGAGTTCTACGAGCAGCTCCCGCGCCTCTTCCCCACCGCCGACATGCGCGCGAACTTCGTGGGCAAGCCCGAGCTGATCCCGGCCACCGCCTTCCGCAACGGCAGCCTGCAGGGCGCGTATCTGATGCTGGCGGCCCGCGCGCTCGGGCTCGACTGCGGCGGGATGTCCGGCTTCGACAATGCGAAGGTGGACGCGGAGTTCTTCCCGGAGGGCCGCGTCAAGTCCAACTTCCTGTGCAATCTCGGCTACGGCGACGCGGCCAAGGTCGCCCCCCGGGCGCCTCGGCTGCCGTTCGACGAAGTCGGCCGCGTCATCTAGAGGAGATCGCGTCATGGCCTCCAAGCTCCTGGGAGCGCACGTCAAGCGCAAGGAAGACCCGCGGCTCATCACGGGCAGCTCGCAGTACGTCGGCGACGTCGCGATGCCCGGTATGCAGCACGTGGCCTTCGTGCGGAGCCCGCACGCCCACGCCAAGGTCCGCGGCATCAGGACGGCCGCCGCGCTCAAGTGCGCGGGGGTGGTGGCGGTGGTGACCGGCCAGGACCTCAAGCCGCACTGCGCGCCGATCCCCACCGCGACCGTCTCCGCCGAGGGCGGCACCGCCGGGGAGATCAAGCTCGGGCGCCAGCACTACCCGCTCTCGGTCGATCGCGTACGCTACGTGGGCGAGCCGGTGGCCGCGGTGATCGGCACCTCCGCCGAGGCCGCCGAGGACGCCGCCGCCCTGGTCGAGGTGGACTGGGAGCCGCTGCCCGCGGTCGCCGACGCGTTCGCGGCGATGGCGGACGGGGCGCCGCAGCTCTTCGACGACGCGCCGAAGAACATCGAGCACTCGAACACCATCAAGGCGGGGGATCCGGACGCGGCGTTCGCGAAGGCGCATAAGATCGTCAAGCAGCGCATGAACAGCCAGCGGCTCTCCGGTATTCCCATGGAGACCCGCGCGGTGCTGGCCGCGCCCGACTTCGCGAGCGGCGGGCTCACGGTGTGGGCCACCCACCAGGCGCCCCACGTGCTGCGCGGCGGGCTGGCCGACGCGCTCCGCATGCCCCAGAACCAGATCCGAGTGATCTGCCCGGAGGTGGGCGGCGGTTTTGGCGTGAAGTTCGGCACATATCCGGAAGACGTGGCGGTGGCCGCCCTCGCGCGGCTCCGCAAGGTCCCCCTGCGCTGGATCGAGAGCCGGGTCGAGCACATGACCGGCACCACCCACGGTCGCGCCCAGATGACGGATCTGGAGGCGGCGGTGGACGCCGACGGCCGCATCACCGGCCTGCGCATGCACGTGGTGGCCAATATCGGCGCCTACCCGATCTTCACCTTCATCCCGGACCTCACCCTGATGATGGGCGTGGGCGTCTACCACGTGAAGAACGTGGAGCTCAAGAGCACGTGCGTGTTCACCAATACCACCTCGGTGGCCGCCTACCGCGGCGCCGGTCGGCCGGAGGCCGCCTACTACCTCGAGCGGCTGGTGGACTGCATCGCGATGGAGCTGGGCAAGCCGCCCGAGGAGATCCGCCGGGTCAACTTCATCCCGCCCAGCGCGTTCCCCTATGCGGCGCCGACGGGGCAGAACTACGACAGCGGCGAGTACGCGCGGGCGCTCGCCAAGAGCCTCGAGGTCTCGAAGTACACTGCGCTCCGTGCCGAGCAGCGCCAGCGGCTCGAGAAGAACGACCGGAAGCTGCTCGGCATCGGCATGGCGTGCTACGTGGAGATGTGCGGCTTCGGGCCCTACGAGAGCGCGCTGATCCGGGTGGAGCCGAGCGGCACGGTGACCGCCTATACCGGCGCCTCCGCGCACGGGCAGGGGCACGAGACGACCTTCGCCCAGCTCATCGCCGATTACCTCGGCGTGGACTTCGACCAGGTGATCGTGCGTCACGGGGATACCACCGGCGCGCCCATGGGCTTCGGCACCGGGGGCAGCCGCAGCCTCGTCGTGGGCGGCTCCGCCATGGTGAAGGCGGCGGAGAAGGTGCAGGAGCGGGCCCGCCGCATCGCCGCATCCATGCTGGAGGCGGCCTTCGAGGACGTGGTGGTCACCGACGGCCGGTATCACGTCAAGGGGGCGCCGGCCAAGAGTCTGGCGCTGGCGCAGATCGCCGAGAAGGCCTACGGAGAAGGGTTGCCGCCCGGCATGGAGCCGGGGCTCGAGGCCACCGAATACTTCCGCCCGCCCCAGCTCGTCTACCCATTCGGCGCGCACGTGGCGGTGGTGGAGGTGGACCGCGACACGGGCCGGATCCACCTGCGCGACTACGTCTCGGTGGACGACTGCGGCACGCGCGTGAGCCCGCTGCTGGTGGACGGGCAGGTGCACGGCGGCATCGCCCAGGGCGTGGCCCAGTCCCTGCTGGAGGAAGTGGTCTACGACCGTGACGGCCAGCTCATGACCGGCTCACTGATGGACTACGCGATCCCGCGAGCCGAGGACCTGCCGTTCTTCGTGACGGATCAGACGGTGACCACGTCCCCGTTCAACCCGCTCGGCGCCAAGGGCATCGGGGAGGCGGCCACCATCGGCTCGACCCCCGCCATCGTCAACGCGGTGGTGGATGCGCTGCGGCCCTTCGGCGTGCGGCACCTGGACATGCCGCTCCGCCCGGAGCGGGTGTGGCGGGCGATGCAGGAGAAGTAGGGGAGAGGGAAGAGATCAGGAGAGGAACCCGCGCACGACGCGCAGGAACTCGTCGAGGCGGTCGTGGTGGAGCCAGTGGCCGGCGCCGTCGAGGCCGACCACGGTGGCGTGACGAAACGGCTCCGCCCGTCCATCCTCGGCCGGGTTGCCGGACCAGCTCTCCTTGCCGTAGAGGAGGAGCGTGGGGCATGCGATGCGCGACCAGAGCAGCTTGATGTCCTGGCCGCGCATGTCGTAGGGCGGGAACACCCGGACGTAGTTGTCGAACTTCCAGCTATAGGTCCCGTCCTCGTTCTGGTTCACCCCGTGCACGGTGAGGTGCCGGGCCTGCTCCGCGGAGAGGTGCGGGTTCTCCTCCTGCATACGGCGGAAGGCGTCCTCGATCGAGGCGTAGCGACGGGGCAGCCGGCCCGCGAGCCCCCGCTGCTCCCGGATCCAATCGTTCATGCGCTCCGCGATGGTCCGGGCGGAGCGCTCGGCCCACATCTCCGGTGACGGTCCGAGCCCCTCGATGGCCACCAGCTTCGCGACCGTCTCCGGGTAGATGCCCGCGTAGCGGAGCGCGACGTTGCCGCCGAGCGAGTGGGCGACGATGGTGACCGGCGCCAGACGCTGGCCGTGGATGAGCTGGGCCAGGTCGTAGATGTAGCCGGCCATCGCATAATTGCCATCCGCTGACCACTGGCTGTCGCCGTGGCCCCGCAGGTCGGGGGCGATGACGTGCCAGTCGTCGCGGAGCGCGGCGGCCGTCCAGTCCCAGTTGCGGCAGTGATCGCGCCCGCCGTGCAGGAGCAGCAAGGGCGGCTTGCCGGCATTGCCCCAGTCGACGTAGTGCAGGCGCAGCCGCTGGGAGAAGAACGTGTGCGAGGCGGGCCCGGGCGCGCGATCGGTCACGGCTGCCCTCCCGCCACCAGATAGTCCACCGCGCGACGGTGGCTTTCGAGAAGGCCGTCGAGCCGCGCGGGGTCGCCGCGTCCCCAGCCGCACTCGGTGGCCACGCCGAAGCCGCTCCCCACGACGGCGCGCGCGGTGTCGATGCGGAGCCGGTCGCCCTCGACGTCGCCGTGGTGGATCAGCCCCAGGTAGAGGCGCATCGCCTCGGGCAGGCGCAGGGCGCGGAGCGGCGCGAAGTATCCGGGATCGGTGCGCTCGCGCGGCACCGGCAGGTGCAGGAAGTCCACGGGCCGCCGCGCGGCGGCGGCGATGGCGCGCGAGATCTCGGCGAGAATGCCCGCGTCCGTCGGCATCACGAGGTGCTGATCGGCGGGGCTGCCGTAGCAGAGGTGGTAACCCAGCTCGACGTCCGCGGGGACGGCGGCGCCCAGGCGCTCGAGGAGCGCGAAGACCCGCTGCTTGTAGTCGGCGGGGCGGGACGGGAAGTAGTTCTCGAACACCAGCACCTCCTGGCAGATGTCCCACTGGATGCTCAGGTCGCGGTGGGGGATGGCGGTGAGAATGTCGCCGAGCGCCCGCAGCAGCGAGCGCTCGTAGACCCGCTGGTAGTCGTCGTGGGCGCGCGGGCTCACGTACATGAACGCGGTCGACATGGGCGTGGGCAGGCAGACCTGGAAGCGCAAGCCCGCCGGCACCACGCCGTCCCGCCGCAGGCCCTCGAAGAGCGACCACGATGCGCGCGCGGCCTGAGCGTAGCCGGTCGGGAAGTCTATGGCGTCGAGGTCGGCTCCGGGCTTGAAGCGCAGCAGCTCGGCGCGGCGGAGCAGGGAGCCGTCCCACTGCTTGAGCTCGAGGAGCCCGGCGTCGGGGTCCACCTCCATGGCCGGGTGGCGCTCGAGCATGGTCCGCTGCCAGTAGATCCAGCGGCGGCGCTCGCCCGTCTCGCCATCCGGCATGCGCGAGAGCACCGGCCCGAGCGCACCCGCGAGCCGGCGGAACACCTCCTCGGTCGTGGCGAGCGGGACGCTGCCGATCAGGTGCGCGAGCCCCCGGTGCCGATCGACGCTCATGCGATCAGGGTTCCGTGCCCGAGCATGGCCACACGGTCCGCGACGGTCTTCGCCACCGCCGGCTCGCGCTCGGTGAGCACGATCGTCACGCCGGAGGCGCGAATCGCTGCG
>Ga0214473_10010412_pt1 | contig 10934 bp, 11 predicted proteins | sample RVTome_7_FD_203509 | JGI IMG/M metagenome (GOLD analysis project Ga0214473, IMG submission 203509) | Soil microbial communities from uranium-contaminated site in the Upper Colorado River Basin, Wyoming, United States - RVT98D197 | ecosystem: Environmental > Terrestrial > Soil > Contaminated >... | reverse complement strand
CTTCTTCTTCCAGCTCAGGATGGAGAGCACGGCCTGGAGCGACTATCTGGGTTGGCTGGCCTACCTCAGTCTCGGTTATTTCTCGCTCCTCTTCTCTCTCCTGCTGACGAAGGATATCCTCTGGGGACTGACCTCCGCTTTCCGAAAGGGATTGACCGCGTTGTGTAATCTTATTCCTCGCGAATCCTTGGGAGGCACGTCATATGACCCCGAACGGCGCCGCTTCCTTGCCCACTCGATGAACCTCGGCGTGGCCGGCGCGACGGCCCTTCTCACGGGTTACGGGCTCTACGAGGCGCGTCGACCGGCATCGGTCATCCATGTCCGGATCCCCCTTCAAGGTTTACCTAAAGAATTCGAGGGGTTCCGAATCGCTCAGATCTCGGATATCCACGTCGGTCCCACCATCAAGCGCGACTATGTCCGGATGGTCGCGGACCAGGTCAATCGTATCGGGGCCGATCTGATCGCCTTTACCGGCGACCTCGCCGACGGATCCGTGCCCAGCCTCCGCGACGATGTGGCTCCGCTCGAAGAACTCTCCGCCCCTCACGGGACCTATTTCGTGACCGGCAATCATGAATACTATTCGGGGGCCGAACCGTGGATCGAGGAAATCGATCGGCTCGGATTCACCGTTCTCATGAACGAGCACAGGGTCCTTGAGATCGGCCCCGCTCGGGTCGTCCTGGCGGGAGTCACCGACTACCATGCGGGGCGATTCGTTCCCCATCACGATTCCAGCCCTGAAGCCGCCCTCGCCGGTGCACCCCGGGAATGCGTGAAGATTCTCCTCGCCCACCAACCCCGCTCCGTGACCGCTGCATCGCGGGAAGGCTTCGACCTCCAGCTTTCCGGACATACGCATGGCGGTCAATATATCTACGGCAACCTCCTGGTCGCCCTGAGCCAGCCGTATCTGAAGGGCTTGCATCGACACGAGAATTTGCTTATCTATATAAACAGTGGGACGGGATACTGGGGACCTCCTCTGCGACTGGGTGCCCCATCGGAGATTACGGTGGTCACCCTGACCGCATCAAATGGAAGTTCCGCACCGATGTGATGTCGATCCCCCGACCGGTCAGTCGGGAAGTGAGATCCGACCCCCAAGAACGATGCTCCCTGAAGCCATTCCAAAGCGGGAGTTTACTGCTTCAGCCCGTCCCCCAGACAAGACAGCGAGCGGTTCTGGAGCCTGAGCTCAAGGAGAGTCGAACATGTATGCCATCACCGGATCCACAGGAAACACGGGAAGAGTTGTCGCCGAAATCCTGTTAGAGCAGAAGCAAGAAGTCCGCGCCATTGGCAGGAGCCCCACACGGCTCAAGGGTCTAGCCGACAGGGGAGCGGAGCCGTGCGTCGGCAATCTGGACGACGCCGGGTTTCTGACCAAGGCGTTTAAAGGCGCCAGAGCGGTTTTCGCCATGATCCCTCCGAACCTCCAGGCGGAGGATCTCCGGGACTACCAGGGGCGCATCGGAGAAGCGACCGCGGCCGCTATTGGCGAGGCCGGAGTCCGCTTCGTCGTCTTCCTGAGCAGTCTGGGCGCTCATCTGCCGGAAGGAACCGGCCCGATCCTGGGCCTCCACGATCAGGAAGAGCGACTGAACAAGATCGAAGGGATTCGCATCCTCCACCTGCGTCCGACATTCTTCATGGAGAACCTCCTCCACAACATCCCCCTGATCCAGAAGATGGGGATCAATGGATCACCTCTTCGAGGCGACCTCCGTATCCCGGTGATCGCGACCAAAGATGTCGCCGGGGTAGCGAGTGACCATCTGTTGCACCTCGATTTCAGGGGAGTCACGGTTCGAGAGCTCCTGGGGGAGCGCGATATTTCCATGGAGGAAATGACGGGCATCATCGGCAAGGCGATCGGGAAGCATGATCTCCGATACATACAATTCTCGTACGAGGATGCCCGGAAGGGGATGATGGAAAGCGGGCTCTCTTCGGACGTCTCCAGGTCCTTCGTGGAACTCTATCAGAGCTTCAACGAGGGGACCATCTTCAGGGGGATCGAGCGGACGGCCGAGAACACAACGGAGACGACGTTCGAAGAATTTGGCAAGATTTTTGCGCAAAATTATCGCGGAAAGTAGGGTTTCCGGGAATCCGATGGGTTAAATGGAAAGGAGAAACGATGAGCCTCAAGAAGCAACTCCTCAAGAGCCAGCGCATCTGCCGAGTCACCTTCAAGCTTCCAAAGGAAGCCGTCAATTCCGCCCGGAAGGTCAACCTCGTGGGGGAGTTCAATAACTGGAACACACTCGCCACCCCGATGAAGCGGCAGAAGAACGGCGCCTTTTCCATCAGCCTTGACCTCGAGCGGGGGAGGGAATACCAGTTCCGCTATCTGATCGACGAGGAAACCTGGGAAAACGATTGGGAAGCGGATAAATACATTCCCACGCCGTTCGGGGGCAGCGAGAACTCCGTTCTCGTGCTCTAAGGTTAATCCAACCCGGCGGTTATGGCTTCCGGAGAGGGATCGCCGGGCAAATATTGCCCGATTCCCTTCCGATACCGGTAGTTATGACCACCGTTCGCGGAATTCTTCGGCCACGACCTTACCGGCTTCGTCATAATCCAGTTTCAGGGTGTGAAGCTGGATGGCCGGCGTGAAGTCGTAGCTGAGGTCCCGCCACCATAGCCCGCGTCCGCCTGGCGCTATCTCTGCAAAAGGCACGATGGCCCAATTCAGAAAGGCCTGGACGGAAGGCCGAATTTTGCTTTCCTGGACCAGGTTCGGTGGAGCCGGCGTATGCCCGATCGGCGGCCGGACGACTCCTTGACGGAGATCGACGATCGCCGTCCGGTACCCGCCGTTCACGGGCACCACGGCCAGCCATTCGTTGCTTCCGAATGAGGCCGGGAAAGTCGCGGCGATCTCGCCGAGGTGGTGACCGGCCAATCGAGCCGCTTTTTTCCGGTTCCAGGCGAGATGGCCGATCATCGCGGCCAGGATAATGGCTCCGGCCATGAAGACCTCCCGCCTCCAGGGACCCGCCAACGTTCCGATCACCGCCGTCACCGACAGGACGAGGAATGCCCGGCTGAACACCAGGCTATGGGTCTGGCAGGCGATGCAAACGGTGAGCTTTCTCTCGCCGCATCGCGCCGAAGAGGTGAGCGGATTCAGGCCCAGGAAGAGCCCCCACCGGACCGGCTTCTTGATGAACGGCCATCCCAGGAGCACTCCGTTGTTATGGAGCAGCAGGTCGAGGAGGATATGCGTTCCGAACCCGAGCAAGGCAAACATCAGGAGCACAGCCCATGGCACGGGGGAAAACGGGGCGAGCAACCCGGCCCAGGCCGCCGAAATGACGATGCCGCCGGGGATCGAATGGGTGACGGTATGATGGTAACGGAGGAGGCCTATGTGGCCGAGGCGCCGGGTCAGAAAGTCGATATCCGGTGCCAGGGTAACGCCGGTCGCCGCCGCCAGCGCCCACGGCTCGATCTCGCTCGGTGCGACGATCTCAGCCGCCATGACGCCTGCCAGGACATGTGAAATCGGATCCATCCGTCACTCCTCTATCCAATCACTCCCGCTCAGCCACTCCGTCAGATCCGGGCGATCGGAGCTCTCACCCGCTCCCGATGTCACGGTGAAATCGAATGCCGAGGAATCAACCGGGCTCGCGGGATAGAAGCCGCACAAGGCCACGTAGTGGTAGAGGCCCGGAGGTGCCTGAATGGGAACATTCTGAACGAGACCCGGCCGGCTGACGACCCGCCCGCCGCCCAGGCGAAGATCGTTCACCTGGAAGACGGGGCCGAATCTCCCGTAGCCCGGAACATCAACCATGATCCAGGCATCCGCGTAGGCCTCGAAGGACGAATTGTTGGCGAGGGTCCCCGTAAACGTGAATGACCCTCCCGGCGGAACCACGATCGGGGCGTCATCCGGCACGATATCGACCGAGAGATTGGGGAGGTTGCACTCGATCTTCACGACCTTCACGGCATCGATTCCTGCCTCGACGACCGATCCTGCGTTCAGGTCGGACGCCTCGAACCGCACCTTCACCTGGTTGGTCGGGGTCACGTAATCGCTGACAAGGAACGAGCGCTCCGTCCAGCCTGCGGCGGAGACGGGCCCGATCGTCTCGACGTGGGTCCAGCTCCCCCCGTCGTTGTTGGAGACCCAGACCTTGAAGAGGTCATTGTAGGGATCGCCGCCGAAGTTATTGGTATACCAGAGGGCATAGTGGATCTCGGCCTCCACCCCGCTAAGTTCGAAGGGAGGCGAGATCAGGTAGGTATACCCCCCATCCACATCGGAATCCCCCGGTCTATTGTCGGTCACATAACATCGCCCGGAGCCATCGAAATCAGTCGGGGGATCGCCGCGATCCCCTCCACCGGCAGGTATCCCCCGCTCCCAACTCCCCGAGGTCAACCCGCCGCCATCCATGACGCTCCACCCCAGATCGGTCTCGAAGTCATCCTCGAAGAGCACCACGAGGTCGACGGCGCTGAAGCCCGAGTAATGTTGTTGAGGAGCCGCCGGGGGGTCCGTCACCACCGAGCCGTCGGTCGCTTCAGCGCTCACGAAGAAGGAGACATCGACGCCGCACTCGAGCGCAGGGAACACGGCATCATAGACGTTCGGCGCCACGACCTGCATCGGAACGTACGAGTAGCCTCCTCCCGCATTATAGTAAAGGCGGCCCGTGCCGGGCTCCGGGTTCGAGGTGCCGGGGAGGACCTCAACCCGGAATGTCGTCCCGCCACTGGGGGCGATCAGCTCGGGGAGGCCATCCGGGTATTCGAACAGGAGGACCGGCGGGATCGACAGGTTGGCCAGGGTCGCGAGCGCCGCCACCGCCCCTCTGACGACCTCAGTGCCGAAGTCGAGATCCAGGTGGGAGATGACGTCCTGGGTCGAATGATACCACGGATAGAAATCCGGGGCAGACCACAATTGGGCATCGATCGAAAACGGCGCTGGGTAGCCGTATAGCGAGAAGTAGTAGTGGTCGCTCCCGTATTCCGGCCCATCCGAATCGACCCGGACGGAATAGGCATCCGAGTAGAGGTCGGTGAGGTTGGCGATGAGGTCGGCCGTGGCCGCCTCGGCTGGGAAAAAACGGTCCGCATAGATGTTAGTATCCCAACCATAGGTCCCTGCGTAGGAGATCATGTCGAAGTTGAGCACCGCCCCGATGCGCCTTCCCTGGGATAAGCAGTACGACGCATAGGCCTCCGAGCCGATCAGGCCCTGTTCCTCGCCGGAGAAGAGGGTGAACTCGATGGTGCAATCGAAGTCGTACTGGCTCAGGATGCGCGCCGCCTCGAGGACGCAGGAGGAGCCGGAGCCGTTGTCCTCGGCCCCGGGCGCCGACACATAGGGATTCTCCGAGGTATCGTCAATATGACCGACGATCATGATGATCGAATCGGGGTAGAGGGTGCCGATCTTCCTCCCGATCGGATTGTACCAGGTGTCCCCGCTGTAGTTATAAGCCCAGAGCTCCGTCTCCAGCCCGAAGCTCGCGAAGGTGTCCTCCGCCCACTGCTCGGCATTTCTGCAGCCGTTCGTATCGGAATACCGGGTCACGAAGTTCTGGAGGCTCTGGATGTAAGCCGTGTATTGTGGCCGGCTCACCTGGTCCACGATCTCCTGGATGTCGGGATCGAGAAGCGGATACCAGGGGGCCATCGGTATTCGTTGCTCGATGGGCTTTTTGGGGACGAAGGAGATACGGGTCAACTGTTGGAGGAACCGGCGGGTTTGGGGATCGAACTCCATCCCCTCCCCGACCCGGGCGATCGCCTCGAGGCCGTTGGAATAGATGACCTCAATGGCCGGTTCGAGTTTTTCCCGATCCGTCTTTCGGATCTGGAAGACGAAATAGTCACAATTCATCATCCGCTCGCCGAGCGGCTGCACCCGAAGAACGCCGTTCGCTCCCGGTTGAAGGCTCTCGATAGCTTCGGACGGTGCACCGACCAGTACACCGCTCTTCAGTATAGCATAGACACGTATCCCCTCGCTCGTTGCGAAGGCATTGGCATCGAGATCCTTCCCTTCGATCACAAAGAGTTCCTCTGCCGAAATTGTAGAGAAGCCCAGAAGGGCCGATAACGCGATGGCCGAAAGGTTCTTCAACTGCATGATCATCTCCTTACTCCCTGGCTCCTTTGGTGCCAACGGACTGAATGGGCATAGGAGGAGCTATGAAACGGGGAAATGTCCAACCTGGTTCGCATCTCATGATACCAAATATGGGAGAATCTGTCAACAAGGCCCTCTCCCGGGCTTCAGCCACTTCACGGGATTCGCGCTTTCGGAGCAGCTCCATTCACATGTTATTGAAATCACATAAAGCAACCTTTACATTGTTTGATCGTGAATAATTCAGCCCCGTGAACTGTCTGGAGGAGCGGGCGGAGTTCTACCAGACTGTCCAGCAGATGATGCAGGAGGGGGCTTCTTCCGAGCGAGATCCGTGACGAGGTCCATTCCAAACTGGAAGAGTCCGGGATCGACCTGCCGGAGATCGACCAGGGAGGCGAGGCGATCGGTGTCGAGTGAGGCCGTAACCGATCGCTAAAGGCCTTCGAGGGTCCAGCTGGATGTGTCTCATCGGGCGCATCCCGCTTTGTCTTTGTCCAGAACTTCCTTGACAATCATTGGCCAATTTGCTAAATTCGCAATTGGCTAATAGTGGTGGAGATGCGGAATGGACGTTAAAACTCGCAGGCGGTTCGAGGCCAGGGCCCGGGTGATAAAGGCCATCGCGCACCCGACCCGCCTCTTCATCCTCGATGAACTGTCCAGGGGAGAAAAGTGCGTCTGCGAGCTGACGGATCGGATCGGTGCGGACATGTCCACGGTTTCGAGACACCTCTCCATCCTTAGGGGGGCAGGCATCCTCACGGATGAGAAGCGCGGGTCCCAGGTTTACTATACCCTGAAGATCCCCTGTGTGCTGAACTTCTTCGACTGCGTCGAGGCCGTGCTGAAGTCATCCGCAGAAGACTACCTGCACATCGTGGCGCGAAAATAGACCGCTTTTTATGGCTCGAGCATTTGGCTTTTTGGCCAATTGGCATAATGCAAAGGGATCAGATCCATGAACTGGAAAGAAGAATCGAAACCCCTCCTCCTCATCGCCACCCTGTTCCTGGTCGTCTTCTATCTCCCCGTCGGCTCATCGCGATTCGACAATGCCCTGATCGAGGCGCTTTACCTGGCCAAGTGGTACGCCCGTGAACATGTCCTCCTCTGTCTCGTCCCGGCTTTCTTCATCGCGGGGGCAATCGCGACCTTCGTCCGGAAGAGCTCCGTGATGCGATACCTGGGTGCGCGGGCCAACAAGTTCATGTCATACGGCGTCGCGTCCGTCTCGGGGACGATCCTCGCCGTCTGTTCCTGCACGGTCCTTCCCCTCTTCGGAGGCATCTACCGGATGGGGGCAGGCCTCGGCCCGGCCACTGCGTTCCTCTACTCCGGCCCCGCCATCAACGTGCTGGCCATCATCCTGACGGCACGGGTCCTGGGGTTTGAGCTCGGCCTCGGACGGGCGCTCGGCGCAGTCCTCTTCAGTATCATCATCGGGTTGACGATGCACCTCATCTTCCGGAAAGAAGAAGTGACCAAGGAGGCAGCTCTCGCGTCGATGCCCGATCCAGAGGTCGATCGTCCCCTATGGAAGAACTCCGTTTATTTCGCTGTGATGGTGGCCATTCTCGTCTTCGCCAACTGGGGAGAGGCGAAGGACGCGTCCGGCGCATGGAGCAGGATATACTCGATCAAATGGGAGCTGACGGGCATCTTTGCCATCGCGCTCGGGATCGTGCTGGTGGCCTGGTTAGGGCTCCGATGGTGGAAGGTGGCTATGGTTGCGGCTGCGACTTTGGTCTTCGGTGCCCTCTTTCCGCAAAGCCCCTTGATCCCCTTCGCAATTGCGACAGTGGGATTATCCATCATCACCAGTACGCAGAAGGGCGAAACGGACAGATGGTTCAGCGAAACCTGGGTGTTCGCCAAGCAGATCCTACCGCTCCTCCTTTTGGGAGTCCTCGCCGCGGGCATCTTCCTGGGGCGCCCAGGTCACGAGGGGCTAATACCACCGGAATGGATCAGCAAGTCCGTGGGCGGCAATACATTGTATGCCAACCTGTTCGCGTCTGTCGCCGGTGCCTTGATGTACTTCGCGACGTTGACCGAGATCCCGATCCTTCAGGGGTTGATAGGGAATGGTATGGGTCAGGGGCCCGCCCTGGCGCTGCTCCTGGCTGGTCCCGCCCTCTCGCTTCCCAGCATGTTGGTGATCCGGAGCATTCTGGGGACAAGGAAGGCCCTGACGTACATCGGTCTCATCGTCGTCATGGCAACGGTTTCCGGAATGATCTTCGGGAGAATAACGAGTTAAAGGAGGGTTAGATCATGAAGACCTTGCAAATCCTGGGGACAGGTTGCTCCAGATGCAAAAAGCTGGCGGAGAATGCGGAGGCCGCGGCTCGGGAGCTCGGCATCGAATGCGAGATCGAAAAGATCACGGACATCAATATGATCCTCGGATACCGGATCATGGCGACCCCTGCCCTCGCCGTCGATGGTGAAGTCAAGTTCTCGGGCAAGGTCCCATCCGTGGAAGAAATCAAGGTGATCATCGCCTGACGAACCACCCGGATGCATGAGGTGGCGGAAAAGGACGGATATCATCCATGAGTACGCGGAAGATCGTGCCATTGGTAGTTCTGTTGATCGCAATCGATTGCCTGGCAGGGCATATTCTCCACGGTGGGCGTAGCCTGACCGATCCCACCCTGGAGAGGAGGGGTTCAACTGAGGCCTCTGAAAGTACCCGCGTGTTGGTCTATTACTTCCATGGTTATGTCCGATGTTCGACCTGCAGAAGGATCGAAATGCTGGCCCATTTGGCGCTTCAGCAGGAATTTTCAGGGGAATTGGAGGACGGTCGCCTGCAGTGGCAGGCGGTCAATATCGATGAGGATCCTAACGCACACTTTGTGGACGATTATCGCCTGTTTTCCAGAGCTCTCGTGGTCCAGACAATCCGAGACGGGAAAAAGGCCGAATGGAAGAACCTCAATCGGATATGGGAGCTGATCGGAGACGAGATGGCGTTCGTCAAATACGTTCAGGACGAGGTTGGATCATTTCTGGAAGGAACACAATGAACGATCTTTCACTTGGAGCTGCCTCAGCCTTTTGGCTGGGAATTCTCACCTCCATCAGCCCCTGTCCATTGGCCACGAACATCGCCGCGATTTCCTTTGTCGGTGGACGGATCAGCCGGCGCCGCCTGGTCTTTCTGACCGGATTGATCTACACCTTCGGCCGCATGATCCTTTACGTCGGTCTCGGCATCGTCCTGGCGATGTCTCTCCTCTCGATCCCCGGTCTATCGTTCTTCCTCCAGAAATACATGAATATGGCCATGGGGCCCATATTGATTGTTGTGGGTCTGATCCTGCTGGAGCTGATACGGTTTGGCAGCCCCGGTCGCGGGATATCTGAAAACATGCAGAGACGGGTGGAATCCGCCGGCATGTGGGGCGCTCTTCCGCTGGGAATCCTCTTCGCTCTCTCGTTCTGTCCTCTCTCAGCCGCCCTCTTTTTCGGGAGCCTCCTCCCTCTATCGGTCCAGTACGATTCCATCGTCATGATCCCGGCAATTTACGGGTTCGGTACCGGATTGCCGGTCCTCCTGTTCGCACTTCTGATATCCTCTGGATTCCAGGCGGTTGGAAAGGCGTTCAACAAGCTGACCCGCCTGGAATGGTGGGCTCGCCGGATTACGGCTGTCATTTTCCTCCTAATCGGGATCTATTTTTCGCTCGCCTATATCTTCCATGTTTCGCTGTAAACGATAATGAGGATACTCCAATGAAATCGCGGACGATTGCCATCGAAAATCAGATGATCGGTATCATTGGAATCGATGAAGTTTTTGCCCAACTCTTCAAAGCAGGGAAAGGCCCCTCGATCGAGCTAAGGAATGAGTTGTTGGAAAAGTTGAGAGAGCATAACTACATCCCGGTTTCCAAGGAAGAAATAATAGCCCATGGATCGTTCATCGGCCCACTTGACAAAACGTAGATTTCAAATTATACTTCGATACATGGCAAAGTATCAAACTAAGGAAATGCCGCGTTTCATGAACATTGCCAAGGCGCTCTCCGAGCAGAATCGGGTCCGCATCTTAATGTTTTTGCGAGATGACGAATTGTGTCTGTGCCAGATCATCGAGATGCTCAGTCTTACACCATCGACGGTATCCAAGCACATGGCGATCCTTCGCGATGCCGGCCTGGTGGAGAGCCGGAAGGAAGGACGCTGGCATTTCTATCGTCTGGCCGGGAAGGCGCCCTCCCGAACCGTCCGATCGGCCTGCCGCTGGATGGAGGAGAGCCTGGCCAATGATAAGACGATCCAGGAAGATGCCAGACGACTGAAGGCGGTCCTCATGAAGGATAAAAAAGAATTGTGCGTGCATTACAAAAGCTAAAGATCCTCTTCCTTTGCACAGGGAACTCCTGCCGCAGCCAGATGGCCGAAGGATGGACTCGACACCTCAAGGGTGAGGTGATTGAGCCATTCTCCGCAGGAATTGAGATCAAGGCACTCGATCCACGTGCTGTCGCGGTCATGGTGGAAGTGGGGATCGACATTTACGGTCATCGGTCGAAACATGTCGACGAGCTCGGGCAAATACGCTTCGACTATGTCGTTACGGTCTGTGATCACGCCAACGAACATTGCCCCGTCTTCCCGGGAGAAACGGAGAGGGTCCATGTCGGATTCGATGATCCGCCCCGGCTGGCCAAAGGGGCGAAGACCGAGGAGGAGGCCCTATCTCATTACCGCCGCGTGCGGGATGAGATTGCTGCATTTGTAAAGACACTGCCGGAAGCACTAGCACGTCGTCGGGATCAGCCAGTCGAAG
>Ga0214473_10010411_pt1 | contig 10936 bp, 13 predicted proteins | sample RVTome_7_FD_203509 | JGI IMG/M metagenome (GOLD analysis project Ga0214473, IMG submission 203509) | Soil microbial communities from uranium-contaminated site in the Upper Colorado River Basin, Wyoming, United States - RVT98D197 | ecosystem: Environmental > Terrestrial > Soil > Contaminated >... | reverse complement strand
GAAGCGCAAGGCCGGCCTTCTCACCCGCAGCGAGCCGTTCACCGATCCTGCGCTTCACGCCCAGGACACCAGGAACACCCCCACCCTGGAGCCCGTCCCGGAGGTCGATCGTTGAACCTGAACCATCCTGCGCACTCGTTGTCGGCCTCCCGGCCTGTGGATCCTGCCGGAGCTGTGGAAAACGCCAAAAGCGCGTTTCCCACCGCTCCTTGGACGGCGCCAACAACGCGCCGCCCACAGGCTCCACAGGCCCTGCTACTCGCTCTCTGTCAGGGAACAACTACAAGAAAGATCCAGAACCAAAACCGAGAACCACACTCTCAACCCTGGAGGGGGGGAATATTAACTTCCGGATCGGGGGGAAATTGGGCGTCCTGTTGACAGCAGAACCTGATTGAACAGATCGACTACGACGGCGGAACCGGCAAGCTCGCGATTAGCTTCAGGCCGGAAGGAGCACGACTGCTCGGACGCGAGGACATGCCGGCAGGCGAGGTCCCTCAGTGAAGCCGGAGCGAGCGCTTACGACCGCACCGACTGAGCCCGCCCGGGTCGAGTTCAAGGTTCAGTTCTCAACCCCTCGCAGTGCCCAGCCTCGACCACCCGATGGTGATGCCCCGACCGAGCCTGTGCCTCCGAAGAAGCCTCGCGGTCGCCAGTGGGGCGTCGTCCCTGCCGATCGACCCTCAAAGGCTGCGCTGCTCCTCGGCCTCGCCCACCACTGGGAGCGGCTGGTTCGGGAAGGGGTAGTGAAGGACTACGCGTCAATTGCTCGACTTGCGGGACTCACCAGGGCAAGGGTAACGCAGATCATGAATCTGACGCTTCTAGCTCCAGCCGTTCAGAATGAGATCCTCTTTCACACAGTGGTAGACCCGCAGAAGCAAGCGCTCCGTGGGAATCAGACGCGCACCCTGAGCCAGATCGTTAACTGGCCAGACCAATTTCGACGCTGGCGAGGCCAGTTTCGTCTTGCCCGCTCATAGCCCTTCCATGAAGAGGGGGGTTTACACGAGCAGGGGACAGATGTAGCCTGTCCTCTCAACGCCCGGCAAGCCCAGAGGACGGGTCTGCAGCTGTGAAATCAATGACACCAGAAGCCAAGCCCAACAACTCCATCATAGAACGACTGCTGCAGCCCGCACGGACAGGCCAGCTGATCGGTAAAGGTGAATTCCTCCGCCTCCTCGACAATCGGGAGCTACTTATCGAACCACTATTAGACCGTGACGCTCAAGTTGGCACTCTCGGGGTAGATCTCAGATTGGACTGCTTTTTCCGAGAGTTCGGCCGAACACGGCAGCCAATCGTTACACCAGCGCTGGACTCACACGCAACCTTCCTGCGGGAAGTTGAGCCCTTTCGCGATAGGTTCTACTTGCAGCCCGGAGAGTTCGCACTTGGCCAGTCGCTCGAGTACTTAGCGCTTCCCAACACCCTGCTTGGGCTGCTCAATGGTCGCAGCTCGTTGGGCCGTCGCGGCCTCATCGTCCATGCTACAGCGAACTTTGTGGATCCCGGGTGGCACGGGCATCTCGTTTTCGAGCTTGCGAACCTCGGCAGCATGCCCCTCGAGTTGATGCCACTCTTGAGGGTTGCGCGCCTCGTCTTCATGCGCACGCGCGATGTCGGGGGCTATTCCGGCTCGTACTCTGCCCAGACACGCATCACCCCTCCCCAGCCCGACCCGCTCGCAATTGCTCTTAGCAAGCTCGGCAAGGAAAACGCCTGAACCGGTTCAACCTCCTATCCTCGCAAGCCAAGCTCTTGGAATCGGGATTCCACCGCGTGGAGGCGCATGAAGTCTGCGAGGAGCACACAGATCCCCGGATCCTCGCACTGGCTGCTGAAGGCAACGATCGTAAACAGACATCCAGGATCCACGACCACTGGCCGCCTATTCAAAATATCCTGCAAGAGCCTGCTGTCCACAGCTCTACATCGCTCGCGCAAGATGTCCTGGTAGGTCCCAGCATCGAATGGCTGCAGCTTGGATTTGCAGTCTGCTTCTATTTGATCAGCCGCCACAAGCGCATTTGGAAGCGGAACTGGCGGGTACGATTTCAGGTCCTTCAGCAACTCATCCAATAGCCTCTCGGTTAGTTTGGCCTGAGCTTTAAACCCCAGACCGTCTATCAGATTGATTAGGCGCCGGATCCTGACGTCTACCGGAGGATGAGTCAATGACCGGTACGACACTCCAAGGATGGAAAAGTACTGCCGAAGAAAACGCCAAGCGAAGGCCGGGCCTGCGATGTATGTCGCGACAAAGTCACAGAGAAGTTCCTCAGTCCAAAGTGCCTCCTGAGCGTGCGTGTCGCCATGCTCCGCCCTGTACATTAGCAGCAACCTATCCTTTGGCAGGGTAGGATACAGACGTGGTACAAGTGGCGCGACGGTTTCAAGCACATGAACGCATTCATGAAATACGAGTGGCCAGTCGATCGAGGTTCGGAGCGAGGCCATAGGCGCGGGAACGGAGATAAAGCAGAAAGTCTTACTCGCAAAGGCTGCAGTGAGTTTAGGGAAGGTACTACGGCGGGGTTGGACCGCTGGATTAAATAGATGGTCGAGAAGTACCTTGAAGTCCAGCGTCGTTAGTTCTTCCGCGATGAAAAGACAATAATGAGGAGCGCCGGACAGCCTCGCTGCACGAGCGAAAAACCATCTGACCGTCAACTCTAGTTCCCTTGGGACCTGTTCTTGGCTGCTTGCCACATATCCTAGAAAATTGATTACACCGCGGACGCCAGCGAAAACATCATCCATTCTATGTGAGGCCAGCTCGACACTCACTGGAGCAACGTCTCGCTCGATCGTCACTAGGCACGACTCGAGTTCCGCTTCAAGAACGTGAAAGAGCTCTCTAACAAGACTTACTAAGGGGGCGGCTGAAGCACGCTCCTGTTCCAGTCGTTCAAGAAGAGGAGCGAGTCTATCCCTTTCAGTTCCTACGAACTGAAGAATGCGAGACCTTTCGTGCTGGAGGCCCACTTCCCTAGCGTGGAACTGGCCTGGTTGGGGTATTACCGCTTAGAGAAGCGAGGTAGGAATCTCTGGGAATTTCTTGCTTGATGCGATCAGCGAGTTGTCGCAATCTGTCAGTAAGATCCTTGAGTTGTTCCTGGCTTGGGCCAGAGACTTCTTCTCCGCTCAGTCGTCTGATAAGGATGTCTGCAACCTCTCGAGCGCTCCTGACCAAGCTCAAAGTATCCTGGAGCTCTCTGTCACTTTTGCAGACGCGCTTCAACGCCGCAGATAGATAGACGAATTCACTGGAAGCATCGATGGTTTGGCCAAGCGTTGCTTCCACGCCCCGACACAAGGCAGCACAAGCCTCGAGCTCCTGGCGCACGAGATCATTGTTGATGTCCGAAGGAGCGCCTAGGAACGCTCCTATTCCCAGAAGAGCTGAGTATGGAAGCTCCATTGCGGCGTTGTACTCACGAATACTTGCAAGCGCATCTTGCAGGGCCATGGCTCACCCTCCTCTCACCGACTCCTGGTCTTGCCAAGCAGTGGAACAAGGTGCGGACGGCTCAGGCGCTTCTCGAACTGCTCTCGCAGAACTGGTTTCTCCTCCAACTTCCGTTCGATGAACTCCTGTATGGCTTGGCATATCACACTCGAGACCGATGGTTTGCCGATACCCCACAAGCCGATTAGGATCGCGAGCCGCTGCCAGAGTTCGTCATCGATCATCACGTTTCTTGGGTTCTTGCGCCTTATGACCTTGGACATGCTGGGGCTCCTGCGAGCTGCGTGATGCTTCGCGCTTGGAGCGCAGCCCTCGATTCTTCAGAGTTGCGCAGGGATGGAAGTAGTGAGGCACCTCTGCGCAGATATGCGCATATATACACTCACCTCGCATTGGTGTCAAGGCTGCTCAGAGATGCTGAATGCTTAGAACAGCCGAGCGCGACTAGGTGGGTGGCGCTGATCTCAGCGACGCCGAGACGGTGCTCAGGCAACTGCCGGGGTGGATCGAGGACTACAACCGGGTGGCTCCTCACTCGGCCCTCGGACACCTGTCACCCAGGGAGTACAGGGACCAGAAAAGTCAGACTCAACGTGTCTAGAAAAATGGGGAGCAGACCAGCAACGCTAACCCTGCTTCGGCTCAACGCTTACCTTACCAACTGCGGCCCTGCCTCTGGACGCTCGGCAGTGTGCAGCATCTGGACATTAAATACATATGTAGTTTATTCAATATGACGTTGCCTTTCTTATAAAACGCATATATTGATCGGTAGGGGTAAGAGGAATTGAAACTTGACGATTCATGATAGCTCAACTTCCCTGGTCGCAGTGCTGCTCGCCGACGCCTCGGGACGCATCACGACCGTCGGCGACACCTGCAGCTCAATCTTCGGGACCTCCAAGGAGGACCTGATCGGGAACCCTTTCACAACCCTGCTCGTGGAGCCTCGCGGTAAGCCACTACGTGAAGAGCTACAAAAGCTGCAGCCCGGCCGTAGCCTCTCCTGGGAGCTCACGGCGCGCCGTGCCGATGGCGCCACCTTCGCGTGCGAGCTTACCGCCGTGCGCACCCAAAGTAGGGATTCACAACTCGTTCTCATTTTCCAGGACGTCACGCTGACCCGCGAGCTTCAGGAGCAGTTGCTGCAGCGCGAGAAACTGTCCTCGCTGGGCCAGCTGATCTCCGGTGTGGCCCATGAGCTGAACAACCCCCTGACTTGCGTGCTGGGGTTCTCGCAGCTCGCCATGGGACACCCGAACTGTCCCGAGAAGGTCCGCCGCGACCTGACGAATGTGTTTAACCAAGCTCAGCGCTGCGAGAAGATCGTGCAAAACCTGCTCTCCTTCGCGCGGAAGCACAAGCCCGAGAAGAGATGGATCGGCATCAACGGTGTGCTGGAGTCCACCGTGGCCCTGCTGGACTACCAGCTGCGCGTGAGCGACATCGAGGTCGTGATGGACCTCGATCCCAACCTGCCGAAGACGATGGCCGACTACCACCAGCTTCAGCAGGTGTTCCTCAACCTCATCACCAACGCCCAGCAGGCCATCGAGATGGCCGGGAAGGGCGGCCACCTGCATCTCCGCACCCGGAGCTGCGGCAACCGGTTGCGCATCGAGATCGCCGACGACGGCCCCGGCATTCCCGAGAAGGTCTTGCACCGCGTTTTCGAGCCGTTCTTTACGACCAAGCCAAGCGGGGCAGGCACGGGCCTGGGGCTAAGCATCTGCTATGGCGTCATCAGTGAGCACGGAGGCTGCATCTCCGCCCACAGCCCAGGAGGACGGGGCACAACCTTCGTCCTCGAGCTGCCGGTGCTGGCACCCGAGACGAGCGAGGAGGCGAGACCCCAGGCAGCGTCGCAGCTACCTGCCCACCCGGGCCGCCGCAACCTGCTGGTCGTCGACGACGAGGAAATCGTGCTCGACCTGCTGTTCGAGGTGCTGACAGCCGAGGGGCACCGGGTCGACATCGCACGCGGCGGCATGGTGTCGCTGCGCAAGATGGAGAAAGAGGCCTACGACCTCCTGATCACCGACATGCGAATGCCCGGTTGCGACGGCCCGAAGGTCTTAGAACGCTGGCAGCGACTGTACCCCGAGCGTGCCCGCTCCGTGCTCGTCATAACGGGAGACCTCGAGAATCCCGAGACGCGGGAATTCATCGAGCGTTCCGGCCTGCGCTACATGACCAAGCCGTTCCAGGTGGGCGAGCTGGAACAGACCGTCCGCAGCATTCTAAACGAGGCCGCCGCCTGACGACCTGCGGGGACTTCGAGGAACGCGAGCAGAATCGCGGGTGACGCAGATCGTGAACTTGACTCTCCTCGCGCCGAAAATCCAAGACGAAATGCTCTACCGACTGGACCTCAGTTTGAAGCCGGTTCCGGCGTTCGAGAGGAAATTGCGGAAGGTTGTTGCAAGTCCAGCCTGGGGCGAGCAGCGACGTCGTCTGGAGTCGAAGCCAGCTGCAGGCAATTAACGGCTCTGGAAGACGCCTGGCATTAGATGCAACGGGCGCACGCTCGGCCGACCCAAACACCGTCCGACCCGCCCGCTTCCGACTGCATTGCCTGGCTCCCCGCGTGCGAACTCCCTCACGGCCCGGAGCCTACGGCACTCCATTCAGAGGCTGGAGAAACGACTGAAGTCAGTTCCGCGCGCCCTGATCGTCCTGGCCCCGTGGCCCTTGCGAGAGCAGTCCAGATACGTTGTTAGCCGCCTGTTGTGCGTCGAGCATGGGCACAACCGGCACCAGATCAGCGAAGTAAAACCCGTCGCGCTCCACGATCTCTCCCACGGCCGCGGGCACCGACTGGCGAAACATCGGCCCGGCGAGGACGCATGTGTGGAACTCGCCGTTCTCGCCGCAAGGATCGACGCCTTCCGGCAGGTCGTTGAGGAACGCGTGATCGAACTTCCGCCCGGCAAACGAGCGCGAGAGCTTCTTCGGATCGACGCACGTGAGGAACGCCTCGACGCCGGCGTCGATCATGCGCCGCGCAAGTGCCTCGGTCGGCTCGTGCCAGATTGGAAAGAGCGGCTGGAGGCCGGTCCCTTCGAGTTGCTTGCTGCGGTAAGCGCGGATGTCCTCCAGGAAGAGATCTCCGAAGGCGACGTGCGTTACGCCGCTCTTGAGCGCGGATTCGATCGCCGCACGCATCGCGCACTCGTACACTTCGTTGGAGCAGGGCCACGGGAGTGGGATGACGTGGAGCGGGAGCCCGGCTGCTTGCGCCTGCGCCTCGAGAATCGCGTGGCGCGTCGAGTGCATCGCGACTCGCCCGTGCGTGCTGTTGACAGTGGTCAGGAGGCCGACAATGTCAACTTCCGGATCCTCCCGGAGCACTTGCATGGCCCAGGCGCTGTCCTTACCAGAGCTCCACGAAAGCAGCACGCGCCGTGACATCAGTCCTCCCAAGAAGCCCAGTTGGGCACCAGGGAACCGGCTGCCACCAGGATCATGGTGACGAGGACAACGAGACGAACTCGGTACATTTTGGGTCTTTCCCTTCGAATGCGGCTAACGTTCCGCATCAGGCGCGGTGGGCGAGCGCGAACGCCTTCTGTCCGCTGCGACCTGGACGCCCACCGTCGCCCGAATACGGCAGTTATGTGGCGCGTACACCACCGGTCGCCGACGCATACGATCCAGCGTGCTGATCATGCAGCAACTACCATGGGCGTCACGTCCTCGAGAACAGCCGTCGAGCTGCGGCCGCAACTATTGCCGATGCAACCGAGACGATTATGCGCGGCATGAGGATCTCAAGCATTTCTCGATCCTGGATGGCATTCACCACGAGTCCCGCGAAGCACGCTCCACCAAAGATCGTAGCTTTGCGACGGATCGCTATGGCGTGGCGTGGAGAGTTGGCAACAAAATCGCTCACGAGAAAGGCGAGCGCGAGCACGACAACCAAGCCCGTCAGCAGATTAGCGAGCCTAGGTGACATAGGCACTGGCTAAACCTCCACGCTCTGTCGGCCGTGCAATACAAACCGCCAGCCACCAGATCACATAACGGGCGGGTTCAGGCGCGGTGGGCGAGCGCGGACGCCTTCGGTCCGCTGCGAGCTTGCGCGCCCATCGTCGTCTGTAACCCGTTGATGGACGCCCAGCGGAGGAACGCGCTACCCTAAACTCCACCTGTTGCATCATGCACCGTTCGATGGTCATAGCAGAACCGTTCCAACTGCAGAACTAGTTGCTCAGCCCCAGCTTGCAGATCGGTAATTTGGGGAAGCTGCTTTAAACCAGTCGTGATGTACTCGAATTGCTTATCACAGTACACTGGGCTGACAACCTGAATTGCATGGGTAAGGTGTGGAGCCAATCGGCAAAAACCACCAAGCCCAGCTTTGTCAGCCTCGCTCAGTGCGGAAGCAAGATTGTGTCCGAGGCCACGCAGTTGCTTCAGAGTCCACCCCTTACCCCGAAGGAATGCCTTTAGCCCAAGCTCTACTGCGTGACAGTAAAGGTAATAGGCAGGAATCGGAGCAACCGGTCCAGAAGCGTGCTGTAGAACGAATCGACCCGTATCTGCAAACTCCTTGCAGTAACGCCAAAGTCCCATAGAGGTGGTCCGATCCATAGCTCTGGTGCGTCAACGCACGCGCTCGGCGGCGCGCCAGGCGAGTGGGGCCCCTGCAGCGCGTTAGCCGGCTATCCAACTGGTCTACTGCCGTTCATTCAACATTGCCTCTGGTGGTTCGAACACCTTCCGTTGTTCTACGATGCCCTCGAGAATCGCATGACCCCGCGCGGCAAACTCCATCCATTGATTGAATTTCGAGTTCCACCAGAAAGATGCGGTATCACGCATCGCAGCAGCGGGTTCGATGGGGCTCGCTGGGCGCGTATAGTCTGCACGGACATAGGCGAATACGCGTGAAACGGTCGTGTCCTTGAGGGCTGGCTCTAGCCACTCTTTTTGTTCGCTATCTATTCCCATATAGCGGATGCGGCCTTGGTCACGAGCAACCCTCTGGTAGTAACTTCCCCAAGGAAGGATCTTTAGATCCTCCGTCTTGACATCCGGCTTGTCGAGTGGCTCACAGCAGATGATCACGACGCCGAGCCGAAGCTTCTCGATTGACCCCCCTCTGTTCTGGATCTGAGCAGCAGTCCGGAGAGTTGCTCCAAAATCGAAAGGGGCCAGCGGTCCGATCTCGAGCGCAGGGGCGTTTTCAATGGCGAGCTGCCGGTAGTTGAACATCCGTTGCTCCCTAACCTCGAAAAGGTAGGCAGCGGTGAAGATCGTGAGGAAAACCGTTGCAGTTGCTGTGACCGCGCCATTGTGCCTGTCGACACGGTCGACCGCTGCCGTGCCTGCTCTGAAAAGTAGCGCCCCAACTCGCTTGACCGCCTCAGCCAAATACTTCCATGCCTGGCGGAGCGAAGACCTGTTCAGGGTTGGTTGATCGTTCGGCATTGAGTAACTTGACCGGCTAACGCTGAGCGTAACCTGCGGGCCGTGCGGCAAGGCGCTTGCCGCGGATTGCAAGCGCCTTGCCACGTGAGACCGGCGGGTTCACGCGCTTGTTATTTGAGATTCACACATTATTGTGACGACAAGCTGCTCCAGAAGTGCCTGGTTTCCAGGCCCGTTGACAGCGGGCCATGTCACTATATTGGGTGACTAACAATAGCTGACGCCCTCTCACCGCAGCGACAGACTTGCACCCTGTCTCGCCATTCGTCGCGCCTTCTCAGGTGGGCTGACGAGCATCTTGCCCCTCGCCTTCCCAGTGCTCCTTGCAGGGACATAGACCTCCTCGGAATCGGAGTCCAGCTCGAACTCGTCCTTATCGTAGATCGTGAAACTGACTCGGACGCCAAACGGTTCTGCGCACGAGTTGGAAACGTCGACCTTCCAGGCAAGTTCCGTGAACACGTCATTCGTGCTTAGGACGCTCGAGTCGAATGTCTCGATCTTGAGGCAGTCGCCAGCACCCTGCCGGCTAGGAGCTACAGCAGCGGGGTTCGTGGCGCTAGATGCAGATGCGATCTTCGATTCGGTCTTGGTCGCGGGAGGGGTTTCGGCTGGCGCGGCGGGCATTGCCAGGCCGTACTTGGCAATGAAGTACTGCTGCTCAAGCATCGCGAGAGTGTTTCGGGCCGTCGCGACGGAGGTCTCGGCCATGGCCTGAACGAGACCGCCAGAATAGCGGTCTGCCTCAGCGCGGGCGTCGGCGACCTTTGCCTTCTGGCTTTCGATCTCCTTGGCAAGCTCTGCAGCCTTTGTGGGATTGGTTTCGACGGTGTTGACAACCACGGTGATACGAGTGCCAGCCTCCAGCGCGTGAATGCGTTGCTCGACCAGAGCCTCGTTGGTCCTAAGGACCTCAAGTCGAACTCCGATCAGGCTCTTGATAAGCCCGCCGCTGTACGCCGCGTCGTCCTTCGTGGCCCGCTCGATATCCTGGCGGATGCGGCTGAGGTCCTGCTTCAAGTCAACCGCCCGCTGTTTCTGCTCCGGCGTCAGGTCAGCTGCACAGGCTTCGCCGGACAAAGCGACCACAACAAAAAGCAGTGGCGCAACGAGCTGTAGCTGTCTCATATTCGTCACTCCCCGTGCCTCAGACATGAAGCGCCCCCGTCTCGCCCCCCCGAGGTTCGAGCGCCAGCTACTGATCTCAGCAAAAGTAATGGAAACCAGCGGCGGTCCCGTATCCGTGCCCGGCTGTGTTCTTCCATAGGATCGATGGTTCCATTTCTTATGCGTGACTCAGTAACGCTCGCGCTCACCCGCCGCGGGCGCGGCACAACGCCTGGCCCTTAGTGACAACGCCCAGCGGACGGCTGAAGGCCGGATTCAAACGCTTTGCGCCTCCTCCTCAAGAACCCGCCGCCGCGCATCTTCAGCTGGTACACCTTCCCTCAACAGTGCCTGAAACCGCTGTTGTCGGGCGGCATTTCTGGCTATCTCAGCCTCATCGAGGCCGATGCAGCACAACCTGCCAAAGAGCGAGCCGGGGATTGACAGCAGGGAGAACGGAAATTCGAGCGACAAGAATCCCGCAGCAAAGGAGATCGGGAACAGCCAAAGGAGATGGAGAGGTGACTCTCGTAGCGCAAAGACTCCCGCGATGCTCAGCGCCCAAAGCATAGTGATGTTCACCGTTTGTTTGGTCGGTGGGCGACCTTGTCGAACGCCTGACCGGATCCCCGCGCCGAACGAGATCAGAAAGAAGGCGGCGACCGCGAGAACTATCCAATCCAGAATTTCTTTCACGGTTCTCAACCTGAGCGTCAACGCCCCGCGTAACCTGCGGGCCGGACAGGCGCGGCGCTTACTTCGTTTGCAAGCGCCGTGTCGGGGCGGACCGGCAGGTTCACGCGGTTGTTAGGCCGCAGGCGGTTACGCAGTGAATCCCCCGTCAATCGTCAGGCTTGCGCCGGTGACGAAGCCCGCTTCGGGTCCAGCAAGATAAGCGACCATCGCTGCTATCTC
>Ga0214473_10010410_pt1 | contig 10936 bp, 11 predicted proteins | sample RVTome_7_FD_203509 | JGI IMG/M metagenome (GOLD analysis project Ga0214473, IMG submission 203509) | Soil microbial communities from uranium-contaminated site in the Upper Colorado River Basin, Wyoming, United States - RVT98D197 | ecosystem: Environmental > Terrestrial > Soil > Contaminated >... | reverse complement strand
GTCCACCTGTTCGCGTTGGGAGATCCCGCCATCGGGTTCTTCCGTGACACCTCGGTCCCCCACACCATCGTTCCCGCTCCAGAACCGGCTCCCACCCTCGAGGAGCGGGTGGCCCGATCGATAGAGGCGCTGGTCGAGGGCCTTCGCCCGTTCAAGAGGGACGCTTTCGAGATCGTGCACACGCAGGACTGCATCGCTGCCCGCGCGGCGATGGAGGTCCGGGACCTGGGGGGTGACTTCGCGATCGTACGGACCGTGCACCATGTTGACGACTTCACCACGGAGATCCTGATCGAGTGCCAGCGTCGATCCATCGTGGATCCGGATCGCGTCCTCGTCGTGAGCGATCACTGGCGACGCGTCCTGCGAGAGGACTACGGGATCGATGCGACGGTGGTCTCGAACGGTGTCGACCTCGCCCGCGTCCGCCCACCGGCGGACTTCGATCCCGAGGGCATGCGCCTCAGGATCGGAGCCGATGGCCGCTTCCTCTTCTTGACCGTCGGAGGGATCGAGCCGAGGAAAGGCAGCCGCGAGCTCGTCGAAGCCCTGGCCAAAGTCCGGGCGTCCCTCGATCCGCAGCCGGTCTTGGCGGTAGTGGGCGGTCATTCGTTCCAGGATTACTCCGAGTACCGGGCAGGGGTTTTCGAACGAGCCGCCGCTCTGGGGCTCGAGATCGGGCGAGACCTGGTGCTCCTGGGGACCGTGCCGGACGAGGAGCTACGGGGGTGGTACAACGCGGCCGACGCGTTCGTCTTCCCATCGGTGAAGGAAGGATGGGGGCTCGTAGTCCTCGAAGCGTTGGCGGCCGGACTTCCGGTGATCGCAACCGATCTCCCGGTCTTCCGCGAGTACCTCACCGACGGGCAGGACGCGATCCTCGCTCGAGCAGGAGACGCGGGCTCGCTCGCCGATGCGATGCTCCGCGTGGCGACGGACCCCGTCTACCGCGCCCACTTGTCGGGGACCGGCCCGAGCGTGGCGGCCCGCTACACGTGGGAGGAATCAGCCGCACGGCACGCGGCCATCTACCGGGAAGTGGCCACCTCGCGATAGAACGCGGCTCCCGCGCTCACCGCCTCGAGGCCCCACACGAGGCCGAGGACGAAGTCCGGCCCCGACGTGTCCCCCACCCTACCCAATGCCTCGCACGCGGCCACGGCCGCCGCCTGATCGCCGTCGGCCGCGGCGTTCAACAGATCGTGAGCGGGTGCGAGGGCCTGGCCGCGGCCCGCCCACGAGAGGAAGGCCCGCGACGGCGCCGTCGTGTCCACCCCGTCGGCGACGAGAGCCGGATGCGCCTCGAACCTCTCGCCGAGGACACACCGCAACACGAGCAGGATGCCGGCGAGAGCGTCGTCCCCGGCGGGCGTGAGCCCCGGGCCGAGGCCGACGAGCAGCTGGGCGATCCTGTCCAGGTCACCCGCAAGCAGCGCGGCGCGGCCACGGCCCGCACGCTCGAGGAACGGGCTGGCCCTGAGGGCCGACCGGGCAGCAACCGGACGGCCGGCCGCGATCGCGATCCGGGCCCCTGCGAGCAGCGCGGCCGGTTCGGGAAACGTCCCCACCCACGGTGCGACCGTGCGCGTGTCCACCCTCCAGCCCGGAGCTTCGAGGGCGGCTCCGGTCGCCGACACGCGTGTGCCGCGCGTGTCGACCGGCGGCGCGTCATCGAGCACCAGATGGATCGGACCGGGCATGACCTCTGGCGCTACCAGTGCCACGAGACCGGCGGGGAACTCCACGTAGCAGGCCCGCGTGAACGACGCCATCACGCGTCCGTCCCGGCCCTCTTCGAGGGCAGCCCGTGCGCCGAGCCCGGCGAGGGTGGCCTTCATCCCAGCGAGGCGTTGAGGCCGAGCAGGGCCTCCTGGAAGCATCCGAGCGGGGCGCGAGCGACACCCGCGCCGACCTGTCCGGTACCCGCGCTCGCATGGAGGATCCCGGTGTTGATGGAAGGGGTGGCCTCCAGCTCCACGACCCTGCGGACATCGACCCCCATGGGCGAGCCGCGGTAGTCGAGGAAGGGCAGCTTGAAGCGACCGCTCCGAGCCACGCAGATCCGGTCGAATGCTTCCGTCACGCTGACGGCGTCGGCCATGGTCCCACCGACGAACGCCGCCACCGCAGGCGATGCCGCCGCGGCGGCACCTCCCAGCCCTACCAGCTCGAGCACGGCGCTGTCCCCGATGTCGGGAGCCGCGTGCTCCGACGCGAAGCCCCCGTGGTAGAGGGCGTCACCGACCGGTGGAGCGGGAGCCAAGAACCATCGGTCGCCCGTTCCAGCGAGCCGGATCCCAAACGTGGTCCCGTTGCGGGCCATCCCGACCACGACGCTCGAGCCCGGCACGTCGGCGGCCCAGTCGATGAGTGCCTTGGCGGCAGCCATCGCGAGGTTCAAGAAGAAGAGGTGGTCGAAGGACAAGAACCTGGCGACCTCGACCAGGTCGGGGTGCCCCGATCCGACGAGATCCGGAAGGATGTGACGAAGGAAGAGATTGGTCGTGGCCTGGACACGCATGTGCGCGTCGTCGCCCATCTGGAGTCCCTGCGCCACGAGGGAGAACAGGTCGATCGGCCCGCTGGAACGCAGCGTGTCCCTGAGCACCGGCCCGACGGCCTCGCGGAGGAAGATCAGGCGCTCGACGGCCTCCGGCGTCTCCACGCCGAACCATGGCGTCTTTCCCGACCCCTGATTGATGGCCGAGTACGCCCGGTTGCCTCCCTGCGGATTCTCCACCACCGAGACCGGAGCGCTCGGGCCAAGCGCCGTGGCCATGGGAACAACCGTGCGATGCTGGTTGGCGGAGTCCAGCTCCACCTCACCGCCCGCGACGAGGCTCTCGGCCTCCTCAGGAGAAGACGCCCATCCCTCGGCCATGACGGCGGCGTGGACCGAGCGTCGCAACGGGTCACAGAACTGCTCCCACGGCAGTGGCGGGCCCGGGTGCAGGATCGTTCGCGCGTCGACGCCAGGGACCTCGTCGATGGCCGCTCCGACGCTCACCAGCACTGGTGCGCCCTCGTCTAGCCGGCGCGCGACCTCCCGGTTGGCCTCGTCGATGCGTTCGGTTGCCGTGCCGTAGAGACGGACGAGCGCATCGACCAGGTCCTCGCGACCGCCCGCGGGGATGCGCCACTCGACGTCGACGGCGGGAACCCCTTGCGCCCGAACGCCTTCACCCAGGATCGACAACCCGACGTTGACGACCCGAACGTCGGTCGGAAGTCGCAGGACCGTCGTTCCGTCTTGATCGTCACGGCTAGACTTCATACTCGACATGGATATCACCTCCTCTTGGGAAGGCGGCTATCGCTGCCGCGTTCGCGTTCGCGACTTCGAGATCATCGCGGACCAGCCGGCGGAGTACAGCGGGACCGACGCCGGTCCGACGCCGACGGAGCTGTTCCTTTCCTCGCTGGCGGTGTGCTTCACGATGGCCGTGCACCACGTGTTCCGCAAGCGCGGTGTGAACCTCCCGGATCTCGCCGTCCACGTCCACGCCGAGTATGAAGGGCTCCGCTTCGGTCGGATCCGAGTCGAGGTGCAGTCGAGCCACCCGAAGGGGGAGATCGAGGCGCTGATGGACCGGATCATCAGCTACTGCTACGTCTCCAACACGCTTCGACACCCGCCCGACGTGGAGTTCGTCGTCGGCGACGCCTCCCTCACGCACAGGCCTGCTCCGCCAGATTGAGCAGCTCGGCCTCCGCCGCGTCCATGGCCTGTCCCTCGACCAGCGCACGCTCGCGCCCGCGGCTCGCCGTCCGGCGGCAATCCGCGGCCATCGCTCGCACGACATCGGGCGCCGCTCCACCCGGTGAGTCCCGGGTGAGAACGATCGCGCGCGGATCGAGGACCTCGGTGAGGTCTCGCCCCGAGAGTCCGAGGTCGACACCCACCTTCTCTCGGGCCGCGGCGTCGAGCATCTCGCCGGTGAGGTCCACGCCGCGGAGCCCTTCGCGGCTGGCCCCACGCACGGCGTCCCCGACTACCAGGTACGCGGTCCGGTAATCCACGCCGCATGTCTGCATCACCCATTCGGCGAGGTCCGTCGCCTGCGAGAATCCAGATTCGAGCGATTCCCACATGCGATCCTGGTTCACCTGCAGTGACGCGACGACTCCCGTCATCAGTCTCGTCACCTTCGCCGCGAACTCGAGCGACCGGGGGATCTCCCCGTAGGCGAAGATGAGGTTGTCGGTCCGCGCGGACGGTGACTTCACCACGGCGAGGAAGCCGGCCAGCCGTCCGATGAGCGTGCCGGCCGCGCCGCGCACGATCGAGAGCGAGTACGGATTGCGCTTCTGCGGCATGAGGACACTCGCGCGCGTGTACGGTCCCGCGAGATCGACGAAGTCGAACTCCTGGCTGTCCCAGATCTCGAGATCCTCGGCGAGCTTGCTCATGTTCAACAGGAGGTCGGTGCCCGTCGCGAGCAGGTCGACAAGCCCGTCGGTCTGCCACATGGCGTCTCGCGTGTGCTCGATGACGCCACGGAAGCCCAGCAGCTCGGCCTCCCGGTCGCGGGAGACCGCCAGGCGGCTCCCGTTCACGCAACCCGCTCCGCCCGGGCTCCGGTTCACCCAATCAAGGCAGTTCGCGAGACGGTCGACGTCTCGCAGGGCGGGGAATGCGAACGTGAGCGCGAAGTGCCCGAAGGTGGACGGCTGCGCCTGCTGGAGATAGGTCTGATCCGCGAAGAGCGTCTCCGCGTGCTGGTCGGCAAGGACCGCCGTGGCATCGGCGAAGCTCGCCGTGTCCGCCATGAGGCCAACCACCTGCCGTCGGAGGCCCAGACGGAACGCCATCCTCCCCGCCTCCCGCCGGGGACGACCCGCATGCAACCAGCCGGCGTCGTTGGCGAGCCGCTCCGCGAAATAGCGCTCCCGACAGTTATACGGATCCCCGTAGGCCGGATCGTAGGGGAAGGCCTCCGCGGGTTGGCGGACCACCTCCAGGATGAGGGCGAGCAGCCGCCTGGCCGCGTCGTCGGGGATGATCTCTTGTTCCCGCAGAACGAGCACATGAGCGATGTCGGCCAGGTTGAGGCCGTCGTGTAAGAAGATCGCGTCGCCGACCTCAAGCGCGAAGCCCGCATCCACGAGCTCCGGCGCCGGAGCTTCCGAAGAAGCCGCGGACTCAGGTCTCCGTTTCACTCCAACCCCTTGCCGTCGAGCACAGACGCCGTTCCGCCGGTGTGCACGAACACGATCGGCCCACCGAGACCTTCTCGCACCAGGTCGACGAGCGTCGCCATGGCCTTCGCGGTGAAGGTCGGATCGAGGAGCAGCCCCTCCTGCTCCGCGGCCAATCGCGCCGCCTGCCGTCCCTCGGGCGACGGCACACCGTACCCGGGCCCACGCGCGTCTCGCACCTCGACGTCCCCGTCATCGGCAGGAGGCAACCCCAGCAGGGCGGCGCAGCCGCGTGCGAGCTCGAGCACGCGGGCCCGACACTCCTCGATGGGCCTGCTCACGGCCGCCCCGACGATCCGCCACGGGCGACCCGCACCGACGGTCCCGGCCACGAGGCCCGCCTGGGTACCGCAGGAGCCCGTCGCGACGACCACGACCTCGGGCGTCACCCCGCCGCGCGTGAGCTGCCTCGCGAGCTCATCGGCCGCGAGGGCGTAGCCGACGGATCCGAGTGGGGTCGCCCCGCCCCGCGGCACCACGTACGGACGTCGCCCGCCCTCCACGAGCTCCGCGGCGGTTTCTCCCAGGACTCGATCCACCGAGCTGCGGTCGGGGTCGCCGGTGAAACGGATCTGGGCACCGAAGGTCCGGGCGAGACGGAGATTGGCGGGGGTCCGCGCCGGCTCCTCACCGTACAAGACGATCCAGCAGTCGAGCCCACCGACGCGGGCAGCCGCCGCCGCAGCCTGACAGTGGTTCGATCCGGGCCCTCCACCGGTCACGAGGATGTCGGAGCCACGCCCGAGCGCGTCCGCGAGGAGGAACTCGAGCTTGCGAGCCTTGTTCCCGGCCAGCGCGAACCCGACGAGATCGTCGCGCTTGACGTGGATCGGCGGAGACCCCAGGGCGCGAGCGAGTCGCTCCGCCGGTTGCAGCGGCGTCGGCAGCAGCGCGAGGGCGAACCGTGGGGGCGGCTTCACGGCCAAGTCTTCGGCTCAGATGCCCGCGCCTTCTCGGCCCGATGAAGGACCGCATCCACCATGGAGCCGGCGGCTCCGGTGTCCGGATCCGATAGGGATGCCAGCACTTCGGGGGCCAGGAGCGAGGCGATGTCGGGCGCGGCCGCGACGATCTCGGCAAGTGACCGGCCCGTCTGACCGGCCTCGGCCAAGACCTCCTGCAGCCGATCCTGGGCCCGGTGCTTCCCGAGCGTCGGGGCGATGGCGGAGAGCAATTGCTCGGAGGACATGAGTCCACGCCTTGCCTCGATGTTCCGCCGCATCGCCTCGGAGTCGACCTCGAGCCCGGTCACGACGCGCTTGGCGAACGAAAGCGCGGCACCTGTCAGGAGACAAGCCTCGGGGAACGCCACCCACTCCACCTTCCAGCCCCGTCCGTCGCGCTCGTGCTCCTGCACCATCCCCTCGAGGACGAGGGCGGCCTGCGCCCGGACGAGCCGCGACAAGGTCACGATGTGTTCGGAGAGCTCCGGGTTCCGTTTGTGGGGCATCGTGATGCTGCCGACCCATCCCGGCAGCGCCGGCTCGCGCAGCTCGCCGATTTCCGGACGCTGGAGCTCGTACACCTCCGTGCCGATCCGTGCGAGGGTCGCAGCGATCATGGCGAGCAGGTTCACGAACTCCCCGAGCCGGTCTCTGGCCGTCGTCCACGAGATCTCGGGGTCGGCGAGGCCCAGCCTCTCGCAGAACCGGCGGCGAAGCTCTGGCCCTTCTTCGTGGAAGAACGCGAGGTTCCCGACCGCCCCGCCCAGCTGCCCCACGAGCAACCTAGGCGAGGCCTGGCGGAGACGGTCGACGTGCCGGCGGATCTCGTCGGCCCAGCCGGCGGCCTTCAAACCGAACGTTATCGGCGCGCCCGGCTGCCCATGGGTCCGCCCCGCCATGGGCGTGTCGCGGTGGATGCGAGCCAGGTCGAGGACGGACCCCTCGATCTCGCGGAGATCCACCCAGGCGATCGCGCCGACCCGTTTGATCGCGAGAGCGGTCCAGGTGTCGGTGAGATCCTGGACGGTGGCCCCGTAGTAGACCCACCGGGATGCTTCGGTAGGCAGCACGCGCTCGAGACCGCGGATGAGCCCGAGCGTGGAGTGGCCGGTCAGCCTCGTCTGTTCGGCCACGTATCCAAGGTCGAGCGCGTCGACCGACGCGGAGGCGGCGATCTCACGGGCGGCCTCTGGTGGAACTATCCCCAGATCTGCTTGCGCTTCGGCGAGGGCGACCAAGATGCCCAGCCACGATCCGATGCGGGCGCGCTCGTCGAAGATCTCCCGGAGCTCCTCCGTTCCCCAAAGGTGCCCGGAGAGTGCGGAGTCGGTTACGCGGGAGCCCATGCCGGCTCCGCGATCTCCAGCAGCACCCCGAGGCCCTCTCGCACCTCTTTGAGGCTGGCGCCCCACGGGACCACTACGGTGAGGCCGTCCCGTTCGATGCCCTCCTCGAGGAGGCAACACTTCGTGAGGGTCGGGACGGCGGATCCCTTGGCCAGCTCACGCGGGCACATCTCGACGTTCGAGGGCTCGTCTCCGTACACGTGCCGATAGATCTCCCGCGACCGCGCGCAGCCGACGAGGACCCAATCGGCCCGTGGGGGACGCTGGTCCAGGTACACCGTCTCGGCGCCGACCGGGGCGGCCCCCGATCCGCGACACGGAAACAGATACCTCGCGGCCGGCCGGCCGGCCGCGAGCTCGAGGAGATCGACGACCTCGGACCGGAGTTCGACCGGAGGCAGATCGTCGGCAGTCTCCAAGAGACGTTGAACCTGGTCGACGAGCTTCGGCGGAGCGGGGGGCACCACCTCCACGATCCGCAGTGCGATCGGAGACGGCTCAAGGATGAAGTTGACGTGCTCGTACCGTCCCTGGACGACGACACAACGCTTGCCCGGCGCGAGGTCGTGGGCGGCCCTGGCGAGCTGCGTCGGGACGGCCGTGTCCACCTCGCGCGCCGCCACGCAGGCCGTGTCGTCGGGCCCCGCCAGCACCTGGACGTCGATGATCGGCGAGAAGAGCGGCTCGTCGGATGCCTTCGTCACGCGGAGAACCGATGTATCGGCCCCGCGCCTGGCGACGATGTACTCGGTGCGACGGTACGCTTCGAGCCCGACGAAGTGCCGGCGGAGATCCTCCGACGAGAGCGGCACGTTCACGTCGGCGATCGAGACTCCCCGGTAGCGCCTGGGAACGAGATTCCTCATCCCTGGACCTCGGTGTGACTCCCGGCACCGCCCGCGGGGCGGGACAGTTGCACGGTGTCGGCGCGCAACCCGAGGCGCAGGGCCTCCAGGCCGATGAGGTCTACCGGTGCGATGTTGCCGAGGTTCACGTCGGGCCCGAACCGCGAGATGAACCAGGCTTGCTGATCCTTCCTGGGAGCCTCGAAGATGACACGTGGGAGCCCCACGGTTCCGACGACGGCCTCCACGACGTCTTCACGGACCCCACCGTCCGGATCGTAGAGGCCCACGGTGCCGCTCTCGCGGCCTTCGGCGAGCACCCAGCTCGCGCCCGCGTCGACGTCGCCCGCGATCTCCTCACTCCAGGCCGTGGGGGAGACAGGAACGTTCGGATCCTTCGAGCCAACCTCCGACAGGACGACGAATCGCCCTACGGCCTGGGTGATCAGCCGTCGTTTCTCCGAGACAGACATGCCGACGGCGCCGTTCGAGACCTCGACGCAAGGGAACCCCACTTCGGCCGCCCAGGCGAGGCACGACTCTGCCTTTCCCTGCGTCCATGCGATCTCGAGGAGTGTGCCGCCCACGCACGCACGGATGCCGTGACCGGTGAGCAAAGCGACCTTCTCCGGCACGTCTGGGTCAAGGTAAGCCGTCCCCCACCCCAGCTTCCAGATGTCCATCATCGCGCCTGCCCTTGCGACCAGGGACTCGACCTCCAAGGGCGGCACACCCTTGTCCAATACGTGCGTCAGGCCGGCCATACGAGGCTTCGAGCTGCGCGGCGGCAAGTCAAGGAATCCCGGCACCCGATGCATCATCCTCTATGGTAGATGTGTCTTCATCGTAGTGGAAGCCGGGATCATGAAGGGCGAAACGGCGGCGGACCGCTTCAAGTACGACTACTCGCAGCAGGAGCTCGGCGAATGGGTCCCCAGGTTGCAGCAGCTGGCCTCCGAGACCCGCGAGACCCACGTCCTCATGAACAACTGCTACCGGGACTTCGCCGTCAGGAACGCCAGCGAGCTCGGCGCCCTGCTCCATCTGGATCTCCTTCGCTGATAGCGGGCAGCCAGATCCGAGCGATCGCTCACATCCCGGTCATGGTCCCCATGCTCGGGGAGCTGGTCATGTGAAGACCCGGGAGGAGCCACGGATTCCAGGGTGCCAACAGTGCCGCGACCACCAAGGCCGCACCGACCACGGACGCGAACCGTCGGCCGTGCTTCCATACCTTCTCGACCAGGATGACGACGGCGAGCGCGGCCATCACCGCGATGTTCATGGCGCCGACCGCGATCAAGACGATCATCAACCCCCAGCAGCACCCGACGCAGTAGGCGCCGTGATGCATCCCCACCCGGAGGTCCCGCGCCGGACCTCGGAAGCTGGCGTAGTGGAACAGCGACCCGACAGGTGAGCGACAGTGGCGGAGACACGCTTGTTTGAGAGACGTGAGCTGGTAGATGCCCGCGACGGCGAAGATCGCCGCGCCAACCCACTTCGCCCCTGTGGGCGACGTCTCGACCAGCCGCCCGGCGCCGAGCAACGCGATGTAGGCGAGGAGCCCGAAGGCCGTCCAAGCGATCAGGTATCCGGCGAGGAACTGCGCCACGCCGTTGACGCGCTGCCAGGCCGTCGCGCGGGCGGAGACGGACCGGACCCAGACGACCACCATCGGTGCGACGGACGGCAGCATCATGGCCGCCATCATCACGACCCAGAGCGACAGGAACGCGAGGAGCGTGAGGCCCATGGTCCCCGGACCGATGCCCATCCCGTTGGCCTGGTCGGCCGTGACGATCCAAGCGAGCGCGGCCAGCGCGCACAGCCCGAGCCACCATGGCAGGAGCTGCTTCAGCGGAAGGCCGAGCGACGGCGCCTTCGCCGCGTCCGTGTCAGCCCTCGTACTTGAAGTCGGTGACGAAGCTGTTCGTGCCCGAATACTCGACGTCCCAGTGACCGTGGTAGCTGACGTCTCCGGCTTTGGCCTGGGTGGCGGGCTGCGTGATCACGCCGAGCAGCGGGTTCGTGATGACCGGAGCCGACGCGCCATCCATGCCCTTGATCTCCTCGGCCGACATGGTGAGGACACCCGCGACCTCCGCTCGCAGCGAGCCGTTCGACCGGTCGAACGTGATCGCGGCAGGCGCCACGCCGGCGACCTCGCCGATCAGCGGCCCGAGCGCAGCGAGATGGCCACCCGCGCCGCCCGAGAAGACGGCACCGAGCGCCTCGGACTGCTCCGGCGTCGCGCGGTCGTCCAGGTAGAGCGCCACCTTCCAGCCGCCGTCGGTCATCTGCTTCGGGGAGTGCACGGCCATCACGGCGTTCATGCCCGAGAGGTCCACGCCGTCCTTCTCACCCTTCGAGACGTGCCAGGCGAGCGTGACGTCGCAGGCGTCCTTGTCGGCCGGTTTGAGCCAGATACACGGACAGCTGACGTCACACGTGCAGGTTTCGAAGTAGTCGCCCTCGACCGAGAAGCTCATACGGAACCCCTTTCGTCGATGCCCATCGGCGGCCTGCGCCGGGTGTGGAGCGGCCCTATCCCCGAGGCGCTTCGAGCGCAAACGTCGGTAGGCTCGTTGGATGTTGACCG
>Ga0214473_10010409_pt1 | contig 10936 bp, 13 predicted proteins | sample RVTome_7_FD_203509 | JGI IMG/M metagenome (GOLD analysis project Ga0214473, IMG submission 203509) | Soil microbial communities from uranium-contaminated site in the Upper Colorado River Basin, Wyoming, United States - RVT98D197 | ecosystem: Environmental > Terrestrial > Soil > Contaminated >... | reverse complement strand
GGCCGGGACGCGATCTCCCTCGACCCGCTCCATGCGGGGACGATCGAGCTCGGCCCCCTCGGCGAAAGGTTGATGAAGCTCGGGAAAGTCCGAACCGCCGGGTCCGTCCTCGTGTTCGAAGGGGAGGGCGTCGCCCTGACGGTCTTCCCGGACGGGCGCGCCCTGATCCGCGGCACGAGCGACCCGGACCGCGCGAAGGCGCTGTACGCGAAGTACGTGGGCCGGTGAGTCATGGAGATCGAAGGCGCAGGGCTTCTCCTCCTGAGCGGCGGGTTCGACAGCCCCGTCGCGGGGCACCTGATGCGGACGAACCGCCACATGGACGTCCTCGCCCTCCATTTCTCCCTCGAGCCGGTGACGGACGACGCGTCCACGCACAAGGCCGCGAAGTTGGCGGCGATGCTCGGCTTCCGGAAGCTCCTCGTCGTCCGCGCGGGGGACGCGTTCAAGGAGATCGTGAAGCGGACGCGCCACAAGCTCTACTTCGTCCTCAGCAAGCGGCTGATGATGCGCGTCGCCTCGGAGGTCGCGCGCCGCGAGGGGTGCGCGTGGCTCCTCACCGGGGAGTCCCTGGGGCAGGTCTCCTCGCAGACGCTCGCAAACCTGCGGGCGATCGACCGCGCCGCCACGGTGCCCGTCCTGCGGCCGCTGATCGCGTTCGACAAGCAGGAGATCATCGACCGGGCGAAGGCGATCGGCACGTACGAGGTGAGCGTCGGCCCGGAGCTGTGCGACGTCCTCGGGCCGGAGCACCCCGCGACGCAGGCGAGGCTCGACGAGGTGGCGGCGGAGGAGGCGAACCTCGACATGGAGGCGCTCGTCGCGCAGGTCCTCTCCACGCTCGCGGTGGTCGACACCGCCAAAGGGGCGGAGGTGGCGGCGTGACGTACTACCTCCTGATGCCGTGCAAGACGACGGCGGCGTTCATCTCGACGCTGAAGAAGCCGCGCCGCGTCAACCTCGGGAAGGCGCGCCGCGCGCTCGAGGCCGCGGGGTACGCGGTCGAGGACCTCTCCGTGATGCTGATCGTGGCCACGGACCCGGAGCTGACGCTGTACGAGAGTGGGAAGACGCTGATCAAGACCGCGGACGCGGACGCCGCCAAACGGGCGATCGACGGCGTGTATGGCGTCCTCGGCCTCGGGGAGACCGCCGCGAAGGGGACGAAAACCGCCCGCGGGGCCCCCGCCTGAGGTGCCACATGCCGCCCGCCCCGGCGCGCCGCGTCCTCGACACGTCCGCCCTGATGTCCGGCCGGCCGTTCGACGGGGAGCTGTTCACGACGGACGACGTGCTGCGGGAGCTGCGCCGCCAGAAGGCGCTCACGCCGCAGCTCGAGACGTTCCTGGCGGTCAAGGTGCGCGTCGTGTCCCCGTCGCGCGAGTCGCTGGCGGCGATGAAGGAGAAGGCGGAGTCGACCGGGGACGCCCACCGCCTCTCCCCGACGGACGTCGGCCTGTTGGCGGTCGCGTCGGACCTCGGCGCCGTCCTCGTGACGGACGACTACTCGATCCAGAACCTCGCGGAGGAGGCCGGCCTCCCGTACGAGGCCGTGCTCGAGCGGGGGATCACGGAGCGCGTGATCTGGCGGTACCGGTGCACGGGGTGCGGCCGTCGGTCCGAGGCGTGGGCGGACCCGTGCCCGGTGTGCGGCGCGAAGGTCCGCACCGCCAGGAAGGAGTCGCGGGGGGCGGGACCGTAGGCGCGCCGGGCGATGCGGCCGCGCAGGCGACGGAGCTCCTCGTCGTGCCGGCGGACTCGGGCCCGATCCGCGTCGTCGAGTACACGGACCCGATCAGCGTGTGGTGCTGGGGGTGCGAGCCCGCGATCCGGCGGATCGAGTACCGCTACGCCGGCTCCGTGGAGGTCACCGCGGTGATGGGCGGCCTGTTCGAGGACTTCTCGCCGATGCGGGAGTACTGGTCCCGGATGTCCGGCGGGAAGTGGAAGGAGCCCGTCCACGGCTTCCTGACGGCGGTCGCCGCGCAGCACCGGATGCCGATGGACGTCGAGGGGATGATGGCGACGATGGACGACTTCCACTCCACGTGGCCCGGGTGCATCGCGGTGAAGGCCGCGGAGGCCGCGGGCGCGGAGGGGGGGCGGCGGTACCTCCGGCGGCTCCGGGAGGCCGGGCTCGCGGAGGGGCGCTCGATCTTCCGGCGGGACGTGCAGCGCGCCGTGGCGGCGGAGGCCGGCGTCGACGTGGACCGCTTCTCCGACGCGCTCGGGGACGGGACCGCGGAGCGCGCGTTCCGCGCGGACCTCGAGGAGTGCCGCAAGCGCGGCGTGCAGGGGTTCCCGACGTTCGAGGTGCGGCGCGGGATGGCGAACCTGCGCCTCGAGGGGTACCAGTCCTGGGAGTCGTTCGACGAGGCGCTCCGCGCGCTCGACGGGGACCTGGCGGCGCGGGAGCTCGCGTGGGACAAGCCCGCCGTCCTCGACCTGCTCCGCCACTACGGGCAGTGCGCGACGCGCGAGGTGGCGGCGGTGTTCGGCGTCACAGACGACGACGTGGAGATCCTGCTCGAGGACCTGCTCGCGGACGGGGCCGTCGCGCGGAAGGACTACGGGAGCGCGAGTTTCTGGCGGCCACGCGCGCCGTAATCACCTACCGACTCGCACCCGCCACTAGATGCCCGTGAGGAGGAGGAAGGCCGCGACGAAGGTCGTCAGGAGCACCGCCAACCACAGCCAGAGCGCAGGTACGCCTGCCTCGATCCGAGCACCTGAAGGCGTCGCAGGAAGGCGAGTCTCACGACTGAAGTAGTGCGTTATGGGTTTGTCCGAGATCGTGACCGCGAACGCACCGCCGCGTTCCCTCGCAGCTCCGCTCGATGATCCGTCCACGAACGAAGCAAGGAACCCCTAACGTAATGAACCCTGGCGTTTGTCGATCCTCAAGTATCCGCAAAAACGCCCCTCACGCGCCGTACCGCCGCTTCCGCATCTGGTACGACCGGATCGCGCGGAGGAAGTCAATCTTCCGGAAGCCCGGCCAGTACACGTCGACGAAGTACAGCTCCGCGTACGCGAGCTGCCACAGGAGGAAGTTCGAGATCCGCTCCTCCCCGCTCGTCCGAAGCACGAGGTCCGGGTCCGGCAAGTCCCCGGTGTAGAGCCGCCGCGAGAAGAACGTCTCGTCGATGTCCTTCACGTCCACCTTCCCCGCCTTCGCGTCCCGCACGACGTCGCGGATCGCGTCCACGATCTCCTGGCGGCCCCCATACGCCACCGCCAAGTTGAGGTGGTAGTTCGAGTACCCCTTCGTCCGCTCTTCCGCGTACGCGATCGCGTCCTGCACGTCCTTCGGGAGGAGCTCCCGCCGCCCGAACGCCCGCACGCGGATCCCGTGCTTGTGCACGCGCTCGTCGTCCCCCGCGCGGCGGAAGTTCTCCGCGAAGCCCGCCATCAGGTGCTTCACCTCCGCGTCCGCGCGGAGGAAGTTCTCCGTCGAGAACGCGTACAGCGTGAGGATCCGGACGCCGACCTCGAGGCACCAGTCGAGCACCTCCTCGAGCTTCTCGCGGCCCTTCTCGTGGCCCTCGATCGAGCTCAGCCCGATCTCCGCCGCGAACCGCCGGTTCCCGTCCATGATGATCGCGACGTGCTTCGGGATCGCGCCCCCTTTCACCTGCTGGAGGAGGCGCGCCTCGTACGCCTGATACGCGGCGTCGCTGAGGACCTTCCCGAGGTCGGAGGGCATCGTCGCCGCGCCCATCCCCGGTCCGCCGTTAAGGGTTTCGCCCGCCGCCGATGGGAGGCGCGCCCGGCGCACCCCGCGCGGAACGTTTAAGTATCCCCCTCCGTTCTGAAGGTGCCGCCAAGGGCGTTTTCGTCGTGGCATCATGAAGCTCGCCGAATATCAGGATCTGTACGACAAGCTGGAGACCCCGGAGGACATCGACTTCCTCGCGGAGAACTTCGGGTACGACAAGGAACTCCTCCTCGTGATCCACACCCAGCGCGTCGTCCGCGACACGACGAAGCGCTTCTACCGCGTGAAGGACCAGGTCCGCCGGATGGCGCACATGTGGCGCACCGGCACCTCCCTCGTCGAGATCGCGCGGAAGATGAACTTCCCGTCGACGCTCACGGCCCTCATGATCCTGGAGGCGCAGCACATCCCGCGCAAGCAGTTCTGGCGGTACATCACGGACCCGACGAAGGTCGGGGACCCGAAGCTCCGCCGCGAGCTCGAGGAGGTCTCCCGCGCGGACATCATCTACTCCCCGGAGGGCAGCGCGCGGCAGTACGAGCGCGGGCGCTGGGGCGAGGCGAAACTGTTCGAGTGGCTCGACGCGCGCGGGATCGAGTACCGCACGGAGAAGGACCTCCGGAAGCAGTACGAGAAGACGCCGGACACGCTCCTCAAGAAACCGATCGAGTGGAACGGCACGAAGAAGTTCTGGATCGAGTCGAAGGCGACCTTCGGCGACCCCGTGGAAATCCGGCGGCACATCAAGAAGCAGCTCGACCCCTACCTCGGGATGTTCGGGGACGGCATCGTCGTCTACTGGTTCGGGTACGCGGACGATGTGGACCACCGCGAGCCGGAGGGCGTCACGATCGTGGACGCCACGCCGTTCGAGACCGAGGGGGCGGCCCCCGTGACGATCCCCAAGGAGACGCCGGCGGCGGCGTCCGCGCCCCCGACCGTACGCCGCGTCTCCTGAGCCGCCCGTTCTGCCACCCCTGCGCCCTCGGGACAAACCCTTATAATCGGCCCCCTTCTATCCGCGCTTCGTTGGCTCCGCCCGGGAGACGCGAAGACTCGTCATCGGACGGCGGGGAAATCCGCGTCCGCATCCCGCACCTGAAGGAGGGCCAGATCTTCGGCGTCGCGGATCAGCTCCTCGGCGCGTCGCGCATCCGCGTGATGTGCGCGGACGGGAAGTCCCGCCTCGGCCGGATCCCGGGGAAGCTGAAGAAGCGGATGTGGATCCGCGAAGGGGACCTCGTCGTCGTCCAGCCGTGGGAGTTCCAGAACGAGAAGTGCAACATCCTCCACCGGTACACGAAGACGGAGGCCTCGTACCTGTCCCGGCGGGGCGTCGTGCCGAAGAGCATCGACATCTACCACTGAGGCCCGCGCCGCCAAAACCTAAATACGGACCTATCCCTTGCGACCGACCATGAGTTGGGGACTCCGGAGCCGGCTCGCCCGCATCATCCGCGGGGACGGGCGCGCGGTCATGCTGGCGGTGGACCACGGGTACTTCATGGGGCCGACCCGCCGCCTCGAGGACCCGCGGAAGACGATCACGCCCCTGCTGCCGCACACGGACTCCCTCATGGTCACGCGCGGCGTCCTGCGAAACTGCGTCGACCCGGGCGCGGACGTGCCCGTCGTCCTCCGCGTCTCCGGCGGCACGAGCATCCTGAACGAGGACCTCTCGCGGGAGAAGATCACGACGAGCGTGAAGGACGCCCTCCGCCTGAACGCGTCCGCGGTCGCGATGTCGATCTTCGTCGGCGCGCCGCACGAGCACGACACCCTCGTCGGCCTCGGCGAGCTCGTGAACGAGTGCGAGGACGTCGGCCTCCCCGTCCTGGCGGTGACCGCCGTCGGGAAGGAATTGGAGAAGCGCGACGCGCGCTTCCTCGGCCTCGCGACGCGGTTGGCAGCGGAGTTCGGCGCCCACGTCGTGAAGACGTACTACTGCGACGGCTTCCGCAAGGTCGTCGAGGGCTGCCCCGTCCCACTCGTGATCGCGGGCGGACCGCGCCTCGAGACGGAGATGGACGCCTTCCAGATGACGTACGACGCCGTGCACGACGGGGCCGTCGGCGTGGACATGGGCCGGAACATCTGGCAGAACGACCACCCCGTCGCGATGATCCAGGCGGTCCGCGCGATCGTCCACGGCGACGCCTCCGTGAAGGAGGCCGCGGACGTCTACCGCCAGGCGAAGGACGGAAAGAAGCCGAAGAGGTAGGCGAGGGCGATGGAAGGCACGAACCGCGTCGCGGTCTATCACAGCAACAAGGACGTGCGGGTCGAGGAGCGCCCGATCCCTCCGATCCTCGCGCGCGAACTCCTCGTCAAGGTGCACGCGAGCGGGATCTGCGGCTCCGACGTGCTCGAGTGGTACCGCGTCCCGAAGGCGCCCGTTGTGCTCGGCCACGAGATCGCCGCCGAGGTCGTCGAGGCCGGCACGGAGGTGAAGGAGTGGAAGCCCGCGGACCGCGTCTTCGTCTCCCACCACGTCCCGTGCGGGGAGTGCATCTACTGCAAGACGGGGCACGAGACCGTGTGCCAGACCCTGCGGATGACGAACTTCGACCCCGGCGGCTTCGCGCAGTACGTCCGCGTCCCGGAAGTGAACGTGCGCCACGGGGTCTTCCGGATCCCGGAGGGGCTCTCGTACGACGAGGCGACGTTCATCGAGCCGCTCGGGTGCGCCGTCCGCGGGCAGAGGGCGGCGAACCTGCGCGCGGGGCAGACCGTGATCGTCCTCGGGAGCGGGATGGCGGGCCTCCTGCACGTGCGCCTCGCGCAGGCCGCGGGCGCCGCCAAGATCTTCGCGACGGACGTCGTGCCGTACCGCATCGAGGCGGCGAAGGCCGCGGGGGCGGACGGCGTCTGGGATGCGAAGGACGACGTGCCGGAGCGCGTGAAGGCGTTCAACGGCGGCCGGCTCGCGGACCTCGTGATCGTGTGCACGGCGGCGCCCCCGGCGGTCGAGCAGGCGTTCCGGTGTGTCGAACCCGGGGGCACGATCCTGTTCTTCGCCCCGACGGCGCCCGACGCGACCGTCTCGATGCCGTTCAACCTCCTCTGGCGGAACGAGGTGACGATCACGTCCACGTACGGCGCCGCGCCGCGGGACATCCGGGAGGCCGTCGAGCTCCTCGGGAAGGGAAAGGTGAAGGTGAAGGACCTGATCACGCACCGGCTCCCCCTCCAGGAGGCGGGGAAGGGATTCTCGATCGTCGCGGAGGGGAAGGAGTCGATCAAGGTCGTGCTCGAGCCCCACGCTTGATCAGTACATCACGAAGACGCACTGCTTCACGTGGTCCTTCTTCCCGACCTGGTCGACGAGGAAGTCCGCGAGGTCCTCGCGTCCGATCTTGGCGGTCATCCCGACCTTGAGGTCGGTGCCCGCGCGCACGCCGCCCTTCCGCGCCCCGTCCGTCACGTTCGGCGGCTTCACCACCGTCCAGTCGAGCGGGCACGCGGTCACGATCCGCTCCTGCTCGTCGCGGTCCTTCGCGATCTCCGGCGTCTTCTTCACGAAGCCCCTGCGCATGCGGGCGTACAGGCCCCCGCGGTTCGGGTAGCCGTCGCCGATCATCGCGCCCGTGAGGCATACGAGGCGCGTCACGCCCGCTTCCGCCATCGCGCGGACGATGTTCCCCGTCGCCTTGGCGGTGAACGGCTTCGGGTCCTCCCGCCGCGGGCCGAGCGCGACGACGACCCCGGCGGACCCGGCGACGGCGGCCTTCATCGCCGCCACGTCGTCGAGGGAACCCTCGACGAACTCCACGTTCTCCCTCGCCGCCCCGGCGCGGCCCTTCCGGACGAACGCGCGGACCGCGAAGCCCTTCTGTAGGGCGGACGCGACGACCTTCGCTCCAACGCTGCCCGTGGCCCCGAAAACGACGACGCGGTCCATCGACGGTCCCCCGGCGGGCGGCGGAATCAACCGCGCCCCTATTAGAGACCGCCGTTCGGATTCTCACGACCGAACTCAGACGGGCTTCTCCGCGAGGAGGAGGAACGCGTCCTCGAGGACCCGCACGGCCTTCCGGATCTCGTCGACCTCCACGCTCTCCGCGTCCGTGTGGTCGAGGTGCGAGTCCCCAGGGCCGTACGCGGCGGCCGGGCAGCCCCAGGCGGGGAGCGCCACGTTCATGTCCGAGGTCCCGGACTTCCGCACGAGCGTCGGCCGCCCGCCGACCGCGCGGATTCCCGCCAGGAGCCCGCGGACGACGTCGTTCCGGGTGTCGACCTCGACCGCCTCGGAGACGTCGACGACCTTGTACCGGCCCGCGAGCCCGCTCTCGTCGAGGAATCTCAGCACGTCCGCGGACGGCACGCCCGGCGGGAGGCGGACGTTCAGGCCGACCTTCACGGCCTCGCGGCCCCCGGACCGCGCGGAGTTGATCGAGTGGACCTTGGCGGTGAGGGAGTGGAACGGCGACTCCCCGCGGTGCGCCTCGCAGAACGCCTTGAACGCGTCCAGGAACGCGAGCGCCGCGTCCACGGTCGTCGGCTCCGGGGACGAGAGGTGCGCGCGGTCCCCCTCGAACGTCAGCGTCAGGCTGAGGTTCCCCTTGTACCCGACCGTGACGCCCGACCAGCCGCCCGGCTCCCCGACGATCAGGTAGTCCGGCTTCATCCGCGGGACGAGGTGGCGTGCGCCCCGGGAGTCCAGCTCCTCGCCGACCGCCGCCACGACGGCGATCGCGCCCGGCGCGGCGTGGTTCCGCGCCGCCAGGAGCGCCGCCGCCAGTGGGCCCTTCGCGTCGCACGCGCCTCGCCCGAAGATCCGCTCGCCCTCCATGCGGACGGGCAGCTCGCCCTCGACCGTGTCGATGTGTCCGAGGAAGACGACGAGGGGATGGCCGGAGCCGATCCGCGCGAACCCGTTCCCCGCCTCGTCCTTCCCGGTCTGCGGGAACCCGAGCGACTCCGCGACCCGCAGGAACGCGCGCACGCCGGGCTCCTCCCCGCCGGACGGGCTGTACGCGCGGAGGAGTTCGAGGAGAACGCCCGCCTCATCCATGGCTCAGCACCCGGCCCACCTGCTCGATCGCGTACGCCCACTGGTCCTCCGGGATGACCAACGGCGGCAGAAGGCGCAGGACGTTGGAACCTCCCCCGATCGCGAGGACCCCCTGCGCCGCGAGTGCCTGAAGGTAGGGATTAACCTTTTCCTTAATCTCTACCCCTATCATCATTCCGAGGCCGCGGACCTCGCGGACGACCGGGGCGTCGAGGGCGCGCAGGGTTTCCATCGCCTGATTCCCGAGGCGTTCCGCGCGCTCCCACAACCGCTCCCGGACGAGGACATCGAGCGCGGCGCTCCCCGCGGCGCACGCGAGGGCGTTGCCGCCGAACGTGGAGTTGTGGCTCCCGGCGAACCGGGACTCCACGGCCGCCGTCGCGAGGGTCGCCCCGATCGGCACGCCGCCGGCGAGGGACTTCGCGACCGTGAGCAGGTCCGGCTCGACGCCCCACCGCTCGATCCCGAACGCGTGGCCCGTGCGGCCCATGCCCGTCTGGACCTCGTCGACGATCAGGAGGGCGCCCTCCCGGTCGCACACCTCGCGCGCCGCCGGCAGGTAATCGGGCGCGGCGACGTGCACCCCGCCCTCGCCCTGCACGCATTCCAGGAGGACGGCGGCGGTGTCGCGGTCCACCGCGGCGGTGAGCGCGTCCGCGTCGTTGTACGGGACGTGCTCGAAGCCCGGGACGAGGGGCTCGAAGCCCTCCCGGAACTCCTTCTTCCACGTCGCGCTCAGCGCGCCCATCGTGCGTCCGTGGAACCCGCGCATCGCCGCCACGACCTTCGTCCGCTTCGTCGCCGACCGCGCGAACTTGATCGCCGCCTCGACCGCCTCGGACCCGGAGTTGCACAGGAACGCGCGCGTCAGGTTCCGCGGTGCGAGGGACAGGAGCTTCCCGAGGAACGCCTCCTTGGCGGCGGAGCCGAACGTCGGCCCGACGTGGATCAGCTCCCGCGCCTGCTTCTCGATCGCCTCGACGACGGCCGGGTTGCAGTGCCCGAGGTTCCCGACCCCGAACGACGCGCCGCAGTCGATGTACTCGTTGCCCTCCGCGTCCCACAGGGTGGCGAGGAAGCCGCGGACGAACGAGAGGTCGCGCTTCGGGTACGCGGCGAACTCCGCGGGGCGCACGGGGTTCATTCGATCACGGTGCCGAGGCCGCTCAGCGCCCGCTCCACGGGGTCCCCGAGCCGCGAGGACGCGATCACGACGCGGGAGACGCCGCCCTCGAGCGCCTCCTTGGCGGCGATCAGCTTCTTCTTCATCCGCCCGTATGCGAAGTTCATGAACCGGTCGAGCTCGTCCCGGGGCACGAAGTCGATCAGCGAGCCCGGGTCGCTCGGCTCCCGGAGGAGGCCGGGCACGTTCGTGAACAGGAGGAGCGTGTCCGCGTGCAGCGCGGCGGCGACCATCCCGGCGACGCGGTCCGCGTCCGTGTTGATCAGCTCTCCGTTGGCGGTGATCGCCGGCGGCGTGATCACGGGCGTGTAGCCGTGGTGCAGGAGCACCTCGAGGAGCTCGGAGTTCACCGCGTCGACCGTGCCGGAGTGGTCGTCCTTCACCAGGAGGACGCGGCCGTTGTCGACCGCGCGGACCGCCTCCTTCCGCCGCCCGGTGAGGAGGCCGCCGTCCTCGCCGCTCAGGCCGATCGCGTTCGAGCCGAGCGCGCGGAGGCGGGCGACGATCTGCGTGTTCAGCTTGCCCGCGAGCGCCATCGTGAACACCTCCATCGTCTCCCGGTCCGTGTACCGCGACACGACGCCGCTCGGGGACGTCAGGAACTTCGGCGGTCGGCCGAGCGCCTCCGCGAGGTCGTCGACCTCCTTCGAGCCCCCGTGGACGAGGACCCAGTCCTTCCGGTTCGCCAGGTCCACGAGCACGCTGTCCACGTCGTTCCCGATCGCGCCGCCCACCTTGCAGACCATCATCTTCGTTCGTCACCTCAGATCGGATGGAGACCCGTGAAGTCCAGCCCCGTCGCCTCCGGGTAGCCGGACATGAGGTTCATCGATTGGACCGCGCTCCCCGCGGCCCCTTTCATCAGGTTGTCGAGCGCCGCGACCGCCACGACGCGGTTCGCATGGTCGTCGACCGCGAAGCCGATGTCGCAGTAGTTCGTGCCCGCAAGGAGTCTTTGACTATTCGGGGCAGCTCCTCGGTCTTGAGGGCCAGGAAGTTGTGCTTGGTGCAGGTCCGGGTG
>Ga0214473_10010408_pt1 | contig 10937 bp, 8 predicted proteins | sample RVTome_7_FD_203509 | JGI IMG/M metagenome (GOLD analysis project Ga0214473, IMG submission 203509) | Soil microbial communities from uranium-contaminated site in the Upper Colorado River Basin, Wyoming, United States - RVT98D197 | ecosystem: Environmental > Terrestrial > Soil > Contaminated >... | reverse complement strand
GATTCTCACGGTGGAGGGGTTGAGGGACGGAGAAAAACTCCATCCTATCCAGAAGGCCTTTTCCACCCATGGCGGGTATCAATGTGGTTTCTGCACTCCCGGACAGATGATGTCCGCCATGGCCCTCCTCGATAAGAATCCGAAACCTACTGAGAAAGAGGTACGGGCGGCTCTGGCCGGCAATCTCTGCCGCTGCGGGGCTTATCCGAAGATCATCGAATCCGTCTTGGGCGTAGCCGCTAGTCGCTAAAGGTTAGGTAGCAGTCTGCCTGGAAAGTGAATTTGTTCAGGCTGCTCAAAAATGCCCAGATGCAAGGCTCCCGAAGTCCTGAGGAGTGAGGCGTACCTGAACGTACGCCGTAACGACGCGCAGATGGGCGTTTTTCAGCAGCCTGTTAGGAGGGGCCAGATGGCAAAAGAATATAAGGTGATCGGCAAAAAAGTGGAAAGGGTGGACGCCTTTGAGAGGTTGGTCGGTGAGGCGAAATATGCTTCCGACATCTACCTGCCGGAAATGCTTTACGTGAAGCTTCTTCGAAGCCCCCATCCTCATGCGAAGGTGGTGAAAATCGACACGGCCAAGGCCCAGGCCCTCCCGGGGGTGAAGGCCATTCTTACGCCGGCAGATGTGCCGGATTTCCCTATCCATAAGAGACAGACCCCTCCCACTTTGGTAATGCCCGTGCTCGCAAGCACGGCCCGTTATGCGGGCGACGAGATCCTTGCGGTGGCAGCCATGGATGAGGAGACCGCGGAAGATGCTCTTGATTTGATCAAAGTTGATTACGAGGTGCTCCCCTTTGTACTCGATGCGGAGGAGGCGGTCAAGGCAGAAGCCCCGAAGATCTATCCGGAGGGGAATTTCGTTCGGGAAACCGCAGATACCCTGGTCAGGGGGAACGTTGAAGAGGGCTTCAAACAGGCCGATGTGATCCTCGAAGACAAGTATCGGACCCATCTGATCCAGCATTGCACCATGGAGCCCCGTGTCACCGTGGCGAGATGGACCGGGAAAAGGCTCACGATCTGGGACTCCCACAAAGGTCCTTTCCGCCTGCGGACCGATCTTGCCCGTGCCTTAAACATCAAGGTCAATCAAGTCAGGGTCTTAACACCCTATATCGGCGGAGACTTCGGCGACAAGGGCCAAATGGAAAGACAGCATGTGATTGCCGCCCTTTTCGCAAAGAAGACGAACCGGCCGGTTAAGCTGGAATTTACGCGAGAAGAGACGTACCTGGGGACCCATCACCGATATCCGACGACATGGTATCTCAAATACGGCGCAAAAAAGGACGGGACTCTGACGGCCATCCAGATAAAGCTTTATGCGGATATGGGCGCCTACTATCATATGGACGGCGCCTACAACTCACTGGAGGTCCCCAAAGGGGTGTATCGATGCCCCAATGTAAAACTTGAAGGGACTAACGTCTTCACCAATAAACCGGAGGGTGGGCAGATGCGCTGCGTGGGGCATCCGGCTGCCATGTTCCCCCAGGAGGTGCATATGGACCGTCTGGCCGAGAAACTGGGAATGGACCCACTGGCCTTCCGTCAGAAGAACCATGCCCGGAAAGAGGATGGCGACCAGGACAAAAAGTTTCCTTTCGCAAGCATCGGGATCGAAGATTGTGCCAGGCTGGGCGCAGAAAAGATCGGATGGCAGGCTAATTGGAGGAAACCCGGAACGAGCCCCGGCCCCGTGAAGATTGGGCTTGGCGTGGCCTTCCAGTCGTGCCGGCATGGGCTGATCACGTCGCCCATGTCCGCTATTATCAAGCTCGATCCCGATGGCACGGTTGAGCTGTTGAGCGGGCTCAACGACAGCGGAGGCTGGCAGAAGACGACGATGGCGATGATTGCCGCCGAAGAGATGGGGATTCCCTATGAAGCGGTTGAAGTGACGACGGGTGATACGGACGTGACGACAGATACGGGCCCCCCTGGCGGAAGCCGTGGCACTCCCAGCACCGGCCTTGCCGTGATCGCCGCCGCCAGGGATGCCAAGAATCAACTGCTTGAGGTTGCCGCCGAGATATTGAAGAAGAAGAAAGAAGATATCGAGATCAAGGATGGACAGATTTTTGTCAAGGGAGAGAACAAGTCCGTCTCTTACAGGGAGATCCTTTCAAAGGCCCCCAGTCCGATTGTGGGCCGTGGTTTCGGCAAACCTCCGCAGAATGTCGCGATGCATACCTTCGGCGCGCATTTCGCTGAAGTAGCGGTCGATACCCGCACAGGCAAGATAGAGATCCGAAGACTGATTGCGGCCCACGATGTGGGACGGGCGATCAATCGCCTGGGATGTGAAAACCAGATCCAGGGTGGAGCCGTCATGGGAATCGGCTTCGGTCTCACTGAGAGACAGTATATCGACGGCCGGACAGGCATCTGCGTCAATCCGAACATGGTTGATTTCAAGATTCCATCGATTCTTGATGCTCCGATGGTGGAGCCGATTATCGTCGAAACGGATGACCCTTATGGGCCTTTTGGTGCGAAGGGGGTCGGCGAGCCTCCCTATGGAGTTCCGGCGCCTGCCATTGCCAATGCCATCTATAATGCCGTCGGCGTGCGGTTCAATGAAATCCCGTTCAACATCCGGTCGATTCTCGACAAGTTGGAGAAGGTTTGATAGAAAATGCGGAATGCGGAATGGGGATTGCGGAACAAAGAAACCATTCCCCATTTTTGATGAAGTCGTAAAAAGTCCCGTTTTGTCATCCTGAACGAAGTGAAGAATCTGTAACTTATTGATATGGTGAGATTCTTCGCTTTGCTCAGAATGACAAGTTTCCACTATTTCGGCTTTTTAAGAAATCATCATTTTTTTGTAATGCGGGAGGCCTGAAATAAGTGAACTTTGAAGGGGAAGGAGCAGCCCATGAAAGGTTTTGACTACTATAGAGTGACGACGGTGGCCCAGGCGATCTCTCTTCTCACAAGGTTCCATGGGAAGGCTGCAATCCTTGCAGGCGGCAGCGACATCCTCGCTATGATGAAAGACCGGCTGGTGGGTCCAAAGCTCCAGATGCCTCAGCATCTTCTCGATATCAATGGAATCAAGGACCTGAGCTATATCAAGGAGCAGAAGAAGGGATTAAAGATCGGTGCTACTGCAACGCTGAACGAAATCGTTTCTTCCCCTCTCGTTGCCGAGAGGTACCCCCTTCTCGCCCAGGCGGCCGGCCAGATAGCGGTTCCCCAGATCCGCAACGTCGGGACCCTGGGAGGGAACCTCTGCCAGAGACCCCGTTGCTGGTACTTCCGTGGGAAACTGTTTAAAGACTGTTTCCGCAAGGGAGGAAATGACTGCTATGCCCCGGGAGGCGAGAATCAATATCATGCCATCTTCCCGGCAGACAACTGCTGCATGGTCTGCCCGTCGGACATGGCCCCAGCCCTTACCGCCCTTCAGGCGAGGATTGAGGCAGCAACTCCCGGAGGAACCAAACTGATCCCCATCGAACAGTTTTATGTGAGGCCGGAGAAGAATCCGCTTAAAGAAACTGTCCTCGGCTCCGAAGAACTGGTTCTGGGTGTGGAAATCCCCGTGCCGGCCCCGGGTTCTAAGAGCGTTTACTTGAAGTTGAGAGAACGCGAAGCCTTCGATTTCGCTATTGTGAGTGTTGCTGCAGCGGTGACCCTTAAGAGCGATGTCGTCTCCGATGCGCGGATCGTCCTCGGGGGCATCGCACCCTTTCCATTACGGGCAACCGGAGCCGAGGCGGCCCTTAAAGGAAAGAAGATCGGGGATGCCATGGGGATTGCCTGCAAAGCCGCTCTCGAAGGGGCCCGGCCCATGAGCAACAATGGCTACAAGGTTAAGGCTGCAAAGGGGATAATAGAAGAAGCTCTCAGTTCCCTTGCCTGAGAGAGGCTGAGGAGTCTGAAGTTTCCTTGAATCAGGTTCATTCGATTTTAGCTCGTTATTCCTGCCTAAGAATCGAGTCCCACCCATCCTTACAGGGTAAGTAACTTGAAAAACCTCCTACGGAACAGGAATTTCATATCGATTGTGGCATTGATCATCGGACTGCTCTGGGGAAAAGGAGCGGAGTGGACTGAGGGATTGGTACTTCCCGCTCTTGCCGTCATCATGACGCTCTCTTTGCTTGGTATTTCTGGGAGTGCTTTCCGCTCTTTCCGCTCTTTTATCACGCATGCGATGGCGGGTATCGCAATGAACTATCTCATCCTCGGAGGCCTTCTCCTCGGGCTCAACAGGCTCCTTATTCACGATGAAGCCCTCAGGGCGGGGTTCGTCCTTCTTGCCGCAGTTCCCCCCGGCGTGGCCGTAATTCCCTTTACGCTTTTCCTAAGGGGGGACAGAACTCTGTCTCTGGTCGGAACAATAGGAACCTATCTGGGGGCACTGATCATTATGCCTCTTATAGCATTCACGTTTCTGGACCTAAGTTTTCTTAACCCCCTTAAACTCTTTCTCATTATGTTTGAGCTCATCCTCGCGCCCCTGATCCTATCTCGCGTGCTCACACGAATCGGAATGGACTCCCGCCTTGAAGGGGTCAAAGGACCGATCACGAACTGGAGCTTCTTTCTGCTCAGTTACACCATTGTGGGTCTTAACCGGGAGGTGATTCTCAACCAACCCTTTTCTCTTCTCCCGGTGGCCTTTATTGCTGTGGCAAGTACTTTTCTGCTCGGGTGGGGGATCGAGGGAATAGGAAGGCTTTTTCGTGTTCCCCATGGAAGATTAACCAGCCTCCTTCTCTTTGGCACCATCAAGAACTATGGACTTGCAGGAGGCCTGGCGCTGGCTCTTTTTAGTAAAAAGACCTCCGTACCGGCAACCGTATCGGCCGTCTTCATGATTGTCTATATCATCTGGCTTGAGTTCAAAAGAGGGCAAACCCAATAAAATCCATTCCCTTTTTTATTGTGATTTTGATGCGGATGTCTTAGAGTAAGTAGTGAAAAAACGACCTTATTATCGGAGTCAGCAGGTCAACATTTGCGGGAGGAGACCGATGTCTAAGAATAGCTGGATGAAAGGATGTTCGATTTTATTTGTTTTCTGTTTTTTGTTTTTCCATGTCCTCTCAATGGATGCCCTGGCGAGGGTGGGCGGCGGAAGATCGTTCGGGAGCCGCGGCTCCAGGCCGTCTGCCCCTCCGAGGTCCTATTCAACACCGAGTCCTGCTCAACCGTCCCAGTCAGCAAAGCAGCCCCCCTCCTCGCAGCCCTCTCCGCAGCCCTACCAGCAGCCGCAGGGCGGTTTCTTGAGGGGTCTTGCAGGCGGCATTATGGGCGGCATCATTGGAGGAATGCTCTTCAGGGGCCTTGGATTCGGAAGCGGTCTTGGGGATTCGGGAGGAGGGGGCATAGGATTTTTTGAGATCCTTCTGATCGCGGCTCTGCTCTTTGGGGTCTATTATTTCTTTAAAAAGAGGCGTCAGGCAGCCGCTGCGGAAAGATATTATCAACAGTCCGTTGCAACCGCTGACCCCGTCTATCAATCGTCATCGATGCCGGTTGAAACCCTGCAGCCGGAGGGAGAGGATCTGGCAAAAGGGTTGAGTCATATCCGGCAAATGGATGCATCTTTCGAAGAGAAAAATTTCCTGGATTCTTGCATGGACCAATTCTTCAGGATCCAGGGGGCCTGGGCGCTCAGGGAGATGTCCGGAGCGAAAAATTTATTGACAGAGGAGATGCTCGGCATTTTCTGCAACGATGCGGACAAGTTGAAACAGGAGAAGAAGATCAATAAGGTTGAGAACATTGCTGTAAGGTCTGTAGATATTGCGGAAGCCTGGCAGGAATCGGGAAGGGATTACGTCACCGTGAAATTTTATGCCAATCTACTGGACTATACAGTCGATGAGAGCACAGGGCAGGTGGTTTCCGGCAGCAGGACCGAACCTGTAAAATTCGAAGAGTACTGGACGTTTACGAGGGCGACAGGAAATCATCTCTGGCAGCTCTCGGCGATCGCCCAGCCCACGTAAGTTTAGGGTTGCTTATCAGAGAGCAGTTGAAATATAATTTTTTAATAAGCCATTCATTCTTATGAGGAGGGAATTTTTATGGAAAAGTTCGAAAGAATCCTCGTTCCCCTCGACGGATCGGAATGTGCAGAGAATATTCTTTCCAAGGTTGAAAAACTGGCCACTGAATTGAAGGCAAGAATCTGCCTGCTGAGGGTTGCTCATGCCCGGACCTTTCCCGGAGCGGATCCGACCGATGCAGAGGTGAAGGTTGTCCGGGAGGCAGAGGAGTACGTCGGAAAGATTCAAGAGCGCCTGAAAGCCAAGGGGTTTGACGTGGATTGGCATGTCCGCTATGGAGATGAGGCAGAGGAGATCCTTGACCACATTGGACAGAAAGAGGTGGACCTGGTGGCCATGTCCACGCACGGGCGAAGCGGTGTCAAACGGTTTCTCCTCGGAAGCGTGGCAGAAAAAGTGCTTCGCCATGCTCCAAAACCCATCTTTCTTGTTCGATGCACCTAATTCTACTCAGACACATAAGCCATCTAACCCCACCCCCACGCGCTGCGCAGGCGCTTAGCGCCGCGAGCCCTGCCCCTCCCCCCTGAGAGGGAGGGAAATCGCCCTGTGGAGTAGTGAGAGCAGTGCTACGCAGGGGGAGTGATGAGGACATACTCCACAGGGTTCCTTCCCCTTCAAGGGGGAGGGTAGGAGGGGGATGGGGGATCTGTCGGAGTAGTAATAAGATAGACGCAATACATTCCTCTTCCTTGACCCTGATTGCCCCTCCCCCGTCCCTCTCCCGCAAATCCGGGGAGGGATGGGTCGTGTCCTCCTGACGCCTTGTCTTTCACACCCCTGATGGTTATAAGTTAATAAGGGAGAGACGGATTCAAATGGAAAACCCGGAACATACAAATCGTCTGATTCATGAAACGAGCCCTTATCTTTTACAGCATGCCCGGAACCCGGTGGACTGGTATCCCTGGAGAGAAGAAGCCCTCACCCGTGCCAGGAAAGAGAACAAACCCATCCTCCTGAGTATCGGCTATTCTGCCTGCCACTGGTGTCACGTCATGGAAAAGGAGTCCTTCGAAAATGAAAATGTGGCCCGGACCATGAACGAACTTTTCGTCAATATTAAGGTTGATCGGGAAGAGCGACCTGATCTTGATGAGCTTTATATGCACGCCGTTCAGGCAATCACCGGAAGCGGAGGATGGCCACTGACCGTTTTTCTGACCCCTGAGCTTGTTCCTTTCCATGGAGGGACCTATTTTCCTCCTGAAGACAGAGGAGGGATGCCGGGTTTCAAGAGGATATTGATCGCCGTTTCCGATTATTACCGCGAGCACCGTGAAGAAGTGACAAAAATAACCGCTCAGATGAAAAATGCTCTCCAGCAGATCGTTCAAATCGTTCCATCCCAGGAATTCCCGGACGAGAAAATTCTGTCGGGGGCTTTCGAGGTGTTGAAAAGCCAGTTCGATCGGACCCATGGAGGATTTGGAGGAGCTCCGAAGTTCCCGAACAGCATGGGCCTCTCTTTCCTGTTGAGACACTGGAAAAGAAAGAAATCGGAAGAAGCGCTCGCCATGGTGGAACAGACCCTGGAGATGATGGCCAATGGCGGGATCTATGATCAGCTCGGAGGAGGGTTTCACCGCTATTCCGTGGATCAACAATGGCTCATTCCCCACTTTGAGAAGATGCTCTATGACAATGCCCTCCTTTCACGGACCTATTTTGAAGCCTATCAGGCGACCCGAAAAGAGAGATATCGCCGTGTCGCCGAGGAGATCCTTGTTTATGTACTTCGTGAGATGAGAAGTCCGGAAGGCGGCTTCTATTCGTCCCAGGACGCGGACAGCGAAGGCAAGGAAGGGAAGTTTTTTGTCTGGTCCAGGGATGAGATAGAAGGAAGGTTAGGCAAGAAGAAAGGAAATCTCTTTTGTGCCTATTATGGAGTGGCTCCCGAAGGAAATTTTGAAGGAGAGTCGAGTGTGCTTCATACGGGTTCTTCCTTAGAGGAGGTTTCTGAATCACAGGGGATTCCCATTTCAGAACTGGAAAAAGTATTGGAAGGGGGACGGAGGAAGCTCTTCGTCGAAAGGGAGAATAGAGTGAAGCCCGGTCGAGATGAAAAGGTTCTCGCTTCGTGGAATAGCTTGATGATTTCAAGCTTTGCGGATGGGTTCAGGGTGACCGGGAATGAAGAGTATCTCAGCGCAGCTGAGGGGACGGCCCGTTTCATCCTCCGGGAGATGAGGAAGGATGGGTATCTGATGAGGGTTTATAAAGATGGGAAATCCCAAATCAGGGGTTATTCGGAAGATTATGCCTTCTTTATCCAGGCCCTTCTCGATCTTTATGAGGTGACCTTTGAGATGGACTGGCTTATGGAGGCCGATCATCTCGATCGAGAGATGATTCAACAATTCTGGGATGGCAAAAACGGAGGTTTTTTCTTCACGGGCAAAGAGAATGAACCTCTGGTTGCCCAATCGAAGAGCCCCTACGATAATGCGATCCCTTCTCCTAATTCCGTGGCAGCCTTTAATCTGGTCAGGCTAGGCTTTCTGACAGGGGACGAATCATTAAAAAGGAAGGCCGAGGAGGTCTTCCGGCTTTTTAACAACTTCCTGCTGGAGCATCCCGCCGGATTCACACAGATGTTATCGGGGCTCTCCTTCTTCCTCAACCCGGAGCAGATCGGGATTATCGGGCCGAAGGAAGATGCCAGGACAAAATCGATGCTAAAGGAGATATATTCCACCTACCTTCCCAACAAGATCCTGAGCCTGAAAGATCCACAGGGTTCGGTCAAAGAGAAGGGGCTTCCATTTCTGATTGACAAAGTGGGCAATGAAGGTCCAGTGGCCTTCGTATGTAAGAAGTTTACCTGCCTGCCTCCGGCAAAGGATGAAGAAGAGCTGAGAAAGATTCTCGAGAGTTAGAATTAAGAATGGTTCAACTTGTCCCTCTCTGCCATAATCCGTAAGCGTCACCCCGAACTCGTTTCAGGATCTAAAGAAGGAGATGCTGAACAAATTTCAGCATGACAGGGAAACCAAAAGGGTTTTTTTTGATCACGGATTATTGTCGCTGAAGATTCCTTGACAACCGCCCAAAACAAGGGATATGTTTTACGCTGTGCGCTAAGCCTTTTTTGAGGAGGAGATGATGTCACATATTCACCTCCCCGATGGAGTATTGCCCGTTTGGCTCTGGGCTTCGGGATTGATCGTAACCATTCTGGCTGGAATGGTCCTGTTTCGATTCACCAAGAAAGAGGAGTTGCCCAAGCGCCTTCCCCTGCTGGGAATGATGGCTGCTGCAATGGTGCTCGGCGCTTCGGTGGAGATCGTTCCCATCGCTTATCATGTCAACCTGACCGTCATCTCCGGAATCCTGCTGGGACCAGCGTTCGTCTTTCTGGCAACCCTGGTGGTCAATGTTATCCTGGCTCTTTTCGGGCACGGGGGAATTACTGTCATCGGGCTGAATACGCTCACCCTTTCGATTGAAGGGATCCTGGGATATCTCCTCTTTCGACTTTTTTGGAAATTGTTGAAGAATCTGCGGGTGGCTATTTTCATGGCTACCTTCCTCGCCCTTTTTGCCTCCACCCTCTCCATGGTCGGGGTCGTCGCTCTCGGTGTCTCCCACTATGAGGAGTTGATCCACTCGCAAGAAAAAGGGGTCTTTGAGTTCCACCTCACGAAAGAAAAGGAGGGTCCTCACGAAGGGGTGGCGAAGGGCAAAGTAGATTTGAGGCGGTTCATTGCCATTGTTCTTCCACTGGGTTTCATCGGATGGGTTCTGGAAGGCGTAATCACCACATTCATCGGGCGATATATCTACCGGTTGAGGCCGGATCTGTTAAGATTAGACGGCTGATGAAAAACGCCCATCTGCGGCGTTCCCCTCATCCTTCGTCGTTGCGGCGTACATCCAAGTACGCCTCACTCCTCAGGATTTCTGGCGCCTTGCATTTGGGCATTTTTGATCAGCCTTAAAGAGTTATTTTTTTCAGCAAACCCTAAGTGGGAGGAAACCTTGTGATTCAACTTTCGTATCTCGATTATTTAGCGGTGGAGGGAAAGAGCCGGCTCCACCGTCTTTCACCAAAGACAAAGATCGTGGGGATGGGCCTTGTTCTATTAGCCATCGTCACGTTGAGGAGTCTTCCCGGGCTTTCTCTTCTCTACGGGATTCTTCTTGCTTTTTTTTTCCTCTCGAGGATTCCTTTAAGAATATTTCCCCTCACCCTGTACCCTCTTATCTTTGCCATCCTTTTTGTTTCCATTTCAGGGTTTGAAATCTTCTTTATCCTTCTCATCTTTCTGAAGGTTCTTTGCGGGTCCACCGGGGTCGTCCTGCTCCTTGCGACAACCCCTTACCCCTCGATTTTTCAGATTCTAGGAAGGGTCCTTCCCTCTCTTTTCGTGACCGCCCTTTTCTTGACTTACCGATCGATCTTTATCCTCCTGACCGTGTTCGAGGAGACACAGCAAGCCCTCTACCTTCGCGGAGGCTTTCAATGGAGACACCCGTGGAGAAGCCTGATCAATATCTCAAATGCCTTTGGCCATCTGATCCTCAAAGGGATCGATTCCAGCCAGAAGATGTACGAATCGATGGTGCTGCGGGGGTTCAAGAACAAGATCCATTACAGAGATTTCTGAAGAAATTCCAGAAATCTCTGATACCACCGATTATGAAACGAATGATTACACGGATAAGAGCGTGAGGTACTTTCAGAACGCTCTTCGGAGAATAGGCCATGAGTCAAACAGAGCGAATGGTTGAACTGGATTGTATTACCCATATCTATCCCGACATGACCAAGGTGCAGATCTGCGGCCTCGAGTTTGTCGTGTACCGGGGGGAAAGGGTAGGTATCCTGGGAGCAAACGGGTGCGGAAAGACCACCCTTCTTAAACACCTTGTGGGAGTTCTCGTGCCGAGGGAAGGAAG